>Ga0247814_10000050_pt1 | contig 125460 bp, 111 predicted proteins | sample UWRJL179409R1_FD_179947 | JGI IMG/M metagenome (GOLD analysis project Ga0247814, IMG submission 179947) | Plant litter microbial communities from Arlington Agricultural Research Station in Wisconsin, United States - UWRJ-L179-409R-1 | ecosystem: Environmental > Terrestrial > Plant litter >... | reverse complement strand
ATGTGGCCAAAACGCATTACCGGTGGGGCCAAAATGTTGATATGGTTATCCGCATGCCAACAGGCGCAGGCACGGCGGGCGGCCCCTTCCACTCGCAAAGTAACGAGGCATGGTTTGTAAAAACTCCCGGACTAAAGGTAGTGTATCCCGCCTTTCCTGATGATGCCAAGGGCCTACTCATGACTGCCATTGCCGACCCTAACCCGGTAATGTACTTTGAGCATAAGTACTTGTACCGCAACCTTACCGGCGAAGTGCCCGACGGCGATACCTATGTTGAAATTGGCAAGGCCCGGGTAGTGAAAGAGGGCACCTATGCTACCATAATAGCCTACGGTTACGCCGTGCATTGGGCATTGGAATATATAGAAGCGCACCCCGATCAATCTATTGAATTAATAGACCTGCGCAGCCTGCAACCATGGGACAGGGCAACCGTGAACAAAAGCGTTAAAAAAACCGGCAGAGCACTGGTGCTGCACGAAGATACCCTTACCTGTGGCTTTGGCGCCGAAGTTGCCGCCAGCATTGCCGAACACTGCTTTGCTAATCTTGATGCCCCTGTAATGCGCTGCGCCAGTTTAGATACGCCTGTACCAATGGATAAAGGGCTGGAGAATCAGTTTTTGGGTAAATCACGATTAGAGAAGGCAATGGAGCAATTGCTGGGGTATTAAGGATGAAAATTAGCTGCATTTCCTTCCGCTCGTAATGCCGAAGCAATCTTTGCGCGATAAGCTGTGCAGTGTTAATCAAACTAAATTGAAACGCACAAAAAAAGCGAGGAGTTTTCAAATTCGTCGCTTTTCTTTGTGATCAGTTTTTTAAGCAACACTAAGTGTATTACCGCTGATGCTGACTGCATATTTTTTTAACGCTATTACAGCTGGGCCGTTTACAACTGTACCTGTTTGATTAAACTGACTGCCGTGTAACGGACAAATAAATTTGCTATCGGCAGCACTGTATGCAATTGTAGTGCCCTCATGTGTGCAAGCTACCTGAACGGCGGTAAATGAGCTGGCTACATTGCCCGCAGCAATTCTAACTAAAATTACCCCACTGTTAACTTTTGATGCGCCTACGGTAGTTATTTCCGTGTTTAAATCGGCTGTAAATATGGTTGCTCCGCCGCCCGGAGGCGGATTACTGCCACCACCCCCGGGGCTGGGGTTATCACTTTTGTTAGAACCACAGCTGGCTATACCACAGCCTGTGCATACAGCCAAAAGGCCTATGCCTAATTTTGATAAAAACTCTTCTCTTTCCATGATAAATTTGTTTTAGCTTCTTATTTTGATGATTTATGAGCAGACAGGTCAAACATTCTTGAAATAGTAAAGCCCAGCCTAAACTCACCTTTACCCCAGTCAGACCGCGAATCGCTTAAATAATTTGTTTGGGAAATAGCTTTCGCATTTGAAAAATTGAGCGTAAAAACGTGGCCGCCGGTTTCAACTTCAATGCCAACGCCCAGCGGGTCATAAAATTGATTAGGTGCGGGCGAGTTGCTCCGGAAGGACGAAAACGGATGCGCGTAATCAACCACAATACCTACGCGTTTGTTCACCTTTAAGCGCGCCGCCGCTCCTAATGCAAAAAAACTTTTCTCGTTTCCGGGTAGTTGGGGCAACGGTGTATTATTGTTAACAAAGGTTGGAGTTATTTGCAGCGAAAAGGTGTTTGAGAATTTTCTGCCTATTATAGCTTGAGCCACATAAGTAAAACGATCTGAATAGCTTGCGAAAGAACCATCATTTTTATAAGGCTTTAGCCCTGCTTTGCCTAACAATGTAACAGCAAACGGGCTGCCGCCATCAGCGCTTTGATGAACAATGTTATATTTTAACCCCAGATCTATGAGCTGTTGATACTTGCTGCGCCCGAAATGGATATCAAGATTATTGCTTAATCCGTATTCAAAACCAATGTATATATCGCTAGAGTTATCAAGGCCAAAAAAGGTTTGGCCGCCTCCCTGCGAACCGCCCATATCGCCAAACCTGTGTATCACTAAAAAATTAAGGTTGTTTTTTTTAACGGTTTCGTTGGTTTCAGACAATACAAGCCTGCTGGATGCAAATACGGCAACCTGCGGTTTAACGGGCCTATCCGCTGCTGCCATAGCATTCATCAGCGAATCGGCTTGGCTTGGTTTAAAACCTGTTTGCTGGGCGCTTAGGCTAAGCGCCGGCAGCAACAGGCACAACAGTAAAAGAGGTCTTTTCATGATAATGGTCATTTTGAGGGTACGGGGGTGTAAGTTGCCGCAACGGTTATTTTTATACTTTCGGCAATGTTGTGAAATACTATTTTAGGGATCTCAATATTATGATCGGCGCATTTTACCATAAACTCTGATGCCAGGCTTACCACGCCGTTATTAACTGTGATGCTGCCTTGCAGGGTGCGGCTTTGTTTAACCCCATGCACGTCCAGGTCGCCGGTGGCGGTAACGGGGTAGGTGCCGTTTTGTGATAGATTAATGCGCTCCCGTATTTTACCTCTGAAACTGGCTTTGGGGTACTTATCACTTTCCATGTATTCAGAATTAAAATGCTCCTGCATTAACGATTTTTTAAACTTGAATGATGAAATGTTTATGCTGAAGGCAAGTTCGCCGGTGGCGGCATTAAGTACAGAACTTCCACTGGCAGATGTAGCGGCGATGTCTTCTATAGGTGCCGAGGAGAATAAAGATATAGTAGCATTTTTACAGCTGTAAAGATCCTGTCCCGGCTGATAGAACGCGCTTGTTAAAACCCATAAAATAATTGCCAGATGTTTCATAGTTGTTTTTTTGCCGGCCGATTATAACACCGGTCATTTACTATCCATCACGGTAAAAAATGTAATAAGGTTGCCTGTTAAAGATGATTTTTATATAAATTATTGAAAATGAGGTTTCTTGGATGATCCGATCGTCTGGTAGGATCTGAAACAAAAAAAGCCCTTCGAAAAATCGAAGAGCTTTTTGTTAGCCTTTACACTTGTCTGTTACACTTAATCGTTGGGCCAACTATATATAGCGGCCTCCCTTGCGGGAAACCACTAATTAGGGGGCAGGGTTGGAATATTTGGCACGATTGATCAACAGGGCCGTCCATGTTAAAAAGAACAGGCAAACCAACAGGATGATATTACCGGCGATATTTACCGGCGAACCGCCATCAATTACATAATATACTGACGATACGGTTAAAACAATTAGTGCTACTGTTATAAACGCTGTTACAAATAATGGTTTCAGTTTCATAATCTTCTCCTTTTTTGAATAGATAAATACAAACCGTGGGCCACTCTAAAAAAGGCCGTTTTTAGAGGTAGCAAGCATGTTTTATTTTGTATGCGCTTTAATGTGGGAACGATGTTCCCCACAATATGGGGCTTTTGTAACACATTCGTTACAAAATAATTCTAAACGCTCCATTGAATTCGCCCCAATATATAGGTATTGTTTACATTTAATGCTTATCAGTAAAAAGTACCATATCTGCCACAAATACTTCCATTGTTTACGGTAAATATGCCTTAATTTTGATGTATGAAAGCCAATATACCGGTATATGATATTTGCAGCCTCACTAATAATAGTCAGGACGACATATTGATAAGCCGGTTTGCGGAGTATCTTTCAGTTCATAAAAACCTGTTTGTAGCCCATAAACACTCGTTTTATCATCTGGTATATTTTACAGAAGGTGGCGGCTCGCAAACTATTGATTTTGAATATGTGCCCGTAAAGGCGCACCAAATCTATTTCATGATACCCGGGCAGGTTCATAACTGGAACTTTGAAGGAAAGGTTGATGGTTACATTATAAATTTTTCGGCAACGTTTTTCCAGTCGTTTTTACTTAAAGCGGGTTATTTAGATGAGCTGCCCTTTTTTTCAGGTATTGTCGCCGATTCTGTTGTTGATATTCCTGTACATATGCAAACCATAATAGCCCACGAATTTGAAGAGCTTGTTAAAGAAAATGAAAGTAAACGCCCCCTAAGGGCTGATATGATAAGGGCTATACTATTAAAAATATTTATTACTACAGCAAGGCTGGGCAATACCCATCAAAATGTTCCGGCGTATAATTATACCCTGTTGCGTAATTTTCAAAAATTGATTGAGAAAAATTACACGGTGCTAAAGCTACCCAAAGAGTACGCCGAGTTGTTATTCATTACGCCGAATCATTTAAACGCGCTTTGCAACACTATGCTGGGCATTGCCGCAGGCGAGGTTATACGTAACAGAATAGCGCTTGAAGCAAAGCGCCTGCTAATAAACCGGGCGCTTACTGTTGCAGAGATTGCCAATCAGCTAAATTTTGCTGATAACTCTTACTTTACCAAGTTCTTTAAAAAACAGGCGGGCCTTACGCCCGAAGAATTCAGAAAACATAACCACAATTAGCATGTACACATTAGTTGATAACACCATGAAAATATCGCAAAGCTATGCAGCTGTAAACGCCAAGTGCCCAAAATGCCGCAGAGGCAACATGTTTGCCAACAGCATGTACGGCTTTTCGTCGCAAAAAATGAATGAAACCTGTGCGCATTGCGGTTTTAAGTTTGAAATTGAGCCTGGCTATTTTTACGTAGCCATGTTTGTTAGCTATGCTTTTAATATTGCACAAATGGTTACACTGGCAGTAGCATTGTATATTTTAACTGGCAGTAAAAATCCGTGGATATACGTTAGTGTATTATTGGGCTCGGCTGTTTTGCTTTCACCGTTCAATTTCAGGTACTCAAGGGTGGTGCTGCTTTACTGGTTAACCCCTGGTGTGCATTATGATCCAAACAGATCAGCAGACGACTACAAGAAGATCGGGTAATCAGCCGGTTTTGATGGTATCTACGCTTCCATCTTAGTGATAATTATGTATTTTAGCAAACGTTTGCTTAACCAAAGGGCAAGCCGCATGTTTAAATATGAAAAAATTTCTACCAGTGGCAATGGCCGCTCTAACCATTGCAGGCATTTTCCAGTCCTGTGGCAAAGATGATCAAAAAAGAACCGTAAGCGTTGTAGGTCTATTCTCGTTAACCGGCAACTGGTCATCATTGGGGATAACATCAAAGGCAGCTTTAGAGATCGCTTCTGACGATATTAACCAGTACCTAACCGCTAAAAAAATTAATTTCGGAATAAAATTTACTGTAAACGACACCAAGCTGGATGCTGAACTTACCAAGTCTTTTTTTACGCAAGCTAAAAATGCCGGCACCAAATTTATTATAGGCCCGCAATCAAGCGCGGAGTTGGCGGCGCTAAAACCACTTAGCGACGATGCCCAGGTGCTTGTTGTGAGCCAAAGCAGCACAGCCGGAAGTTTAGCCATACCCAACGATGCCATATTTAGGTTTTGCCCGGCCGATAAGATTGAGGGAGCGGCAACAGCGGCAACCATTTACACAAAAGGTTTTAGGGGCTTAGTAACGGTATCGCGCGATGATGCAGGTAACAAAGGCCTGCAAACATCAACAGGGGCAGCGTTTATTGCCAAAGGCGGCCAAACGGTGGCAATTGCGCCTTACGCTACCACCGCTGCCAATTATGCAGCGCTTGCAGCTACTATCAAAACCCAGGTGAGTACTTTGATCGGCTTGTACGGAGCAGACAAAGTGGGTATATATTTAGCCTCATTTGATGAAGGTGTGGAGCTATTTAAGTTAGCTGCTGCTGACCCGATTTTGAGTAGTGTTAAGTGGTTTGGTGGTGATGGGGTGGTATTAAGTACCGCGTTTTTGACAGATGCTGTCGTAGCTGAATTTGCTATAAAAACAGGCTTTTTTGCACCATCATTTGGTTTGCCTGTCGCTACCGAGTCGCAATGGAAGCCTATCGCAGCGCGAATTAAGGCGAAAACAGGTATTGAACCCGATGCTTTTGCACTGGCGGCTTATGATGCCGCGTGGACTATAGCCTATACATTGGAAGCTACCCAAGGCTCAACAATTGATTTTGCCAACGTTAAAGCACGATTTACTGAACAAGCCAATACCCGCACAGGCATAGTTGGTGCAGAAGCCCTTGATGCAAACGGCGACAGGGCAAGCGGAACGTTCGACTATTTTGGCATTGCCAAGGAAGGTAATGCTTATGTATGGAAGCTGGTAGGAAAATCAGAATAAGTTTATTAGATAAATCAGCGGCACGATAATAACGTGTGGTTTTTTTTTACAAGTGATTGTATAAATGCCATTAAATCACTCAATATTCTCGTTTGAAATTTGTATTTTTCGGGTAACAACCTGTTTGTATGGCACATCCCGAAAATTGTTTAAACTGTTACGCTGAGTTAAAAGACCGCGATAAATTTTGTTACAACTGCGGGCAGTCTGTACTAAATACGCACAAGCGTATAACCATGAGCCATATTAGCCATGAGGTTATACATGCGCTTACCCATGCCGATAAAGGCTTTTTTTTCCTGGTGAAAGAAATGGCCACCCAGCCCGGTCTAACTATTAAAGAATTCCTGGCCGGTAAACATAAAAAGTTTTTTAATCCTTTCAGTTTCTTTTTTATTGTGCTGGGTATATATGTGTTATCCAACTCTTTTTTTAAACCGTTCCATTCAGCCGTAAATATGTACAACCCACAGGGTACACAGGTTAAATATCCGGCTGCTATAAAAACAGAAAAACAAAGGGCAAAGTATGATATGATACAAGGGCGGGTAGAAAAAGCCATGAACTTTATGAATACCCGCACCAACATTGTGCTTTGCATAAGTACACCGTTTTTGGCTTTTATTATGTTTTTGGTTTACCGGAAACAGTTGTTTTATGCCGAGCACCTGGTTGTAATGACATTTACCAACTCGTTCCTTAACCTGTTATCCATTTTTGTATTTACGCCGCTACTGTTTTTTTTTAAAGGAGCCAACGCCACTACGGGTATTTATGCGGCTATGCTTTTTAGTCATTTAGTTTACTTATCTATTGTATACCACCGGGTGTTGGATATGCCTTATAAAGCCGCTGGCTATTTAAAATGCTTTGGTGCCGCTTTAATTGCAATGGTATGCTGGAGCCTTTTGTCTGTACTTACTATAATGGGATATATATTTTATGGTGTAATTTACCATTAGTAGGCCGCAGTATTTACTTGTCACTCAAAATAATTGGATTCCCTTTTCCGCCCATAATAATAACTTTTGTATTGGGCGACAATGCTATTTCTTTTTGTGCTTTTATTGATTCGTACTGCAGCTGCTTGTCTGACAGCCCGGTTGAAAGTATACGCTGATAATCGGCAATACCTTGGGCCTCCACCCGTTTACGGTCGGCTTCCTGGCGTTCTTTTTGTAGAACAAACTGCATTTTTTGCGCTTCTTGCTCCGCGTTTATTTTTGATTCGATGCTGGCTTTAACCGATGGGGGTAAGCTAACATTACGAATCAATATTTGCTGCACTTTTAAGCCATTAAGTTCAAAATTTTTGCTGATGGTAGCGTTTATCTTGTTTTGAAACTCCTGCCGCTTAATAGAGTAAAGATCTACAGCCTGATAGGCCACGGCATTATCACGCAAAGCGGTACGCGTAACCGGCCGCACAATTTTATCCTTAAAATCAACCCCTATGTTTTGCATAATAAACGGTGCTTTGTAGGGTATTACATTATACAGAACTGACAGATCAATAGTTACCTCCAATCCGTCTGACGATAACACGCGTATGGCATCGTCGCCCTGCACATCACCCTCATTGTGGGTGCCACTCATGGTATAGTTTTGGGTGCGGGTATCAAACTCGGTTATATCAACTAAAGGGTTAACGGTATGTAAGCCGCTTTCTAAAGGCTTTTCCTGCACCTTCCCGAATAATACCTGCACGCCTACTGTTCCAGGATCAACAACCTTAAATGCTGATGATACGATACCCGCAACTAAAATTATAATACCCGCAATGTTCAATATATTGCCCACGCGACCGGCAGGCTGCTGTGGCGACCGTTTTAGAACGATGCCTGCAATAAGTATAATGACGCCTAAAATTGCTAAAAACATAAGGTTGTTGTTAAGGTGTGAGGTTGAATATACAACAAAGGCCTCTATCCGAGGCCCTTGTTGTTATTTTTTAATGGTGCTTCTTACCTGTTTTATGATCTTTATTTTTAAAACAACAAATATGGCTGCTATAAAAATGCCTACAGCTACGTATTCATAGCGGCCCTTGGTAATTCCCCAGTATGCAGTCATCAGGCTTAAAAATATGCCAATGTTGTAAAGGGTATTGAGTAATATTTGCTTGCCCATTTTAATATACTACCAGATCCGGGTCTATCTCTGCCGACCAAGCTAAAATACCGCCCTGTAAGTTTGACAGATTAGTGAAGCCTTGTTGCTCCAGTTGCATAATGGCAGCCGCGCTGCGCTTGCCGCTGCGGCACATTACTACTACTGGCTTGTCCTTAGCTATTTTATCAGTTTCAATCAGTACGCCGCCTAATGGTATTAGCACACCACCAAGGTTAGAGGTTTCATATTCAAAATCTTCTCTTACGTCAATCAGTTGAAAATCTTCTTTATTATCTATCTTTTCTTTTAGTTCCTGTACGGTTATTTCCTGCATGGTTTTAAATTTTATCCCACCAAAGGTAAGTGTTCTGTATTAAATATTTAAGCCATACTTTTGTAACAATACACGCTTCGGCGCGTTTCAATATATATTAAATAGCTGATGGATAAAATTACCCGGTTTTTCTGGTTCTGCTCGGGCGCGCATGTTGACATTTTAAAGAAATATCCTGTTGAACATAGTAAGTATGTAGGCATAGGCGCTACCATATTTTTTACCGCGCTTTTTGCCGCCCTTTCAGGCGGTTATGCCATGTATTTTGTTTTTAACGGTGATGCTTTTGCCGTTGGTTTCGCTATACTTTTTGGGTTGCTTTGGGGCACCGCCATATTTAATATGGACCGCTACATTGTATCAAGCATAAACAAAGATGGCAGCACCAGCCAACAAATATTGCAGGCTTCGCCGCGTATATTGTTAGCCATAATGATAGGTATTGTTATATCGCGGCCATTGGAGTTAAAAATATTTGATAAAGAGATAAGGCAGAAATTAAAATCCGCCTACCTGAAAGGGCAGAATAGAAAAATTGATACCCTGCAAAAAACCTATACCCAGAAGTATGGCATGGAGTTAACCAAGGGTGCCGAACTGCGTAAAGAAAAAGACTCGTTAGAAAAAGATATTAATCGTTCACGCTACCAGTTAAATCAGGAAGTTTTTGGCGATAAAACGAATCAAACTTCGGGTATTACCGGTTATGGTACTTATGCCAAACAGAAAGAAGCGGTATTAAAAGAGAAACAGGATAGGCTTAAGACGGTAACAGGTGATGTAGAGCAGATGGATCAATACCTGATTAAGCGTAAAGACTATGAGGGACTTAACGGCCTTAAGCTTTTCAGCGAAAAGCAATTGGATAGTTTGGCAAACGTAGCCGGTTTTGCCGATAGGAACTGGGCCCTGGGCCAGCTGAGTTACAATACCGATGGCACCCGCGATTTGGACACTTACCTGGCCATATCATTTATAGGCTATTTGTTTATATTGTTTGAGTGCTTGCCTGTATTTGTTAAGCTGATGTCGCCTAAAGGACCCTATGATGTTGCCATTGGTAAAATGAGCGATGCCGACCTGCATTATGCGGAGCGCGATAAAGAACGTGATATAGCCATAACCGACAGCGTTTTTGACCACCATCTGGATGAAGACATAGGCAACAGGAAGAAGGCCCTCATCGGCCAGTCAGAAAATGATATGACACGTTACCGTTACCGGTAATTGCTGATATAATATTTCCTTACGTTCATTTTTTACGTTATTTTGCCTTTAATTAACTGAATGATGAAAAAACTCTCCATAACCGTGTTGGCCACGGCTTTTTTTACGTGCGGTGCACTGGCGCAGCCCGCCCCCAAACCCATTTATTATACCATAGCTTTCCCCAACGCAGCGCATCACGAGGCCGAAATAACGCTCACTGTTCCCAAAGCACCCGCGGGTTTATTGAACCTGAATATGAGTCGCTCATCAACGGGCAGGTATGCTACGCATGAGTTTGGCAAAAACATTTATAACGTAAAAGCTTTTAATACAGACGGCAGCCCGCTTGTGATAAAGCAGGTAGAAGGCGACAGGTATGAAATTGCTGAACATGGTGATGTAGTAAAAGTGAGCTACACCTTATTTGGCAACTGGACCGATGGCACCTACACAGGCATTGATGCCAGCCATGCGCACCTTAATATGCCTGCTACCTTTATATGGCTGGCTAATGCCGGGCAGGAATTGCGTGATATTCGTTTTGAATTTAACGATCTGGATAAATACGGTTGGAAAGTAGCCACCCAACTAAAGCACGAAGGCGCTAACGTATACTCGGCTCCTAATTTGCAATATATGATGGATAGCCCCACGGAGTTATCCGGCTATAAAGTGAGCACCTGGGAGGTAGCAAACCCCGATGGCAAAAGGCAAAAGATCAACCTTACCATACATTCAGCAGATGACCAACTTACTATTGATAATTTTAGTAAAATGGTTCAGAAAATGGTACTGGAGGAGCAGGCGGTTTTTGGCGAATTGCCCGCCTATGATCATGGTGAGTACACTTTTCTGGATGATGTATACCCTACCAACTCGGGCGATGGTATGGAGCACAGAAACTCCACTGTGATAGTTGATGCCGCAGCAAAAGTTGCCGGTAATGAGAAGGATCTGCTGGGAACATTTTCGCACGAGTTTTTCCACGCCTGGAATGTAAAACGCATCAGGCCAAAATCATTAGAGCCTTTTAATTTTACGCATGCCAACATGAGCAGCGAACTCTGGTTTGCCGAAGGCTTTACTCAATATTATGGCGAACTGATATTAACCCGCTCTGGTTTTTATACTACTGATGACTATACGCGTGTTTTAGGCGGATTGGTTAACGCGATATTAAATACACCGGGTGCGGCAAAGTATCCGGCTACAGAAATGAGCCGCAAATCTGTTTTTACAGATGCCGGGGTTTCTATAGACCCGAATAACTACGCTAACAATTTTACCAGTTATTATACCTATGGCGGCGCTATTGCCCTCGCCCTTGATCTGAAACTGCGCAGTGATTTTAACCTGACATTGGACGATTACATGCGTACAGTTTGGCAGGAAAGGGGTGAGAAGATGAAGCCCTATACTATCCCTGATCTGCAGAGCGATCTGGCCAAACTGACTAAAGACACCAAGTTTGTAGCCGATTTTTTCAATCGGTACATCTACGGGATCGAGAAAAACAACTATGAGGCACTGCTTGCCAAGGCCGGTTTGTTGATGCGTAAAGCGCAGCCGGGTAAAGCCTGGGCCGGTTTATCTGCGTCGTCTATCAGGGGGCGTTCAGGGCAGGTGCAGGTTGCCAGTACTGCCGGGTTGGCTATTACCGGGAATACTTTAATCGGCTCTCCGTTATACAGTGCGGGTATTGACGCCGGCGATGTGATTTTAACTGCCGATGGGAAAAAAGTAACCGATGCGGCATCATTTAACCAGATCATTAGCGACAAAAAGCCTGGCGAGCAGGTACAGTTAACTTATACCAACCGCACGGGCGATCATCAAACAACTGTAAGCCTGACAGAAAATCCGGCGTTTGAAATTGTTACTTTTGAAAAAGCAGGTATGCAACCGGATGCATCACAACTGGCGTTCAGGAACAATTGGTTATCATCCAAAGTAAAATAAACTACTCATGAAAAAAATCATCGCTTTACTTGCCATCCTTGCCACATCAATCTGTACTTATGCGCAGGATGTGGAAAAGCTTATTGATCAGAAAGACGTAGCGCGCATTATCCAAACACTCGCTGCCGATGATATGCAGGGACGTGGAACCTTTACGCCCGGCATTGAAAAAGCCGCGCAGTTTATTGAAGGCGAATTTAAAAGCATTGGACTGAAACCGCTTGAAGGTAACCCCGGCTTCCGCCAGGTAGTTGACCCTAAAGCATTGGGGCCGTTGCCAACACGCGGAAATATGGCAGAAAAACTGACCAACAATTCGCTGTTTAATGTGGTGGGTGTGCTGCCCGGTAAAACCAAGCCGAATGAGTTTGTGATCTTCTCCGGTCATTATGACCATTTGGGCATTGTTAAGAATGTTATAGAGAGCGACAGTATAGCCAACGGCGCTGATGATGATGCATCAGGCACTACGGCGGTTATTACACTGGCCAAGTACTTTAAAAAACTGGATAACAACGCCCGCACATTGATCTTCGTTGCTTTTACGGCCGAAGAGATAGGCGGATATGGCGCCCGCTATTTTTCTAAAATGGTTGACCCTAATAAAACTGTTGCCATGTTCAATATTGAAATGATTGGTAAGGCATCAAAATTTGGCGAGAACTCGGCATTTATTACAGGTTTTGAGCGCTCGGATTTTGGCACTATTCTGCAAAAAAACCTGGAAGGCACCGCCTTTAAATTTCATCCCGACCCTTACCCCGAACAACAGTTGTTTTTCCGTAGCGACAACGCTGCCCTGGCAATGCTGGGTGTTCCGGCGCATACCATATCAACAGATCAGATTGATATTGATAAGCTGTACCATACCGTAAAGGATGAATTCAGTTCATTGGATGTGAAGAATATTACAGCAACCATTAAGGCTATCGCTTTAAGTTCGCGTGGTATAGTTGCCGGGACTGAGACACCCACACGTGTTACTAATATGGCCCGTTAGTTTGTAGCGTAGCAGATAGGGTGCTACACCCTGCTACAAACCTGCTACACTACTCACAATTGAAAAAAATGCCCAAAATTAAAATAAACAAGGCCTTTTTATGACCAGTGTACCTAAATTAGCTGCAAGCGAGGCTGTATCAGCCTATATAGCGCAACTGGACGAAACCACCAGCGCAATAGTGGAAAAGCTGCGGCAGATAATTTTAAGCACCGACCCTGAAATTGCCGAAGAAATAAAATGGAATGCGCCAAGTTTTTACTATACCGGTGCCATGAAACCATTTAACCCAAAAGAGTATAAACAATATATTGCCGTAATGAACCTGCACAAGCGCATTTTGCTTGTGTTTCCAAGCGGGGCTAAGATCAATAACGATAACCAACTACTTACCGGCGACTATGCCGATGGGCGCAGACTTATCAATATCACAGACATGAACGATGTTTTGCAGAAAGAACAGGCGCTGCGCGTTGCCGTAAAAGATTGGATCAGTAAGGTGGAAAAGTAAAAGGGGGGTAGCTCAGCTAAATATGAGCCAGCCTGAGCCACCCGTAAAGCGCCGTAGAATAGCGTAGAGCCCCCTATTGTTTACTTAATTTTATTCGGTTTGTTATAAAATGTTCTGCCACCAACAGCAGCGCCCCAAATGTTAAGGTTATTATATAGATGGATGGTAGTGCGTTAATTTGTTTTATGGTGTTGCCGCCCAGGTTTGTGGCAAAAGCATGATCGCCTGAACCGCCCCAGATACTTAGCAGCATTAATACCCCCAACACTGATGCCGCCACATACCAGGCTCTTTTTGATATGAGTGGCGCGTATGCTGTTTGAACAGGTTGCGGATTTACCTGCGCCATTACATTGCGCGTAAATGCCACAGGTGCAACATCATTGGCATGTTGTTGCAGCAGGCTTTTTAAAGCCGGGCTTATCACAACTTTATCCTGCGTTTCGGCATTAATTTGCTGCATCACCAGGTTGGCTATATCATCAGCAGGTTGCTGAGTGTCCGCTTTGTTGATTAGCTCTCTGAAAACATCTTCCTTATTCCTGCTCATTGCTCACCTTCATTTTATCATCCAACAAAAACGCCAGTTCGTGCTCCAGTTTCTTTCTGGCCCTGAACAGCTTGATCTTAATATTGGGTTTTGACAGGCCCGTAATTTCCTGCATCTCTTTTATCGGCAAATCATTTATATAATATAAAGTTACCAGTAAAGCTTCGGTTTGCGGTAGCTTATCAATAGCCAAACGCACCTGCTGCCCCACTTGTTTTGACTGTAGTTGGTCAAATTGGTTAATTGCGCCGTCTGATACCTCATTAGCACTATCGCCAATAAAAGTAGTATCCAGTTTATTCTGCCGCAACTGGGTAACCGCAGCGCGATATACGATAGTATACAACCAGGTAGAGAATTTTGACCGCCCCTGGTATTTATGCAATTGCTGATAAGCGGTTATAAAGCACTCCTGTGCTAAATCCTGCGCGTCATCCGCATCGCGTAATATCTTTATCGCAATACTGTAAACCATATCCTTATATTTATTTACAAGCACAGCATATGAAGCCGGGTCGCCGTTAAGTATCTTGTCTAAATAAACCTGGTCCTCTAAATGCTTCATGCACACATAAGAGTGAAAAACGCGCGGGGCGGTTACAGATAAAATAAATTTAAAGTTTGTAACCGCTTGTTTAAAATTTCACTCATATGGGGGTAAATCAATTAATTAACATAAAACATTAAAACAATGTCAGACGGATTAGAACTTGTTAGAGACGCAATAGTATCAATTGTATTATTCGCAGCAGTATTCGGTTTAATATATGTTTATCTGGTATCGCGCCACCGCGAACGTATGGCCATTTTAGAGAAAAACATGGCATCGCCCTTTAAATCTCTTGATAACATTAACCTGTTAAAATACGGCATTATTTCGCTTGGAATAGCTGCGGGGGTGATAGTTGGCTATCTGTTATATGAGTTGGGAGTTGACGAAAATTTTGCCTACACATCAATGGTGTTTCTGTTTGGCGGCATGAGCCTGATAGTTGCCTTTTTTGTGGTACAAAAACAAAGCAAACAATAGCCTTCCGTAGCCTTTCGCGTGGCTGTTCCTAGCGCGAAAGGGCTTTAAAAAATCTTTACTATTAAAAAAATCGAGAGCACCTTACAGGTAGCTTACGCGACTCTTTTTGCCAAAAAACTTCATCATGAAATCAATTATAAAACATTTTTTTACGCTTATACTAGTATTATCAGCGTTCAGCATAAATCTGTTTGCGCAGGAAAAAACGACCTATTCCATAGCCGGAAAAGTGGTTGATGCTGCTACTAAACAGCCCATGGTTTATACCACTGTAATATTAAAAACAGACAAGAACGTTATTGTTAAACAAATGGTTACCAAAACTGATGGTGCATTTGCTTTTACGGGCATTCCTCGTGCAAAATATAACCTGGTATTGGTTAATGTGGGTTATCAAAGCAAAACGATAGCGGTTGATGCAGCAGACCTTTCAATATCCATTATGGATGTAGGCGTGGTAGCTATGGAAACACAGGTTAGCAACCTGAAGGAAGTGGCTATCAAAGCCGACAAGCCAATTGTTAAACAAGAAATAGACCGCCTGAGCTACGATCTGCAGGCCGACCCGGAAAGTAAAGTAAGTAATGTGCTGGAGATGATGCGCAAGGTGCCGTTTATTTCTGTAGATGCTAACGAAAACATCCTGTTAAAAGGGAACAGCAGCTACCGGATATTTATTAACGGCAAACCGTCGGGCATGTTAGAGCGCGACCCGAAGAATATTTTACGCAGCATGCCTGCATCAACCATACAGCGCATTGAGGTAATAACCAACCCACCCGCTAAGTATGATGCCGAGGGCCTGGCTGGTATTATCAATATCATCACTACAAAAATAACGGCAGCAGGTTATAACGGAACGGTTAATGTGAACGGCCGTTACCCTGCAGGGCCGGGTTTGGGGGCTACTTTTAACATTAAGGAAGGGAAATTCGGCATGTCTGCTTTTGGTGGTGGCAGCTTTAACAACACACCGCAAACCGAAACCTTAAACACACGGACCACAACAGGTGCCGCTCCTACCAACCTGGTGCAGCAAGGTACTACAAAAGCCAAAGGAAAAAGCGCATATTTTGGCACGGAGTTAAGCTATGAGATGGATTCGCTGAGTTTGTTAACCGCGCAATTCAACATTAGCGGAAATAGGGCAGACGGCGATATTATTCAGAACTCCTCGTTAAATGGAGGTGCCGGCGTGTTGCAGGGGTACAGGTTAACCAATAGCAGTAAAGGCAGCGGAAAAAGTGTTGATGCATCCTTAAATTATCAGTTAGGGTTTAAGCATGACAAAGCCAAACTGCTTACTTTTTCCTATAGATTTATGAATTATAACAGCGATAATACTAACCTGTTGCTGGCTACTAACCGTATTAACTATTTAAACCCCGACCAGGTGCAGGAGAACCGCACCAATACCCGCGAGCAAACCTTACAGGTTGATTACGTGCGCGGATTTAAAAGATGGCTGGTTGAAGCAGGTGTAAAAGGCATTTTGCGGAAAAACGAGAGCGATTTTCAATATGCTATAAACGGCTTAAACAGCACCGCTGCCAATAATTACAGTGGCGACCAGAACATACTGGCTGCATATAATACGTGGCAATACACCGGCAAAAAATGGGGAATAAAAGCAGGCTTGCGGATAGAGCAAACTTTTACCGATGCCAATTTCGTTGCTACAATTACTAATGTTCGTCAAAACTATTTAAACGTTGTACCATCTGTTTCTATGAATTGGACGCTTAATAAAGCGAGTAGTTTAAATTTCGGCTTTTCGCAAAGATTAAGGCGCCCCGGGGTTAACAAGCTGAACCCTTTTGTTGATCGCTCAAATCCTAACTTTGTAATAACAGGCAACCCGGAATTGCGGCGAACCATGATTAACGGCGCTCAATTAAGCTACCGCACCGCAAAAAAAGCAAGTCTGACAGTAAGTCTGGGTTATGATTTTGTGAATGATATGGATTTGCCGATTGCTACTTTTGATCCGGTTACAAAAATAACCACCACTACTTATAAAAACGTGGGGAATATTAGAGCCGTTAGCGGATCAGCAAATGTCAATTATCCAATAACCGGGCAATGGAATTTTAGTACAAACGCATTCGCTCAGTATTTTACTATGCAGGGCGAAATTGCGGGCATTGCTAAAAGGAATGAAGTTTGGGTATTAACATCTTCATCTACGTTGGCTTACAGCTTTAAGAGCGGCTGGCGCATTTCTGGCGGGGTTGATGTTACCGGGCGTAACCCAACAGGTTTACAAGGATATTCAAACGGTTTTGTAAGCTCGTCAGTAAGCGTAAATAAAGCGTTAATTAATAACAAGCTCACCTTCTCGGCATCGGTGCGCAATCCGTTTACAAAATATCGTGATAACAAAACCCAAACCAACGGGAATGATTTTACGCAGCTAACAACCGGGCAGCTATATTTTCGGTCGTTTACAGCAAGCCTGAATTATAATTTCGGCAAACTAAAGGATGGGATAAAGAAGAATAAACGGGGTATTAATAATGATGATGTATCAAAGTAAGTATAGGGATTAAAGCTGTAAAAACTTTCCTCTTGAGCGTAATAGCTCGTAAATAGACATAGATGAGATTCCGGATAAAGGCAAATCGGGCTGAATGAATATGCGAACGATAATTTGCGCGAGGGTTATTTATGGGTTATTACGCTCAAAAGAGGTGGGGCTAAGCTGTTCTTTGTTTAGCCTTGATCACGCCAAAATTTATTTCTCCAGTTAATTTGTTCTGTTGGGGTTAAAAATGTCCAGGCTACAATACGGCTTACTTTTTGCCCATGCGCCATGGTAATGGTTTTAACATCAACCGCGTTAACGTTTTTTAAAGCTTTGTAAATAATTGGCAACGTGGTTTTTTTTGATACCAGGGTTGAGAACCACAAACATTGTTGCCCAACCACGGTGCTTTGCTCAACCATACGCCTGATAAATCCGGCCTCGCCGCCGTAACACCAGAGCTCGGTTTTTTGCCCGCCAAAATTCAGCGCGTTAGTTTGTTTGTTAATGCCTAACTTCTTCCACTTGGTGGCTGTAGATATCTGTGCTTCTTGCAAAGACGCATGAAACGGTGGGTTGCACATGGTTATGTCAAAACCCTCGTGCTTTTTGATCATGCCGTTAAATATATGCGACTTGTTGGCTTGCAAACGAAATTCAATCTTATCCTTAAATTCCGGATTCAGCGAAACAATATTTTGTGCCGAACTAATAGCAACGGGGTCAACATCGGTACCAACAAATTCCCAGTTGTAAACGTGGCTTCCAATTAAAGGATAAACACAATTTGCACCCATACCAATATCTAATACCTGTATTTTATTGCCTGTGGGTATTTTACCATTATTAAGTTCGGCTAATATATCAGCAACATAATGTAAATAATCAGCCCTCCCCGGTATTGGCGGGCAGAGGTAGCCTTCCGGAATATCCCAATGGTTAACGCCGTAAAAATGCTTTAACAGCGCTTTGTTTAAAGCCTTAACTGCATCCGGGTTGCTAAAATCTATAGATTCGTCATTATATTGATTTAATGATATAAATGCTTTTAATCGCGGGCTACTTTTGCAAAGTTGTTTAAAATCATACCCCGCCCTATGACTATTGCGGGGGTGCAGATTTTCTTTTTCCGTGCTTGTTTTGTTCTGCTCTGACGACATTTTTTATAGATCTGCCACAAAGGTCGGCATTCTTATTAAAAAACTCGCCACAAAAAATCTGTAAGACCTTTTGTGGCGAGTGTATTCTTTGTTGCTGTTTTGAAATTGCAACAAGGTTTTCGTATCCGGAACCCGGGTGGTTATATAAACATATTAAGTATTAATACGCCAATAAGCCCTAATACAGAAACAAGCGTTTCCATAAGCGACCACGACATAAAGGTTCGTTTCATATCCAGCCCGAAATACTCTTTAAATACCCAGAATGATGTATCGTTAACGTGAGAGCAGAATAAGCTTCCGGCACCTACTGATAGTACCATCAGGTTTGGATCAGCTTGCGTAGTTTGCATCAGCGGGAAAACAATTCCGGCGGCTGCAAGTCCGGCTACTGTTGCCGGGCCAAGGCATACCCTTAATATAGCTGCAATCAGCCAGCCCAAAAGCAGTGGGGGCATATTTAGCGTTTGCAAACCGGCCGCTATCTGCGTGCTCACGCCGGTATCAACAAATACCTGCTTTAAAATACCGGCGCTGCCTATTATAAGCAGTATCAGCGAGATCTCTTTTATGGCATCGGCATAAACATCCATTACCTGTTTTAAAGTACGACCTGCTCGGATGCCTAAGGTGTAAGTGGCTATCAAAATAGTTCCAACCATGGCTATGTTAGGATCAGCAATAAAATGCGCGATACTTTTTATCTGAAGGTTGCCGGCAAATACGCTGGCCACTATAGTACCTAAGCCGATCAGTAAAACGGGCAGCAACGATGACAAAATACTGTTAGCAAGTCCTGGTAAATTTTCGTCAGGAATGTCGTCAGTAACCAGGGTCATTGTGGAGTTCGACTGGATACCTCGTAGTGTTTTGGCAAAAAGCGGGCCTGCTATAATAATTGTGGGTATGGCAATAATAAACCCGTACACAAAAACCATAGCTATATCTGCCTGAAACTGTACCGTTAACGCCATTGGTGATGGATGCGGCGGTAAAAAACCATGCATAACAGACAAGGCAGTAAGCATAGGGATACCGATGTAAACCAGGGGCAATTTATAGCGGGCCGCTACAGAAAATATAATTGGGATCAGCAAAAAGAAACCCACGTTATAATACAAAGGTATGCCTACTATAAGGCCGGTTAAACTCATGGCCCATGTAATGTACTTTTCGCCAAAGGCGTTACGCATTGATGTAGCTATGCGCTGTGCAGCGCCGCTGGCACCTACCAGTTTACCCAGCATACCACCCAATACTATTACCACTACTAAAGAGCCAAGCATGTCGCCTATTCCCTTGTTAATAGTTTTAGGTACCTGCTCCAACGGCATGCCCAGCAATAGCGCCGCCATTACCGATACAATGATGAACGTAAGGAACACGTTCATTTTTGCCCAGGTAGTTAATACAATAAGCGTACCTATACAAAGAATAAGAATAAACACTAACATGATTATACAATTGGTTTAATTTGTATTGAAAAACGGAGAGAACTTTTGTTGCCCTCTCCGTTATTTTATGCTATTAAAAGCCCATCCCTTAATAGCCTGTAAGCTTAGTCTTTAGTGGGAGTCTCTGGTCACTTTTGAACCTGAGCAGCCTACCAGGAACTCAAGGTCGGCGCCTTTATCAGCCTGTTGCACAGTGTCTATGTACATTTTTACATAACCACGTTCTGCCATTGCAGGCGGTGCCACCCATACTTTGCGGCGGGCTTCCAGTTCTTCGTCTGACACTTCCAGCTGGATCAGTTTCTTAGATACATCCAGTGTTATCATATCACCGTTTTGCACCAGGCCAAGCGTACCACCAATTGCAGACTCAGGCGATACGTGCAGAATAACGGTACCAAATGCGGTTCCGCTCATGCGGCCGTCTGATATCCTCACCATGTCTGTAACACCTTTATCTAACAGTTTCTTTGGCAGTGGCATGTTACCAACTTCAGGCATACCCGGGTAACCCACAGGGCCTACCGTTTTAAGTACCATTACGCAGGTCTCGTCAATATCCAGATCCGGATCATCAACACGGGCGTGGTAATCTTCAATGTTTTCAAATACCACGGCGCGACCAGTATGCTGCATTAGCGCAGGTGTAGCTGCAGATGGTTTTATAACACAACCATTAACGGCAAGGTTTCCTTTAAGTACGGTTGTTCCTGCCTCCGGTATCAATGGCTCGTCAAAAGTGTAAATAACATCGCTGTTATATATAGTACCGCTGTTGGCAATGTTTTCTGCATGAGACTGCCCTGTTACGGTTATAGTACCCATGTGCAACTCAGACTGTATTTGTTTTATGATAGCAGGCAAACCACCGGCGTAATAAAAGTCTTCCATCAAAAACTTACCTGATGGCATCAGATTTAACAACAACGGCATTTTTGAGCCCAGGTTATCAAAATCATCAATGGTAAGGTCAATACCAACACGGCCGGCAATTGCCGTTAAGTGGATAACAAAGTTGGTTGAGCCACCAACGGCTGCGTTTATCTTGATAGCATTTTCAAAAGCTTCGCGGGTTAATATTTTTGAGATGCGAAGATCTTCTTTAACCATCTCAACAATACGGCGGCCCGAAAGCTGCGCTATTCTTTTCTTACGGGCATCAACCGCCGGGATAGCAGCCATGCCGCTTAATGACATGCCTAAGGCTTCAACCATTACGGCCATTGTTGAGGCTGTTCCCATGGTCATACAATGCCCCGGGCTGCGCGATTGGCAGCTTTCAGCTTCCGCAAACTCATCATAGGTCATTTCGCCGGTCTTCAACTTATCGTTAAATTTCCATAAGGCAGTGCCCGAGCCAATATCCTCGCCTTTAAACTTACCGTTAAGCATTGGGCCACCCTGTACAACAAGTGTAGGCAAGTCAACACTGGCGGCACCCATCAGGGTTGATGGGGTAGTTTTGTCGCAACCGGTTAACAGCACAACGCCGTCAATAGGATTACCGCGGATAGATTCTTCCGCATCCATACTTGCCAGGTTACGGAAAAGCATGGCTGTTGGCTTTAACAAAGTTTCGCCCAATGACATGATAGGGAACTCTACCGGGAAACCACCGGCTTCTAACACACCGCGACGCACACTTTCAGCAATATCACGCAAGTGGGCATTACATGGGGTAAGCTCAGAGTAGGTATTACATATACCTATTACAGGGCGCCCATCAAACATATCCTCGGGCATACCCTGATTTTTCATCCAACTGCGGTACAGGAAACCCATTTTGTCCTTTGTACCAAACCAATCGGCACTACGAAATTTGCTCATATAATTAATGTAATGTTACTCTTGTATAATATTTTACTGCTGCCTCGTAAAGAAGGCAATGCATAAATCAAAATTTTAAGTATGCTTTGCAGTTAATGGGCTGCAAAGTAATAAATCTTTTAGTTAAAACATTTAAAAAAGTTCAATTTTGAACGTGCATTGCCTGCCGCATTGTTTTTATTAAACAACTACTTTACTGCGCTTTATTAAAGCTTTTAAAAATCGCGGCATATGTACTTTTAACATCAGCGGTGGATTTTGCACTTGTGCGTGGTGATTGTTGGGTAGCTATTTGTTAATTTTTGTTTGAACAGGAATCACGGCGTTTTATTTTTTAGTTGGCACAGATGCCTTTGCTTGTTGCTATTGTGCTACGTGCAGCGTAGCATTGGGGCTACACCTGCTAAAGGGTGCTACAAAACTTTATTTATTATAAAGCCAATTTACGCACTGTAAATAGACAATGCCACTGCAAGGCTGTACAAAATAAAACCTGCAACTACCCATGCTGTACTACTTGTTGGTAGCGGCAGATTGCCTTCAGCTTTATAGCTGAAGTTATCAGAGAGAAAAATAAATTTTAGTTTATTGTAATCCCATAGCAGCAGGCATATACTGGCTACAAGCAAGCCCGATGTTATAACCCACGTACCTGTGAAGGGTAGTGAAACGGTTATTACAAAAATATTTACAGCAATGAAAGAGAATATCAAAGCGCCTAATGTGGCAAACCTTTGTGTCATTAATAAAAAAGCCGCCAGGAGCTGGCCCGCACCCAAAAAATTCCAGTACAAACCCGTTTTGTACATCGCTTCAAAAAAATGCCCGATTGGATGGGAATCTGGTATTTGGGTGAAGCGCAGGCCGAGCAATTTCTTCATCCCTGAAGGTATAAAGGCAAAGCCAATAAGGTAACGCAGCAGAAAAACCACCTTACTTAACCACACTTTTGTTCTTATTTTTAGATAAATATCTTCAAGGGCCATTAGGGTTTAGATGTTCGTCTGTTTCAATAGTTACACGGCTGCGTTTGTTTAACTTTTAAAGTGTTTAAGAGCTAATCTGCGTTACTATGTGTTATTATACTAAAGTAGTATAACTTTCTTCAAAGTAATTTCGTAGACAACCAGGCGTGGATTATTGAAAATCAGCACAAATAAATAACGGAATGCGTTGCCTGTTATTCATTTTGTAATTGTATTTTGAAATGGATTCGCGCAAAATCCTATTCCCTATGATGATTCCGTTTTTGAAGAAAAAACTACGCGACGTTACAATAGCGCATAAACTATATTTTACTATCGGAATAATGGCCGTGCTGCTAGCCATAGAGTTGTGTACACTCTGGTTTGCCGTGGGTACCCTTTCATCGGTCAGAGCTTTTGTAAATGGCGAGGGTTTATGGTCAAAGGCGCAGAAAGACGCTGTTTCCAGTTTATTTATTTATTCGCATTCGCACAACGACAAGGATTTTCAAACATTCCGCAAGTATTTAAACGTTCCACTTGGTGATAACAAAACCAGGCTGGAACTTAAAAAAGCAAGGCCCGATCTTAAAATAGCGCGTAGTGGGTTTATTGAAGGCCGAAATAACCCCGAAGATGTCGACGGTATGATATCGCTTATAATTCGTTTTCATAACATATCATACATTAAAGAAGCCATTGGCGCCTGGGGCGATGCACAACAAAAGATGGAACAGCTAATTGTGCTGGGCGATAAGCTGCACAGTATAATACGGTTTAAAGCAGCATCTCCTCAGGAAATTGATAAATTAAAGACGGAGCTTAATGAACTGAACAAAAAAGTCACTTTATCTGAAGATAAATTTTCGTTTACGCTGAGTGAAGGCGCGCGGTGGCTGGAAAATATTGTGTTGCGGGTGTTGCTAACCTTATCTCTCACAATCGGAACAACCAGCATATTGATAGCAATATCCGTAAGCCGGGGCATTGAAAAAGGTGTTAATGCAATAATAAACGGAGCAGCGCTAATTAGTCAGGGATTTTTAAACACCCGGGTAAAAGTTTACTCAGGCGATGAGATCGGTATGCTTGCTACCTCGTTTAACCATATGGGCGACTCGCTTGAACACAGCTTGCGGGATATAAGCGATCTTAAAGACAAAAAGGATCAACTTAAAATAGAAAAGGAAAAAGCAGAATCATCAGAAAGGGCCAAACAGCTTTTTCTGGCTAAAATGAGCCATGAGATCCGTACCCCGATGAACGCCATCCTTGGCTTCGCAAAATTGCTCGAAGAAACGGTGCAAGGTGACAATGAGCAAGAATACCTTCGTATAATTATAAAATCTGGTGATGACCTATTAGTTATTTTAAATGACATACTTGATTTTTCCAGATTGGAGGCAGGTAAAATTGTTATTGAAAATGCGCCCATCCATATCCGGGACATAGTTTATCTCAACGTTAAGATGATGGAGTGGAAGAGAAAGAATCTGGAAATTACCTGTGCTATAGATGAGCAAATTCCGGAAGTGTTATTGGGCGACTCGATAAGGTTAAACCAGATCTTGTTAAATCTCATCTCTAACGCCATAAAATTTACCGAAAAAGGAGGAATACACATTTCGGTGGTTTGCATTGAAGATGATGCGGACAGTGTTTTAGTGGATTTTAGTGTAAAAGACACCGGCATCGGGATTCCTGAAGAAAAACAATCCAGTATTTTTGAAAGCTTTGAACAGGCTACTAATGACACTGCGCGCAAATTTGGGGGTACCGGTTTAGGGCTCAGTATTGTAAAGCAACTGATCGAATTACAAAAGGGGGAAATTTTCGTGACCAGCGAACCGGGAATAGGTTCTGATTTTCATTTCAGGCTACAGTTTTTAAAGTTTAAAGCCGAAATTGCAACTACCGTTCCTGTTAAAATCACGACAACCAACCACAATGGCAATGGCATAAAAATTTTAGTGGTAGAAGACAATAAGATCAACCAAATGCTGGTGGTAAAAGTGCTGAAAAATTATGGGTTTACTATTGATGTGGCGGAAAACGGATTAATAGCTTTAAACAAATGCGAACATCAGGATTTTGATATAATACTAATGGATTTGCAGATGCCCGAAATGGATGGTTATGAAGCAACAAAAAAGATCCGTGCATTAAGCGGAAATAAAAAGAAGGTGCCAATTATTGCGATGACAGCACATACTATTAAGGGCGAGTTAGAACATTGTTTATCCATAGGAATGAATGATTTTATTTCTAAACCGTTTGATAAAAACGAATTGTACAACAAGATATTTAAACTTGTAGAAGATAAAGGGTTGTAGACTGTAAGCATTCGCATTAAACCATTTATCAAGAGGCGCGTCATTTTAAACTTCTTGCTCCAGGGGCTAGATCCGCATTTGATACGGCATGTTGGTAATAACACCAACATGCTCTACGTAAGCTATCATAAAACATCAAAACCCGTTTTTAGCCTTAAAGTCCTTTTTATCTGCCATTATCTCCTTTTCATTTTTGTCCGGGATCGCCTTAAGCAACTCTATCGTTTTATTTAAATACATTTTTGCTTTCTGCTTGTCAGTACCTGAATATATATGTGCAAGTTCGTAGGGAAACTCAAAGAATTTAGGATAAAGTTTTAAGCCTAATTCATAAATGCCTAGAGCCTGTTCAGTGTATCGGCTTTGATTATATTTGGATGCCATACCATTAATTTCGTGCAGCTCAGGCGGGTAAAAGGTTCCGTTTAATTTTGAAGCCAACCAAATTTGAGCAAGTTCTTGGCCAGCAGGTTTTGGAGGATTTACCAGTTTATAATTTTCGTCTACTTCGGCTATATGATGGTATCTGGTTGAGAAGGTATAAAACAGATCACTAAGCGATTGCGGGATAGCGATAATTGGCATCGCGGCGTGCCCCGAAGAATTAAGTAAGAAGGAATGTACCTGATTAAAAAAGATCGGGTATTTGGTTTTCATATCTTCATAAGCTTTACGATGGTAAAAGTCTTTATCTGTGGCGCCGAACGACATATAAATACGGCTTTTATCGATTTTTTTATCTTGCTGTAAAGCCTTGATTAAATTTTCCAATTGATCAAGCGGAGAATTGGCAATTATGCCCGAGTAAAAGTTAGGTGCCAGCATATATGAATACATAGCAAACGATGCTGAAAAAGAATGCCCTATCAAAACCCTATAATCCAGGGGATGGTAAGGCTCTATAAATTGGTTGATCTCCGTCGTTATCATGGCATGCAGCGGCGCTTCGGGCTGATCAAGCGAGACGATCCCGCACTCCCTATTGCGATTTTTATGCGGGATCATCACTACAATGGCCTGCGGAATTTCATGGGTGTATTGCAGGTATCTGATGGAGCTTAACGCCGGATTCACAAACCAGTCATGCTGACCGTCAAGTATATAAAATACCGGCAACTTTACCGAGTCTGATTGGTATTTATAAAACTCCGGTGTTTGAATATAGATAGTGCGTTCCTGTTTAAAGGCTTTGGAAAAAAAACGAATGGTGTCTGTTTTTTGACCATATGCCAGTGATTGGGAAAAGATAAAAAGCAGACTTGAAAGAAGGAATCTGAATGTGATTAATTGATGGGTTTTCATGATTGTTAAGGTGGTTATAGTGAAATATGGTGCTTAAAAAAAGGCAACAAGAATGATTTACCAAGTAGAAATTCTTTTTTGGCAGTTAACTTTATTGAAAAATTGGCTTGAAATTACAGGCTTGCTAGGGCGAAATTATTGTTCCGTTATCGTTGGGCTGATATTCCAGTATGTCGCCCGGCTGGCATTCCAGTACCTGGCATATAGCCTCTAAAGTGCTGAATCGTATTGCCTTGGCTTTTCCCTGTTTTAAAATTGATAGATTTGACAAAGTAAGGCCCACGCGTTCAGACAACACATTCAGCGACATTTTGCGCTTTGCCATCATCACATCAAGGTTTATAATAATCGCCATGCCTTAAATCGTTAGTTGTTTATCTTCCTCTAAAGTAACACCCATTTTAAAAATTCCTTCTAAAACAAGCATTACAATTCCGGTAACTAAACAACTTACATTAAAATCATACGTAAGGTCCAGATGATGAAAGATGAATTTTGAAAGCAAAATTTGGTTGGTTACGATAACAAAAAGCCACTGAAATATAGAGTATGCGATTAATATCAAAGCAATTAACCTGATGCGGAAGAGATTTGATTTTTGGAATGGCTCGTCCTGTTTAAAGCTTTTAAATATTTGTTTTATCTGATAAGTGATTGTAACGATAACGGCGAATAAAGCGCCATAGCCCACCAGCATAAGGGCCATATTTTGCCATGTGGCATCAATATGAATACTGAGCGTGCCATTGGTGGTATTGAGGATACCCACCTTGTGTGCATCAACATAAGCTTCCATTTTATGTATTGATATCGGTTCAAAACTTATAGGCACCTGTAACGCAAACATCTTTCTCACATTAGCCGTAATTAAGGCTGCGCCAATACATCCAACACCAAATAGCCACTCTGCCCACCAGAGTATTGTAACAACTACCGCTAAAACAGAGGAGAGTGATTTTTTTCCGATATAATTCATGATTGCTATAATATATGTTGCAATCCTAATAAATATTTATTGATATTCAATAAATATTTATTAATTTATTCACATTCGTATTTTTATTATGGCAGTGCGGCATCTTTAATATTGGGTCGCCAATAATTCCATCATTTCCACGAGGTGCGGGGAGAAATCTTTTCAAAATGATAAACTATGCTTGCTTAGCGGCCTCGAAAGGGTTTCTCTTCGCCCTTACGCACCTACCCGTTAAAGTATAATAACAGCGGGGTAACGCCTGTTGCCTTACGGTTATTTGCTATACCTCTGCTGCCCTGAACGACCTCGGTGTAAATTGCGTACTTTTTTTAAAGAAGTTGATAAAATGCGGTGGCTCTTCAAAACCCAGGCTGTAGCCAATTTCGGCAATATTCCAGTCGCTGTGTTTTAGCAGGCCTTTGGCTTCCTGCACCAATCTTTCCGCAATAATTTGCGAGGTAGTTTTGCCGGTGGTGTCTTTCAAGGCGCGGTTTAGGTGGTTAACGTGCACAGATAGTTGCTCGGCAAATTCTGCCGCCGTGCGAAATTTCATTCGTTGACGGATAGATTCTATCGGGAACTGCCGCTCCAGTAGTTCTAAAAATATGGATGAGATACGCGTGGCAGCGTTAGGGTGTTCAAACCGCAGTAGCGATGGCTGCAGCTTTTGCGCGGTATGGATGAGTTCCATTACCAATCCGCGGATGGCATCATATTTATAGGCATAGTCAGAATCTATTTCATCCATCATTTTGATATAGATCTCTTTTATACGTTCCGCATCTTTATCTGTTAACTGAAAAATGGGGTTACCGCCCGGCTTAAAAACAGGGTAATCTTTAATATTGCCAAAATGATTAAAAAACGTTTCGGTAAAAATGCAGAAGAAACCACTTTGCTCTTCACTTAGATACTCCCAGTTATAGGGCACATGCGGACTGGCAAAAAACAAAGCCTGCTGATCAATATCTACGGACTTATCAGCATAATGAACCCGGTTTTTACCGATAATGAAACTTACTTTATAAAAATCTTTACGGCTGTAAGGGATGGTTTGGCAGTATTTTGCCACAAAGTCTTCCAGTTTAAACACATTAAAATGGCCCATGCCTTTACCCAAGCTATCGGGCACCCAATTCAACTTGTTCTGATAAAAATCTTCGAGTGTTTCCGTTTTGTTCATTATACTAAGTTATAAAAATCAAACAGCAGGTTTATGGTTTTTGTCAAGGTTCTTTCGAAAAATAAGGTGTCATACTGAGCGATAGCGAAGAATCTTATAAGTCCGGTCAGGCAGGGAATTATCGCTTATAGAAGATTCTGCGCTATCCCTACCCATGACATAATTGTTTTAGGGGTGGCTCAGAGCCGGGTGAGCCGACGTGAGCCTCCGCAGAGCCCGCGTAGAGCCACCTAAATGTTTGTCATTGCACTCTTAGAAGCCATGGATTTTATAACTCAGCATGAGAAAAAGCTTTTTCAAATATTGTTAATATTAAAACCCTGTTGAAGTAGCTAAAACTTCATTTGCTGCCAGATCCTTTTCAACAGCAGCAATTTTTGCTTCGGCCATATCGTTTGAGTCCTGTCCTAAAAATAAATGTAGCGGACGCTCGTTTTGTTCTGCAATCTGTATTAATACATCGGCAGCTTTATCAGGGTCGCCGGCCTGGTTGTTATCAATCTGATTTACGTGCGCGGCTTCTAATTCCCTTGCACCGGTATATTCGGCAATTGGGTTTTTAGGTAATGTTAACGAACCTTCTTTAAGGAAACTGGTGCGGAAATAGCCCGGATAAACTACTGTAGCGCTTATGCCAAACTCTTTAACTTCTGCTGATAGCGACTCTGTAAAACCTGCCATGGCAAATTTGGTGGCGCAGTAAATGCCCCAGCCCGGGAAGTTGCCTGTAAACCCGCCTACCGACGAGATATTAAAAATAGCGCCTGACTTTTGCTCACGCAGATGTGGCATAACAGCGCGGATGGTATTTAATGAGCCGAATACATTTACATCAAAGTTGGCGCGTGCTTCTGCATCGCTTAGTTCTTCAAGCGTGCCGATTTGTCCGTAACCGGCGTTGTTAACCAGTACATCAATCTTTCCAAATTTGCTGATGGTATCTGCAACTGCAGCGGAAACGCTTTGCTCGTTTAACAGATCAACCTGTAAGGGTAAAAAGTCTGTACTTTCTGCATTAAGGTCCTTAAGATTTCTGGATGTTGCGGCTACCTTGTAACCATTGCTTAACAGTTTTTTTACCAGCGATAAGCCTAATCCTTTTGATGCGCCGGTTACCAGCCATATTTTTTGTGTGTCCATTGTGTGTTTGTTTTAATTGTTAACAACACAAAGGTATATGGCTTACGGATGGGCGGCATTACGCGAAGCAAACCGAAAACTGCAAAAATCAAACAATTTACTTACTGCCAAAACTCTTATCATCGGCTGAAGGCCCATAAATAGACGGTACAGGTATATCCAGCAAACGCATATACACCGTAAGCTGCCCCCGATGGTGCACCATGTGATTAATGCATTGTGCCACCTGCTCGCGCTTGGTTGAGCTGAGCACTACGGTGCCGTTTGTTTTTAACTCAAACTTTGCGTCAAGGTCGCCATCTCTCACCTTACTAAGCGTAGCTATAGCTTCATCTACGTTTTTGTTAAAAAGCTCACTAAGCTCCTCGCCGGTTTTGGGTTGATCATGCGCGAATGTTGCCAGGTCTATTTCGGGATGTAATATGATGTGGGTTATCCACCGCGGGATCTCACCTGTTAGCAGGGCCAGATAGCCCAACTGCATTGAGCGTTCGTGTGGCTTCCAATCAAACTTTTCTAAGGGAATGCGTTCCAGGCATTTTGTTGTTGATGGCACTTCGGCTGCTAATTCCTGCGCGTATTCTTGTGCAAATGCTTTATCGTTCATGGCAAGTATGTTTAAGTCATTAACAATCTGTGAATTAAAAAGATTTAAAAAAAATAAATGCAATTTTGTTGCATTTGATAATTAAAGTATCTAGCTTTAATTAAAATTTTAGTTAACCTGAATATTCACCCGCCGCAGGGCACAAAACCTACAATTATGGCAGAGCTAAATACCTCCGAAAACAAAAAAAGCAGCGTACACCCAGGCAGAAAAAAGGCATTACGCGTTGATCTTACCGCAATGGTAGACCTGGCTTTTTTATTGATCACATTTTTTATTTTGACCACTACACTGCAAAAACCCAAAAGCATGGACCTTGCCATGCCGGTTGACGGCCCACCTACCGGCGCGGCGGCAACCAGAACCCTAACCGTTTTGCTTGGCGATGACAACAAAGCAACCTGGTACATTGGCGAACCTGACAAGCCGATAATGGGGCCTATGGTTACTACGCTAGATAAGCAGGGCATCAGAAAAGTGCTGCTTGAGCAAAGTGCCCGCATAAAGCGCGAGCAGAAAAATGAGATGATAGTTTTAATAAAACCCAGCGACCAATCTATTTACGGGAATGTTGTGGGCATAATGGATGAGTTAAATATCACCAATAATAATATCCGCGCCATAGTGGATATTAGTGCAACTGATGTGGCTATGCTGAAGAAGGATAAAATATATAACTGACCTGAACCTAATGTAAAAGCGCGGCTGTAGGGCTGCGCTTTTTGTTTTTTTATCTTTATACTTGTGTAAAAACCCTAATGTTAGTGCATAAAATTGCCGACCAACTTTTAAATTATAGCGGTCCATTTGAACTTACTTTGCATGATGCTGCGCCTGATTGGTTGATAACTCAATTGGAGTCTACATACAATGTAGTTTTACCCGACGACTTCAAGGCACTTTACAGATTTAGCAATGGATTTGAAATCGATGAGGATATGTTCGCCTTGATTCCACTCAGCGAGATGATCGAAAATAGGAAAAACAAGGGGGAAATGTGGGTAGCAGAGTATATGATCTACTGTGACATGTGGGGCTTGCGAATAAATCCTGACAATAATAATGATTACGAAATTTATGTTTTGGCCGAAACTGAGGAAATCGTTTTAACAAACTCGCTTGCTGAATTTATTGACAGGGCACTGAAAGGCGCTGTATTTGAACCCAATGGCTTGTACGCTTTATCTAAAGAAAAAAGCAGATATAAATAGCAGTCTATACTAAGACAGATCAATCCGCCAGCTCAATCCACACCGGCGCATGGTCGCTGCTTTTCTCCCATCCGCGCACCTGGCGGTCAACACCTGCGGCCTGTAGGCGACCCTCAATCTGCGGGCTCAGCAAAAAGTGATCTATTCGCAAGCCCGCATTCCGGCCGTAAGCATTACGGAAGTAATCCCAAAAGGTATAGATGGTTTCATCGGGATATAGCTTGCGAATGGCATCCGTCCAGCCTTGCTCAAGCAGTGTTTTAAAAGCCGCGCGGGTTTCGGGCCTGAACAAGGCATCTTCTCCCCAACGCTCAGGCTTGTACACATCTTTTTCGGTAGGCATAACATTATAATCGCCGGTAAGTACCACAGGCAGTCCCTTTGCCATCAGGTCGGCAGCATGCAGCGTAAGGCGCTCAAACCAGGCCAGTTTATAATCAAATTTTGGCCCGGGTGCGGGGTTGCCGTTAGGCAGGTACAGGCAGCCTATTACAGTGTTGTTAACTATAGCTTCAATGTATCGGCTGTGCTCATCTTCCGGGTCGCCGGGCAGTACGCGGCGCACCTCTTTTATTTCATGTCCGCGCGATAAAATAGCAACACCGTTCCAGCTTTTTTGGCCGTGCCATATGGCATTATAACCTGCCTCAAGCAAAGCCGCCTCCGGAAACTTCTCCTGCGGTGCTTTCAACTCCTGCAGGCAAAGCACATCCGGTTGTGCCTCTGCAAGCCAGCGCAGCAACACCGGCAAGCGGCCATTTACACCATTAACGTTGTAGGTTGCTATTTTCATCGGTTTGTTGTTTGATGTACCTTAAATTATATCGAATATAGTATTATGGGATAAACAACAATTATTTATAAAAGATTTTAGCGCAACCAAAATAAACGATAATACTGCTGCACAACAAAATATAGCGAAAAGGAGCAATGATCTCACCCTAATCTTTCGCCAGCGGGTATCCGGCAGATGTCCAGTTGTTGCGCAGGTTAACATAAAGGTTAAGTACCTTAATATTTGTAAAGCCCGAATCTTTTAAAAGTTTGTAAGCAGGGCGTATATTAGGGCATTTGCCAAAAGGGCAGCAGCCGCAGTATATCACCATTTCGGTATTTTTTTTATGCGATGCTAATGTGGTTTTTAATTTTTCAAGGTTAGCTGTTTCGCTAAGCGGGCCTATGTGTATAGCGCCTTTAATATCTTCTACACTACCTATATTAAATATTACCGGCGCTTTATTGGCGCTAATGGCGGCATTGAGTTCACCGGGTTCCATTAGTTCTGTGGGTTTCCAGGGTGTGCCGCTGCCAGGCATAGACATGCTGGCAGAAACCTGCGCGTAGGCAGCAAATATGCCGCACAGTAACAATATGGTAGTTAACAAATACTTCATACGCTGATATAGATATTGTTTATAATATATGCCAAGCCCTATCGATTTTAATTATGATAGGATTTAACGTGCTGTTCGCTGCTGCCAAGACCATCTATGCCTAACTCAACAACGTCGCCATCTTTTAAATACCATGGCTGTGGTTTTTGCCCAAGGCCAACACCTGCAGGTGTACCGGTAGTGATCACGTCGCCCGGCAACAAGGTCATAAACTGACTTATATAGCTAACCATAAAAGGAACGTTAAAAATCAGGTTAGATGTATTTCCTTCCTGCACAATTACGCCGTTCACTTTTAGCCACAGCCTTAGGTTATGCACATCTTCAATCTCATCAGGCGTGGCTATAAACGGCCCGATAGGGGCAAATGTATCACAGCTTTTGCCTTTTACCCATTGCCCGTTACGCTCCAATTGGAACTCACGTTCGCTATAATCATTGTGCAGTACATACCCGGCTACATGCGCTAAAGCCGTCTCTTCGGTAACGTATGAAGCTTTTTTGCCGATAACGATAGCCAGCTCAACTTCCCAATCTGTCTTTTTACTGTTTTTGGGGATGATAAGATCATCGTTAGGGCCAACAATGGCCGATGTAGCTTTAAAAAACAATATCGGCTCCGTAGGGATAGCAGCATTGGTTTCGTGTGCATGATCTTTATAATTAAGACCAACGCATATTAACTTTGACGGACGTGCAAGCGGCGAGCCCAGGCGCGTGTCCTGACTAACCTCTTTCAAATCTGCGGTTTTAATGTCTTTCTCCAGTTTAAGTAAAGCGTCGCCTGCAAAAAAAGCTTCGTCATAATCGTTAACCAAGTGCGATACATCAAACCAGGTATCGTTCATTATAACGCCCGGTTTTTCTTGTCCTGCTGCACCAAACCTAATCAGTTTCATATTTTTTTTTGTTGTGTTTTAGTTGTTAAGTGTGGTAAATCCACCATCAATAGGATAATCGGCACCCGTAATAAAAGCAGCCTCGTCGCTGCATAAATACAGGGCTAATGTAGCAATTTCTTCGGGTCTTGCCATGCGGCCAATAGGCTGTGTTTTTGAGAGCTTATCAAACATTTCTTCTATATTGTCCGGATAGTTCTTTTGCAAAAAGCCGTCAACAAAGGGGGTATGTACCCGCGCAGGCGATATGGAGTTACAGCGGATGTTCTCGCCAATATAATCTTTGGCCACGCTCATGGTCATGGAACGGATGGCGCCCTTGGCGGTGCTATATACAAACCTGTCGGATATACCGGACAAGGCTGCTACCGAAGACATATTCACAATAACGCCGCCGCCGCTTTCTCTAAGTTTGGGTATAGCGGCAAAAATGCAATTATAAGCGCCCTTTACAATTACGCTCATTACCCGGTCAAAATCTGCTTCGGGGGTGGTATCAGCCTTGCCTATGTGCGCTATGCCCGCGTTATTGATCAGGATATCCACAGCCCCAATTTTATCAAAAACAGCCAAAACCGATTGCTGGTTAGATACATCGCACAGGTAAGCGGTTGCCTGCCCCTGGTTCTGTTTTATCTCTGCAACAGTAGCATTGGCCTGGTGCTCGTTCAGATCAATAATATGAACTTCTGCACCATGCGCTGCAAATAACAAGGCTATTGCCTCGCCAATGCCGCTTCCGGCACCTGTTATTGCTACTTTCTTATTTTCTAATGAGAACATATCCCGCTTATTGTGATATTCCTGTTAGCGTATTAAAAGACTAAGTGCGTGAGGGTGTCATCCTGAGCTTGTCGAAGGACGCGCGTAAAGGCCCGCCCACCATGGTTCGACAGGCTCACCATGACAACCTCGTTTTTCATTCCCTTTACAAACTCACACCCCGTTTCCAAGGAATAAAATCATCCTGATTAAGTTGTACAGCTTTGGGGATCTGCCTTCCGCTTGCGGCTTCAATGCAGTAATCCAAAATATCCTCGCCCATTTGTTCTATGGTTTTTTCGCCGCGGATTATTGCACCTGTATCAATGTCTATAATATCTGCCATGCGTTTGGCTAAAACAGAGTTGGTAGCCACCTTTATGGTAGGGCAAACCGGGTTGCCGGTTGGCGTACCTAAACCTGTTGTAAATAAAATAAGGGTTGCACCGGCTGCCGCCTTGCCTGTTGTAGCCTCTACGTCGTTGCCGGGTGTGCAAACCAAACTCAGGCCGGGCTTGGTTACCGGCTCGGTATAATTAAGCACATCAACAACCGGAGAACTGCCCGCCTTACGTGCCGCGCCTGCCGATTTAATAGCATCAGTTATCAAGCCGTCTTTAATATTGCCCGGCGAAGGGTTCATGAAAAAGCCCGATCCATCACGGTGCGCCATGGCATCATAATCTGTCATTAGCTTAATGAATTTTTCGGCAGTAGGGCGATCTACAGATCTGTCAATCATTTCCTGCTCAACACCACAAAGCTCAGGGAACTCAGCCAACAGCACTTTGCCGCCTAGGCCTACCAACAGGTCGGCGCAATAACCTACCGCCGGGTTGGCAGAAATACCGCTAAAACCATCGCTGCCACCGCATTTAACACCCAGTGTCAGTTTATCTAAAGTAGCTGGCGCACGTTCTATTTTGTTGATCTCTATCAGTCCGTTAAAAGTATGGCGAATAGCCTGTTTAATAAGGTCTACTTCGCTTTGTGAGCTTTGCTGCTCAAATGTAAAATAAGGCTTATTAAAGTTAGGGTCTCTTAATAAAAGCTCCTGTTTAAACTCGTCCAGTTGTAAATGCTGACAGCCTAAACTCATTACGGTTATGCCTGCCACATTAGGGTGATTGGCATATGCGGACAGCAATTTGCTCAGCACCAACGAATCCTGACGGGTGCCGCCGCATCCGCCGGTATGGTTTAAAAATTTTATGCCATCCACATTTTTAAAAACGCGGTTAGCCTTGTGTCCGGGCGCGGCGTCCAGACTGATGTTGTTGATGTCCTCACCGTTCTCAAACGCTTGCACCAGTTGGTGGGTGTAAGCTTTATATTTATCATCAACAGCATAACCCAACTCGCTGTAAAGCGAATCTTTAATGATGTCGAGATTTCTGTTCTCGCAAAATACTGTAGGGATAAACAACCAGTAATTTGCAGTGCCTACAGTGCCATCCGGCCTGTGGTAACCGTTGAATGTGCGGCCCTGAAACTTGCTCACATCAGGCGCTTCCCATTTGTAATCAACATCGCGGTAAAAATAGGGCTCGGCAGCATGCTTAATGTTATCCACACTCATGCGCATACCGGTTTTTACATCATGCTGTATCTTTCCAACCAATACGCCATACATAAAAACTTCTTCGCCGGCCTGCATATCCTGCATAAAAAACTTATGCTTGGCGGGCACAGGTTCAACAATAGTATAGGTTTGGCCTTCAAACTTTACCTGTTGGCCGGTCTGCAGATCTTGCAGCGCTACCAGCACATTGTCGGCTTTATTTATTTTTAATACTAAATTCATTTCAAAACTTATATTTTAACTGCTAGAGGGGTCTCTTTAACAACCGGCTTCCATTTTTTCCATCCGTAAAATAATATCACCATGAAGCATAACATTGGCACTACGTAACCGTATTGGATTGCCCCTGTAATATCAGATACGTAACCCAGGCCCAAAGGTAACAAAGCGCCACCTACTATTGACATTACTATTAGCGATGAGCCTAGTTTTGTGTCTTTACCTAAACCTGCTATCCCCATAGAAAATATAGTAGGGAACATAATTGACATAAAAAAGCATACACCAATTAACGCGTAAACACCAACCATGCCACCGGCCAATGCCGCCAGGCCGCTTAGTAATACGCAAGCAAGTGCATACAGCATTAATAAACGGTTGGGTGCAACAAATCGCATAAAGAATGTTCCGGCAAAGCGCCCCACCAAAAATGCAAATCCGGCAATGCTGGAATACCATTTCGCATCGCCCTCAACTATTGAAGTTGACCCTGTTATGTACCTGATAAAAAAGCTGATAACGCAAACCTGCGCACCAACATAAAAAAACTGAGCTATTATACCCCATGTAAGGTGACTGTGTTTAAGCGCGTGCGATATGCTTGATCCTTCAATCTCTTCTTTGTTCTCTTTAATGTCTGGTAGTTTAGTAAACACAACTATAACAGCTATCAATACAATTACTATCCCAATTATCATATAAGGGCCTTTAACGCTGTCAACCTGGGCGGTTAAATAAGCTTGTTTTTCAATAGCAGACATGGCAGCCATTTTGGCATCTCCATCGCTGCTGTCGGTCATGATAAACCAACCACCAACAAGCGGGGCTAACGTAGCCGCCAGGCCATTAAATGATTGAGAAAAGTTAAGGCGCTGAACAGAGGTTTCAGGCGGGCCCAAAATGGTAACATAAGGATTTGCCGCGGTTTCTAAAAAAGTAAGGCCGCAGGCTATTACAAACAGCGCGCCGAGGAAATAAATATACTGCCTTGTATCTGCCGCAGGCAAAAACAAAAACGAGCCGATAGCAAAAAATACAAGACCTAAAATAATACCGTTTTTGTAACCGAATTTGCGCATAAAGTAACCTGCGGGCAAAGCCATGGCAAAGTAGGCAGCGTATACAGATGAGTCAATAAAAGCGGTCTGTAGGTCGGTCAGCGTAAATGCTTTTTTAAGGTGAGGGATGAGTATGGGATCAAGGTTATGTATAAATCCCCATAGAAAAAACAATGTGGTTACCATTATCAGCGGAAACAGATACCCTTTGGTTTGGGCAGCCTGCTGTGTACTTGTTGGTTGGTGGCTCATATTTTGGTTTTATGGTTTTGCAAATTAAGGTTTTGTGTTGATATTAATTGGTGTATTGTGCAGGGTGCACGTTGTTGAGTTGGAACATAACAATATACGGTAACAAATAAATTGCTAGGTTTTTTGGCACTTAATTTTGATATTATAACTCGGTTAACTTACAAAGTAATATTAAAAATAGATTTTAAAAGTTAATCTTATTATCTAAATAGTAAGGGATATTACCATTTATGTGAAGTGCTATACACATGGGTATTGTAATAAAAACCGGATATTTTGATAGTGGCAACGCTACGGTTGTTTTAAGCATAACATAACAGTTTGTTTTACGTATAAAACGTGTGTTCTGCGCACAACAAAAACCATTTATATGCCCTGCCAATCTTTAAATATATATATATGTTTTGTTTAGTTGCAAAATGATTTAATTAACTTTAAACAATACCCCTCCTTATTATATTTTTTATGCGTGTAAGCCAACGGCCGGGCACTTCCGGTGAGCAACATCCTTATCCAATAAGAATTACTGAAAATGATCTTTTCCGAACAATTCTTGAGAACAGCCACGAGGGCCTCTGTTTGCTGAGTGAGAAATATGAGGTAATTTATCGCAGCCCCTCATCTGAGCGAATAAGTGGCTGGGCAAATACTGAACTATCGGTTTTAGGTGCGCAACAATTAATTCATCCTGATGATTGGCCGCAAGTTGATTCATTGCATAAAAAAATTATACAAAAAGCAGGCTCCGCTGGGACTATATGTTTTCGTTCCAAAAATCGCGATGGATATTATATATGGCTCGAAAGCACCTATACTAACGCGCTGCATCAACAGGGTATTGAAGCTATTATTTGCAATTTCAGGGATATTACCGAGAAAAAACGTTCTGAAGAGGTTTACCAGCAAACCATGCAGGAGCTGCTGGCCTATAAGTACGCCCTGGATGAATCGGCCATTGTAGCCATTACAGATCAGCGGGGCGTAATAAAACATGTTAACGATAATTTTTGCCGCATATCCAAATATGCGGCTGATGAATTAATTGGTCAGGATCATCGTATTATTAATTCATCTTTTCATGAAAAATATTTTATTCGCGAATTATGGCGGACCATCGCAAGCGGCACCATTTGGAGGGGCGAGTTAAAAAATAAAGCTAAAGACGGCACGCATTATTGGGTTGATACAACCATTGTGCCTTTTTTGGACGAAAAGGGAAAACCTTATCAATACGTTGCCATACGGTCTGACATAACTGAGCGTAAACAATCAGAAATGCAACTGCATACGCTAAATGATAATTTGCAAAAACACACCAAGGAACTTGCCATGTCAAATGCTGAATTGGAGCAGTTTGCTTACGTAGCCTCGCATGATTTGCAGGAACCCCTGCGCATGGTGACCAGTTTTTTAACACTGCTGGAGAATAAATATAAAGAGGTGCTGGACAATAAAGGCATTCAATACATTCATTTTGCTGTTGATGGTGCAAAGCGCATGCGCCAGATAATTCTTGACCTGCTTGAGTTTTCAAGGGTGGGCAGAACGGAAGAGAAGACAGAAGAAGTGGATATGAATGCGTTACTTAGCGAAACTTTAAATCTTTTAAGCAGGCAGATAGAAGAACGGCAGGCGCAAATAGTACAGCAGCAATTGCCTGTATTAACAACCTTTAAAGCTCCTTTACGACAGGTGCTTCAAAATCTTATAGGCAACGCGCTGAAGTATCAGCATACCCATACAAAACCGGTTATTACCATAAGCAGCGAGGATGCTGGGCATTATTGGTTGATCACCGTTCGGGATAACGGTATTGGTATTGAACAGGAGTATTTTGATAAGATATTTGTGATCTTTCAACGACTGCATAACAAGGAGGAATACTCAGGAACCGGTATGGGATTGGCTGTTACAAAAAAAATTGTAGAAAACATGGGCGGCAAGATATGGGTAGAGTCAACTCTCGGCACGGGCAGCACATTTTATTTCACCTTGATAAAAAAATAGACCATGAAACCTGTGAAAATATTATTGGTAGAAGATAATGAGGGTGATATTTTATTAACAACCGAGGCGCTTAAAGAAAGCCGGATTATAAATGAAATAAATGTAATTAAAGACGGTAAAGCCGCCATTAGCTTTTTTGAAAATTTGACAGATAAAAGCACAATGCCCGATCTTGTGCTTTTAGATATTAATCTACCTAAAAAAAGCGGCCATGAGGTACTGCATTATGTAAAGAATAGTGAAGATTTTAAACATCTGCCGGTAATAATGCTTACAACCTCATCTTCACAAAAAGACATTCTGCACTCTTACCAAAACTACGTTAATTGCTATATAACTAAACCGATTGATCTGAACGACTTTATGGATGCCGTAACAAAATTAGAGAACTTTTGGATAAGCATAGTAACTATTCCGCGCAAATAAATGAATAGAGACCATTTAAAAATCCTTGTAATTGAAGACAATCCCGGCGACTTTATTCTGGTGGAAGATTTTTTGCAGGAACAGATTAAAATTCCGGTTATAAAACGTGCATCCAATTTTAAATCGGCAATGTTAGAATTGCTAACACCTGATGCTGAGTTTGATATTGTTCTTCTTGATATTACGCTGCCCGATAAAGCGGGCGAGCCGCTTATTGAAGCCATTATTAAAGCTTGCCCGGATGCCCCTGTTATAGTTTTAACCGGATATGCCGATTTTGCTTTTAGTGTTAAATCGCTATCGTTGGGCGTAGCAGATTATTTGCTTAAAGATGAACTTACCTCACTTTCTTTATATAAAAGTATTATTTACAGTTCAGAACGTAGGCGTCAAAGTGATGAACTGGCCGCCTCTCAACTAAAGTACAGCGAGCTTTTTCAGCTTAGTCCGCTGCCTATGTGGGTATTTGATCTGGAAACGCTTCGGTTTCTTGACGTTAATGATGCAGCTGTTGCGCACTATGGCTACTCGCGCGAAGAATTTTTTGCCATGACGATTCATGATATAAGGCCGGCAAGCGAAGTTATGGCAGTAGATAAAATTATTAGTGACCAGCGCGGGGCCAAACAATTTGTTAAACAGGGTATATTTATTCATCGCAAAAAAAATGGCGAGACCATTCAGGTAGATATTCAAAGCAATGCTGTTGAATATCAGGGAAGAGAAGCCAAAATAATCCTGGCTAATGATATTACCGAACGACTGAAGTACATTAATGAGATAGAAACTCAAAACAAAACTTTAAGAGAAATATCCTGGATGCAGTCGCACATTATCCGCGCGCCGCTGTCAAGAATAATGGGGCTGGTGCCTTTAATTCAGGATATAAAAGAAAACGTAATTAACGCCCCCGAAGAACTGACACAAATGTTAGAATATCTTATGATTTCGGCACTTGAACTTGATGAGGTTATAAAAAGCATTACAGATAAAACACAAACAGGTAGTGATGACGTATAAGGTATAATTAACCATTTGTTAATTATAACATGAAAAAATACCTGGTTTGTTGTTGGCTTTTGTTTTTAGCCTGTGCCGCTGTATCATTATTTTGGTATACTGATTGGCAATACAGCAAACCCACGCCTGTACCACGGGGCTATAAAAATGTTAAACGGGGAGAAAAAATCATGCTGAATAATAGTATCCCGGCAAATGGCCAACCCGTTTTTCTTCATTTTTTTAATCCAGACTGCCCCTGTTCCAGGTTTAATGCCAAAACTTTTAAAAAATTGGTTTTAAACTATGGTAGCAAAGTTAAGTTTGCCGTAGTTGTAATGAGCAGCAAAACATTTACAGTTAAAGCTATTCAGGAAAAAATAGGGGTTGCTGACATACCTGTACTGTCTGATACATCGCTGGCACGCCGCTGTGGTGTTTACTCAACACCGCAAGTTGTGCTGCTTGATGATAGCCACCACCTGTATTACCGTGGCAACTACAATGTTACCCGATATTGTACTGATGAAAGTACAAACTTTGCGCGCATAGCCTTAGACGGATATTTCAATCAGATGCCGGTGTTGGGTTTAAATCGCTTGGCATTTCAAGCTTACGGTTGCAGCCTGCCGGCATGCGAAAGATAAATACTCAGATGAAATGAGCCAGACAACTAACCATGCATTTTTACCGGGCGTGAAAGAACGTTCGGATGGGTTGATGAATTACTTCCTCGGCGTATACTTTCTTACTGGTTGTTGTTTTGCTTTTTTTTACCATACTTGGCTTATTGCAATTGGCGTTGGCGGCATTTGCTTGCTGGCTTATTATTCGGCCAAGCTTTTGTTGCCAGATTCTGATCTTTATCAATATGTGTTAAGCACCATTTATGGTGTTTTTATGGCACAATTTATTTACCAGCTGCATGGTTTGTTCGAAATGCATTTTTTTGCATTTATAGGTAGCGCATTGCTTATTATCTATCAAAACTGGAAGTTGCAGATTCCTATGCTTACAGTGGTTATGCTTCATCATGCCGCATTCGGATATTTGCAGAACTCGGGTTTTTCAGGCGTATACTTCACTCAGCTTGGTTATTTTGAGTTTTCCACATTTATTATACACATAAGTTTGGCTGCCGTTATATTTTTCGTGTGCGGGTTGTGGTCTTACCAGCTTAAAAAGTATAATGAGCTTTACTTGCAGCAAGCACTGCATCTGGCAGATTTAGAAAAGGAAGCGACATTGCTGGAAGAGCGTTTAAAACGAGAAACCGAATTAAAGGCGCTGAACGAAATGCTGGGGCAAAAAGCTAAGGAATTGGCAGCATCTAACGCTGAGCTGGAGCAATTTGCTTATGTAGCTTCGCACGATTTGCAGGAGCCGCTGCGTATGGTGACAGGCTTTTTAGGCCAGATCAGCAAAAAATATAACAATCTTTTTGATGATAAGGGCAGGCAATATATTTTTTTTGCTACCGATGGCGCAACACGGATGCGGCAGATAATACTTGATCTGTTGGATTACTCGCGGGTGGGCCGTACGGGTGATAAGAGGGAGAATATAGATCTGCACGAGTTGGTTTTGGAAATATGTGTTTTGTTAAGAAAACAGATAGACGAACTCCATGCAGATATTCGGGTTGATCAATTACCCGTTTTGAACACTTATAAAGCGCCTGTAAGGCAGATATTTCAAAACCTTATAGGCAATGCTTTAAAGTATCAGCTGGTTAGCTGTGCGCCGGTTATCAATATAACTTTTGAGGACGAGGGCGATTATTGGAGGTTTGCTATTACAGATAATGGAATAGGTATTGACCCGGCCTACGCAGAACAAATATTTATGCCATTTAAACGATTGCATACCCGCGAAGAATATCCGGGCACTGGTATGGGCCTCGCAATTTCTAAAAAGATAATTGAGAATTTGGGTGGCAACATTGCCGTTGAATCCTCTGAAGGAAAAGGCAGCGTATTTTATTTTAGCTTGCCTAAGACAGCAAAATAGTTACTAGCCTAAGTTGATGTAAAATCACTTCGTCAGCCCTATCCCAAATTAAACTGCATAGCAAAAACAGAACCCTCGCCCTCGGCAGACTGTACCTTTATAGTTCCCTTATGCAGTAGCATTATTTGTTTGCACAGGCTAAGCCCAATGCCGCTTCCGGTTTTGCGCGTGCTGAAAAAAGGTATAAAAATCTTGTCTATCAGATCAGGCGACATGCCTGTGCCGTTGTCGGCGATTTTTATTAACTGCCTGCCTTCTTTTGATACTTCGGCGCTGAGTGTAATTACCGGGTTTTCCGCCGTTTTTACAGCCTCAATGGCGTTTACCAACAGGTTTATCAGCACCTGTTCAATCAGTTCGCGGTCTATATTTACCGCCATTTGGGTATCGCGCAAAACAATGTTTAGCTCTATTTTTTTTTGCGTTAGCGTTGGCAGCATCAGGCTGCTCAGGTTCTCAAACAGGTCGCGCACCAAAGTATTCGTTAGGTCCAACCGCGTAATTTTGTTCAGGTTACGGTAGCTCTCGGTAAACTTTAACAGGCCCTCGCTGCGGCGTTTAATGGTATCAATACCTAGTTCCAGGTCGTCCAGATCTGTACCGCCATTGTTTTTTTCGCTGTAGATTTTAAGCCTGTTCTTCAACGTATCTGCCAACGACGAGATAGGCGCTACCGAGTTCATTATCTCGTGCGTCATTACATTCAACAGCTTTTGCCAGGCTTTTGATTCGGTTTCGTCCAGCGCTTCGCTGATGTTTTGGAAGGCCAGTAGTTTATAAACCTTGTTGTCGCTGCGCATAATGCTGGCGGTAAGCAAAATTTTCACTACCTGCTGGTTGCGCGATATGGGCACCACCTTACTGTCCCCTGCTTTGAGCGCTATAACAGCGTTGTAAAGTTCCTCGTCGCGTTTTTGCAGCGATTGAATGGTTTTTAAATACGGGATGCCGAATGTTTTTTTAAACGATTCGTTCACCCAGCCTATATCGCCGGTTTCCTGTTCATAGGATATAATGCCTGTATCAACCAGCTCCAATATTTTTTGCAGATATTGGTATTGTGTTTCGCGTTCGCGACTTATGGTTTTAAAAGTGGTGTTGATATCGTTAAAACCCTTACGCAATGGTTTAAGATCAGCCGGGGCCCTGTTTACATCAAAATGCCTTGAAAAATCCCGGTAGTGAACGGATTCTGCAAACTGCTGAACTTCGTTGTGCGCTTTTTTCTGAAACCGCAGCATATCAGCAAGTATAGCCGCAGTTATGGGTATTGCTATTATCAGCATTTCGTACCAGCCTTTCACTATAACAATGCTAAGGCCCAACAAGCTTAAAAACAGTAGTGTAACGCGCAGCAACAGGCGCGTTTCGTATCCCCTAAATATCATACTTGCTTAATCTGCGGTAAAGTGCGGTGCGCGTAAGGCCAAGTTCCTTAGCAGCGCGGGTAATGTTGCCGTTATGCTTATCAATTACCCGCATAATGGTGTTTTTCTCCACCATGCTCAGTGGCATATCGTCGGGCATCTCAGGTTCTGGTGCCGGGTTTTCTATGGAAGAAAATATCAGATCATTAGCGGTAAGCACATCGCTATCGGCCATAATCACTGCGCGCTCCATGGTATATTGCAACTCCCGTACATTGCCCGGGTAATGGTAGCTGTTCAGCTTTTGTAACGCGCCTGCATCAAAACTTACCGCGGGTTTCAAATACTTGGTAGCATACGTAGTGGCAAAATGTTTGGCCAGCAATACAATATCACTGCCACGCTTGCGCAGCGGCGGCATGGTAACTTCAACAGTGTTAATGCGATAGATCAAATCCTTGCGGAAACGGTCATCACTGGCCAACTCGTTTAGGGGCAGGTTGGTAGCACATATCAGCCTAATGTCTATATCTACAGGCTTGTTACTGCCAAGCCGCGTAACCTGCCGGTTTTGCAAAACAGTAAGCAGCTTGGCCTGCTGCCTTAATGATATATTGCCTATTTCGTCAAGAAACAATGTGCCGCCATTAGCATCCTCAAATCTCCCCGACCTGTCCTCGCGGGCATCGGTGAACGCCCCTTTTTTATGCCCAAAAAGTTCGCTTTCAAAAAGTGTTTCGGTAAGTGCCCCCACATCAACTTTAATGAAAGGTTTACCTGCCCGCATAGAGCGTTCATGAATGGCTTTCGCTATCAGATCTTTACCTGTACCATTCTCGCCCAATATTAAAATGTTGGCATCAGTTGGGGCAATTTTGTTGACCTTTAAAAACACATCCTGCATTACGCCAGACTCGCCATGCAATGTTGTAGTAGTGCCATTGTTTTTAGCGGGGGTATTTTTCGCTGTCTTTTCGCCGTCTTTTTTATCTAAAAGCTCCTTTATTATCTCGGTGAGTTTATCATTGTGCCAGGGTTTTACCACAAAATCGGCAGCGCCTTCTTTTAATGATCGTACAGCCAGGTCAATGTCGCCATAAGCTGTTATCATTATAACAATGGCATCGGGCTTCCATTCCTTTACTTTCCGTAGCCAGTATAAACCTTCGTTGCCGGTATTAATGGCGCTGTTAAAGTTCATATCCAGCAAAATCAGATCAACGGTGTTGCGCTGTAACAGGTTGTTCAGGTTCTCGGGGTTTTTTTCGGTGATAACTGCGGCTGCTTCGGTTTTAAGCAATAACTTAACAGCGGTAAGCACATCAAGGTCGTCATCAACAATTAAAACAGTAGCTTTTTTTAACAACATACTCGTAAGGCCGAAATTTTAATAAATATAATTTTATTTTATGCAGTCCTGCAACATGATAGCCACAAATATAAGCTACTGTATAACAATTTTTTGTGTAAAATAGAGTGTGTATAAAGTGTATCGTAACCGAACACCTGCTGTTGCAAAAGCGAACGTGGCTTGGTAAATTTACTTATTTATGAATTTGATTTACAGCTACTTGCAACTTGGCACGTTGTTTTATAAACAGCATACATATATATCGTCATATTTAATATTGTGGACAGAAAAATTGAACAAAAAAAGTGGAATAGCAAACGTGTATTAACGATTGCCGGCATTGCCGCTCTTGTTTTACTCATAGCATCAAGTATATATTTTACATCAGGCAAAAGCAAGCTGGACGTTGATACCGAACGCATAACCGTAAGCGAGATAACAAAAGGCCCTTTCCAGGTAACCATACCGGTAAACGGCTTGGTAATGCCCGTTACCACTATTTATCTTGACGCGTTAGAGGGCGGCCGTGTTGAGCAGCTATTTGTAGAGGATGGCGCCAATTTAAAAAAGGGCGACCCGATACTTAAATTATCAAATACCGACCTGGAGTTGAGCCTGGCTACTCAGGAAAACAGTGTGTATGCAGCCCAAACGCAGATCCGTATTCAGCAAAATAACGCAGAGCAAAATACAGTAGGTAAGCTTAACCAGATGGCCGATGCTGACAACGCGTTTCGCGAGGCCGACCGTGTGTATAAACTCAATAAGCGTTTATTTGATCAAAAAGCAATCGGCTCGCAGGAGTACCAGCAGTCATTAAACACTTACCAATACGCGTTAAACCGCCATAACCTTACTAAGCGTATTCTTAAACAAGATAGCATACTTACCCGTGACCAGGCACAGCAAACCCGCGAGCAATACACCCAAATGCGAACCACGCTTAACCTTATGCGTAAAAAGGTAGCCGATCTTACCGTTCGTGCACCTGTTGACGGGCAGTTAACATCATTGGATGCCGAGATAGGCCAAAGCAAAAACAAAGGCGAAAGGCTGGGGCAGATAGATGTATTATCGGGCTTTAAGGTGCGTGTTGACGTGGATGAGCATTATATATCGCAGGTGTACACGGGTTTAACAGGTACATTCAGCTTTGCTGATAAAGAGTATACGCTTAAAATTAAAAAAGTATTTACGCAGGTAGCCAACGGTAAGTTTCAGGTTGATATGCAGTTTGTTGGTAATGTGCCACCGGGTATCCGTCGCGGACAAAGTTTGCAGATATTGCTGGCATTAAGCGATGAATCAAAACAGGTGTTACTACCTAAAGGGGGCTTTTATCAGCAAACAGGCGGCAACTGGATATTTAAAATGAGCGAGAATGGCAAAACTGCCTACAGGATAGATATACAGCTGGGCAGGCAGAATACGGAATACTATGAAGTGATGCAGGGCCTTAAACCAGGCGACAAGGTGATCACATCAAGCTACGAAAATTACGGCGACATACAGGAACTGGTGTTGCAGAAGTAAGCTGTGCCAACCATAGCGGTGGGTTTCAAACCCATCGCTATTTAAAGCAAATAAGGTTGGAGCGAACGAATTAATAAAATATAAAAAACTTAAACTAAAAAGCCCCTCCTTCAGGAGGGGTTGGGGAGGCTCAATGATAAAAATAACCGACTTAGAAAAATTTTACCGCACCGAAGAGGTGGAAACTATCGCGCTTAACAAACTTTCTATTGATATAAAAGAAGGAGAGTTTGTGGCTATTATGGGCCCATCCGGCTGTGGCAAATCAACCCTGCTTAACATACTGGGTTTGCTTGACGACCCTGATGGCGGCAGCTACCTGTTTAACGGCACAGAGGTAGCGCATTTTAATGAACGCAAGCGTGCCGACCTACGCAAGCATAACATCGGTTTTGTGTTCCAGAGCTTTAATTTGATAGATGAATTGACCGTTTTTGAGAACGTGGAACTACCATTGATCTACACCGGTGTGCCAGCGTCTGAACGGGTTGCCAGAGTGGAAAAGGTACTTGACAAAATGCAGATCATGCATCGCCGCAACCATTATCCGCAGCAGCTTTCGGGGGGGCAACAGCAACGTGTAGCCGTGGCGCGCGCTGTAGTAAATAACCCCAAAATAATATTGGCAGATGAGCCCACAGGTAACCTGGACAGCAGCAACGGTAATGAGGTTATGGAACTGCTTACAGATCTGAACGAACAGGGAACCACTATTATAATGGTTACCCACTCAGAGCACGACGCGCGTTACAGCCACCGCATTATCCGCCTGTTAGATGGGCAAACGGTAATGGAGAATATAATGATTTAAGGCAAGCGTACTTGACAACTTAAAGGCATCATGATAAAGAACTATATAAAAGTAGCCTGGCGAAACTTTTTAAAAAATAAAGGGTACAGCGCGATTAATATTGCTGGCCTGGCTGTTGGGATGGCCGTTGCGTTGTTAATTGGCTTGTGGGTATTTAACGAATATTCATACGATAGATTTTTGCCCAATGCTGACAGGTTATATCAGGTTAAAATGAACCTAACCAGCCAGCATGCGGGTACATTTACCCAAAACGCTTTAGCATTGCCACTGGCAGATGTATTAAGGCAGGACTACCCCGAATTTGAATACGTTGCCGAAGCTACCTGGAGCGGTACACGCGGACTCGTGGTAGGCGACAAGAAATTATATATAGATGGATCTACAGTTGGTCCTCATTTTTTAAAAATGTTTCAATTCCCTTTAATTAAGGGCAACGGAAATGATGTTTTTAAAGATCCACTATCAATAGTTTTAACAGCATCTACCGCCAAAGCATTATTTAACGACGCTGATCCGATAGGAAAAATTGTTAAAATAGATAATTTAAATAATGTGAAAGTTGCAGGGGTGCTTAAAGACCTACCCGAAAACTCATCATTGCAATTTAATTATCTGTTACCGTTTAGTTATAATGAGCACACGCCCTACTGGGAAAAAAGCGCCCGCAGTAACTGGGGTAATAAATCTTACAAAGTATATGCGATGCTTAAACCCGGCGCTACCTACGCGCAGGTAGCTGCCAAAATAAAACCTGTTGTTTATAATCATGCTGAAGTAATGCGTCCGGCTAAGCCCGAAGTTATTATGCAGCCCATAAAAGACTGGCATCTGTACTCTGAATACGAAAATGGTGTACCTGTAGGTGGTTTTATAGATTATGTGCGCATGTTTAGCATTATAGGTGTGTTGGTGTTATTAATAGCCTGCATTAATTTTATGAATTTATCAACCGCGCGATCAGAAAAACGTGCGCGCGAAGTTGGGGTTCGTAAAGCCATGGGCTCGCTTAAGCGCGAACTGGTATTTCAGTTTTTAACTGAGTCTGTATTGGTGGCAATCCTGTCTTTTTGTCTGGCTGTTATTATGGTACAGTTAGCATTGCCTTCATTTAACCAACTTACCGGTAAAAGTATTAGTGTGCCTTACACCAACCCCATGTTTTGGGTTGTTATGGCCAGCTACGTTTTATTTACCGGCTTATTGGCCGGCAGCAGGCCCGCCTTTTATTTATCATCGTTTAACACAGTTAAGGTCTTAAAAGGCACTATGGTTATAGGCAAAGCCGCATCATTGCCCCGCAAGGTATTAGTTGTGGCTCAGTTTGCCTGCTCTGTAGCTTTAATTATAAGCACGGTAATTATATATCAACAAATACAGCACGCTAAAAACAGACCGATAGGTTATGATATAAACCGTTTGGTTATGAGCGATATGAGCGATGATCTCAATAAAAATTACGATGCCTTAAAAAATGAGATGCTTCAAACCGGGTTGATAAACAATGTAGCGTACGCGAGTAGTCCTGTTACCAATGTTTATCAGCATACAACCGTTTTTGATTGGCCGCAAAAAAATGCTGGCGAAGAGGCCCTTAACACAGCAACGGTGCGTGTATCCGATAACTACTTTAAAACTTCAGGTATGCAATTACTACAGGGTCATGATTTTTCATCATCGTGGCAACAGGATACCAGCAGAGTCCTGATTAATGAAGCCGCCGTAAAGCGCATGGGACTTAAGAAACCCTTGGGCCAAAAAATTAAATGGAATGGAGGCCCGGAAGCAGGAGTTGAAGTTATAGGAGTAGTAAAAGACGCTTTAATGGACTCGCCGTTTATACCGGTTGAAGCAACTATATTTTCTCACGGTAGTATGGGTAATGTGGCTGTGTACAATTTGAAAGCTAACGCCGATGTGCAAACTTCTATAAAAAAGATAGGGCAGATATTTGATAAGTACAATCCTGCTTATCCTTTTAGCTACCGCTTTGCCGATGATGCCTACGCCGAAAAATTTAACCTGGAAGTATTGGTAGGCAAACTGGCGGGCGTGTTTGCCACCCTGGCCATATTTATATCATGCCTTGGCTTGTTTGGTTTAGCGGCTTATGTAGCAGAGCAGCGTACAAAAGAGATAGGTATACGTAAAGTTTTAGGTGCTTCAATAGCGCAGGTGTGGTTATTGCTATCAACAGATTTTGTTGTGTTGGTCTTGATAAGTTGCCTGCTGGCATCGCCGGTTGCCTATTACTTTTTACATGGTTGGCTGTTAAAATACCAATATAGAATTTCTATAGAGCCTGAGGTTTTTATAGCCACCGCTATAGCAGCAGTTGCTATAACATTACTTACCATTAGTTTCCAAGCTATTAAAGCTGCTTTGACAAACCCGGTTAAAAGTTTACGAAGCGAATAAGCGGCACTGTAAAACAGTGCCATGTAAATACACAATACGATTGGTCCGAAGGTGCTGCGGGAGTACTGACCTGCCCTTGCGCGGGGCTAATAATTAATAAATGAAATAAACAGGTTGTATGATAAAGAACTACATAAAAATAGCGTGGCGTAACATGGTTCGCCATAAAGCGTATTCCATTATTAACATGGTGGGGCTAGCCATTGGTGTTGCTGCCTGCCTGTTAATATTTTTAGTGGTAAACTTTGAACTGAGTTTTGATAAGTTTCAGCCCAATTACAAAAATATTTACCGTGTTGTACTTCAGGAGATGCGGGGCGATGGAATTAATTACACCGTAGGCACACCCGTACCTATGTCTCCGGCTTTAAGAGCCGATTTTCCGGAAGCTACCATTGCCACCCTTGCAACCAGTTACGGCAGCCAGATAACCGTGCCTGCAGCCAATAGCAACCTAGATAAAAAGTTTGTTGAGCCTATAGGCATACTTTTTATGGAGCCTGATTTTTTTAAGATATTTAGCTACAAATGGCTTACAGGCGATGGCAGTGTGCTTGCCAATCCGGGCAATGTGGTGATTGACAAAAGCACCGCTAAAAAATACTTTGGCGATTGGAAAACTGCCATGGGCCGGGTAATCAAAATGGACAACCTGATTACGCTTAAAGTAGCCGCGATAATTGAGGACGCGCCCTCTAACAGCGATCTGCCATTAAAGGTAATGGCATCATATACAAGCCTTAAGCCCAATCTTGAAGCTTATTACATGGAAGACTCCTGGGGAAGCAACAGCAGCAATCACCAGGTATTTATTATGCCGCCTGCCGGCACATCTTTACAGGCCATGAATGCCAGGCTAAAAGTATTCGGCAGTAAACACTACAGCAAAAAAAAGGCTTCAAACTTAACGCACTTTTTGCAACCTTTTGCTGATATGCACTCTGATACTCGTTTTGGTAATAACCTTGGCGATCATATTACCAACAAGGCCACCATACGCACACTTGCGCTTATAGCAACGCTCATTATTTTAATGGCATCTATCAATTTTATTAATTTATCTACAGCCCAATCTGTTGGCCGCTCTAAAGAGGTAGGAATACGTAAAGTGCTGGGCAGCAGCCGGGCACAACTCATAAAACAATCATTAGGCGAAACCGGGCTTATTGTAATTTGCTCGCTTATTATGGCTATTGGCTTGGCCTGCCTGGCGTTGCCATATTTAAAGAACATTGCCAGCGTGCCTGATGATATACGGCTATTTACGTGGGGTTCGGCTGCGTTTTTGGCGGCAATTATATTTGTAGTTGTGTTGGTATCGGGTATCTATCCCGCACTTGTTGTTTCAGGTTTCAGGCCCGTTTTGGCGCTAAAAAACAAAATTACGGCAGCATCAATAGGCGGTGTGCCGTTACGCCGTGCGTTGGTAGTTACGCAGTTTGCAATATCGCAGCTGTTAATAATAGGCACCATAGTAGCTGTTAAGCAAATGAACTACGTTAACTCGGCCGATCTGGGTTTTAACAAAAGCGCGGTGCTCATTATCCCTGGCAGCACAGATAGCATCAGTTTGCAAAAGTCGGCAAGCTTTAAGCAGGAGCTACTGCAAAATCCAAATGTTCAATCGGTAACATTTATGTCAGATCAGCCATCTTCAGAAAACAACTGGTCAACTAATTTTTACTATGATAACTCAACGGTAGACAAGAACTACCAAACCAGCCTGAAGTTTGCTGATGCCGATTACTTTAAAACCTTTGGCCTTCGTTTTAAAGCCGGGGAACCTTATCCGCAGAATGACAGCACAGGTAAAATAGTAGTGAATGAGACTTTCGTAAAAAAACTAGGCTTAAAAAGCGCGAATAGCATAATAGGTAAAACTGTTCGCCTGGGAGGCGGAAGATGGCTACAGGTGGTGGGTGTTGTTGAAGATTTTAAAACAAACTCGCTTCGTGAGGCCGTAAGGCCAATTGTTATCCTGGAAAATAAAAAGCAGCAAGGCGTTGTAGGTGTTAAATTAAATACCGCCGATTTGAAGCCCACCGTAGCACTACTGCAAAGCAAATGGGAAAGAACGTATGCCGAATACGCTTATAATGGCTATTTTCTTGATGAGAACATTGCAGATTTTTACAGACAGGAAAATCAGATGGCGCTTATCTATAAAATATTTGCTGGCATTGCCATATTCATTTCGTGCCTGGGTTTATACGGCTTAGTATCTTTTATGGTAGTGCAGCGCACTAAGGAAGTGGGTGTGCGTAAAGTTTTAGGCGCATCTGTAAGCCGCATTGTTTTTATGTTTTCCAAAGAATTTATGTTGCTGATAACCATTTCCTTCCTGATAGCTACGCCGGTTGCTTATTATTTGATGAATAGCTGGTTACAAAACTTCGTCTTCAGGATACCGCTGTCGGCAGGGATATTTATGCTGGCGGTGTTCTCGTCGCTGGTGGTGGCATGGCTTACAGTTGGCTACAAGGCGGTAAGTGCCGCGCTGGCTAGCCCGGTAAAAAGCTTAAGAAGCGAGTAACGGGAGTGGGTAGCCAAAATTGGCAGCTTTGCTGCTGTATTTCCGTATTGAAAATATAACAATTAAAATTTCTCTCTGCCAATTGGTGGTGGATATACGAAAGGGGCTTAAATATGATCAAGAATTATTTAAAAATTGCGTGGCGAAACCTTTATAAGCATAAGGCTTTCTCGCTCATTCATATCCTTGGGCTTACTATAGGCGTTACGGTATGCCTGATGATATTTCTGTACATCACCAATGAATTCAGCGTAGATAAGTTCCACACAAAAGGAAAGAATATTTACCGGGTTATGCGACAGTTTGATCCCACCAAACCAAGCGTGCCTTATCTTTCAGGGCCGTATGCGCCTGCTTTGTTAAATGATTTTGGTGATGACATTAAAGCCGCTGTAAGAGTTAGGCCTGAGAACTTTTTGGTAACTTATGATAATAAAGCTTTTAACGAAAAAAGGGCATGCTCGGTAGATGCCGGTTTCTTTCAGCTTTTCTCCTATCAACTTTTAAAAGGCGATGCCTCAAATGCATTGAAAGACCCCAATAGCGTTGTGCTTGCCGAAAGCGTTGCAAAAAAATATTTTGGAAGCGTGGAAAACGCCATGGGCAAGGTTATAACTTTTGATAAAGAGTTACAGCGCAAAGTAACAGGGGTAGCAAAAGATCTGCAATCAAACACCCATTTAGACTTTGATATTTTTGTGCCTATTGCTAACCTGGTTAACTACGATTGGTTTAAACGCTGGATGAACAACAGCATGTTTATTTATGTAGAATTGAATGAGCACGCCAATAAAGCAAGGCTGGAGCAGCAGTTTCCGGGTTTTATGAAGAAGTATATGGGCCAGGACATGGAGCGCTTTGGTGCAAAGTTCAACCTGTCTCTTACACCATTGGCCGATGTTTATTTTGAGCCGAGCTCAGCCTTTGACAACGTTAGGCATGGCGAAAAAGCCGTGGTATATATTTTTATTTCCGTTGCCATATTGATAATGCTGATAGCCTGCATTAATTTCATGAACCTGTCAACCATCCGGGCGGTAGATCGCTCCAAAGAAGTGGGTTTACGTAAAGTGCTTGGTGCCTTGCGCAATCACCTTATCCTACAGTTTATAGGCGAATCAGTTTTACTAGCCGTAATTGCCTGCATCTTGTCTATTGGTTTGCTTTTTATACTGATGCCTTATTATAATGATGTATTAGGCTACACGCTCTCTTCACCTTGGGGCTCATGGCCCATATATCTGTTTTTGTTAAGCGTTGTGGTGGTGGTAGGGTTTTTAGCGGGCAGCTACCCGGCGTTTTTTCTGTCGGCATTCTCGCCTATACAGGCACTAAAAGGTAAGCTTAGATTAGGCAAAGGCGGCACATTATTAAGGCAAACGTTGGTGGTGGTGCAGTTCAGTATTTCTGTGTTTTTGATTATTGGCACCATTGTTATGACCCGCCAAATGAAATACATGAAAGAAAAATCCCTTGGCTATGATAAGGAACAAACGCTTGTTATAAAAATTGATAACAATGATATTTATGATCATAGTAAAGCTTTTAAAAGCCAGCTTTTAGCTAACAGCAATGTAGAAGCGGTATCCCTGATGTCTGGTGAGCCGGGTGGTTTTCATGATATTCATATTTTTGAGGCAGAGGCCCAGCACGAAAGCTTAAAATCGCGAACAGAATTTGCCGATTTTGATCATACAAAACTATTGGGCCTTAAAATAATTGCCGGGCGTGATCTTTCTGCCCAATTCGGTACAGATTCTGCAGGGGCTGTTCTGATTAACCGCACAGCTGCACAACGGTTGGGTTTTACGCCCATACAGGCCATTGGCAAATGGATACATAATGTAGGCCGCGATAGCCTGCGCAGGCAGGTAGTTGGCGTGATAGAGGATTTTAACTTCCTTACCTTAAAAGAGAGCATTGAACCCCTGGTAATATCGCCCGGCGAAGATTGGAGGGTGATATTGGTTAAGCTAAAGCCGGGCGGGTTAAAAGCGGGCATAGCCACGGTTGAATCGGTTTATAAAGCCGTGGCACCGGTATATCCCTTTGAGTATACCATCCTTGACCAACGCTTTGATACGGCCTACCGCACAGATCTGCGCCAGCAAACCATATTAAGCATTTTTGCAGGCCTGGCCATTTTTGTAGCCTGTTTGGGTTTATTTGGCCTGGCATCATTTACTGCGGCCAAACGCACCAAAGAGATAGGCGTTCGTAAGGTGTTGGGTTCATCGGTACAAAACATTTTAATACTGCTGTCAAAAGACATGCTTAAACCGGTATTAATTGCCACTATAATAGCCGTGCCCATTGGCTACTATTGCATGCATAAATGGCTACAGAACTTTGCTTACCAGATAGCCATTAATTATACGGTGTTTTTACTTGCCGGTGCGGTAGCTATGCTGATAGCCTTTATTACCATTAGTTTTCAATCAATAAAAGCAGCGCTGGCAAACCCGGTTAAAAGTTTAAGGAGCGAGTAAATAGGAAGCAAGAGCCAAGAAACAAGAGTTAAGACCGACACCATGAATTATCAACCATGAACTACGAGCCATGATAAAGAACCATATAAAAATTGCCTGGCGTAATATTATCAAGCATAAGGTAAACGCGCTTATTAATATAGTGGGGCTTTCGGTTGGATTGGCCTGTACTTTAATGATAATGCTTTGGATTCAGGACGAGCGCAGTGTTGATGATTTTCATGCCAATGGCAAGCACTTGTACCAGGTATATGAGCGCCAAACCAACCAGGGTAAAGTTGATGCCTCATACCTTACTCAGGGTTTACTGGCTAGTGAGCTGAAAAAAAATATTCCTGACATTAAGTATGCTGCGGGTATGGATCAAATTTTCCCCCGTACATTTGAGGTGAATAAAAAAGTAATAAAGCAAGATGGAACTTATGCCGGTGCCGACTTTTTCAGGATGTTTAGTTACAAGCTGTTGCAAGGCAACATCGAGCATGCATTAAGTGGTCCGAAAGACATTGCCATTTCGCGTAAAATGGCAGAAATTTTTTTTGGCTCGGCCGAAAAGGCAATGGGAAAAACCCTGCGTTATGAAAATAACGAAAATTTGCAGGTTACTGCCGTTTTTGAAAACGTGCCCACCAATTCATCCCAACAATTTGATTTTTTAAGAAGCTGGACCGCCTTTGTCACCGATAACGCATCGTGGGCCAATAACTGGAAGAGCGCAAGCCCGGCAACATTTGTACAGTTAAACGAAAATGCCGATCCGGATAAAGTAAACAGCAAAATAAAGAACTTTATTCGCCGGTACACGCCTGAGGCAAACACGCAGTTGGTGCTTCAGCCATTTACCGAGAGATACCTGAATGCTAACTTTAAAAACGGCGAGATTGACGGTGGGCGTATAGAATATGTACGACTTTTTGGTGTAGTAGCCGCCTTTATTTTGTTGATAGCCTGCATCAACTTTATAAATCTGGCAACTGCACGCTCAACAAAACGCGCTAAAGAGGTTGGGGTGCGGAAGGTTATTGGCGCGGGCAAATCAACTTTGATAGCTCAATTTTTAGCTGAGGCTATGTTGCTCACCTTAATTGCGGTGGGCTTTGCCATTGCGTTAATGGTTGTATTTTTGCCTGCATTTAATGCGCTGACTGCAAAACAGTTGGCCATTCCATTTTTAAGCGCTGGTTTTTGGTTGATCTTATCGGGCATATTTGTAACAACGACACTTGTAGCCGGTTGTTATCCGGCCTTTTTTATGGCATCACTTAGTCCTATACGTACGTTAAAGGGTAAACTTACATTTAGCAGCAGCTCAACCTATTTAAGGAAAGGGTTAGTTGTATTTCAGTTTGCGCTAACAATAATCTTACTGATAGGTACGGTAGTTATCTACCGGCAAATGCAATATGTACAGTCAAAAAATTTGGGATATGACCGAGAGAACCTTGTTTACATTCCGTTTGAAGGCGATCTGATAAAAAACTATCCGCTGTTTAAACACGAAGCAGAAAAAATAGCAGGCGTTCAGGGTATCACAAAAATGAAGGAGTCGCCTACTGTAATAGGGCATTCTACAGGTAATTTTGCTTGGATAGGCAAAGAAGAAGGAACAGACATTTCTGTTAACGATGCTGTGGTTGACTACGATTTTGTAAAGACCATGAAACTTGAGTTAAGCGCCGGGCGAGATCTATCTAAAAATTTTGCCGATTCTGCTAACTTTTTAGTGAACGAAGCAGCGGCGAAAAAAATAAGTTATACAAATGCGGTTGGAATGCCCCTTTGGTTTAAAGGCAAAGAAGGTAAGATAGTTGGTGTATTAAAAGATTTCCATTTTAACTCTATGCATCAGGCTATAGAGCCCCTAATTATACGCCTGCCCGACAACCTGAAGTGGGGAACCATTTTGGTGCGCATTGGCCCCGGCAAAACACGCGAGGCGATTGCAGCTTTACAAAGTTTATCTAAAACGCTCAATCCCAATTTTACATTCAGCTATACATTTGCCGATCAGGAGTACAATAAACTATATAAAAGCGAACAAATGGTAAGTGCCCTGTCCAAATACAGCGCGGCACTGGCCATTTTTATTTCGTGTATGGGTTTACTGGGCCTTTCGGTTTTTGTTGCCGAGCAGCGTATAAAAGAAATAGGCATCAGAAAAGTTTTGGGTGCCAGCGTAGGCTCGTTGTTCGGGTTGCTATCGGCTGAGTTTCTGCAACTCATAATTATCTCTTTTTTAATAGCCTCGCCAATTGCGTGGCTGATTACCAATAACTGGCTTCAAAGCTTTGTTTACCGCGTAACTGTGCCGTGGTGGTTGTTCGCCATGTCTGGTGGTGCAATAATTTTTATAGCGGTATCAACCATCAGTTTCCAATCAATAAAAGCGGCGTTGGTTAACCCTGTTAAAAGTTTAAGGAGCGAGTAAATAAGAAGTAATAATCAAGATCAAGACGGATACCATGAGCTATCAACCATGAACCACGAACTATGATAAAGAACTATTTGAAAACTGCCTGGCGAAGCCTGGCACGGTACAAGGTTTTCACGCTGATAAATATAGCGGGCCTTTCAGTTGGTATAAGCGCAGCCGTGGTAATATACCTGGTTGTGCAACATGATCTTGCGTTTGATAAATTTGAACAGGATAATGACCGCATTTACCGTGTTGTATCTGATCTGCACTACTCAGATGTTTCTTATTATAATTCTGGTATACCCCAGCCGGTAGGCCCAACCTTAAAGGCGCAGGGAACAGGTATCAGCGCTATAGCTCCAATTCAGATCTATGGTTATGATGTGCGTATTAAGATACCCGCAACAGGCAAGGCCGCTCCTTTGGAGCTAAGGAATCAATCTGATATAATTTTTGCTGATGAGAACTATTTCAAAATCATAGGCTACAAATGGTTGGCAGGTTCGGCCGGCAATTCAGTAAAATACCCCAACAAAGTAGTACTTACGCAAAAGCGGGCAGCAGTATACTTTCCTGGTGTTGATATACAGCAGATAGTAGGTAAGCAAGTAGTTTATAACGATTCTGTAACTACAACAGTTAGCGGTATAGTTGCCGATCAAACAGAAAATACCGACTTTATATTTAAAGATTTTATTTCGCTGGCAACAATAAGCAATAGTGTTCTGAAAACCGGCTACAGTTGGGGTAATTGGGGAATGACGAATGGTTCGTGTCAGTTATTCATTAAACTGGCACGCGGCACCACTCCTTCACAGGTAACAGATCAGTTAGTTAAGATCAACGATAAACACATTGAGAAAAGAAAAGGATTTCGCTCATCGTTTGTACTGCAGCCCCTGAGCGATTTACATTTTAATGCCGATTACAATAATTTTACCTATAAAACAGCCAACCGCTCTATTTTATACGGCTTGTTAGCAATAGGCGCTTTTCTGCTTTTGTTGGGGTGCATCAACTTTGTCAACCTTTCAACCGCCCACGCCTCGCAACGCGCAAAAGAGATCGGTATACGCAAAACACTCGGAAGTTCGCGCGGGCAGCTGATGGCCCAGTTTTTAAGTGAAGCCGCATTAATAACCATTGTAGCTACTGTAATAGCCGTGGCGTTTGTGCCCGTTGCCCTAAAAATATTCGCTGATCTGATATCAGAAGGTGTTCGTTTTGATCCTTTAGGGCAACCACACCTGTTGGTGTTTTTGGTGCTGTTGGTTGTGGTGGTAAGCTTGTTATCGGGCTGGTATCCGGCGTTGGTACAATCTGGCTATAAGCCAGTGCTTGTTTTAAAAGACCATGGCTATGCAAACACCGGGCAAACCCGCAAAGTATGGCTACGCAGGGGGTTAACAGTATTTCAGTTTCTGATAGCGCAGGTATTTGTTATGGGAACCTTTATGGTTGCAAGGCAAATTAGTTTTGCCGCCAACGCCGATCTGGGTTTTAAAAAAGAGGCTATTGTTAATTTTTCTACGCCGTGGTCGCAGCGCGACGATATTAATCGCCGCCGTGTCTTGCTCAATGAAATAAAAAGGCTGCCCGGTATAGAACGTACCGCTATTGGCAGTACGGCACCTGCTTCGGGCGGAACCTCATCCAGTCAAATGATATACCGCGATGGGAAAAAGGAAGTACAAACCGATGTACAATTAAAAACAGGCGACACCAGTTACCTTAAACTTTACCATATAAAGTTGCTTGCGGGTAAAAATATGCTGCAAAGCGACACCACGCGTGAGCTTATCATTAACGAGACCTACGCGCACATATTGGGCTTTAAAAAGGCTACTGACGCGGTTGGCCATACGCTGCAATGGAGTAATTTAAATTTACCAATAAGTGGCGTAATGGCCGATTTTCATCAACAATCATTACGGCAACCCATAAAGCCGCTGGCTTTTAGCGTTTCTGCTGTTGATGCTTTTGACATACATTTAGCATTAGTGCCGCAAACGCCCAAAGGCGCAACCTGGAAACAAACCATAGCGCAAATAGGCCGCATCTACAAAAAGCTGTATCCGGCGGAGGAGTTTGACCCAAGGTTTTACGATGAGACAATAGCGCGTTTTTATCAACAGGAGCAGCATATAGCTATATTGCTTAAGTGGGCCACGGGCCTTGCTATTGCAATAAGCTGTATGGGTTTACTAGGCCTGGTTATATACACAACCAATACGCGTACAAAAGAGATAGGCATACGCAAAGTGTTGGGGGCATCAATAGCAAACATAGTAACTATACTGTCTAGCGATCTTATCAAACTCGTATTACTGTCTTTTGCCATAGCTACGCCAATAGCATGGTGGGGTGTGCATAAGTGGTTGCAAAACTACGCTTACCATATAGACATTAACTGGTGGGTATTTGCGTTAAGTGGTATTTTAATGATATTTATTGCGCTGGTAACACTAAGTTTTAAAACCATTACTGCCGCTATGGCCAATCCCGTTAAAAGTTTAAGGAGCGAGTAAGTTATAGGTGAGAAGCAAGAGTCAAGAAACACGAGTCAAGATGGATACCATGAACTAAGAACTATGTTTAAGAGTTATATAAAAATTGCCTTGCGTAACTTAAGTAAGCATAAATTTTACACGTCCATCAATGTGTTTGGTTTGGCGCTGAGCATTAGTTGCAGCATCATTCTGTTTTTATTTATTACGTATCATTTAAGCTTTGATGCTTATCATCATCAGGCAAAAAACATATACAGAGTTGTGCACTCAATTACTTTTGATGATGGCGTGCCTATGTATGATCAGGGCGCGCCGCTTGCCCTTGCACGCGACCTGAAAGCCAGCGATCCGCGTGTTAAGGACATCGGCATTTTATTACGGATGCACGATATAAACGTTGTAACAGACCAAAACGGCGATAAGAAAAAATTTGCCGAACATGAAAATATCGGCTTAACCGATGGTCGCTATTTTAAAATGTTTGATTACCAATGGGAACAGGGCGATAGTAACACAGCACTTGTGCAACCCAACACTGTTGTGTTAAGCCACAGCTTAGCGCAAAAATTTTTTGGCAGTCAGAATGTTATCGGTAAAACTATCCGCGTTGATAGCAAGAACACTTTTACAGTAACAGGGGTGGTGGCAGATCATCCGGCTAATACGGATCTTAAATCGGATATATTTTTATCCTTATCCAGTTTAAAAAACATTACACCGGAGTATGCAGCATCAATAGAGCAGCAATGGTCATTCATTAATACCACAAACTCGGTATTTCTTACTTTACAGGATGGGGTTGCCCCCGAATTAATTGAGCGCGACATTGCCAAAATGAAAGCGAAGGCGCTTGGCGCCGATATTGAAAAAGCATTTAAATTTATGCTGCTGCCCCTAAGCGATATGCATTTTGATGGGCGCTTTGCCGGGGTTATACAACCGTCGCTGCTAACTACACTCGGTATAATTGGCTTGCTGCTTATTGTTATTGCATGCGTTAATTTTATCAACATGGCCACAGCACAAAGCTTTAAAAGGGCCAAAGAGATAGGCACGCGCAAAGTTTTGGGCAGTTCGCCACGTGCAATATTTATACAGTTTATTTGCGAAACCGCTTACATAGTAATTTTTGCAGTGTTGCTGGCTTTTGCTATGGTAGTAGTAGCTGCGCCAACGCTAAATAACTGGCTGCAAACACAGCTTAACTTCAACCTTTTTACAGACTATAAGCTGGCCATTTTTATTGTGCTGATATTAATGTTGGTGATACCTGCCGCGGGCACTTATCCCGCGTTGATATTAAGCCGCTTTAAACCGGTGAACGCGTTAAAGAATCAGATAGACGGCCAGACGCAATCAGGCGCTTTTACACGCAAAGGGCTCATTGTTATTCAAAATGTAATAGCACAGGTACTCATAGTCAGTACTATATTAATTACAATGCAGGTTAGGTATCTCAAAACAACAGATCTTGGCTTTGATACCAATGCTACAGTAATGCTGCCTGTTCCCAACAATGCTAAAGGCAAAACAGATTATCTGCGCAACCAGTTGCTGGCCAATCCGGTTATAAAAAATGTGTCGTTTTGTTATATGGCGCCGTCTTCAACATCCGGCCGAGGCGGCTCTGTAAAATATGATACCCGTGATTGGGAAAAGTTTGTTGGCCACGAAATTACCGGCGACGCAAACTATGTTAAGACATTTGGTTTAAGATTGGCCGCCGGGCGTAATTTTAAGGAGAGCGATGATGCCCGCGAGTACCTCATCAACGAAACAATGATGCATCAGTTGGGCGTTAAAGATGCGCAGCGGGTACTGGGCAGAAAGTTTACGGCCGGTAACTTATCTGATAAGCCCGGTATTATTGTAGGTGTTGTTAAGGATTTCCATGCCAAATCATTGTATGTTCCTATCGCTCCGGAATATATTACGCCGTTCAGAAAAGAATATCAATACGCGGGTGTAAAGATCGGTCCCGGCAACCCTTCAGCTGCTATTCAACGCATCAAAAAAGCCTGGGAAGGGGTTTACCCCGACCATGTTTTTCAATACCGTTTTCTGGATGAGCAACTGGCCGATTTTTATAAAAAAGAGGACCTAATGAATAAGCTGATAACAACCAGCGCTGTAGTTGCCATAGCCATTAGCTGTTTGGGTATTTTAGGGTTGATATCATTAATTGCCGTACAGCGCACCAAAGAGATAGGCATACGCAAAGTGTTAGGCGCAAGCGTTGTAGGCATAACAGCCATGTTATCTAAAGATTTTATAAAACTAATACTGATATCTGTTGTGGTTGCCTCGCCTATAGCCTGGTGGATAATGAGCAAATGGCTGCAAGGCTTTGCCTACCGCATTGAAATACAATGGTGGCTTTTTGTAATAGCTGCTGGGCTGGCTGTGCTGATAGCTTTTATAACAGTAAGTTATCAAGCCGTTAAAGCCGCAATGGCCAATCCGGTGAAGAGTCTGCGGAACGAATAGACTGTATCGAAACCGAACAATCACTGTTGCAATTGTGAACGCAGGTTTTAAGTGCTATGTTTGTAATTGACTGTAAATAAACAAATTGCAGTTTGGTACGGTATTTTAATAGTAAACAGCAAAAAAGGTGACATATGCTAAAGAATTACTTTAAAATAGCCTTCCGCAATGTGCTTAAAAATAAATTATACAGCACTATAAATATTGGTGGCCTTGCCATTGGCATGGCGGTTAGCTTTCTGTTGCTATTATACGTTTACAGCGAATTTACTTATAACGATGTACATACTAACGCCGACCGCATTTTTAAAGTATTAAGAAATCAACCCGGCGAGGGTGAGGTTTATACATCGGGTGCTACACCTGTACCGCTTGCCCCCGCCATGCAAAAAGATTACCCCGAAATAGAGCGGGTAGCGCGTACTAATGGTACCTATGATATTTTAGCCGGATATGGCGATATCAATGTAAAAGTTGTTACCATGGCGGCAGACCCCGCTATATTGGACATATTTACATTTGAGTTTATAAAGGGCGATAAACGTAAGGCGCTGGCCGATGTATCGTCTATCATTCTTACGCAATCGGGCGCTAAAGCTTTATTTGGCAATGCCAATGCCATAGGGCAAACCATTCGTTTCAGGCATAACAGGTTTGCTATGCGCGTTGCCGCCATCATAAAAGATCATCCCAAGAACTCTAGCTTCACTTTTCAGGCACTCATTCCCTGGGAGGCAGAAGTGGCCCACCAACCCTGGATAAAAACGTCGGGGTGGGGTAACTATTCCTTCTCTACTTTTGCGCTGCTTAAACCAGGTGTATCAGCAGTTGTAGTAAATAAAAAATTTAAAGACATCATTAAACGTTATGACCCGAATAACCAAGAGAACGTGATGTTTTTATATTCGTGGCCGCAACTGCACTTACATGGCGAATTTAAAAACGGCGTAAATACCGGCGGTGCTATTGAATACGTCCGCCTGTTCCTTTACCTGGCTATTGGTGTTTTATTGATCGCCTGCATCAATTTCATGAATCTGTCTACGGCCCGTTCAGAGCACCGCGCCCGCGAGGTTGGCGTACGCAAGGCTATAGGTGCCCACCGTTGGTCAATAGTGCAACAGTTTTTGGGCGAATCAATGCTAATGGCGTTTATAGCGTTCTTGCTTTCTATATTGGTTATGGTGTTGTTATTGCCCGTATTCAGAAACATAACCGGCACACCTATTGATCTGCCTTACAACAACGCATGGGCTTGGGTGGCCGCGCTGGGTGTAACCCTGTTTACCGGTTTTGTTGCAGGCAGCTACCCAGCATTGTTTCTTTCCTCCTTCAAACCCATAAAGGTTTTAAAAGGGCAATTAATAACCACCAAAACCACAGTAAGGCCGCGCCAGGTGCTTGTTGTTATGCAGTTTACCTTTGCCATATGCCTTATACTATCCAGTCTTTTTATTTATAAACAGATAAATTATATTAAAGACAGGCCTTTAGGTTATGATAATAAAGGGGTGCTTGAGATGGATGTAGAGGGCGAACTGGTTACCCGCTTTGAAGATTTTCGCCGGGATGCAATCAGTGCTGGGGCAATTGTTGATGGTGCTTTAACATCAGGCAGCATAACTAACAACGGCAGCAGCTCATGGGGCATTTACTGGCCGGGCCAGCGCCCCGGAGAAGAGAAGATCCCTATTGACCAGATAGCAGTAACGTATCATTTTATAAGTACCTATGGCCTTGAGCTGGTAAAAGGTCGTGATTACGATATGAGCCGCGCGGCAGATTCATCGGGCCTTATTATGAACGAGGCTGCCGTAAAACTAATGCGACTTAAAAACCCCATTGGTGCACAAATCAGGTGGCAGGGCGACAATCGTACAGTAATAGGAGTGGTAAAGAATTTTATTTGGGGTTCGCCGTATGAACCTGTAAAGCCCGCCATTATTGGCTACATGAAAGATTGGACCGGCGGCATTGGCTTAAAGCTTAACCCCGCTAAGCCTGCATCCCAAAGTTTGGCAATACTAACGTCCATCTACAAAAAATACAATCCGGAGTATACGTTTGAGTATAAATTTACTGATGACAACTTTGCCAGCAAATTTAAAACAGAGAAATTGCTGGGTACTATGGCTACCTGTTTTACAGGTTTGGCCATTGTTATATCCTGCCTGGGTTTGTTTGGCCTTGCATCATTCTCGGCAGAGCAGCGCCGTAAAGAAATAGGCATTCGCAAGGTTCTGGGTGCTAATACTGCGCAATTGTGGTTAAAGTTATCGCAGGAGTTTATCAAGCTGGTGCTTATTTCGTTTGCGATAGGTGCAGCCATAAGTTGGTATAATATTGATAAGTGGCTTAGTAAATACACTTACCATACCTCAATAAGCATATGGGTGTTTTTAATCACTATGGCTATCAGTATTGTGCTTTGCCTACTTACCGTTAGCTGGCAGGCCGTACGGGCGGCGTGGGCCAATCCGGTTAAAAGTTTAAAAAGTGAATAAGCAAACCTAAATCATCATGATAAAAAACTACATCAAAATAGCCTGGCGCTCTCTGTTAAAAAACAAAGGTTTTACAGCCATAAACATTGGGGGCCTGGCTTTGGGCCTGGCGGCTACGCTGCTGATAATATTTTACGTAGTTGATGAACTTAGCTATGACCGCTTTAACCACAAAGCTAACCGCATATACCGCGTAAACGAACAATTGAAACTTGGCGATAACGCGGTAGATTATGCGGTGGCAATGGCGCCACTCGCTAAAACCTTATTGCGAGATTATCCGCAGGTAGAAAACTCAGTCAGGCTTTTAAAGAGCAGTATAACAATAACAAAAGGCGATGAGAATATAATTGAAAATAACGGCCTTTTTGCCGATCCATCTATTTTTGATGTTTTTACCATGCCTTTAATTCTGGGCGACAAGGTATCTGCTTTAATGCAACCTAATACCGTTGTTGTATCAAGATCTTTGGCAATAAAGTATTTTAATAATTTAAATGTTATTGGCCGAACGCTTACGGTGCCAAACTATGGCATTTTAAAAGTAACAGGTGTAATTGCTGATATGCCTAAACAATCGCATTTCAGGGCTGATTTTATAATTGCTATGGCCGGTTGGAAAGACAGCAATGCTACAAGCTGGCTGCAAAGCAATTACAATACCTATGTATTAATGCGCGAAGGAGCCGATCCTAAAGAACTGGAAGCAAGTTTCCCGCTGCTTTTGCGTAAATACAGCGGCGAAGAAATTAAAAAAGCCGTTGGAATGGACTATGAGCAGTTTGAAAAAAAAGGCAGCTATTTCAGGCTAAATTTATCAGCGCTAACAAGCATTCACCTGCATTCAAACATGACGGGCGAACTGAGCCCTAACGGTACGGCAGAATATATTTACATTTTCCTGGCTATCGCCATTTTTATATTAATTATAGCTTGTGTAAACTTCATTAATTTGTCTACGGCGCGTTCATCCAATCGCGCCCGCGAGGTTGGCGTACGTAAAGTGTTAGGCTCAACGCGTAAATTTTTGATCGGTCAGTTTTTAACAGAATCGGTTTTGGTAACCTTTATTGCTACAATTATAGGCTTTTGTGTAGCTATAGCTATGTTGCCTGTTTTTAATAACATAGCATCAAAAAACATGGTCATCAACGGCCCCGCGCTTGTATGGATCATACCGGTGTTGTTAATCTCTGTGTTGATTATTGGCTGCTTAGCCGGAATTTATCCCGCCTTCTTTTTATCATCTTTTAACCCGGTTAATGTACTTAAAGGTAAACTGGCAAATGGTTTTAAAGGGGGTAAATTACGCAGTACATTGGTGGTTTTCCAATTTGCCATATCTATTTTTTTAATAGCAGGTACGCTGGTAATTTACAGGCAAATCCAATACATCCAAAACCGCGACCTGGGTTATAATCGTGATCAGGTGCTGGTGATACATGATGCCTTTGCGCTGGGAGGAAAGGCTAAAACATTCAAACAGCAAGTTAAACAGCTATCCGGAGTTGAGCAGGTAACGCTCACGGGTTTTCTCCCTACTACAAATAATCGTAATACTGCGTTATTTTGTAAGGATGCAACAAAAGACCCGAAAAAGAGCATTTTTCCGCAAACATGGCGTGTTGATGAGGACTACATAAAAACTTTAGGTATGCAAATAGTAAAGGGCCGTGCCTTTTCTGTAGAGATGCCCACAGATTCTGACGCGTTAATTATTAACGAAACGGCAGCCCGGTTTTTAGGATTTACAGACCCAATCAATAAAACACTTTATAAAAATAATGAATTTGGAAAGCCATATCACATAATAGGCGTGGTTAAAGATTTTAATTTCGAGTCCATGCGCCAAAATATTTCGCCTGTGGTAATGTCGCTTGATTATGATAGCGGAAGTTTAGCTATACGGTTACAGGCGGCCAACCTGCCGGCGCTAATGTCACAGATCAAAAATAAATGGAAGGAGCTGGCACCGTCAAGGCAGTTTAGTTATTCTTTTATGAACGCAGATTTTGAGGCAACCTACAGGGCTGAACAGCGCATGGGGCACATATTCGTTATATTCACCTCTCTTGCTATTATAATAGCTTGCCTTGGACTTTTCGGTCTGTCAGCCTATGCGGCAGAACAACGCACAAAAGAGATCGGGATACGTAGGGTATTAGGTGCAAGCGTTGCGGCAATAGTTAAAATGCTGTCGTTTGATTTTATGAAACTGGTGTTCATAGCATTGCTTGTTGCTTCGCCGGTTGCATGGTATGTAATGAAAAAATGGTTGCAAGGCTTTGCATACCGCATGGATATACAATGGTGGGTATTTGCTGTGGCGGGTATGGCGGCCATTTTTTCGGCATTTTCGGTTATCGGTTTTCAATCTATCAAGGCCGCTACCGCAAACCTGGTAAAAAGTTTAAGGAACGAATAATAGGTTGCGGAAAACAAATCAATAATTCAACAATTCAGTAATCCAATAATAAAAAAGATGTTATCACTAAAAAACATATCAAAATACTACAAAAACGGTGGTGCCCAGGTTACCATACTCAACAATATAAGTCTTGATGTTGATGCCGGCGAGTTTGTATCCATTATGGGTCCGTCCGGCTCGGGTAAATCAACCCTGCTTAACATCATCGGTATGTTGGATGAACCATCAGATGGGTATCACTACTTTGTGAACGAGCCGGTTCATCAACTAAAAGAAAAACAGCGTTCGGCTTTATATAAAAAGAATATCGGCTTTGTATTTCAGGCCTATCACTTAATAGATGAATTGAATGTTTACGAAAACATTGAAACACCCTTGCTTTATCATGATGTGAAAGCGTCAGAGCGTAAGGCTTTGGTGGCTGATATGCTGGACCGTTTTCAGATAGTTGGTAAAAAAGACCTGTTCCCTTCGCAGCTTTCGGGCGGGCAGCAGCAGTTGGTGGGTATTGCCCGTGCGCTTATTGTAAAGCCTAAACTGTTATTGGCTGATGAGCCTACAGGCAACCTTAACTCAAAGCAGGGCGAAGAGATAATGGAACTTTTCCGTAAGCTGAATAAAGAAGAGGGTATGACCATTATTCAGGTAACCCACTCTGAAAAAAATGCGACTTACGGCACGCGTGTTATTAACCTGCTTGATGGTACCATCGCGTCATCACAACAAATATAAAAAATGAACAGTTTAGGTAAATACTTCATCTTTTTAGTGTTGGTGGCTATTGGTAAACAAGGTGTAGCCCAACAAACAGCAGACACCGTGCTTACCTTGCAGCAATGTTTAGACATAGGTATAAAAAACAATCTGACTGTAAAGCAAACCGCTGCTCAAATGGAGGCTGGCAGAATTTACTGGCTACAGACGCGCGAAAACCTGCTGCCCTCGCTTAACGGTGATGCCAGCCAGAATTTTAGCCAGGGCCGCAGTTTAAACCCTTTTACCAATGGTTACCTTGACCAGCCTATTTCGTCGGGCAGCTATGGTTTAAGCAGCAGCCTGATGTTATCTAGCGGCTTAACCTTGCAGAATAGTATAAAACAAACCTCCCTTGCTTACCAGGCCGGAAAGATGGACTTTGAGCAGGCCAAAAACGACCTTACCCTAAACCTTATCATAGCTTATTTACAGGTGCTGAACGGCGAAGATCAGCTGGAACTGGCCAGAACGCAGGCTTTGGTATCGCAAAAACAATTAGAACGCGCCGAAGTGTTGGATAAAGAAGGGGCCATACTTCCGCAACAATTGTTTGATCTGAGGGGGCAGGTAGCAACAGATCAGTTAAGCATTATTAACGCGCAAAATAGCATCACCATAGCCAAATTGAATTTGCTGCAAATGCTGAATGTGCCATACAGGAAAGATATAAGATTGCAGCGCCAGGCAACTGAAACAGCTACCTCACGCTACGCTGAATCTGCCGACCAGGTTTACGGGGTTGCCCTAAGCAACTTTGCATTGGTAAAATCAGGAACGTTAAAACGCCAAAGTGCCGAGAAAGCCGTGCAGGTGGCAAAAGGTACACTATTGCCCTCGCTGGCACTTTATGGCGGCTTGAATACCACATACTCAAGTGCGGCGCAGCGCTCCTATGTAGATCAGTTCAGGAATAACTATCGTACCAATATTAGTTTGGGCTTAAGTATACCCATACTCAACTACTTTCAGAACAGGAACAAAATAACTTTGGCCAAAATAATCCTGCAAACCGCCTTGGATGTTGAACAAACTAACCAGTTGCAGTTAAAAGTAAATATTGATAAGGCTTATGACTATATGGCTGCTGCGTTTGAACGTTATCAGCTTTTATTAAAACAGACAGAAGCTTTTACAGAGTCGTTCCGCATTGCAGAAACGCGTTTTAATGCAGGGGCCACAACATCTGTTGATTTTTTGATTGTGAAAGGCAATTTAGACAGGGCAAAAACCAACCTGATAAACGGACGGTACGACTACCTTATCCGCACGCGGATATTAGATTATTACCAGGGCAAACTGGCTTTGTAATAGCGGCAAATACAGAGAGCTGTTGCAGAAATATAAGCAACACTTGCAACAGCAAATTTTCATAAGTGGCTTGTTATTAGCGCGATAAATATTTATACGCAACAGTTTGCAACACACTTGCTCGCAAAAAATTGTGGGGATGGGGGGAGTAAAAGAGGAATTCTTTATTTTGAAATTATGGTCCGCTATACATAGTGCCAAAAGATTTCTCTTTCATCCCTAGCGCAATTGTAGCCCATACACTCTCGATATAACAACGGGGCTTTCTTATCCCGAACGCATGTTAATTTAAAATCTGGAACCCAAAGAAAAATTGATAGGGACGGTATACTGTACCCTAACAGGCCTGCCATACTGTATGCCGGGGCTCCATGGTGGTGAAAGTTGAAGAACCCGTAACGCTTCGGCTGAAAGCCCTTCGCTCGGCGATCTCGGCACAATCATGTCAGTCAGGATGCCGTCTTTTCCAACCACAAAGCTTACAAACACTCTACCTTGAATATTATTCTTCCGTTCAAAAGTGGGGTATTTTATGTTTCTCTCAAGAAACTTTCCAAAGGCGCTCAGGCCGCCTTTAAACTCAGGAGCGATCTCCCGTTGCGTGTATTTAATAACCTGGCCTTGTTCTGTAGTAAGCACACCCTCTACAAATTTTCTGTCGGCATAGGTCTCTACCCTTGTTTCATTTTTATCAATAAAATGCCACACCCCGTCTCTTTTTCCCTCTTTAACTGCCCCTTCGGCAATTACGCTTTTGAAATCATTCGCATAAAGTTTAGCATAGCCATTGCCATTGGTCACCAACTGTTTCCCTAAAGAATCATAATTGGCCATTATATCGTCATCTGCGTATATTACCTTGCCCGGATCTTTTACTACATAAGGTTTACCATTCGGGAAGAACTGATATATAAAGCCAATCAATTTTCCATTATTATCATTATTGCTTACCGAGCTTTTTGAGCCGTTTTCAAAGTAAGTTGTTACTTCGCCCCGATAGTTCATATAAACCGGCGATGCAGACTCTCCGGCTAGTTTTAACTTGCCGGTTTTATAGTATTCTGTTATTTTGTATAAGGCTGCTCCGGGTTCAGGCTGGCGCACTACCCTTATGTAATCGGCGCTGTCTTTTAACTCAACTTTTTTCCCGTTGTTTTTTAAATATAAAACCTCTTCCTGGGCGAAGCATGTTATGGTGGCACATAGCAAGGTTAAGGTTAGTAGCAGCCTCATATTTATATTATTTCAACAACTTATTATCATTATCCGGAAAAACCAATATAGGCTGGTAACTGCGAGCCTCGTCCATTTCCATGTAAGCGTATGACATAATGATAACAATGTCTCCAACAGCGGCCAGCCGCGCTGTAGCGCCGTTCAGGCATATGGTACCGCTGCCGCGTTCGCCTTTAATTACATACGTTTCAAAACGGGCACCATTGTTATTGTTCACTATCTGCACTTTCTCGTTGGCAATAATATTTGCCGCATCCATCAAATCCTCATCAATAGTAATGCTACCCACGTAGTTAAGTTCTGCCTGGGTAACGCGGGCGCGATGAAGTTTTGATTTTAATACCTCAATAATCATGGGGCAAAATTAAGTTAATTAGTGATTAGTTGAGCAGAGATTAGTAAATGATTACATTTAGTTGATTGGGAATAGTTGCAAGGGGATTGCTGATCGGTCAAGTTCGGGGAGCTTCTATATCAACCGTTGTGATGATAGTGCGAAAAGATACAACTACGTTATCAATTAATCGCGTATTCCCCACTTTGGCGGCTACCAGCACTACCATATCGGTATCTCCTTGCTTAGCCGGATGCAGGGTAGCGGGGTTGGCGGCTTCAAAGTAATCCAGTTGCACACCGGGTTCGGCGGCTATGGTTTTTTTGCATTCCTCAACCGCTTGTTCAATGCCCAGGCGGGCGGCATTTTTACTAAACCAGGTTAGCGTTTTAGACAATATCAGTGCATGTTGCCTTTCGGCAGCAGACAAATGCACGTTGCGAGAACTCATGGCCAGACCGTCCGTTTCGCGCGCTATTGGGCACATCACCAGTTTAATGGGCAGGTTAAGTAATTCAACCATTTTACTGATCACCATAAACTGCTGATAATCCTTTTGCCCAAAAAAGGCAACGTCGGGCTTAACAATATCAAACAGTTTATTAACCACCTGCGTAACGCCCTGGTAGTGCCCGGGGCGCGATGCCCCTTCTAACAAATGCTCCAGTTCGCCTATATCTAAATGCCAATGCTCATTATCGGCATACATCTCGTTTACGGCAGGTTCAAACAAAATGTCGGCCTTTACCTGTTCCAGTTTTTGTATGTCATCGGCTATAGGGCGGGGGTATTTCTCCAGATCGCGCAGATCATTAAACTGCGTGGGGTTAACAAAAATGCTGCAAACTACCACATCACATTGTTGCTGCGCAATGCGTATAAGCGATAAATGCCCGTTGTGCAGCGCCCCCATAGTGGGCACAAAGCCTATTTTTAGGCCTTTTTGCTGTATAGGCAACAGGTATTGTGCAAGGCTTTGTATGGTATAAAAATGTTTCACGGCGTTGGCAACAACAAAAGGGGGCTAAGTTGCACAATAGATCATTAATAACCAAACTACTTGTGTAATTGGTTGATAGTTGTTATTATATTGCTTATATTTGCAAACCCAATTTTTTGGGTAAGTTTTATAATTTTAAATTCTGAATTGGAGATGGGTAAATCTAAGCTATTGTTTATAACTCATGAAATGTCGCCTTTCCTTGAACTCACCAAAATTTCTGAAATAACACGGCAACTTCCGCAGGCTATGCAGGAGAAAGGTTACGAGATCCGTATCCTGATGCCCCGTTTTGGTAATATTAATGAGCGCAGGAATCGCCTTCATGAAGTGATCCGCTTATCGGGTATGAATATTATCATTAATGATAATGATAATCCGCTGATCATTAAAGTTGCCTCTATTCCGGCAGCGCGTATGCAGGTTTATTTTCTGGACAACGAAGAGTATTTTCAGCGTAAGCATGTGTTTGAGGACAAAGACGGGAAGTTTTATGCCGATAACGATGAGCGGATGATATTTTTCTGCAAGGGAGCACTGGAGACAGTGAAAAAATTAGGATGGGCTCCGGATGTTATCCATTGCCATGGCTGGATGAGTTCATTAGTGCCTGCGTACTTAAAAACCACCTATAAAGACGATCCTACCTTTAAGCATTCAAAAATAGTTTACTCTATTTATGATAATGATTTTAAAGGTGAAATGGCTCCTGATTTTGCTCAAAAGGCAGTTATGGGCGGCATGACCGAACAACATACCGAAATGTACAAACCGGGTACCAATACTTCGCTTTACGAAGGTGCTATACATTATAGCGATGGTATTGTATTAGCCAGCGAGAATATTGATGAGGATGTGTTAAATAATGTTAAAAACAGCCATAAATCGGTTTTAGAGTTCAATTCTACGGCAGATTTCGAAAATTATTACAATTTTTACGACGAAATTACCACTGAAGAATTGGTAAATGTTGTATAAGCTTTGAGATCGAATATGAAATTTTTCAGATTAGACTTATTGACCCTGTTAATAAGTCTTTTTATTTTTGGCAGCTGTAAAAAGCAAGGCACCGTTAACCTTGGCGTTAATGATGAGACTTTGATAGAAGGTAAGCTGATTGATACATCTACTGTATTTGTAAGCACCGTGCGCGAGGAAGATGCTAATACGGCCGGCCTAACAAGCACTCCGCTATCTTATTTTAAGGACCCGGTTTTTGGTATAACAGAATCTAACATTGCAATGGATCTGAACTTACCTAACAGCACCGCTTACACTTTGCCCGAGGGTACTATTACTATAGACTCGGCCGTATTGATACTGGCCTACGCCAACGGTTTTTATGGCGACTCTATAACAACGCGTTATAAAGCCAATGTATATCAGTTAGAGGATCGTGTACTTAATGCAGTCTCTTACCCTGCTTCAAAAAAATGGAAACATGAAACCCCATTGTTGGGTACACAAACGTTTTTTGCCAGAACGCATGATAGTGTAAGGGTTGTGGAACCCATCAGAGGGGGCAAAGATTCATTAATGAAAATGGCGCCACAATTGCGCATTCCTATCAGCCCGGCTTTTATAAGAGCTAACGTGTTTAACGCACCTGCGTCTCAACTGTCATCCAATCTTATTTTTAAAAATGCAGTAAAAGGTTTGTACGTTACGTTAGATCAAGCGCAAACAGGCCCGGGCGGTACTTTTATGATAAGCAGAGATTCGGCTCAAGTAAAAGTATACTTCAAAGTAAGAAAAACTACAGAGGGGGTTGAAACGATTGATACCACTTACATAACCCTGCCAAGTGCAGTAAGAGCGGCCGAGATTAGCCATAAGTATGCAGGCACCGTTATTGAAACGGAGTTAAATAGCACGCAAAAAGCCCGTGGCAATTTTTACCTCCAGGGTTTACTGGGTTTAAGGGCCAAAATACAATTGCCGTATCTTAAAGATATTATTACCAAAGTTGGCAGTGATATCATAGTTAATCGTGCAGAACTGGTTATAAGTACACAGCCCGGAAGTACATTCCCATATGAGCCCCTAAATAGTTTGATGCTATACCGGCTTGACTTGGCAAATCAGCGTATCAATATTCAGGATAACAGCGCTACAGACCCACGTTCAAACGCATCATACGGCGGGTTTTACAGTTTAACAAAAAAGGAATATCGCTTTTTGGTAACCGCTTATGTGCAGGATCTTATGCGGGGGAAAGTTGTTGACTATGGGGCCTACATAGGTGCCACCGATAACCCCGGAAATAGTTACTTTGGCGATGTAGCACCTAATCCGCAATTAGAAGGACGCACCGCTGCCGTTGGCTTTGATAAAGACGCACCCTCGCCCTATCGTATAAAGCTTAATATAATTTATACCAAAGTGGCCAAGTAACACGTTTCTGCAACAGAAGTGTTGTTTCTTTACTAATTAATAACAATCAGCTATATAATAATATTATATAGCTGATTATTTTTACAGCGTTTACTAACATTAAAATTTATGTGTGGAATTGTAGGCTACCTAGGCGACAGAGACGCTTATCCAATAATTATTAAGGGCCTGCACCGCCTGGAATACAGGGGTTATGATAGTGCCGGTGTTGCTTTGCTTGATGGTGATTTAAAAGTATATAAAAAAACCGGCAAGGTGAGCGATCTGGAAGAGTTTGTAAAGGGCATTAAAATGACCGGCACAATAGGTATGGGGCATACACGCTGGGCAACACACGGTGCACCAAGCGACCGTAACTCGCACCCGCACTCATCCGGCGACCGTAAGCTTACCATCATTCACAATGGTATTATAGAAAACTATGGCATAATAAAAGAAACCCTGCTTGCAAAGGGCCACACTTTTAAAAGCGACACAGATACCGAGGTGCTGATACACCTTGTTGAAGATATTGTGGCAGAAACCGGCGTTGATTTGAAAGAAGCCGTGCGTATAGCCCTGAACCGTGTTATAGGTGCCTATGCCATTGTAATTATGAGCGCTGACGAACCCGATTTGCTTATTGCCGCCCGTAAAGGCAGCCCCATGGTTATTGGGGTAGGTAAGGGCGAATACTTTGTAGCATCAGACGCTACGCCTATAGTTGAGTATACTAAGAACGTTATTTATTTAAATGATAATGAGATAGCTTATATAAGCCGTAACAACTTGCTGATAAAGAATATTGACAACACCGTTCAGACCCCATATATACAAGAGCTTGATCTTAAGCTGGAAATGTTAGAGAAAGGCGGCTATGATCACTTTATGTTAAAAGAGATCTATGAGCAGGCCCGCTCTATCCGCGACTGTCTGCGCGGCCGTATATACCCCGATAAAGGCAAAGTACAACTAGGTGGTATAAAAGAATATGCCGATAAACTTAAGAATGTAGACCGTATTATTATAGTTGCCTGCGGTACCTCTTGGCACGCCGGCCTGGTAGGCGAGTATCTGATAGAAGAATACGCCAGGGTTTCTGTAGAGGTAGAGTACGCATCCGAATTCAGGTACCGTAATCCTATCATCTCTGAAAAAGATATTGTGATTGCCATATCGCAATCTGGCGAAACAGCCGATACCATGGCTGCACTTGAAATGGCAAAAGAAAAAGGCGCTACCATATTTGGTATATGTAATGTAGTGGGCGCATCCATACCGCGCATTACCCATGCCGGTGTTTACACCCATGCAGGCCCCGAAATAGGTGTAGCATCTACCAAGGCGTTTACCGCGCAGGTTACCGTTTTAACCATGATGGCCTTTTATATAGGGCAAATACGCGGTACGCTTACCAAAAGCCGCTCAATAGCGTTTTTAACCGAGCTTGATCAGATACCCGAACTGATAGAGAAAACGCTTAAATGTAATGATGAGGTTAAAAAAATAGCTGCGGTATTTAAAGATGCCAGCAACTGTTTGTTTTTAGGCAGAGGCAGCTCGTTCCCCGTGGCACTAGAAGGCGCTTTAAAGCTTAAAGAGATATCGTACATACATGCCGAAGGTTACCCGGCTGCCGAAATGAAACATGGCCCCATAGCACTTATTGATGCCGAATTGCCGGTAGTGTTTATTGCCACCAAAAACTCATCGTATGAAAAAGTAGTAAGCAACATACAGGAGGTAAAAGCACGGGGTGGGCGTGTTATTGCCATAGTTACCGAAGGAGATACGGATGTTAAAAGCATGGCAGACTATGTAATTGAAATACCGGCAACAAACGAGGCATTTGTACCGCTGCTGGCTACAATACCTTTGCAACTGCTGGCTTACCATATTGCTGTTATGCGTAACTGCAATGTAGACCAGCCCCGTAATCTGGCAAAATCTGTTACGGTAGAATAAGCAACAGCGCATATAAACAAAGGGCGTCTTCAAATAAAAAATGGGACGCCTTTTTTGTTGCGCATCAAATTATAAATAGCACAGGTTTGTGTACTTTAGCAGTACAAACAGTAGATTTTATGGAAAGCCTTGCCCCCAATATTTTTGTAAATGATATGAAAGCCACGCTGGCCTTTTATAAGGTTTTGGGTTTTAATGTAACCATGTCTGTACCCGAAGATGGCGACGACCTGGTTTGGGTGATGCTGGTTAATGGTGGTGTTACACTAATGGTGCAGACTTTTGAAAGCCTGGGCGATGACTTGCCGGATGTTTCCCGCAGTAAAGGCGGCTCGCTGTTGCTGTATATCACGCTTAAAAACATCCGTCAGTTTTTTGAGGATATAAAGGACAAGGTGAATGTGCTGAAAGCATTGGAGACAACGTTTTATGGAGCAACCGAATTTTCTGTGAAAGACAATAACGGCTATGTGCTAACTTTTGCCGAGCATGAATAACCCTATAGCATACAAGCGTACAGACCATATTAATATTTGCGTACCCCTTGAGCGCCTGGATGAGGCGCGTCTGTTTTACACGAACGTTATGGGGCTTGAGCAAATTGAGCGCCCTGATGTTTTTGGTGTGCCGGGCCATTGGTTTGCCTGGGCCGATATTGAACTGCATATTGGCGTTGAGCCGGTATCGCCCCGCTCGGCAAGGCATACGGCTTTTGAAGTGACCGACATTGCCGCATCGCGTGGATGGCTGCAGCAACATGGCATAAAAATCTATGAAGAGCCTTTAATTTCGGGCCGCAACCGCTTTACATTTTATGACCCGTTTGGTAATAGGCTGGAGCTGCTGGAGTATCAAAAATAAAGTTCCCCTCCCACGGAGGGGGCGCGTTGGTTGAGAGCGTTGGCAGGGGTGGGTTAAACGCTATTTATAACATACCCGTATTTTTGTACATTTGCCGCATGGCTGTAATTAAACCATCAGTACCCAAAGGCACCCGCGATTTTTCTCCGTTAGAGATGGGCCGCCGCAATTTCATCTTCGATACCATTAAAAGTGTTTTCCGCAAATACGGCTATCAACAGATAGAAACCCCGTCAATGGAAAACCTTAGCACCTTAACCGGTAAATATGGCGATGAGGGCGATAAGCTGATGTTTAAGATTTTAAACAGCGGCGATTTTTGGGCTGAGGCAGAAAAGAGAAATACCGAGCAATCGTCCAAAGCGCTTACATCCGTTATTTCCGAAAAAGCCCTGCGCTATGATCTAACGGTGCCCTTTGCCCGCTATGTTGTACAGCATCAAAACGAAATAACCTTCCCCTTCAAGCGTTTCCAGGTGCAGCCGGTTTGGCGTGCAGACAGGCCCCAAAAGGGCCGCTACCGCGAGTTTTTTCAGTGCGATGCAGATGTGGTAGGCTCTGATTCTTTACTGAACGAGGCTGAATTTGTGCTGATCTACGATGAAGCTTTGACACGTTTGGGATTAAAAGATTTCACAATAAAAATTAATAATAGAAAAATACTATCAGGCATTGCAGATATTATAGATAAAGCTGATAATATAATAGACCTTACTGTAGCTATTGACAAGCTGGATAAAATAGGGCTGGATGGCGTAAAAAAGGAACTGCTTGACCGCGGTTTTACCGATGCAGACTTAGCTAAAATTGAGCCCATAATTTTACTGCAAGGGAGCAATGAAAAGAAATTGCTGCAATTGCGCAATGTGTTGGCTACCTCAGCAACAGGCATTAAAGGTTGCGACGAAATAGAGGCAGTTTTTAACTACTTAAATCTCTGTAAACTGCAAGCTGCAAACTGCGAACTTGACATAACCCTGGCACGCGGCCTGAACTATTACACAGGCGCAATATTCGAGGTGAAAACCAATGAAGTGCAAATGGGCAGCATTGGCGGTGGCGGTCGGTATGATGATCTGACCGGCATGTTTGGCTTAAAAGGGCTAACCGGTGCAGGTATATCATTCGGTGCCGATAGGATCTATGACGTAATGGAAGAGCTTAAGCTTTTTCCGGAAGATGCGGGCCAGGCATCGCAGGTGTTAATATGCTGTTTTGATAAAGAGGGTGAGCTATATGCCCTGCCTTTATTGCAAAAACTGCGTTCTGCAAATATCAGTGCTGAGCTGTACCCCGCCGGTGCCAAGATCAAAAAACAACTGGACTATGCCAATAGCAAGCATTTAGCCTATGTTATTTTAATAGGCAGCGATGAAATGCAAAGCGGCCTGCTCACAGTTAAGAATATGATTACCGGTACGCAGGAAAAACTAATAGCAGACGAGATACTGGCCAGGTTATCCTAACAACTTTAGATTACCTGTTTTAAAACGGTGGCTTTTGTTTTTATCATAAATACCATTATATTTAGTACCTAATACCAATATATCACAATGAATAAAATTCTTACCACACTCCTGTTGGGTGCTTTGGCTTTTGCCGGGCACGCTCAAACTCCCTCTAAAAATATTCCGGGTGTAATGCCTTTTGGCAAAGTAGACAATGCCGACCTGGAAATGAATGCCTGCGATTTTGAAAAAGATGCCAATGCCGAAGTGTTATTTGCAAAAGGCAACGTGTATTTTGATCAGCAGTTCAATATTATAATGGATGTGCATAGGCGCGTTAAGATCTTTAACGATAACGGGATGAAAGAGGCCGAAATTCATATCCCGTTTCAGGGGGGTAACCGACTTGAATTTATTACCGGCGTGCAGGCGCAAACCATTAATCTGGTAAATGGAAAACCCGAAATTATTAAGCTGGATAAAAAGCTTATTTACACTAAAGCGATAGATAAACTAAGAAATGAAATTGCCTTTACCTTCCCGAATGTAAAAGCGGGCAGCATTATAGAGTATAAGTACACCTGGAATACTATATCATATAGCAACTTTCCCGACTGGTTTTTTCAAGAAAAAATACCGGTGCGCTACAGCGAGTTTGATACATCAACCCCCGAGTATTTTACTTACCGAACCCAAAGCAGGGTTTATGAGCCGCTGGCTAAGTATGAAAGCAAAACGGAATCGGTACCCGGATATACCAACGATGTAAAACAGAGAGCCATGGCCAATGTGCACTCCCTTCCGGATGAGGCTCACATGTCATCATATGCCGACAATGTGCAAGGTTTAATATTTCAGCTTACTAATGTTACCTCACACTCCGCAGGAATTTTTAAATCATATTCAGATACCTGGGGTAAAGTTGGCGGTATACTAATTGAGGATTCTGATTTCGGCGGGCAACTAAAAAGAAAGTTAAAAGACGAAGAGCTGATATTAAGCAAAGCGGCTGCCTTAAAAACCGATGTAGAAAAGATAGCTTACATTTTTGGCGAGGTTAAAAATACCATGAAATGGGACGGCGTTGACCGTTGGTATACTATTGATGGTACCGCGAAAGCCTGGGAAAGGAAATCGGGAAATTCTGCCGAGATCAATATTATTTTATATCATTTGCTTAAACAGGCAGGCATTGAAGTTTACCCGATGGTGGTGAGCACGCGCGAACACGGAAAAGTAGTGGCATATTATACCTCGCTTTCGCAGTTTAACAAAACCGTTGCTTATGTGCCCCTTGCCGATGATAAGATGTATATACTGGATGCCACCAACAAGTACAATAGTTTTAACGACATCCCTGCTGATCTGCTCAATTCTTCTGGCCTGTACGTAGATAAAGCGAAAGATGTTTATGACATTGTTTTTCTGAAAAATGATAAACCGGTAAATCAAACAGTTTTTGTAACGGCTGATATTAAGCCCGACGGCAAAATACAAGGTGTTGCCAGCGTTAGAAGCGCCAGCTATCATCGAAAAAGTGCTGTTGAAAAATACAAAACCGATGGCGAGAAAAAATATATTGAAGCATTACAGGGCGGCGATAACGGATTAAAGATAACTGCTATTAAAATGGACAACATGGATGTTGACAGCCTTCCGTTGTTGCAAAGTATTGACTTTAGCCTGGAGCTTGCCGGGTCTGACGAGAACTATATCATGCTTAACCCCAACCTGTTTTCGGCACTAAAAAGCAATCCGTTTTTGGCCGAGCAAAGGCTTACAGATATTGAGTTTGGCTATAACAGAAATTTTATTATAGGCGGGCGCTACACCATACCCGCAGGTTACAAAATTGATGCTATGCCTAAAAATGGCGGCATAACCATGCCGGATAAGAGCATATCATTTAACAGGATAGTTGGCGAGGATGCTGGTAAAATATCAGTTAGGTATACCGTTGAGTTCAGACAACCCATTTACACAAAAGAAAGCTATCCGGATTTTCGGGAGTTTGTAAAAGTTTTATACGAGTTGTTGAACGAACAGATCATACTTAAAAAGGGTTGATAAAAATGTATAACATATATAAAAAGTTAGTTTTATTATTTACTTGTGCCTGCTTTGCGGGCCTGCCAAAAGGTTTTTGTCAGTTTAAACCCGTTGTACAGGAATTATACCAGGCCTCAACCATCCCCGACTCGTTAAAGGAAGACGCGAACGCAATTGTACGCTACTCTTTAAACGAAGAAATAATAAAGGGCCCCGGAAAATCACAGACCAGGTACCATAGTATTGTTACTGTGTTAAACCAAAAAGGTGATAATGCTGCACAGTTGGGTATTGGTTATGATAGGCAATTTAACAAAGTTGACGATGTGAGGATGCTGGTTTTTGATGCATCGGGCAAACAGATAAAAAAATATAGCAAAAGCGATATGTATGATCGCTCGGCATCGGACAATGAAACGCTTGCCAGTAATTCAAGGGTACTGTTGCTGGAGCATACCATATCGGCTTATCCTGCTACAATTGAAATATTTATTGAAAAAACCAATAATAGCCGCCTGGATGTAGGCGATTGGCGGATACAACGCCCCGAGGTAGCCGTACAAAATTCTGAATACAAAATTTTAACTATCCCGTCTGTGGGTTTCAGATACCTGAACCATAACACCAATATAAAGCCGATCCTATCCAAACAGGGCGATTATGACGTGTATAGCTGGGATGTACACAACCTTAAAGCAAACAAACCCGAAGAGGATGCGCCCGGCTGGACCTTTTATCCCTTTATATCGTTTGCTACTGATAAGTTTGAATTTGATGGTATCCCCGGCGACTTTAGTACATGGCAATCTTACGGCAAATGGTATCAGGCCCTTAATGCTGATGTGAATAGCCTGAGTGCACAACGCTCAGAAGAGATCAGGGCTATGGTGGCAAACCTGCCTAATGATAAAGCAAAAGCAAAGTTTCTGTATGAGTATATGCAGAAGAATATGCACTACGTAAGTGTACAGTTGGGTATAGGTGGCTTAAAGCCCTTCCCGGCAACGTTTGTTGATCAAAAAAAATACGGCGATTGTAAAGCATTGTCTAACTACATGGTGGCTATGCTAAAGGCTATCAATATACCGGCCTATTACGCCGTTATACAAGGCGGCGTAAATGACCGTCCTGCTGATCCGTCGTTTCCGTCAGATCCGTTTAACCACATTGTGGTATGCGTGCCTTTTAAGGGCGACACCACCTGGCTGGAGTGCACCAGCACTACGGCTATATTTGGCAAACTGGGCGCCTTTACCGAAAACCGCAACGCCTTGCTGATAACAGAAGACGGCGGCAAATTGGTGAATACGCCAAGAAGCACCTATCAGGATAATACATTTAACAGTGTTATAGATGTTATACTGGATAACGAAGGTGGTGCGAAAGCCGCCATTAAAATAAAAAGCACAGGCGAGTACCGCGCTATGTATCTGGGAATTGCATCTGAAAAGGTTGACCTGCAAAAGGCTTTTCTGATTAAGTACCTTAATTTAAAGCAGCCATCGCAGTTTCTGTTTAAAGACGCCCCGGATAAGGATGGCATTAAGGAATTGAATATAGACCTGGAGTATAACAGGTATACTGATGTGATGACAGGCGATAAACATTTTTACCGCCCCCAGGCTATGGACCTTTGGCGCGCAACCGTACCCGTATTAGAAAAGCGCAGAGCCGATTATTACTTTGAACACCCCATGCTAAAAACATGCGTAACCAATATTACGCTCCCGGCTGGTTTTGAAGTAGAAACCTTACCTGCTAACAGCAGCATTAAATTTAGCTATGGTAGCTATGATGTGAATTACACTTATGATAAAGATAAAAATCAGATTGTTAGTACTGCTAAGTTTTTGTTAACCAAACACGTAATACCTGCTGCTAAGTATACCGAAATGCAGGTGTACCTTGATAACATAGTAAAAGCCCAAAATAAAAAACTGGTAATACGCAAGAAGGTATAAATTTGCCCTGATGATTTTCAGGCTGAACGAAGATATGGTGTTTCCGCCTGCGGAACTGGCAGAGCCTGATGGCTTGCTGGCGGTAGGCGGAGACCTTTCGGTTGCGCGGCTGCTGCTGGCTTATAAAAGCGGCATTTTTCCGTGGTATAGTGATGATACGCCTGTATTATGGTATGCGCCGCATGAACGCTTTGTGCTCTATCCCAACGAGTTGCGGGTGAGTAAATCCATGCAGAAAATCCTCAAACAAAATGTATTTCAGGTAACAACCAATAGGGTTTTTGCTAATGTGATAAACGCTTGCTCGCAAGTTACCAGAACTGGTCAGGACGGTACTTGGATAACCGATGATATGAAGGAGGCCTATATTAAGTTGCATAAAGAAGGCATAGCGCATTCTGTGGAAGTATGGCAAGACAATGAATTGGTTGGCGGCGCTTACGGCGTTGCGGTAGGTACTGTTTTTTGTGGCGAAAGCATGTTCAGCAAAGTTAGCAATGCATCCAAAGTTGCTTTGATAACATTATGCCAAAGCAAAAAGTATCAATTGATAGACTGCCAGGTTTATACAGAGCACTTGGAATCAATGGGCGCGAGGATGATAAACAGGGAAGAATATATGCGGATATTAAATGATGTGTAGGTAGTGATAGCTATCTTTACATTGTAAATTTCCGTTTTAAAATTCTCAGAAGAATAGTTAAAACGGCGTAAAGTGGGGGTGGCTCTACGGAGGCTCACGCTGGCTCACCCGGCTCTGAGCCACCCCCTGAGCTAAATATTTACCCGATATATAGGATTGCTGAAAACATGTTCAGCTTGACACATAAACATGCAGCAAAACAACACAGCCAAAGAGCGAATAATTTTAGGTATTGACCCTGGTACTGCCGTTATGGGTTATGGTCTTGTAAAACAAATGGGCTCTAAAACCGAGTTGATTAGCTTGGGCGTGGTTAAAATGGATAAAATTGACGACCACATGCTGAAGCTGCGCCGCATTTTTGAAAAAACCGTCGCGCTTATTGATAATTACAAGCCTGATTGCCTGGCCATTGAGGCACCTTTTTATGGTAAAAACATTCAGGTTATGCTAAAGCTGGGAAGGGCGCAGGGGGTGGCCATGGCAGCAGCGCTATCCCGAAACATTGAGGTTACTGAATATTCCCCACGAAAAATAAAGCAAGCTATCACTGGTAATGGCAACGCTACAAAAGAGCAGGTGGCGGGAATGCTGCAACGCTTATTGAACTTTACCGAAACGCCTGATTTTTTAGATGCGACCGATGGCTTGGCTGTAGCGGTTTGCCACTCTTTCCAAAACGTAGCAACCGGTAAAGGCGGCGCTATAAAAAACTATTCGGGCTGGGAAAACTTTGTAAAGGACAATGCTAAACGGATTGTTAAATGATGTGCAGATGTGCAAATGCTTAATGATGTGCAGATGCGTGGATGTGCAAATGGTAACTTGATGTGCAGATGAGTGAATATGCGGATGTGCAAATTATACAAAACACATTATCTAAATCTAAGCATTAAAAAATCTTGGCCAAGATACAGGCATCTGCACATCCACGCATTTGCATATCTGCACATCTAAAACATCTACAACGCTTCTTTTATCTTATCAGCAATAGCTTGAAATTCTTGGGGACTAAACTTTAACTTAGGCCTTGAAAAATCCATGTCGCGCATTCCGTTTAACGGGATGAGATGCACATGTGCATGAGGAACCTCTAAGCCCATAACCGTAACACCAATCCGATCGCAGGAAATAACCTTCTTCATGGCGGTGGCTACAATTTTGGCGAAAATCATCAATCCGGTATAGGTTTCATCATCCAGATCAAACAGCCGGTCAACCTCTTTTTTGGGTATCACCAATAAATGGCCCTCAACCAACGGATTAATATCTAAAAAAGCTAAAAAATCATTGCTTTCGGCTACCTTATAAGCCGGTATATCGCCTGCTACTATTTTGGTGAAGATGGTGCTCATAGATGGTGTGTGGTTTGTTGGGTTGATTAGGTGAGTGATTAAACAAATCAACTACCCACACAATCAACCATTCACTAACGACTTATTTCCAATACTTCAAATTCAATTTTCCCGGCCGGTACGGTGATCTCAGCAATCTGGCCCACTGACTTGCCTAACAGGCCTTTAGCTATGGGTGATGCTACCGAAATTTTTCCGGATTTCATGTCAGCCTCACTTTCGGCTACCAGTTGGTAACTCATGGTGGCGCCGCTTTTTACATTTTTTATTTTAACTATTGATAACGCCAGTACCTTTGACGCATCCAGCTTTGATTCATCTAATAACCGTGCTGACGCCAACGTTTCCTGCAGTTGCGAAATTTTAGCTTCGTGCAGGCCTTGCGCTTCTTTGGCCGCGTCATATTCAGCGTTTTCAGAAAGATCACCCTTATCGCGCGCCTCAGCTATAGCTTTTGATATATTGGAACGACCGGATGTTTTAGCTTCCTGTAACTCCTGTTTTAATTTTTCTAATCCCTCTTTGGTAAAATATGCAACCTCTGCCATAACAATAGTATTTTTATCAATTGATCGCCAAAAAAAACCGCCCTTCCCGCTTAAGAAAAGGACGCATTGACTTTAAAAACAAACAAGACTATGCAGGTATGCCCGTATAGTCTTGTCCATGTATTAAACGAAGATAAGTCTTTTAAGTTTTAATCTCCAAATTTTTGTTGCGTTGCAGTAAAGATTAGTGATTAGTTGACAAGTGACCAGAGATTGGTTTTTACAACATGTTAACAATCTCTAATCAACTAATCACTAATCTCTACCAAGCGAAGCTTGGAAGCCATTACCTCGCTTATTCTGCGGTACGAGTCAAATGTCCAACCGGCAACGTGTGGGGTTAGTATTACTTTACCGCTTTGCTTCAATTCATCAAACCAGGCTTGTTCAGATAATGCCGGGAACTTTTCAGTTTCTAACACATCTAAACCTGCGCCTCGTATTTTACCACTTTTTAAGCCATTTAAAACAGCCTGAACCTTTGCCACGCTACCGCGCGATGTATTGATAAAGAATATGGGTTTTTTAAAATGAAAGAGGTACTCATCGTTTACTAAACCTTTGGTTTCGCTGGTTAGTGGTACGTGCAAGCTTAAAACATCGCTGTGTTTCACAATTTCTTCCATGCTCACCTCGCGGGCGTATCTATCACTAAAACCTGTTTTGTATTTGTCATAAGCAATAACTTCCACATCAAAACCTGATAATTTTTTGGCAAAGCTTTTACCCATAAAGCCGTAACCAATAATGCCTACAGTTTTGCCCTTAAGCTCAAACCCGCGGTTACCTTCCCGGTCCCATTTTCCGGCACGTATCTCGGCATCAGCAGTGTTAAAGTTGTTCATCAGGGCCAATAGCAAACCAACAGCATGTTCGCCTACGGCATCCATATTGCCTTCGGATGCATTGATCAGCACCACATTTTTTTCTTTAGCGTAACCCTCGTCAATGTTGTCCATACCGGCACCGGCCCTGCACACAAACCTCAGGCTGGTTGCAGCATCAAAAACTTTTTTGTCAACATTAAATTTTGAGCGAATAACCAATCCGGCATAACTGGCTATAATTTGAATAGCTTCGTCTAATTTAATGGTTGGCCTGTAGTCGCAGGTATATCCCATAGCTTCTGCCTGCTCAATAAAAACGGGGTGTATATCGTCAACTATAAGTAGGGTATTGTTTTTATTCATTGTTGGGTTTAAAAATTAAATAACAAAGCCGTTTTCGTTTAGTCCCACTTTGCTTATTGGTTTTGATTTAGCATGGTAGAATAAGCATGTCCAACCTTCCTGCGCAGCTTTGGTGCCATAAATTTCGCGCAGTTCCATAGCTTTGCGGCCATCGTAATCATATTTAGCAATAAACTTGCGGATCAATTGTTCCGGCTCGGGCAACTCATCGCCGCCAAAAAAGCACTTTTCTTCTTGTTCTTCCAGCCAAAAAACTTGGTGATAAGGGCTATGCCCGCCCGAATGCTCATATTTTATGCCGGGCTTAAACTCACCATCGCCCTCAATAAAAGTTATAGTGGCCGAGCGCTGCAAAACATCAAATATTTCGGTATGATAGGAGTCGGAACTTTTAGTGTAGGCGCTCTCCCACTCTTGCCGGCATATAACGTGCTCTGCTGCCGGAAAGCTCGGTTCCAGTTTGCCGTCGCGTTCTACCACTAATCCACCGGAATGATCATAATGCAGATGCGACATCAGCACTAAGGTAACATCCTCCGGATCAAAACCAGCCTTGCGGATGTTTTGGTGAAGTATCAGTTCGCCGCTTTCATCTTTATAACCTAAGCCCGCATCAAGCACTATCACGTCAGTAGCGGTTTTTATCAGAAATGGATTAACATGTATAAACAGTGATCCGGGGCGATCGCGGTAATTGTGTTTTTGAGGATCAAACGGAATAAATTTTTTAGATGCATCTACCGAGTAGGAGCCCTCACTTAAGGCGAATATTTTCATGTAATTTAATGTGCAGATGGTTTTTGATGTGCAGATATGCAAATGTGCAGATGTGCAAATATCCCAGCGCTTATTTTTATTTATTAGTTATTTTAACAGTTTTTGTAATAGTAATGATTTAAAAATCTGCACATTCGCACATTTGCATATCTGCACATTTTAAAATCCGCACATCCAAAGGTATATTTACTGTTTTAAGCAACAAAGATATGAATAAACGGTGGTCGATTAAGGAAGTTCCGCAGCTTGATAGCGTAAATCGTTTAGCTGCCGAGCTTGGTATCGATCAGGTTTTAAGCACCTTGTTGCTACAGCGTGGGGTAAATACTTTTGATGAGGCCAAATTTTTCTTCAGGCCTGATATCCGCCACCTGCATGATCCTTTTTTAATGAAGGATATGGAGCAGGCTATTGACCGTATTGAGCAGGCCATTATCAACAAAGAGAAGATACTTATTTACGGCGATTATGATGTTGATGGTACCACGTCTGTAGCGGTGGTATATAGCTTTTTTAAGCAATATCACGGCCACATTGAGTACTATATACCTGATCGTTACAAAGAGGGTTACGGCATATCCCAACAAGGTATTGATTATGCCGCCGAGAATAATTTCTCCTTGATTATCGCTTTAGACTGCGGCATAAAATCAGTTGATAAAATAGCTTATGCAAACACGCTTGGTGTTGATTTTGTGATATGTGATCACCATACACCCGGCGCTGAACTGCCTGCTGCTGTTGCTGTGCTTGACCCGAAACGGGCAGATTGCAGTTATCCTTATAAAGAACTTTCGGGCTGTGGTATAGGTTTTAAATTGATACAAGCTTTTGCCGAAAAGAACGATATAGACTTTGAAAAAGTAGCCCGCTATGCTGATCTGGTTGCAGTTAGCATTGCCTGCGATATTGTACCCATTACCGGGGAAAACCGCACCCTGGCTTATTTTGGATTACAGAAATTAAATACCGAGCCCTGCATAGGCCTTAAAACCTTAATGGGCGTTGCGGGTAAAAGCGTTAGTTATACTATATCAGACATTGTTTTTTTATTGGGGCCGCGCATAAACGCCGCCGGGCGTATTGATGATGCCAAACATGCTGTTGAGTTATTAATTGCCTGTAACGAAGCAGATGCCCAATTAAAGGGAGACCTGATCAACATAAAAAATACAGAACGTAAAGAACACGATCTTACAATAACAGACCAGGCGCTGGAGATGATAGGCAGCGATGATGTACTTATAGGGCGAAAATCAACCGTTGTATTTAACGAAACCTGGCACAAAGGCGTGATAGGAATTGTAGCATCGCGATTGACGGAAAAATATTACCGCCCAACGGTGGTGCTCACGCAGTCTAACGGACACGTAGCGGGTTCTGCCCGCTCTGTTGTGGGTTATGATCTGTATGAGGCTCTTTGCGGATGCAGCGATCTGCTGATACAGTTTGGTGGCCACAAGTATGCGGCAGGGCTAACCATGCATCCGGAGAATGTACCCGCCTTTATAGATAAGTTTGAAGAAGTGGTGAGCGCCAGTATTACCAGCGAGCAATTGATACAACAGATACCAATAGATGCTGAATTACGTTTAGAGCAGATAGAGCCAAAGTTTTTTAGGATATTGAACCAGTTTGCACCATTTGGACCCGAGAACATGGCGCCGGTGTTCATTACTAAAAATGTGTATGTTAGTGGCAGCCCGGCTATTGTGGGGAGCAACCACATTAAGATGACGGTTATGCAACCCGGATCAGCACATTTTGATTGCATAGCCTTTAATCACGGCGAATATGCATCAAAAATAAAAAAGGACATACCTTTTGATATTTGCTACGCTATTGAAGAAAACGTTTGGCGCGAAAAACGGACGATACAGTTAAATATAAAGGGGATAAGAATGTAAATTCAAAAGTCAAAATTCAAAAGTAAAAAAACGCTTTTTTGAATTTTGACTTTTAACTTTTGAATTACAATGATACTAAGAGCAGAACATTTAATAAAAAAATACAAGCAGCGCACCGTTGTAAACGATGTTTCATTTAGCGTGGAGCAGGGCGAGATTGTGGGTTTGCTTGGGCCAAATGGTGCCGGTAAAACCACTTCATTTTATATGATAGTGGGCCTGATAAAACCTAACGAAGGCAACATTTATTTGGATGATGAGAACATAACCCACGACCCCATGTACCGCCGGGCGCAAAAGGGTATAGGTTACCTGGCGCAGGAGGCATCGGTGTTTCGTAAACTTACTGTTGAAGATAATATAAAGGCAGTATTAGAGATGGGTAAGTTGTCTAAAGCTGTTCAGGAAGAAAAACTGGAAACACTGATAGACGAGTTCAGTTTGCACAAAGTGCGCCGTAACCGCGGCGACCTGCTATCGGGCGGCGAGCGCCGCCGTACCGAAATTGCCCGGGCACTGGCTGCAGAGCCTAATTTTATTTTACTGGATGAACCTTTTGCAGGTGTTGACCCAATAGCTGTTGAAGAAATACAATCAATGGTGGCCAAACTAAAATACCGTAATATTGGTATATTGATAACTGACCATAATGTGCAGGAAACGCTATCAATTACCGATAGAGCCTACCTGCTATTTGAAGGAAAGATACTGGAAAGCGGCGTCCCCGAGGTTTTAGCAGAGAATGAAATGGTGCGGAAGGTGTATCTGGGTGCCAACTTCGTGTTAAAAAGAAAGACCTTTGCAGCCGACGGACAGAAAGTGACTCAATAATTGTAAACCAAAAATATGACCATTTTTAACTCTGTTTTTACCTGGTTCATGAAAAAGCGTATCCACCAGATAGAGCTTTTTATGAAATATCCAAACGAGGTGCAGGAGGAGTGGTTTGAACAATTAATAACACGGGCAGAGAATACGGAGTGGGGGAAAAAGCACCACTATAAAAGCATAACCAACCTTACTGAGTTTAAAGAACGCGTACCTATCCAAACTTATGATACGCTGAAACCATATATTGAACGCATGCTGCTGGGTGAGCAGAATGTGCTTTGGCCTTCCGAGATCAGGTGGTTCGCAAAGTCGTCGGGTACTACAAATGACCGTAGCAAGTTTATCCCGGTAAGTGAAGATGCCCTGGAAGAATGCCACTTTAAAGGGGGGCGGGATCTGCTGACTATCTATTTCAATAATCGCCCCGATGCTAAAATGTTTACGGGCAAAATCCTCACGTTGGGCGGTAGCCATCAAATAAGTCAGCTAAGTCCGGATACCTCTTTTGGCGATCTTTCTGCCGTGTTAATGAAAAACCTGCCGCTTTGGGCCGAGTTTCATAGAACGCCTGATCTGGATATTGCCCTGCTGGAGAACTTTGAGGAAAAGATAGAGCGCATGGCCCATGCTACTAAAGATGTTAATGTAACCAGCATAAGCGGCGTACCCACCTGGAACCTGTTGCTTTTTAAGCGCATTTTAGAAATAACGGGCAAAAAAAACCTTTTGGAAGTATGGCCCAATCTGGAAATGTATTTTCATGGTGCAGTTAATTTTACACCTTACCGCGAGCAGTTTAAAAAGCTCATCCCGGATGAGAATATGTACTATCTGGAGAACTACAATGCCTCTGAAGGTTTCTTCGGCATACAGGATACCAAAGAGCCTGGCGAAATGCTGCTGATGCTGGATTATGGCGTGTTTTATGAGTTTTTACCATTGGAAAACCTGCATGATGAGCATCCGCATACACTCACATTGGATGAGGTGCAGCTGGATAAAAACTACGCCCTCATTATCAGCACTAACGCAGGTTTGTGGCGATACATGATAGGCGATACGATTAAATTTACCTCGCTGGCTCCTTTCCGCATACAAATAACCGGGCGCACCAAGCATTTTATTAATGCCTTTGGAGAAGAGCTTATAATTGATAACGCCGAGCGCGCTTTAGAAGAAGCATGTAGCCAAACCGGTGCCGTTATACGCGATTACACGGCCGCCCCCATATATTTTAGCGGCGATGAATGCGGCGCACACGAATGGTTGATAGAATTTGAAAAGAAGCCCACCGAGTTTGAGCGCTTTGTTGACATTATGGACGAAACCCTGCGCCGCGTAAACTCCGACTATGATGCCAAGCGCTTTAAGGACATGGCCCTGCGCCGCCCTATAGTACGCAACATGCCACGGGATACTTTCTTTAACTGGATGCGTAACAGGGGCAAATTAGGCGGGCAGCATAAGGTGCCGCGTTTGGCTAATAACCGGGAGTATGTTGACGCTATTGTGAAGGTAGTGGAAGTGGTGGGGTAATTTTATTTCAGATTTAATTCTTGTTCTTTTTTCTCAATGCCATAGCTTTGGTACTAATTTGATCAACGTCCAAATCAGTAAATAAGTTCTTTTGCCAAGTGGTATAATCAAATGGGTCTCTGCTTAATAGCGCAATAAACCGCTCAGCATCAACTTCGCCCAATTCCTTCAATAAAGCACCTAATCCTTTTCTCTTTACTTCTGTATCCGTTATTGTTACCATTGCTTTTCAATTACGTTAATAAATTCAATAGGGTCAAGCACTTTTATATCAGTGCTGTTTTTGAATTTCTTTAGAATGCCTACGTCTGTTGTTAAAAAATACTCGCAGTTTGCCTCAATTGCGCAAGCTACGTGTAACGCATCTTTTGGTTTAATTCCTATTTCTAAATATTCCCTGGCGGTTGCTAAAACACGCTCATTCTCTTCGATATCAACTATACATAGATCTTTCCACTTTTCAATCGTATATCTCCTCTCAAAAAATGGATTGGCCTGATTTTCAAAATCAAGTATATAAGACCAGGCCAACTCAGTCCTTCCTGATCTTATTGTTGCCTGAACAAATAATTTGGCATCCGTTTCTAATTTTACCTTGATCCCGGATTGATCGTCAAATGGCCTGTTGAAGCAGCAATTGTCAAGATATATCCGCATAATTCAAATATACTAAATACCTTGTAAACACAAATCTAACTATCTTGCATAAAAATGAGCAATCTACCATTCAACCGTCCTATACGCGTACTTGTTGCCAAGGTAGGCCTTGACGGGCACGACCGTGGCGCACGTATTATTGCCACATCCCTGCGCGATGCCGGGATGGAGGTTATTTATACTGGCCTGCGACAAACACCTGAAATGGTAGTAAACACCGCATTGCAGGAAGATGTGGATGCTATTGGTATCTCTATACTTTCAGGAGCTCATATGACGGTTTTTCCTAAGATCATTAAACTGGTTAAAGAGAAAGGAATGGATGATGTGCTGATAACCGGTGGCGGTATCATTCCTGAAGAAGACGGATCGGCATTAAAAGAACTAGGCGTAGGTGAGCTTTTTCCGCCGGGAACCCGTACGCAAGATATAGTTGACTACATTACCCAATGGGTGCATCAGCATCGTAACTTTTAATTAAGATGGGCTATCAAAATTTACTTACCGAACAAAAGGACCGCATACTTTACATCACTGTTAATCGCGAAAGCAAAATGAACGCGCTTAACGCCCAGACTTTAATTGAACTAAATGCGGTGTTTACTACTGCATTTGCTGATGATAGTGTTGGCGGTATTATTATTACCGGGGCAGGGCAAAAAGCCTTTGTTGCCGGTGCGGATATTTCTGAACTGGAAAGCCTGGATAAAGCCGGTGCCGAAACGATGGCCCGCAATGCCCATAACAATGTTTTTAACCTGATAGAAAACAGCAATAAACCCGTTATAGCCGCCATAAACGGTTTTGCGTTAGGCGGGGGACTGGAGCTGGCCATGGCCTGCCACATTCGTATTGCGTCTGAAAATGCAAAAATGGGTTTGCCGGAAGTTACATTGGGTTTAATACCAGGTTATGGCGGTACACAGCGCTTAACAAAACTCATCGGCAAAGGCAAAGCGTTTGAAATGATAATGACCGCAGACATGATGACTGCCGACCAGGCGCTTTATTTTGGCTTGGTTAATCATGCAGTTAGTCAGGACGAACTGCTACCTAAGGCAGAAGACATTATGCAAAAAATATTAACCAGAGCGCCGTTAGCTATTGGTGCTGCAATTAAGGCCATAAACGCGGCAGGCAGCGTGGAAGGCTTTGAAACAGAAATAGCAGGATTTGCTGAGTGTTTTGGAACAGAGGACCGAAAAGAAGGGGTTTTAGCTTTTATGCAGAAGCGGAAACCTGAATTTAAAGGGAAATAAAAAATGCCCCGTTTTTGGCGGGGCATTGTCTTTATGTTTATTGTAAGCTTACAACTTACGTTTAACTTCTACATTCTCGTAAGCTTCAACAATGTCGCCTACTTCAATATTATTAAAGTTGTTGATGTTCAAACCGCACTCATAGCCGGTAGCAACTTCTTTAACATCATCTTTATAACGTTTTAACGAAGCCAGCTCGCCGGTGTAAATAACCACACCTTCGCGCACTATGCGGATCTTGCTGTTACGGCTGATCTTACCATCCAGCACCATACAACCTGCAATAGTTCCCACCTTGCTGATCTTGAATGTCTCGCGAATCTCAACGTTGGCAACAATTTTCTCTTCGTACTCAGGAGCCAACATACCTTCCATCGCCGCTTTGATCTCGTTTATCGCGTCGTAAATGATAGAGTACAACCGGATATCGATCTGTTCCTGCTCGGCCAGTTTACGGGCACCGCCTGATGGACGTACCTGGAAGCCGATGATAATAGCATCAGAAGCCGAAGCTAACAATACGTCTGATTCGGAGATCTGACCAACTGCTTTCGATACAATGTTAACCTGGATCTGCTCAGTTGAAAGTTTCAGTAATGAGTCGGATAATGCTTCGATAGAACCATCCACGTCACCTTTAACAATCAGGTTAAGCTCCTTAAAGTTACCAACTGCCAAACGGCGACCAATCTCATCAAGAGTGATGTGTTTCTGTGTACGTAAGCCTTGCTCGCGTTGTAACTGCATACGTTTGTTTGCAATTTCGCGTGCCTCAACTTCGCTTTCCAGCACGTTAAACTTATCGCCAGCGGTTGGTGCACCTTGCATACCCAACACCTGTACCGGTGTAGATGGGCCTGCAGATTCAACACGTTGCCCACGCTCATTGGTCAATGCCTTAACACGACCACTGTAACAGCCTGCCAGTATCGGGTCGCCAACTTTAAGGCGGCCTGATTGTACCAATATAGTAGTAACAATACCGCGGCCTTTATCTAAAGCGGCCTCAATTACCGTACCTACAGCACGTTTATTTGGGTTAGCTTTAAGTTCTAAAAGCTCGGCTTCAAGTAATATTTTCTCTAAAAGCAGCTCAATGTTTAAGCCTGATTTGGCTGAGATTTCCTGCGTTTGGTATTTACCGCCCCATTCTTCAACCAAAATATTCATGGCAGATAACTGCTCACGTATTTTGTCGGCATTAGCACCCGGCCTGTCAATTTTGTTGAATGCAAAGATAATAGGAGCACCTGCAGCCTGCGCATGGTTTATGGCCTCGCGGGTTTGTGGCATCACACTATCGTCAGCAGCAATAACTATAATTACAATATCTGTTACCTGGGCACCCCTTGCACGCATAGCGGTAAACGCCTCGTGACCCGGTGTATCCAGGAATGTTATTTTACCTTTATCATCAGGCAGGGTTACTTCGTAAGCGCCAATGTGCTGGGTTATACCACCCGCCTCGCCGCCAATTACGTTGGTTTTGCGTATGAAATCAAGCAATGATGTTTTACCGTGGTCAACGTGGCCCATTATGGTAACAATTGGGGCGCGTGGTACCAGGTCTTCCGGTTCATCGGGCTGATCAAGGTTGGCCTCTTCATCCTGCGGTTTAACAAACTCTACTTTGTAGCCAAACTCTTCGGCAACAATACTTAGTGTTTCTGCGTCAAGCCTTTGGTTGATGGATACAAACATGCCCAGGCTCATACAAGTTGATATGATCTGCGTAACCTGTACGTCCATCATTATAGCCAGCTCATTCGCCGTAACAAACTCTGTAACTTTAAGCACTCTTGATTGTGCTTCCTGTTCCATTGCCAGTTCATCAGCATTGGCAGCTACATCGTCACGTTTCTGACGGCGGAATTTAGCCCGCTGTGCAAATTTGCCTGATTTACCTGCACCGCTTAAACGGGCAAGTGTAGCCTTGATCTGATCTTGTATATCCTTTTCAGTAGGCTCTTCCTTCGGCGTAGAAGGAGCAGCATTACGGTTCCTGAAATCAGGGCGACCTACGCCGCCACCCTGGCCACCGCCCGGTCTGTTATTCCTGAAGTCAGGGCGGTTATTATTATTGTTGTTATTATTATTTGGACCGCCACCTGTGTTTGTACCAGGTGTTCCGGTACCGGTACCTTGTTGTGGGTTAGGCCCGCCTTCTTTACGTTTACGCTTGCGCTTATGGTCGGCATTGGTATTTGACGACGACGCTACCGGGTTGCGCTTAGGCTCATTAACAGGCAAAGTAATTCTGCCTACAATGTTTGGCCCGCTAAGGCGCTCTGCTTTTGCGCGTATAACTTCATTCTCTTCAGCGGCTGGTGCCTGTGGTGCAGGTGTTGCCGCAGGCGGAGGTGTTGGTGTGGCCTGTACAGGTGGTGTAACCGGTGCTTTTTCAGCAACAGGTGCCGCTGGCGCCGGTGTTTCTGCAACAGGCGGTTTTACCACTTCTGGTTCAGCAGGTTTTACAATCTCGGGCTGTGCAACAGGCTTTACTTCTTCTGCAACGGGTTTTTCAACTTGTGGCGCAGGCTTGTTTTCAGTTACTTGAGGTTTTGCATGCAGATTATTCAAATCTATTTTGCCAACAACCTTTACACCCGGAAGTGCATCCTGATTTTGGGTCTCTGTGCGTGTTTCAGCAACAGGGGCTGCCGGTGCAGGCTTAGGCTGAGCAGCAGGAGCATTAAACTGACCCGCATTTTTAATAAGGATCTCCTCATTTTCAAAATCACGGGAACGGCGAGTTTCGGGCTGCTTCTCAGCAGGCGCAGCGGCGTCCTCCTTCCTGATCTTGCCAATGCTTATCTGTTTGGCTTCTTCCTTAATACTTTTGTCAACAGCAAACTCTTTCAACAAGGCACTGTACATTTCATTGTTAAGCGGCGCCATTGGCTGCTTTTCAACTTTAAAGCCTTTTCCGGCCAAAAAGTCTACAATGGTACCCATACCAATATTGAGTTCCTTTACTGCTTTAATTAACTTTATAGATTTGTCTTCGGACATTTATTCTCTTTCTCTTTTTTTTTATAAGCCTTTGCTATTCTGCAAAAATACGATTTTAATTTGTCTTATGTTATTTTATTCAAACTCAGCTTTAAGGATATTCATTACCTCTTTAATCGTTTCTTCCTCTAAGTCTGTACGTTTAACCAGTTCGTTTATTGATAGTGCCAGCACTGATTTTGCAGTGTCTAATCCTACGCGTTTAAATTCGTCCAATATCCAGCTGTCAATCTCATCTGCAAATTCTTCAATATCCACATCCTCATCATGTTCGTCGGCTTCACGGTAAACATCTATCTCATAGCCGGTTAACTTGCCTGCCAATTTAATGTTGTGGCCACCGCGGCCTATAGCCAATGATACCTGATCAGGCTTTAAATAAACCGCTGCTGTTTTTTTCTCATCATCCAATTTTATAGATGTGATTTTTGCAGGCGATAAAGCACGCTGTATATATAACTGAATATTGTTGGTAAAGTTTATTACGTCGATATTTTCATTTTTTAATTCGCGTACTATACCGTGTATGCGCGATCCCTTCATACCCACGCAAGCACCCACCGGATCAATACGGTCATCATATGATTCTACCGCAACCTTAGCACGCTCACCCGGTTCACGAACAATCTTTTTAATGGTTATCAAACCGTCAAAAATCTCCGGAACCTCAAGCTCAAACAAACGCTGTAAAAACTCAGGCGCTGTACGCGATATAATAATTTTGGGGTTAGCATTCAGCATATCCACTTTGTAAACTATAGCTTTTACGCTGTCGCCTTTTTTAAAGTAATCGGCAGGTATCTGCTCTGTTTTTGGTAATAAAAGCTCATTGCCTTCATCATCCAATACCAAAGTTTCTTTTTTCCAAACCTGGTAAACCTCGCCGGTAACTATCTCGCCAACGCGATCTTTATATTTTTTGAAGATCTCATCTTTCTCCAGTTCCAGAATTTTTGAAACCAGTGTTTGGCGCGCGGCCAATATAGCACGACGGCCAAAGCTCTCTAAAGTTATCTGCTCAATAAATTCATCACCAACCTCCAGGTCCTCGTCATGTTTATGTGCCTCAGCCAATTCAATCTCCAGGTCATCATCTTCGCTAAAGCCGTCTTCCATAACTTTACGCGTGCGCCATATTTCCAAGTCACCATTGTCGGTATTCACAATTACGTCGCAGTTTTCGTCATTGCCGAATTTTTTACGGATCATGCTTCTGAAAACGTCTTCCAGCACACTCATCATAGTGGGCCTGTCAATGTTCTTAAAATCCTTAAATTCCTGAAAGGAATCGATCAAATTAATATTGCTCATTTGCTTACTTAAATGATATTAAAACTTTTGTTTCGGTTATTTTATCTAAAGGGATAACGCTTTCAATAACTTCTGCCTTTTTCCCTTTTTGTTTTATTTGTTCTTCTATTAATATGGCATCTTTGGTAAGGCCGTTTAGTTTGCCTTCGCGTTTGGTTCCATCGTCCATTTTAATTGCCAGGTTACGGCCAATGTTTTTAGTGTACTGCCTTGATAAGGTTAAAGGCGTATCAATCCCCGGCGATGAAACCTCCAGATTATAAGCCGTTTTAATAACGTCTTCCTCTTCCAGTTTAAAGCCCACGTAACGGCTTATTTGTACACACTCTGCAATACCAATACCATTGTCGCCGTCAACCAGTATTATCAATACACCATTAGGCTGTAGTTTAGCGCTTACTAAAAACAGGTCCGGGCGTTCAATTTCAGCTATTTTCTCTTCAACCAGTTCGGCTACCCTTTTTTCAATATTCATACTCCGGCACACTTAATTCTCCGCATCAACTGTACGCAGCAAACGCGCGAATAAAAATTATTGTTAACTAAAAAGAGGGGGCAAACGGCCCCCTCTTTTTTTATTTTCGATGCAAATATAATAATTATTATTTGATTATCAATACCCTTAGGGTGTAAATGTATAGTCTAAATAGGTGGCTGCCCCTTTATGGTTATTGTTTTTAATATAGTCCCAGGCATCTTTGCCGGCAGCGTAATCATAGTAACGTAAAAAGTAAGATTGCCGTAGTTTAAAGGCTGTATCAGGCATAAAAAGCAATGCGCCTTTATTAACCCAATAATGCCCGGGCTGCTCATTCTGATAGTCTTTCATATCCGTATCGGCAGGCATGCGGTACACCGGGAAAAGGCTTTGCCAACTGGCATCACTGTCGCGGGCAATATCGTTTAAAATAACAGAATCTATACCGCTTATAGCCAATACGCTTTTTTTAGCAATTAACGCCACCTTTATTTTAACCGGTTGGGGGTGGCTGCAGCCAGCGCATAGCAGTAACAATATAGGGAATAGTTTTTTCATCTGATTGCGATAACGTAATATTACTAATTTTATAGCATGGAATTAAACGGAAATAATTTTGTGCTGAGGCGATGGAAAATTAGCGACGCGCCGTCGCTTCAAAAAAATGCTGATGACCGAAGGGTTTCGGCTATGCTATTGGATAGGTTTCCTTACCCGTACACTATTGAAGATGCACAGTATTTCATCAACATAAAAATAGATGAAGAACCTATTACCAACTTTGCTATTGATATTGACGGCGAAGTTGTTGGTGTTATAAGTGTAGACATGCGTGCCGATATTTATAGTAAAACGCCCTTGCTCGGTTACTGGATAAGTCCGGCCCATTGCGGTAATGGGATAGTTACACAAGCAGTTGAATTGATTACCAACTACGCTTTCACTCATCTGAATATTATTTGCATACAGGCCAATACATTAGGGAATAATCCCGCATCCATGCGTGTATTGGAAAAAGCCGGCTTTATTAAACAGGGAGTATTGCCGAAATCGGTTATAAAAGATGGCGAAATTTTGGATGAGCACTTATACATCTTGCATCCGCTTTAAACACATTTAAAACAAAAGCCCTCAAAATTAAATTTATCCAGATATGCTGCCTTTATTAACTGCTGAACAGATTCGCCGGGCCGATGTGCATACCATAGCTAATGAGCCGGTTAGCTCCATTGAGTTGATGGAGCGGGCTTCAAAAGCTTTTGTGGGTTGGTTTGTAAATCACTTTACGGATAAAAAGGAGAATATTGCCGTTTACTGCGGTACGGGCAATAATGGTGGCGATGGCCTTGCTATAGCGCGGATATTGTTTGAACATGGTTACACCCATCTGCATGTTAAAGTTGCCCGTTTCTCTGAAAAAACTACGAACGATTTTGACACTAACTTAAAAGGCCTGCAAAAGTTGTCAGTACCAGTTGCAGAGCTGCTACCCGGCGATGGTTTTGAACAGGAAGGTGCCACGGTTATAATTGATGCCATATTGGGTAGCGGATTGAATAAACCGCTAACGGGCCACTTTGAAAAGCTGGCTAAGCTCATCAATGGCTTATCAGCTACGGTGGTGGCTGTTGATATTCCGACAGGTTTTTTTGCCGATGGCGAGATCCCTGCGGATGCTATAGTTATAAGGGCTGATGTGGTGATCACTTTCCAGCAGCCCAAGATCAACTTTTTATTGCCGGAGTCGGCACCTTATATTGATTGTTGGCGCGTGGTAAATATCGGGCTTGAAGAAAAATTCATCAAATCGCTTAACTCGCCTTATCAGTTTATTGAAGAGAGAGATGCGAGGGCCATTATTAAACCGCGTAAGCAATTCAGCAATAAAGGAACCTACGGGCATGCTTTTATAATAGCAGGCGAGCCGGAAACCATGGGGGCTGCTTTATTATGTGCTTCGGCCTGTTTATTTGCAGGTGCGGGGCTTACAACAGCTTTTATTCCGCAAAGCGGATTGGTGGCATTGAACAGCTCGCAACCTGAGATAATGGCTGTAATTAGAGATGAAAACAAATTACCTGAGATAGCCTGGGACAAGTATACCGCCGTTGCTATTGGGCCGGGTTTGGGTAAACATGATAACGCGCTTAACTTACTAACCGAAGCATTGGCGCATTTTAACAAACCTGTTGTTATTGATGCGGATGCCCTTAATTTATTAGCCGAAAACCCTGAGTTGTTAAAAAAACTACCCAACGGCAGCGTGTTAACCCCACACATGAAAGAGTTTGACAGGTTATTTGGGCTGCATACCAACTGGTGGCAGCGCCTGCAAACAGCAAGAGGCAAAGCTGCTGAACTAAACGTTTATATAATTTTGAAAAACGATTACACAATGGTAGTTGCCCCCGACGGAAAGGTTTACTTTAATTCTACAGGTAACCCTGCAATGGCCGTAGGTGGTATGGGCGATGTATTAACGGGTGTATTAGCTTCTCTTTTGGCTCAAAAGTATAAGCCTGAAGAGGCCTGTATATTGGGTGCATATATTCATGGCAAAGCCGGGGATGAACTGGCTCTGCCTAATAAGTTAAATGTGGTAATGCCCACCGAGATATCCAGGAGAATCCCTGCTACAATGGCAAAACTTTTGGCATAAAAAAACGGATGCGAGTATCACACATCCGTTTTTCTAACATATTAACTGATCTTATAAAGAACTAATACTCTCTGGTTATATCTATAAGACAGTAAGTAGTGACGTTTCGTTACAATAAAAGATATATTTTTTAAAAAAAGAGGTAAAACCATCGTTTATAATGATTTGCGGTCATCTTTCACTAACAAAGGAAATCATGCTGAAACCCATGATAAAGATAAATTTTAGGCAAAAAAGTATCTTAAATTAAAATTTCGGGGTCAGAATTGCCCTATAACCACCATCTCACTCATGGTGGGGTTAACGCTGCCACCGCGTGGTTCAAGCGTTACTGCAAAAGCAACCGCCAGATCAACAGGTTTCATGGCTTTCATATCTACCGAGTCCGTGCGTGATTTATCAAACACACCCAGATCAACCGGCTTGCCGTTAACAATGGCCCACAACTGGTATTGATGCGCACTATCGTTCTCTGGCAATTGCATATCAACCATATCAATCATTACTTTTTTCTTGGCAGAGCTCCAGGCTACAGTCATTTGCCCCGACGGCATTTTTGGTGTGCCTTTCAGCTTAAGTAATTTAAAAGTGGTATCTCTAAAAACGCCGAGCTCCTCGCCCATATTGCCAATGGTTTTACTGAACCTGGTATTCTGTGAATTTAGCACAATCAATTGCTGATTGCTTCGCTGTAGTTTATTGTAAATGCTATATAACGCCAGCAGGCTACCAATTAATAAGGTAATACTGGCTGCAAACGCGTATTTATAAAAATTACTGCCTGAGCGTTCTGCAATTGGTATAACCTTAGTTTCCGGTTCATGATGTACTGAACGAAAGGCGCTGTCATCAGCAAAGTTAGTAACCAGGCTGTTCAAAACTTTGTTTCGGTGATGCTGTGATGGTTGAATGGCATTTTCACCGGCATATAGCTCAAGGGCGCTCTCCACTTCCTGCAGTTCCTCCCTTACCACCGGATGAGCAGCCGCCATTCGTTCCACTTGTGCGCGTTCTTCAGGGCTTACATCCCCCAAAGCATACAACTCAAGTATTCCCGATTCAATATATGCTTTTATATCGTCCAACTAAGCGTTAATTAAAGTGCTTTCTTAGCTCAATTATAGCCATCCTTAAGCGGGTTTTTATGGTTCCCAATGGTATGCCAAGTTCATCAGCTGCTTCCACGTGAGTATAACCTTTAAAATAAACCAGATCAAGTATCGCCTGCTGCTCAGGTTTTAAGGTTTGCACCATTTCCTTTATACCAAGCAGTTCAGGTTTGTAAACTGTATTGCGCTGTTCGTCTATAAAAGTTACGTTATTTTCTATCTCCTGGTTTTTATTTTGATTTTTATAATCCTTGGAGCGCAGCTTGTCTATTGATAGGTTGCGGGCTATGTTTACCATCCATGTAAACAGGCGGCCCTTGTCTGCACTGTAGGCCGCAAAGGAATGCCATATTTTTATAAAGGTTTCCTGTAAAACGTCTTCGGCTGTAGGGGTATCGGTAATTATGCGCGAAATTACGCCGAACAGAGAGGCCGAGTACATGTCATATAACGCTTCAATGGCTATTTTTTCGCGCCGCTGCAGGGCTAAAACCAGTTCTTCTTCTGAAAGGGATATTTTGCGTTTCTTACTCAACGGTGTGAATATAAAAAGGAAATATCACATTTCAAACAAGTGTTTTTCAGCATGATAGGAAGAGCGTACCAGTGGCCCGCTTTCTACATATCTAAAACCCTTGCTTAATCCAACTTCCTTATAAAACGCAAACTGATCGGGATGGATCCAATCAACAACAGGATGATGATTGCGTGTTGGCTGTAAATATTGGCCTAATGTTAATATTTGTACGCCTGCTGCCAGCAGATCGTCCATAGCCTCTAAAACGTCGGCTTCAGCTTCGCCCAAACCCAGCATAATGCCAGATTTTGTACGTAACCCGGCTTGTGCTATATGCTTTAAAGCCTCAAGGCTACGATCATATTTAGCTTGTATGCGCACCTCGCGGGTCAAACGCCTTACGGTTTCCAGGTTGTGCGATACAACTTCCGGTCGGGTTTGCAGTACGCGTGCCAGATTATCCCAAATACCTCTAAAATCGGGCAATAAAGTTTCCAGAGTGGTGCCGGGGCTCTCACGCCGAATAGCGTTAATGGTTTCGGCCCAAATTGTTGATCCTCCGTCTTTTAAATCATCCCGGTCAACTGATGTTATAACGCAGTGCTTTACTTGCATTAGCTTTACAGAATTGGCTACACGGTTTGGCTCATCCATATCAACCGCTAAAGGCCTGCCGGTTGCAACGGCACAAAAAGAGCAGGAGCGTGTGCAAATATTACCCAATATCATAAAAGTTGCAGTACCCGCACCCCAGCATTCGCCCATGTTGGGGCAATTGCCGCTTTCGCAAATAGTATGCAGTTTATGGTCATCAACTAAACCGCGCACGTGTGCATACTCCTTACCTGTAGGAAGCTTCACTCTAAGCCAGTCGGGCTTGCGTGTTTGTTGATTAGCTGGAACAACCGGCAATTCTATCATGGTACAAAAGTAGTTAAAAACCTTTTAACCGTTTAAAGCAGTGGCGTAAATATTACTTAGTATTGATAGAACCTTTTACAACCTATACTTTTAAAATACAACTAAATGTTGTGAGAAAGATCATTCCAGCGTGCCAGCTCTATGCCGGTGGTCATCATCTTGCCAATTTGGGCATAAAGCCCGGCAGGCAACATGCCCTGGCTGCGCATACATTGAATAGATGTTGCACCGGCAGATTTGGAAAGTTTTGTATCATCAGCTGTGGTTAATAGTTTATGGTGATGAAAAGTGGCTTGACCAAAGGTTTTGATACCAAGAATATAAGCAAGATAATGCTGAGCTATAGTTGATGGCCAGAGGTCCTCGCCACGAACAATCAGATCTACACCAAAATGGGTATCGTCTAACAATGATGTTAACTGATAGGCTGGGTAGCCATCCTTTTTGCGGACAATAAAATTTTTCATTTCTACGGGCAAAGCGTTACTTACAGGGCCCTGTGTAAGGGTATTAATTGTAAAGTGTCTGTCGTGAGTAAGCAAGCGCCAGGCTACACCCGGTGTTTCAAGCGGAATATTTTTAGAAACGCAGGTGCATTCATAGCCCGGCGCTTGCAGTTGGCTGCGTGAACAGCTACAACCGAATAGGTTACCCCCTTGTACCAGTGTTTCCATTGCAGGCTGATATACATTCAGCCTGTAATGTTGCGACCAGCTGTTTTCATACTCTTTAATATTATTGGGCCCTCGTTGCCAGGAAATATCCAGGAAATTGAGGGTGTCAAAAATATCATTTACATAAGCCATTTCAACACGCTCCCGGTCAAGGTCATCAATCCGTAATAGAATATCAGCACCTGTATTTTGGGCAATTGCAGCTGTAAGCGCGAACGAATAGGCGTTGCCTAGATGGAGATAGCCGCTTGGAGTGGGCGCTATTCTTGTTAATTTAAATTGGCTCAGCATACTCGTATATAAACAATCGGATTATTTTAACCAATAATTGCTAAAACTACAATTTTTACTTTGTGCATGCGGGCTCTACGCGATTCTACGACTGTCTGCGGGTGGCTCACGAGGGCTCAGGTGGCTCACCTGGCGCTGAGCCGCCCCCCTCTTGCAAATTGACAATCTGATATTATATGTATTTAATAGGGCTAAATAGTTTCTTTAGAACACATTTTATTTAACTCAACAGGCAAAAAAATTTAACAACTGTTTATAAATGAGGGCTTTTTGATGAAACATATATTTTAATTTTTCGTTAAATACCTAAAACTAATACTTATGAACAATATGCGGAATCTGCACAGCAACGTGCACAAGTGGCTTAACGTCATCGGGTTTAGCTTAAATACTTCGCAAACCAATAAGCGCAGTAAAGTTACTACCAATCATTATTTTTTTGAAACTTTTAACTTACTGGAAAAAAGCAAACCCGGCGATCAGCAAAATTCAAAGTTTTTGTGCTTTGATATGTATGGAGAAAAGATCAACGTAAGGTCGTTACTTGACTTACAGGCGGCTTTTTTTGAGAATATAAGTCAGCTAAAATAACGGGGCATAACAGCGGAGATTTATATTCTTCTTTTTAAGGTGAGTAATACCATGTCGGTTATTTTATCCCGGTGTATTTCCAGTAAAACGGTGCGGCCATCTTTTGACTTAAGCAGATCGTCTACCTGTTGCAGGCTCATTTTGTTAACGGGCTTAAAGTTTATTGAAAGTATTTCATCATCTTCCTGTATTCCCATTTCGTATGCGGCCGATCCCACATCAACTTTCTCAATAATTAAGCGGTCAAATTTTTTGCCCCCGGCATGATAGCTTAATCCACTCATATCGTGCTCAAAGGTTTCCTTGAATGCAGCGTTTGGTTTTAAGTACATTGCATTGTTTTGGTAGTCAAATATGATGTCAAACCGCTTTAATACACCCATTCCCACGCTGCCATCGCGCGGTATTGATGTTTTAAAAGAAGGATCATCAGCCGGGAACGATGCTATAATATTCTTTATGCTATATTTCCCAATAGCCATACTGTTCACCCGCGCCAAATGCCCGTCAATTAATCCGTTTAGGCCTACGCCCAAATTGGCCGTTATAGATTTTTGTGGTAACGAATCAACATTTTCTAACGACAGAGGGTGCCCCGCGCCCAGATCAATCAGCAATTTGCTGGTTTTCTCCATTCCATTGCTCGTAACATTGGTCGTCATGTAGGGTTTACCATCCTCTATCGTTAATGGTATTTTTTCTGCCTTTCTGAAAATGCGCATGCTACCGGGTTTCATAACTAACAAAGTGCTGTCGGTAAAACTAACCTTCACTGCCAGTTTATTAAAAAAAGCATAGCCTAACAAACCATGTATGGGCATACCGGCGTATCCTGATAGTCCAAAAAAGTCATCCTTCAATATTGCGGCTGATATATTGCTGCTTTCCAGGCTGCCTTGTACGGTTACGTTTAATAACGGGGCAACTATCGCCTCATAATTTTCACGCTCTCCTAATCCGGCTATTTTTATGGTGCGTTTGTTTGCAATGTTAAGAGAATCAACCAGTAGCGGATCGGTGATAAGCAGCAACCCGACACCGGTATCTAATATAAAATTATAGGGCCCCTTGTTATTTATTTTTAGTGGGATAACAATCATGCTGCGTACAACCTTAAACGGTACGTAAACACGCTTCTTATTTCTGGCGATATCAAAATGCTGTGCCTTTGCGCATGGAACGCAGCAAACAAACGTCAATAAAAATAAAAGGATACTGTATCTTACACCACGCGGCATTCTGCAAAAAGTAATTATAATTGGTTACTAAAATTACAAAATTTGGTAACCAAAAGAAATTAACTTATTTACTGACGCATAGCTATTTAGCCGCGGGGTCTTTTAGTTTTCCCTCCAGTTGCGGGTTTTGTGGCGGCAGTTCCTTTACAGCACTCTCAATTTCGGTTTGTCTTACATATACCGCGTAAGGGGCAGGCTCAATTTTACTGCCAATGGCCTCTGCATAAACCTGGGTAAATTCTGCACCAATGTATAAAATGGCCGATGTATAGTATATCCAAACCAAAATTACTATTAATGAGCCGGCGGCACCATACACTGATCCTTGTGCGGTATACTGTATATACATGCCAATTAAGTACTGCCCTATCATAAAAAGCACGGCTGTAAAAAAGGCGCCTATACGCACGTCTTTCCACCTTATCTTAACATCAGGCAAAAACTTAAATATAATGGCAAAAAGCACTGAAATAACAATAGCTTCAATAGCCATATTAATACCTTTTAATAAAATGCCGGTTATTACAGGCAAAAAGTGTTCAATACGTGCGCTTAAAGCATCCATTAGTAAATTGATAAGCAAGGATGCCAACAGCAGAAAGCCAAGGCTTATAATGAGAGAAAATGACAAAAAGCGGTTTTGCAGCATTTTAACCCAACCTTTTTTGGGCTTAGCTTTAACCCGCCATATCATATTCAGCGAGTCTTGTATCTCTATAAATATACTGCTTGCACCAATCATAAGTGTAGCAATGCCCAGTACAAACCCAAACGTGCTTTTGCCATTCAGTTTTAAAGCAGTAACAGTGCTATGGATTTGTGCGGCTGCATCCTTACCTATATACACACCAAGGTCCTGGTATAGCGTGTCGCCTTTTGCCAGCGGGAACAACCCAACAATAGCTATCAGTAAAAACAAAAGTGGCGCTATAGAAAATACGGTATAATATGCTAATGATGCACTTAGTTTTAGCCCGTTATCGTTAGAAAAACCCGTAAATGTTGCAACTAAAACCTTCCAGAATCTTTTCATGTACTCCTTGTTAATTATCATGTTTATTGAGATATATTTGTATAGCAAGCATGAATTTTTAAAGATACTTTATTGCTTATGAAAACCCACGCTTATACCCGAGGCATATTTATAACATTCATGTTTTGTTTAGTGCTAAGCAATTTTAATGCCTTTGCACAAAAAACAAATATTTGGATAGTAATGCATGCCGAAACACCCGGTAAACAGGATAATTTGAGTTTGGCCGGACAAGCCCGGGCAGAAGACCTGGCTAAAGTACTAAAGCGCGAAAAAGTACAGGTTATTTATATTGACGACACTAAAGCGGCGAAGCAAACTGCAGACCCACTGGGGCAAAAGGCAAAGGTGCTACCACGCGTGTATGCAGATAGCATAAAAGCACTGGCCGATAAGATAAAAAAGAATTTTGAAGGTAATAAAGTGCTTGTTGTAACCAAATACAATAGTGTTATGCCCCTGCTTGCGGCTTTAGGCGCCGCACCTCCTTTTTCGGCGGTTAACAGTGATGATAATGATCTTTTGTTTGCAGTTACGTTAAACGATAAGGTTGATCTTTTTATCAGTCATTATGGTAAGCCGCAGCATTCAACAGAAATACCGCAGCAATATATTCTGGAGAGTTTTTATCCATCGTTTGTTCCGCCAATGAATAACCATTAGCGGAACAAACGATGAGTTAGTTTATTTCAAAGCCAGTTCTTTATTGTCGGCTTCTACCATTTTTTTAAAAAAAGCGTTAAACTCAGGGGCTTTTTCAACCGGGATAAAATTTTGCTTAAGCTTAAATTTTCTTGTTAAAAATAACTGGTTGTTTTTCAGTGTATAAACAATACTATAGTCCAGAATCTCATTGTTTAATGTAATGTTTGACGGATTTTCAACCAATGTTTTCCCTGGAGGAAGTTGTATTGCAAACACTTCGGTTTCTGCATCCATGGAAAATAGCTGGCTGAGATCAATGCCATTATTACGAGGTAAACTAATTTGGAACGAAGCGGCTGTAAATTTATCAGACCACGGTAGAGAAAATATGTATAATCCGGCAATTTCTTTAGCAAGGTTCCTGATTTCGTATTTTGTATTTATAAGTATGGTATCCTTTGCAGGTTGTTCAAGGTTTGTAAATGACATTGCTTTTATGTCGGCATCTGGATACATGGTTGACAAAGCCTCCTTTGTTTTCTTGATACGATCATTTGCCGACAGGTCAATGTAAAACTGCCGCATCATGGCAGCCATTCCGGCTGTCATTTCAATATTTTCATCAACTACAAGATCTTTTCCGCTAAAAACAACGGTTGAGTTTCTTACAACATTATTCTGCCTGCGTGTTGCCGGATCAAGATATTTGATTTTTGCATCGGCACTGACTTCGCCTATGTCCAGTATAGTTGAATTTAAATATTGCGAATAAATAGCCTTGAATGGCAGGTATTTGGATGTTAGTTCAATATAATATTCCTTATTTTCCAGATTAACCTTAGCTATGCAATGGTTAAATTCTATATTAGGTAACATCAGGGACTTTATACCAAACGGACGCGTTTTAACCAACACCAGTTGTGCTTTAATGCCTGCTTCGCTACACATGGCAACAAAAAGTGTGGCTACGTCCTTACAATCTCCTATTCTGGTATTGATAACCGTAGAAGGGTTTTGAGGAACCAAGCCGCTTTGCCGGAAGGATACAGAACTGTAGCTGATATTGCCTGTTATATAGTAGAATATTGCTTCTACTTTTTGGATGTCGGTTAATTTTGTTGTGTTTTTAAACAAATTGGCAACTACCGATTTTACTTCATAATTAGGGCGGGCCTTTGCCGAAGCAAGATCATTGTACCAATTTGATACAAATTTCCAATCCGGAATCGAGGTGAGCGATATAGAATTGGAGATATCAGCAAATGCCGGCAACTTATCCTCATACACAATGCCTTTTACGTTTTCTTTTTTCCATATATACAGATCAAACTCATCAGCTGTGGTTTTTTGGGGCTCAATATTGTCAATACTGAATTTATGGTAAAACGGCTTTTTCTTATCAATAAGTAATGAATATTTCAGTGTAACAGCCGGGCATCCCTGGGCAAAATAAAAATTGTCCCAAAAATGGGGTGCAAGATCGCCTTTTAAGTATTTGCTCGTTTTATACCGTACATTAACAACATCTCCTACTTCAAGATTAGTGAACACTACATTATTTTCATCTTTTTCGGCGGGAATTTTATTGCCGTTAACTTTTATTACTTCTGCAACTTCTATAAGCACTTCATGATCCGGGTTTGAGGGTACGCTATATTCTTTCCAGGTATCAATTCCTTTCTGGTTGAATATTTTTACCGTTAAATAGCGGCGGTCTTCAGACCCTCCATTCTGGTAAACTACTTTTTGCACTTCCTGGTTAAGGATAGCATAATTAAAATCGGGAAAATCAACAGGTTTGGGAGCTGCTTTTATTATGGCGGGTATATCCGGCTCCACAAAGTAGCTGAAAACATCCTTCTTCCCTTCCAATTTGCGAAGCGCTTTGATCGATTCGTATTCAGTTGGGTTCATTTGTATGCTTTTCTGATAAAACTGTATAGCCTTATCTTTTTGTGAGGTTGCTTCATAAACCTTGGCAAGCGAAGTGTAATACACGCCCGTTGTTGGCGATAAGCTAATACTACCCATGTAACTTTCCGCAGCTTTATTATATTGTTGCTGACTATAATACTGGTCGCCTAAAGCGGAGTAAATGCCGGTTCCCACCGGATCAAAGGCTATTTCGTCCTGGTATACTTTAAGCCCAAGTGCACCCTTACCAGCGTCAAAGTAAGCTTCGGCCAGGTCCTGGGCACTGCCGTAGTTGTCGTTATTGTCAACAAAATGTTTAAGTACATCAATACCTTTAGATACATTTTTTCGAATATTGCTTTCAATCAAATATTTATTTTTCATAAATGATGTATTGTCCGGGTATTTGGCAAAAGCCTCTTCAGACAACTTAATCACTTCATTTTGTTTGTCTGTATTACCGGCAATATCTATACGCGATGCATAGATCATTTCGCTTTTATAAGGATATAACTCTTCTATACGCTTTAGTATCCCGTTGGCTTTTTCGTATTCCTTTTGTTCATAAAACTCATTGTATCTCAATGTAAGTCCAATGCTACTTTCCGGATCGGCCATTTTTATTGTTTCCATTACCGTTTCCTGGCCGGTTCTGTTGTTTGTTTTACCGAAAAGAGTTAGCAGCATGCCATTTAGAAAGGTGCTATTAGGATATATACTTGTTAGAGGTTCAAGAATATTACGTGCTTCAAAAGTTTTATCAGTGTTCAGATAGGTTTGCGCCAGCAAAATTCGCGACAAAAAGTCATTTGGGTTTGCCTTTAAATTTGCAAGAAAAAACGCCTCTGCAAAATTCTCAACTTTTACTGATTCATATTTATCTTCTTTTTCATAAGGCTGGTACCGCGGAGATACGGTTAACCCAGGTATAACATGGCCTTTATTATCAGTTATTCTTAAAAGGAAGTTTGATGAATTGGCATAACTCTCGCCCAACTGTAACAGTACACGATTGTAGCCCTGATGCAGTTTAATGGTTTGAATATACGTGTCAATGTCATTGTTCCGTTCCTCGGGTTCCGCAAGAATCAACCGGTCATTTACCCATACCTTCAAAGATCCTGATACGCCTATGCGCAGTTGACATTCCTGCTCTCTATCAGATTTTATGAAGCTTTGTGCGAACATTATAGTATTATATGCATCGCCGTAATAAGTTAGATCAAACCATTTGTCGTGGCGTATATAAGGCACGGTACGCCATGTTACACTTACCCCGTTTTTATTTTTAAATGTAGCGGTGTCTTGAGGGTTTTTAAGGCTTGCATAGTTTTTATCAAATCCGCTGGTTGATATGTTTTGAAATTCGCCTGTTATTGCCCAGTTATCTATTGACCCTGTATTGGTAAACTCTTTATCGGCAAGTGCCGCTTTTTTGCTTTTCAAATAATGTCGCCCTATCATGCTATAGGCCATCGCCGTTAACATACCGTCGTAATTTTTTTGCGTCACTTCTCGCAAAAACGCAAGCTTTTCAGGTGATTTTTTTCCAAAGTCGGCATTAACAGATTCGGTAGTCCAGAGGGCGTATAAATAAGGCTGCGGATCATTAGCTTGAGCGTAAAATTTTCTGAAATTATCAAACGCAACAGTCCCGTTATTATCAAACTGGCCTAGCAAGCTTAGGGCAAGCAACCCTTCAGAAGCGGTTTCTTTTTGTTGTGAAGCTTTTGCAAACAGTTCACGGGCATTATCACGCTTGTTTTCAAAAAAGGCAGACCATGCTGCCTTTAAATCAGCTTGTGCATATGTTTTGTTGGTCCAGCTTAGAAAAAATAATACAGTTAAGGTTTTTAAAATTGTGTAAGGTTTAAACATAAATTTAATGGTGTGATACAATTAACAGGTCAAGGTCTTTACATGGTAAAGAGAAACGTTCGGCAACGTACTTATTGGTTAGGTTGCCCTGGTAAATATAAACAGACTCGCGTACGCCTGCTTTTTGCCATATTACATTTTTAATACCGCCGTGTTCGCCTATATCCAGCAATATTGGGGCGAATATATTGGTGAGTGCATAAGTGGCAGTACGCGCCACACGCGATGCTATGTTAGGCACACAATAGTGTATTACATCGTACTTGCGAAAAACCGGATGGGTGTGGTTAGTAATTTCTGATGTTTCAAAGCAACCGCCCTGGTCTATACTTACGTCAATTATTACCGAATTAGGTTTCATGCGGCTTACCGTTGCTTCTGACACGATGCAGGGGCTTCTGCCATCTTCCGCGCGCATGGCTCCAATAGCTACATCACAGGTGGTAATGGCTTTCTCTAACACAATAGGCTGCACTACAGATGTAAACACCCTTGCACCAATATTATTTTGCAAGCGGCGTAGTTTGTAAATTGAAGGGTCAAAAACTTTCACCTCCGCGCCTAATGATATGGCTGTTCGGGCGGCATATTCGCCTACGGTACCAGCGCCTAATATTACAATTTCGGTAGGTGGTACACCGGTAATACCACCCAACATAAGCCCCTTGCCGCCAAATATATTGCTCAAGTACTCGGCAGCAATTAAAATAGAGGTTGCGCCTACAATTTCGCTCATAGCGCGTACTACAGGTAACGAGTCGCCTTCATCTTTCAGGTGCTCAAAACACAATGCGGTTATTTTTTTAGCCATCATGGCCTGCAGGCATTCTGCCTTCATGGTTGAGATCTGCAATGCTGAGATCAATATCTGGCCGGGCTTCATCAGTTCTATCTCCTGTAGTGTTGGCGGAGCTATTTTGATAATGATATCGGCCTCATAAACTTTTTTTGTTTCGAAAACTATTTGTGCGCCCTGCTCGGCATAGTCCTTATCTAAAAATTTCGCTGCTTTGCCGGCATTGCTTTCCAGCATAACATCGTGCCCGTTATTTACAAGCAGCGCAACAGATAAAGGTGTTAGTGGTATTCGGTCTTCCTGAAAAGACGTTTCTTTAGGTATACCTATGTAAAGTTTGTTTTTTTTGTTTTTTACCTCAAGCATCGACTCCTGAGGCTGCATCATAGCTTGCTTGGCTATATCCGAGAACCCACTGTATTTCCCTGAACTCATAATGTGTTTTTTACGGTTGATGAAGATAGGAAAAAAACATCAAATTTTTTCAAATGATATCTCCCGGCTAGTGTCATTTAAAACACTAATTGATACATTGATATAATGTGGCGGCAACATATCAGGTATTTTGTCCGGCCATTCAATAAAACAGTAATCGCCTGAGTAAAAATATTCCTCGCAGCCCATATCCAAAGCTTCGGTTTGGTTTTTAAGGCGATAGAAATCAAAGTGGTATATGCGGCTGGTTGCTCCGGCATATTCATTAACGATGGCAAAGGTAGGGCTGCTAACCGGGCTGCTAACGCCGAGTTCGGCACAAAACGCTTTTATAAAGGTGGTTTTACCGGCACCCATATCGCCATGAAATAAAAAAATGCGGTTGTTGCCTGCAAAGCTCAACAGTTGTTTAGCAATGGTAGGCAGGTCGGAAATGGATGCGGCGGTTAATGTCACTTTGAAAGTTATTATTTTGCAAAAATAATAAAGCAATAATTAATCCTCTCTTCTCTCAGACCAAATTTTGGGATTTCTGCTTGTATGGAAAACAGCGAACACTTCAACAAGTTTTGCCTCTTCGTCAATAGTAAAATGAATGAGAAATGGGAACTTTTTTACTAGCATGCAGCGTACATTTTGATAGCGTATACTATAAAATTCTGCACGTGTCTTTACGGTCTCTATTTGTTGTTTTACGCTTTTCTTAAACCGAGTTCCTAACCCAGGCACTTGTTTATTATACCAATTGGTTGAATCTTGGATGTCTGATAAAGCGTCAGGGCTGATCTTTATCTTGTATGATCTCATTTATCACACAAGCGTTTTAGAAACTTCATCCCAATCCAGCATAATATCCGGATTTTGCCTTGCTTTTTTTATCCGTTCAGAAACTAATTGCTGGTGCTCAACCGGGATAGTTATATCTTCCTCCCAAATCAGTTCATTTAACTGCAGTTTTTCTGTCGGACTAAGTTGCTTTACAGCTTCCAATATTTGTTGGAAGCTTATTTGTATGTTTATTTTGGCAGTGTCCATATAACTTATATTTCCCTCGTCTACTCAAAAATAAGCAAAAAAATTAATATTACTTAGGCCCGTAAGTAACTACCGGAATGATCATTTCTTCTAACGAGATGCCCCCATGCTGAAAGGTTTCATTATAGAAATTAACAAAGTGATTGTAGTTGTTAGGATATACAAAAAAGGTGTCCTCTTTGGCAAAAACAAAGCTGCTGCTTACATGCAGCTTAGGCAGCATGGCATCGTGCGGATTGCGTACATGGAAAACATCCTTAGCATTAAAATTGAGGTTTCGGCCTTGTTTGTAACGCAGGTTGGTATTGGTATTCCTGTCGCCAATTATTTTGCTGGGTTTGTTTACGCGGATAGTACCGTGGTCTGTTGTTATGATAACCCTTGCCTGTTTTTGGCTCAGAAACTTAAGCAGGTCAAACAAGGGCGAGTGCTCAAACCACGAGAGGGTTAACGAACGGTACGCCGCATCATCACTAGCCAGCTCGCGTATCATCTGCATATCAGTACGGGCGTGCGACAGCATATCCACAAAGTTGTAAACAACTACGTTAAGGTCGTTCTTCATCAGGTTATTCACCGAGTCATTCAGCGAGCGGCCCTCGTCAATGTTCAGTATTTTATGGTAGGAGTGTTTAACCTCTTTACGTAAAACACGGCTTAACTGATCGCTTAAAAAATCAGATTCAAACAAATTCTTGCCACCCTCATCTTCGTCGTTCTGCCATTTATCCGGGAAACGTTTTTCCATTTCAAGCGGCATTAAGCCTGCAAAAATGGAGTTACGGGCATATTGGGTAGCTGTTGGTAAAATACTGTAGTAGGTATCTTCTTCCTCTAAACGGAAGTACTCTGAAATGATAGGGTTGATGATCTTAAACTGATCATACCTTAAATTATCTATCAGTATAAAAAACAGGGGGCCTTTGCCATCCAGCTTAGGAAAAACCTTCTTCTTAAAAAGCTGGCTTGAGTTGGTTGGTGCGTTATCAGGGTTCTTTATCCAGTTAAGGTAGTTGCGCTCAACAAACTTACAAAACTGTGTGTTGGCCTCGGCTTTTTGCAGGGTAAGTATCTCGTGCATACCGGCGTCTTCCAGTTGCTGTAGTTCAAGTTCCCAGTATATCAGTTTTTTATAAACGTCAACCCATTCCTGGTAACTCAGGCTTTCGTTTAGTGTTATACCCAAATTCCTGAAATCCTGCTGATAAGCCATGGTAGTACGCTGGGTAACCAAACGCTTATTCTCCGTAAGTTTTTTTATGGTAAGCAGTATCTGCTTGGGATTTACGGGCTTTATAAGGTAATCATCAATTTTAGAACCAATGGCATCCTCCATTAAATACTCTTCTTCACTTTTAGTGATCATCACGATAGGCACATCGTTATTAATGTTTTTTATCTGCGCCAGCGTTTCAATGCCGGTAAGGCCCGGCATGTTCTCATCCAAAAAAACCAGATCAAAATAACCTTGCTTAAAAGCATCAATGGCATCGTGCCCGTTGGTAACAGTGGTAACCTTGTAGCCTTTTTCGCTTAAAAAAAGCACGTGCGGTTTTAACAGATCGATTTCGTCATCGGCCCAAAGTATAGTGGTATCTTGCATGGTATATCGTATAAAATCAAAAAATTACGCCCTGGTAATTAAGGGGCCTAACGTGTACTTTAACCCCAAAGCAAGTAATTTGTTACGGCTTTTACCCTCTAATTAACATAAATTAACATAACCGTGTTAATCCGTTTATTTATTTTGGCATTTTTGCATTATATATTCTGCATTTGAACAAGCGAAAGATAATTAACGACCCTGTTTACGGTTTTATCACTATACCTTCTGATCTGGTGTTTGACCTGATAGAGCACCCCTACTTTCAGCGCCTTAGGTATATTAAGCAATTGGGAATGACCCATCTTGTTTACCCTGGTGCATTACACACACGCTTTCATCATGCACTGGGTGCCATGCACTTAATGAAGCTTTCTATAGAAGTACTGCGAACCAAAGGCCATGAAATTACACCGGCAGAAGATGAAGCTGTAACCATAGCCATTTTACTGCATGATGTTGGGCATGGCCCGTTCTCGCACGCATTGGAACACACGTTGGTTCAGGGCCTCTCGCATGAGCATATATCTGTTATGCTTATGGATAGATTGAATCAACAATTTAACGGGCAGCTAACTACTGCGATAAGTATTTTTAAAGGCACGTATGCTAAGGGATATTTACACGAGTTAGTTTCGAGCCAGTTAGATATGGACAGGCTTGATTATTTGAATCGGGATAGTTTTTTTACCGGCGTATCCGAAGGAGTCATCAGTTCTGACAGGATTATTAAAATGCTGAACGTTAAAGATGGACATATTGTAATAGAGGAAAAAGGCATTTACTCGGTAGAAAAGTTTTTAATAGCACGCCGCCTCATGTACTGGCAGGTATACCTGCATAAAACGGTGATAGCCGCGGAGCAGTTGCTGGTAAAAATATTGCAGCGCGCCCGCCAGTTGGTAACGCAAGGCAAACAGCTTTTTGCTACGCCTGCATTAGCATATCTGCTCACTAATACTATTACCAGCGATGCCCTGATGCAGGCTGATCATCATCTGGAAGTTTTTACAGCATTGGATGATACTGATATTATGTCAGCGGTGAAAGTTTGGGCCACTAACGATGATTTTGTGCTGGCTAAACTTTGTACCGATTTTGTGCAGCGCAAGCTTTTTCATGTTGATATCAGCGCACAACCGGTGACTGATGAGTTTATTGAAGCGTTAACGCAAAAGGCAGCCGATAAATATGGCATACCAAAAGCAGAGGCCTGCTATTTTGTTTTTGCAGACTCGATACGCAATGATGCCTATCAACCGGGAGACGGAAACATCCGTATATTGATGAAAAACAATAGTATAATAGACATTGCCACCGCAAGCGACAACTCAAACCTGGAGGCATTAGCTAAAACGGTTAAAAAGTATATACTTTGTTATAGTAAGGATCTGATTGATAGAGATTAGTAGATTGGTGATTAGAGATTTGTTGCTGATATGTAAATAAATGGCCTGCTAATACCTAATCACTAATCTCTAGTCAACTAATCACTAATTTTAATAAATTTGCCCGATGCAATTTACAGCACAGGATATAGCATTTTTACTTAACGGAACAGTTGAGGGCGACCCGCTTGCTGCGGTTGACCTGTTGGCTAAAATAGAAGAGGCCACGCCAGGTAGCTTAACTTTTTTGGCTAATCCTAAATACGAGGCGCATTTGTACACTACCAATGCATCAATTGCTATTGTAAACAACAGCCTTGAATTAAGCGCGCCGGTTAAAACTACGCTTATCCGTGTTGAAAATGCCTACAGCGCGTTTACCGTTTTGCTTGAAAAATATAATACCTATAAACTGCATAAAGAAGGTATAGAGCAACCCAGTTTTATACACGAAACAGCCGTTTTAGGCGAAAATGTATATGTTGGGGCCTTTGCTTACATTGGCGCAGGTGTAAAAATTGGCGACAACAGCAAAATATATCCGCATACTTACATTGGCGATAGCGCCACAATTGGCAGTAATAGCACGCTGTTTGCCAATGTTAAGGTTTATTTTGATTGCGTTATCGGCAACAATGTAATTATCCATTCAGGAGCTGTAATTGGTAGCGATGGTTTTGGTTTTGCACCCAACGCAGACGGCACCTTTACCAAGATAGCGCAGATAGGGAATGTAATTTTAGAGGATAACGTTGAGGTAGGGTCTAACACCACAATTGATAGAGCTACTATGGGTTCAACCATAGTGCGCAAAGGTGTAAAGCTGGATAATTTGATACAGATAGCCCATAATGTGGATATTGGATCGAACACAGTTATTGCTGCGCAAACCGGCGTATCAGGCAGTGCAAAATTAGGCGAGAATGTAATTTTAGGCGGGCAGGTTGGTGTAGTGGGGCACATAACAATTGCTAAAGGCACACAGGTACAGGCGCAATCGGGTATTGGCAAATCCCTTACCGAAGAAAATAAAAAATGGGCCGGGTCGCCTGCATTTGCTTACAGCAGTAATATGCGTTCTAATGTTGTATTACAAAGATTGCCCGAGTTAGAAAAAAGAGTTATTGAACTTGAAAAAATAATAGCCGAACTGCGCAGGCAGAATGATTAGTCAGTAGTCATTGGTCAGTAGTCATTAGTGCATGCGGTTATTTCTTAATGACCAATGACCAATGACCAATGACCAATGACCGGTGACAAATGACCAATAAAGGATGAATATTAAACAAAGAACTATCAAGGCGCCTGTGTCTGTTTCGGGCGCGGGTTTGCACACAGGCGAAAAGGTTACCATGACGTTTCATCCGGCAGCGGAGAACCATGGTTATAAATTTAGAAGAGTTGATGTTGAGGGCATGCCTATAATTGATGCCGATGTTGATAATGTAACTGATACATCACGCGGTACAACATTATCGCAAAACGGTGCCAGCGTAAGTACCATAGAACACGTTTTGGCTGCCTTGGTGGGTTTAGAGGTTGACAATGTGCTGATTGATATGGACGGCCCAGAAACACCGATTATGGATGGCAGCTCCATCCAGTTTGTTGATGCCATTTTAAATGCCGGTTTGGTTGAGCAGGAAGCCGACCGCGAGTATTACCATATCCCATACAACATTCATTACTCTGAACCCGACCGTAAAGTGGACATGGTTGCCATGCCTTTAGACGATTACCGCTTTACCTGTATGGTAGATTATAACTCGCAGGTTTTGGGCAGCCAGCATGCCAGCATATCATCTATAACCGAGTTTGTTAAAGAGATAGCATCATGCCGTACCTTTTGCTTTTTGCATGAGCTGGAAATGCTTTTAAAGCACGACCTGATAAAGGGCGGCGACCTGAACAACGCCATTGTTGTAGTTGATAAAGATGTTGACGAGGCGGAACTGCAACACCTGGCCAAACTATTTAACCGTAAAGACATTAAGGTTGCTCCACAAGGTATATTGAATAATATTGAGCTGCGCCATCAAAACGAGCCTGCACGCCATAAACTGCTGGATATGATAGGCGATCTGGCTCTTGTTGGCGTTCCACTGCGCGGACATATTATGGCCGCAAGGCCTGGCCATGCAGCCAATGTGGCTTTCGCTAAAAAAATAAAGACACTTATCAAGAAAGAACGTAGCCGCAAGCACTTTAAGGTTTACGATCCGAACATGAAGCCGGTTTATGATACCGTGCAGATAATGAAGATCTTGCCGCATCGTCAGCCTATGCTGTTGATTGATAAAATTTTAGAGTTGTCAAAAAGCCACGTGGTAGGGTTGAAAAACGTTACCATGAACGAGGAAATATTTAAAGGGCATTTTCCGGATGCTCCATTGTTTCCGGGTGTGTTGCAGATAGAGGCAATGGCACAAACGGGCGGGATATTGGTGCTTAATACCGTTCCTGACCCGGAAAATTACATTACCTTGTTTTTAAAAATAGAAAATGCACGTTTTAAAGATAAGGTTGTGCCCGGCGATACGTTAATATTCCATTGCAGCCTGTTAGCACCAATACGCCGTGGCATTGCACAAATGAAAGGTATTGGCATGGTTGGTGAGCGTATTGTTGTAGAGGCCGAGCTGATGGCGCAGATAGTTAAAAAACAAACATCCGAATAAAGACAACATGATCCAACCCTTAGCATATATACATCCGCAGGCTAAAATAGCCGACAATGTTGTTATTGAACCCTTTGTTACTATCCATAAAGATGTGGAAATTGGCGAAGGCACCTGGATAGGCTCAAACTCTGTTATTATGGATGGGGCGCGCATAGGAAAAAACTGCCGTGTTTTTCCGGGGGCCGTTGTTTCGGCACCACCGCAAGATTTAAAATACAAAGGCGAACCCAGCACGGTTACGATAGGCGATAACACCGTCATCCGCGAATGCGTAACCCTTAACCGCGGTACCGCATTAGATAAAAATACCACTACTATTGGTAATAATTGCTTGCTGATGGCCTATGTACACGTGGCACACGATTGTGTTATTGGCGACAATGTTATTATAGCCAACTCTGTACAATTGGCAGGTCACATTAATGTTTACGATTACGCTTTCATCGGCGGAACATCAGCTGTGCACCAGTTTGTTGAAATTGGCGCACACAGCATGATATCGGGCGGATCACTGGTGCGTAAAGATGTGCCACCATTTACCAAAGCCGGGCGCGAGCCGTTGTCGTACATCGGTATCAATTCAGTTGGTTTGCGCCGCAGGGGTTTCTCTGCCGAGTCTATCAATGAGATACAGGAGATCTACCGCATCATCTTTCTAAAGAAATATAATGTTACCAAAGCACTGGATATTATTGAGGCGGAGTTTAACCCAACCGTAGAACGCGACGAGATCATTAACTTTGTTTCTAACTCGCAGCGTGGTATTATGAAGGGGTTTGGTATTTAGTCATTGGGCACTTGTCATTAGTCATTAGTAAATTTTGTTTATTGAATGAGTAATAAGATAGAAGACTTGGAAGTATACACATTGTCGGAGGCATTTGCCGATGAAATATGGTCTTTAGTAATTAAGTGGGATTATTTCGCAAAGGATACGGTAGGTAAACAATTTACAAGGTCTTCAGACTCGATAGGTGCAAATATTGCCGAAGGATTTGGCAGGTACCACTATAAGGAGAATAAGAATTTTTGTTATTTCAGCAGAGGTTCTGTTATAGAGACTAAAAGCTGGCTAAAAAAATCATACACAAGGCAACTCATTACATCCGAAGAATACCAATTGTTATTAACTAAGCTTGAAACAATACATTTTAAACTCAATGCTTATATAAAATTCATTGGAAAAATGACCAATGACCAATGACCAATGACCAACTCTCCATCACGCTAAACCAAATTGGCCGCCGCTTTAACCGCGACTGGATATTTAGGGGTGTTGATTACAGTTTTACAAGCGGGCAGAGTTACGCTATATTAGGACCAAATGGTTCGGGTAAATCAACGTTGCTGCAAATACTTAACGGCAGTCTTGGTCCATCGGTGGGCAGCATTAAATTTTATTACGGTAAGAACGAAGTTGAAATAGAAAAGGTATTCAATTACCTGAGTTTGGCAGCGCCTTACCTGGAATTAATAGAAGAGTTTTCTTTGGAGGAAATGATAGATTTTCATTTCAAATTTAAGCCTTATAAAGCCGGTATTGATAAAGACAAAATTATAGACTTGCTTAATTTACCCGGTGGCAAAACTAAACTCATCAGATACTTTTCTTCTGGTATGAAACAACGCTTAAAGCTGGCGCTTGCTTTTTGCTCAGACACGCCTATGTTAATGCTGGATGAGCCAACTTCTAATTTAGATACGCAGGGAGTTAACTGGTATTTAAACCTTGTAGAACAATTTGCACAAGGCCGGTTAACCATTGTATGCTCTAATCAGGAGCATGAGTACAGCTTCTGCAAACACCATTTAAGTATATCTGACTATAAATAGCAAATTAGCCACCATGACCATACAAAGCCTGCTCGAATTATACGGTATTGTTGCAGGCGTGGCGTGGATCGGTGTAATTATTTACCTTACAATAGGATTTAGAAAGATCAGGAAATTAAAAGATCAGCCTGTGCTCACCGGGCTTCCACCGCTCGCCATTATCATTCCCGTTCGTAACGAGGAGGAGAACCTGGAGAACGCCCTGCAAAGTGTTTGTAATATCAATTATCCCAACTACCGCATTATAGCCGTAAACGACCGATCAACCGACCGTACAAACGAGATACTTAACAGGCTTAGTAATATACATCCGCAACTTACCATAACCACTATTACTGATCTGCCCGATGGTTGGCTCGGTAAAAATAATGCTTTATACCAGGGCTACCGCTCCAGTACGGAAGAATGGATGCTATTTACCGATGCAGATGTGGCGTACCATCCGGATGCAATCAGCAAAGCAATGGGTTATGCTTTGCAGAACAAATTAGATAATTTGGCAGTTTTGCCTCACATCGTATCCCGTTCAGAATTACTGAACAGTGTATTGACTACATTTACCATAATGCTAATGCTCTATCTGCGTCCATGGGATGCCATTAAACCCGGCATGCAGGCACATATTGGCGTGGGTGCTTTCTGTTTGGTAAAGCGTACAGCATACGAGCGGGCGGGTACCCACATCCGCATAAAATTACGACCCGATGATGACGTTATGCTGGGGAATAACATTAAACAAGCCGGTTTAAGGCAGGACGTTTTAAGCGGCCTGGATGCCATAGGTTTGGAGTGGTACACCAGTTTACAGCAGTTTGTTAATGGCTTAATGAAGAACATGTTTGCAACAGCTAATTACAATCCCCTTTTAACATTGGTCTATATTGTGGCGTGTGTATTTTGCCTCACCCTGCCACTGCCGGTAATGCTTGTTTTTGGTAGGCTGTACATTAAAATTTTAGCCGTTATTGTTTTAATAAGCCAAATTCTTTACACAACAACCATCAAATCAAACAAATGGTGGTATGCATTGATGATCCCTTTCGCCGGGTTATTAATGGCCTATATCTTTTTACGATCTATGCTGATAACGCTCAAACAAGGCGGCATTTACTGGCGCGATAGTTTTTATTCGCTCAAAATGCTAAGGCAGAATAAATAATTACTGACAACATCTTGTCAGTGGCTCTACGCGGGCTCTGCGCAGGCTCACGTGGCTCACGCGGCTCTGAGAGCCACCCCTGGTAATGTATATGTACCCTTGCCTGCAATTACTAACTACTTACCATTCACTATTAATTATTCACTGCTCACCATTCACTGCTCACTATTCACCAATTCCCTGCTCACCTCTTGCAACTTTCGCCGTAACTCCCTAAGTTTGCGCCTCAATACAATATTGTTATGGCTAAAGCATCTGATGTTAGAAACGGTAATATACTTCGCTTTAACGGCGAATTGATACAGGTTGAAGAATTTATACACCGCACACCGGGTAACCTGCGCGCCTTTTACCAGGCACGCATGCGTAACGTAAAAACCGGCAAACTGGTTGAGTACCGTTTCCGTACAGACGAGGAGGTGGATATTGCCCGTGTTGAAACCAACGATTACCAGTATCTTTATGACGAAGGCGACCAACTGGTGATAATGGATAACAGCACTTACGATCAGCATAACGTGCCTAAAGCGCTGTTTGGCCCAGCGGTTAAATTCCTTAAAGAGGGCATGAATGTTATTGTAGCGTTTGAAAGCGAAGAACCAATCATGGGTCAGATACCTGGATCTGCAGAGTTAGAAATTACTTATACAGAGCCTGCTGTAAAGGGCGATACATCAAGCGGAGCGCTTAAAAAAGCAACTGTTGAAACCGGTGCCGAGATCAACGTCCCGCTGTTCATCAACATAGGCGACAAAGTGAAGGTTGATACCGCAAACGGTGTTTATGTAGAAAGAGTTAAAGCGTAACACCTTTTTAAAATGATATCAGGCCTCCGCAAGGGGGCTTTTTTTGTTTACCTGATGTGTTTAATTGGAAATTATTAGCCATATTGCTGTGGTGTCAGATCTCCTAATTTTTTTTAAAAAGCTCGCCAATTACGTTGGTGGGCAGCGGAGTGATTTTCCCTTAACGGTACGGATATTTCATTCTGTACTCCTCATTTGTATGGCGGCCCTGCTCTACAATATCCCGCTGAATTTAATTGTTGGGTTGCCGTATATCGCTTTGGTAAGTGCCGTTACGCTGGCCCTTGTTGCTTGGCTGTTTTATCTATCCCGTTTTCTTAATCGCACGGCCATAGCCCGACTGGTATTTTGCGTAACCGGAACTTCGTTATTCATCGTCAATTTCTTTCTAAACTCCGGAGTTGACGGGCCCACAGGGTATTTCTTTATCCTAATGCTTGTTGTAATGGTGGCTATAGTACCTGTTGAGGAATACTGGTATTGGGTAGGAAGCAATCTTATATTTCTGTTTAGCCTTAATTACATTCAATACAATTACCCCGACTGGGTTCCGTATACCTACCCTGCCAGAATTGACAGATATATTGATGTTAGTTCGGCTTATATGACGGTAGTAATAATTGTACTGGCCTGTTTTTATATTATCAGAAAGCGTTATGACAAAGAACGTTTAGAAGCACAGGCAAATGCCTTAAAGCTGGCTGATCTGAATGCAGAAAAAAACAAACTGTTTTCAATCATATCTCATGATTTGCGCAGCCCGCTGTCGCTCATTCAAAATTACCTGGAGTTGTTGTCTGAAATAGATCTGTCGGAATCTGAGGGGCGCGAGATAAAAGCGCAGTTACTACAGTCAACACGGGGCACGATTGATATGGTTAATAACGTATTACATTGGTCTAAAAGCCAAATGAGTGGGGTGGCATTAATTAAAGAACGTTTGGCGCTGCAGGCATTACTAACCCCGCAATTGGTGCTTTTTGAAGCCATAGCGGCTAAAAAATCAATCGTGCTGAACGTGGTTATAGCTGCTGATTTAATTATGTGGGCCAATGGCGATATGGTACAGCTTGTTGTACGTAATCTGGTTAACAACGCTATCAAATTTACGGCTCCGGGCGGAACTATTATAGTTAGCGTAAGCCAAAACACCAAAACCACATTGATAGTAGTAAAAGACAGTGGCAATGGTAAGCCGGTTCATCTTACAGATGATATTTTTAAACTGAGTTCAACTACTGTAAGGGGCACGGCCAATGAAAGCGGTGTAGGCCTGGGTCTTTCTCTGTGTTATGATTATACCCAGCTATTGGGCGGGCGCATATGGTTTACGTGCGATGCGATAAGCGGAACATCGTTTTATGTAGAGTTGCCTTTAAATTTGGAAGATTAGTTGCTTTCAGTGATTCTGAAATTTGAAGTAGGTGTTGCAGAAAATATATGCAACAAGCGCAACACTTGCAACGGCTATTTTATATA
>Ga0247814_10000049_pt1 | contig 125495 bp, 123 predicted proteins | sample UWRJL179409R1_FD_179947 | JGI IMG/M metagenome (GOLD analysis project Ga0247814, IMG submission 179947) | Plant litter microbial communities from Arlington Agricultural Research Station in Wisconsin, United States - UWRJ-L179-409R-1 | ecosystem: Environmental > Terrestrial > Plant litter >... | reverse complement strand
CCAAAAGAAGAATAAAAATAGAACTGGATGATTTGCTAACTGTGCTCGTCGTTGAAGCTTGTGGAGGCAACCCTAATATCGTATTCAGAGGGCCTTAAATCTTCCGAACACTCGTAATTGCAAATCCGCAGTTCTTTAAGTTCGGGATGGTACAATTAAGCCTAATTGTCTAACCGCAAGCGGGACGCTTGCGGCAGCGATGGACGAAATCTAGACTTACCGTATAACCACAAGCGGGACGCTTGCGGGAGCGAGGAGTTATCACCAACATACCGTGTTTTGCATCGTGGCAATCCCCGCGCGCGTTTTGTTGGTGATAACACCAACAAAGGCCAGACTAAAGTATCGGTTTACCTGTTAAATAATTCTGTATTAATACTAGGTTCGCATCAAAAGGATGTTTTTGCTTAGCTTCGATTATTAAATCTTCGACTAATTGATTTTTTTCAAAAAGTGTAATCATGTCGTTTACGCATACCATTATTAATTGCTGAACAAATTTTTCTTTAATTGTAGCAGGAACCGTAGACAGTAATCTTTTCACGTCCTCTAAACGAATCATCGAACCATCTCTACCAATATTTATTTTCATTTTATTTGGTGGATATCCTAGTTCGCGAAAAACCAAATAATTCGAAAAGGTTGCCAGCGAGAAATCTCTTATAAATTCCTTAATACTTATTTGTTTTCCTAATTGGGAATAATAGTTTTCTTTTGTTGGAATAGCAGTAAGGAGATGGACTTTAAAAGGATCTTTTTTTCCAAAATTTTCTTTTAATTTATTTAAGCTTGAAATATTATTTTGGATCGTTGGATTGCCTACAAAATTAAAATCAGTTTGTTTTATCAAATCGGACATTTGAAGTTCCTCTTGATCAAACTTTTTCAACACGTTATCGCTGATGCTTGATATAAGATATGTCGACTCATCTTTTAGTTTGTAGATTACTTCGATGTTTTTTGTTTTTGAGAATCCCCAGATTATGTGGAGAAATTGAGATGAGTGAATTCCTCTTTCTAAAGGATCTTTATTTAACAATTCCTGCACTGTTAAACTTGTCTTTTTTTTATTTATAACCAAGTCCTTGACTAAAAACCCCTGAGTGCTGATTGAAGAATATAAACTGATTAAACGGCTCTCATCTCTAAGTACTGCTATCTGCGTACCTCGATTCGGAATGCCATTTTGTATTTTTTGCAAATTGTCGTATATCAGAATTGTCTCTTCAATTTTGAGAATTTTATAAAAGGAGTAAATTAATTTTGTTACATCTTTGAGTTTTCTTCTGTTTAGAATGACCTTTTTTAGATTATTTGTGCTACCGTACGAGCATACTATTTTATCGGTTTCGACAACATAATTATGATGATATGCGATATTTCGCCATTGATTAAGAGAAATATTTAAGGGATTAATCAATATTGTATTGCTTATTTCCGACAAACTTTTAACAGTTTTGCCCAAATCAAAACTATCCAATGTGGACTTATCTACCGGATTGCCGCTTGTGATTGAAAATAATTGGTAATAAAACTTAATGTATGGTTTTATTAATCCTTCGATTAATTGCCCAAGCATTTGAAAGGAGGCTTCGACCATGTCTTCTAAACATAACACATCAGTATCCTGAGATAGATTTTTTACGCTCCAATATTTGTTTGTTGCTTCTGTTAAAAAATCCGCCCAATCAAAATATGCTGCTAATGCAAGTGATTCATTCTTTGAGAATGCTGATCTGCTTATTGAGGAAAATTCTTTTAATCTAGTTTTAAAGCCTTTTATCTTCAAGCTAGTTAAATATGCAACCCAAGTTGTTGCTAACCCATCGATAGCGTGAATCGATAAGTTCGACTTGTTTTCGAAAAACTCATCAAATGAAGCAATTATTTCCTTTTTTATGGAATCTGGAGTAAAACCATGTTCGAAGAGTAATGGGAGAGGATTATGATTTTCAAAATCCGCGATTGTTTCCTTAAACTTTTTCATTAATGAGTATTATCAGTGTAATTTACTACCTATTTGTCGACATAGACAAAAATTGGTTATTACTTCACAATAGCCCCAGCTACCACATGGGTAAAAGCCGAAGGCCTAATCTTCCGGCCTCTCCCTCGCATCCGCCATCCTTACAATCCTCGGCTCAAACATCGCCAATACATCTACCAAATCGTTTTGCGCGGCCATAACAGTATGTATGTCTTTATAAGCCATTGGCGCCTCGTCCATATCGCTACCCATTAAGGTAATACGCTTCTCCACCAAATTGGCGGCAATGGCGGCTTTATCCAGCGTTCTAAAAGCCGCGCTACGGCTCATTAAACGCCCCGCACCGTGGCTGGCAGAGTTAATGCTGGTAGCATTGCCTTTACCACGCACCACAAAACCCGGAGTGCTCATGCTGCCCGGTATAATACCCAGCACGCCCTCGCCGGCGGGTGTAGCACCTTTACGGTGCACCATCACCTCGGTACCATCTGCCAGTTGCTCCTGCCACGCAAAGTTGTGGTGGTTCTCAATACGCGTAATAGGTTTTACACCCAATGCACGGGCAATTTTATTGTGGATCTCGTGGTGATTGGCGCTGGCGTATTCTCCTGCCAAATTCATGGCTATCCAATACTCCTGCCCTTCGTCTTTATCCAGATCTAACCAGGCCAAATGTTTGGCTTCGGCAGGCAGTTTGGTTTTGGTCATGGCAATTTTGCTGTAATAGTCGGCCACGTTACCCCCAAACCCACGCGAGCCGGAGTGCGATAACAACGCCAAATACTCGCCAGCCGGAACACCTGGCAACACGTCACTCGCCACTGATAATTGCCCCCACTCCACAAAGTGGTTGCCGGTGCCGCTGGTACCCAGCTGCGCGTAGGCTTTATCTTTCAGCCCGCGTATCACTTTGGTTTCGCCCCAGGCGCGGCTGTCAAACAAGGTGCTGTCAAAGTAACTTTTGGTGGCACAACCCATACCAAAGTAGGTATTGTCAACCAGTATATTTTTCAGCATGTCGGTTTCGGTGTCCACGGCCTCGGCCGGTATGTCAAAAATGCTCAGGCACATACGGCAGGCAATATCCACGCCCACCGCAAACGGAATAATGGTATTTGCCGTAGTGGCCAGCACCCCGCCTATAGGGAGGCCGTAGCCCTGGTGCGCATCGGGCATGAGCGCGCCGGCAACCGCTATGGGCAATTGTATAGCGGTTTTCATCTGCGCCAACGCGCCAACCTCAATGTGCTCCAATCCCCACACCGGGAAATCAGCTATTTCCTTTTTAAGCTCAAAGGTGTTGCGTTGTTGTTTAACAAACTTGCCTTCTTTACGCAGGGCAATCACATCTTCGGCCAGGTTTTTAAACTTGCCGCCTTTTTTAAGCGCGTAGGGCATGGGGTCGTCAATCAAAGCCTCTAAATTGGCCAGGATCTGCGGCTTGTCCATAACGCCGTGCTTTAGCAAGCCATTAGCCACGCGACTAAAGTTGACCAGTATCTCCAGATCATCAATACCGAGGTTTCCTAACTCGCCATTGCTGATCTTTGCTTTTTGCTCCCCGGCCTCTTGAAGGGGGCTGTTGTTTGTATTTGTGTTTTGCGTCCTCATTATCTTGAACTTGTAATTTAATTATTAAAAATGTCGCCTGGCTAAAACCCCTCTCCCCGGATTGAGAGAGGGGGGCGTTTTGAACGCGTTCAGCCTTTCGACAGTACAAAGAGAAACATCAAGTGCGCAATGTATTTGCGCAGTAAAAAATTATTTTTAATTTCGAATTTTAAATCAGGAGTGTTCGGAAGGAACGATGTGCCACCACTTCCCCTCTTGAGATGGGGCGCGTAGGAACTGTGCGGCTGCGGGGGTGTGTTAGGTCGCTTGCATAACACACCCCTACACCCCTCTCAAGAGGGGAATCGCACCGTCCATCGTTTCTTTTTTGGTCTTCGAAGACACCTAATCTGAATTCTTAAAATCAAAATAAATCCGAAATCGAACATCCGAGATCCGAAATCAAAATATGCCCGTAAACCGCAATGCCCTCATCCGCTACCGCACTATTGACAGTTGCCTGCAAAACCGCCGCCGTAAATGGACGCTGGACGATTTGATAGAAGCTTGTGCCGATGCCTTGTACGAGTTTCAGGGGATTGATACCGGCGTTAGCCGCCGTACTGTACAGGGCGATTTGGAAATGATGCGCAGCAATAAGCTGGGGTACGAAGCGCCGATTGAAGTAGTTGATAAAAAATACTATACCTACAGCGATAAGAACTACAGCATTACCAATATCCCGCTGAACAACCAGGACATGCAGGTGCTTACCGAAGTGGCCGACCTGCTGCAACAGTTTAAAGGTTTCAGTCACTTTTCTGATCTGAATGAAATGGTGAGTAAACTGGAAGACAAGATCTACACCCAGAAAACACACAGCGCCCCGGTGATTGATTTTGAAAAGAACGATAACCTGAAAGGGTTAGAATATATTGAAGTGATACGCAAAGCCATAGTTGCAAAAAGAACTATTTGTATTACTTACCAGTCGTTTAAAGCCCGCGAGGCCAGCGCTATGTGTTTTAGCGCGTATTTGTTGAAAGAGTACCGCAACAGGTGGTTTGTGCTGGGGATAGCGCACCAACGCAATAAGCCGCTGCTTAACCTGGCGTTAGATAGGATACAGGCTATTACTGATGATAGGGAAGATTATATAGAAAATACCACAATAGACTTTTCTACCTATTATAATAATGTGTTAGGTGTAACCAAATCGCTCAATCAGCGCGATACAGAGGTTGTTTTTTGGGTGGATAAGGCCAACGCGCCGTATGTGGTTACCAAACCGCTGCATCATACGCAAAAAGTATTAAGCGAGGACGAAATAGGGAAAATTTTTAGCATCAGGGTGATAATGAATTTTGAACTGGAACGCGAGCTGCTGGGATTCGGCGCAAAGCTGAGGGTTCTTGGCCCGCGAATTTTAGTCAGGCAGATAAAGGAGCAACTCAAAAAAACACTCGCCTATTATGAACCGGCAGAAAGATCAGCAGAGCAGGAACCTGGCCAGGGGTAAAATTGCTTCGGGACTAGCAATCCTGTTCCGAAAGCGAGAGAAAAAAGTCGATTTTGTAGTATATATATGATAACCAGCTAGTTACCCCTGTTTTACAGCTAAATTTCCCTGACGAATAAGTTGCTTCGCTTTGTTTCACTCAAAAAATACAAACTGCTTACTGCCAGCCTCTTACTAAAAAAGTTGCTCCGCTTTGTTCCGCTTGTTTCGCCCCCACAGCGGAACAAAACGTCAACTTACCAACTAAGAAACCGTCAGCTCGCCGCGCAGGTCAACCTCCATCAGTTCTCTAACCTGTTTAGGGTCATCAGACTGCCCAAGCAGGTACATCATTTTGGTAACAGCGGCTTCGTAGGTCATGTCATAACCATTGGCAACGCCAATGTCTTTTAGCTGCTTGCTGGTTTCGTAGCGGCCCAGCTCAACGGTGCCTACCTTGCATTGCGATATGTCGACAATCACCTTGCCGCTGTCTATAGCTTGCTTAAGCAAATCGGTAAACCATTGGTCGGTAGTAGTATTGCCCGCACCAAAGGTTTCCATCACAATGCCGCGCACATCGGCACCTAAAACAGCCTCAACCACTTTGGGGCCTATGCCAGGGTAAAGCTTAAGTACCGCTACATCGTTAGACAGGTTGTTGTGCACCGTAAGTGCGCCTTCAGTAGGCTGGCGTATATCATTCACGCTAAAGCGCAAATGCACACCAGACTCGGCCAGTATAGGGTAGTTAGGCGACCGGAATGCCTCAAACTTAGACGAGTTGTATTTAAACGAGCGGTTACCACGGAACAGCTTGTAATCAAAGTAGATACAAACCTCGGGCACACGGGCGCGGTCGTTCTTTTTGGCGTTGGCTATCTCAATGGCCGTCATCAGGTTTTCCTTGGCATCAGTACGTATAGCACTAATAGGCAATTGCGACCCGGTGAAGATGATTGGCTTGCCTAGATTTTCCAGCATAAAGCTCAGTGCCGAAGCAGTAAACGCCATAGTGTCTGAGCCATGCAGAATTACAAAGCCATCCACCTCGTCGTAATTGTCTGCTATCAATCCGGCCAGCTCGCTCCAAATAGCAGGGTTCATGTTTGATGAGTCTATGATCTCATCAAAAGAGTGTACCTTTATTTTGCAGTTAAGTTTCTCCAGCTCAGGTACGTTATCCATTATCTGCTCAAAGTTGATGGGCTTAAGCACTTTGGTTACAGGATCGGCCATCATACCAATTGTCCCGCCGGTATAGATGATAAGTATCTGGCTCATTAATCAGGATAATTTTAGTTTATTTTAGGTGGGTTCACACACCAAATATCTTTTTTGAGTTCGCGGTAGTTATACCGGCCACGGTTTCAAGGTCTGTTTGATAAATTTCTGCAACCTTTTGGGCGATGAATATCAAATAAGAGCTTTCGTTGGGTTTCCCTCTGTGCGGAACGGGCGAAAGATACGGAGAATCTGTTTCTAAAACGATATGGCTTAAATCAAATTGCGGTAAAATTTTGTCGAGTCCGCCGTTTTTGTAGGTAACCACACCGCCAATACCCAGGTAAAAACCCAGATCAATGGCGCGTTGCGCCTGCTCTGCATTGCCTGTAAAGCAATGGAAAATACCGTGGAGCAGTTCATCCTTCTCTTCTTCCAATACTTCAAAAACCTCGTTAAAGGCCTCGCGGCAATGTATCACAATAGGCAGCCGCAGACTTTTCGCCCACGCTATTTGCTGCTTAAAAGCTTTTACCTGATCAGTGAGATTGGTTTTATCCCAATACAGGTCAATGCCTATTTCGCCAATGGCATAGATCTTGCCAATATCACTGTTTTTAATGGCATGCAGCTGGGCTTCCCAATCGCCCTTTACCGAGCATGGGTGCATCCCCAGCATAGGGAAACAGGTGGCGGGGTACGCGTGTAATAAAGCATTGATCTTACTTACCGACTCAAAATCCACGTTAGGCAAAAACAACCTGTTTATACCGTTATCAAAACAGCGCTGCATAAGCACCGAGCGCTTATCCGTATCCTGCTCGTAATATATATGCGTGTGCGTGTCAGTTAATATCATGCTGCTAAAATAAAAAAAGCCTCCCGTTAAAATCGGGAAGCTTATAATGTTTTACATAAAAAGAACTTTATGGCTTTTTGGTCGTGGGTTTTTTAGTAACAGCAGGTGTTGTCTTTTTAACGGTTGTGGTTTTTGCTATAGTCTTTTTTACCGTGGCTTTTTTAGCAGGCGCATGTTTAACCGGACTTACTTTAACCAACTCTACATCAAACCTTAACGTTGCGTAAGGTGGTATGTCATTACCGGCGCCTCTCTCGCCATAGGCCAGCTTTGAGGGGATTATAAAAGTTGCTTTTGAACCCTCGCCCAGCAGCTGCAGTCCTTCATCCCAGCCTGGAATAACTTCGCCACGGCCCAATGCAAATGAGATGGGTTCGTACGGGCGACCTTCCTGTTTTTTACCTGCTTTTACAGCCTCAGCCTCTATGCTGGTGTCAAAAACATTTCCATTAAGCGTACGGCCCAGATAATGTACATACACCGTATCGCCGGGCAATGGTTTGCGTTTTGCCGTTGCCTGAGTTACTATATATTGCAAGCCCGATGGGTTTGTTTTTAATGTTAATTTATTGTCGGCTATATAGGTTGCCGCAGCTCCTGCCTCTTGTGCTGCCAATTTAGCGGTCACGGCTCTTTCCTCTTCAAGGGCTTTATTGCGTTCGGCCATAGCCTCGTCTAATGATTGTATTTTTTCAATCTTAATACATACCATTAAATTGCTCCCTTTAGGAAAAAACGGTGGGCGTCTTTCTTCGTTTCCTTTGAAAATGCTATCCGTAAGCACTTTTATAACCACACTATCCTTTTCTGCAAGCAACGGGAATATATCCATCAGATCACCATCCGGCGCGCACCTTGCCTGTAAAGGCCTGCCCACGGTATAACTACTTGCCAGCACAGAGTCCTTCTCGGTTTTCTGTACCATATTGAAGGTAATTATCTGGTCAAGCTTTATCTTTTCGCCGTTATTTTGTGTTACAATGCGATAGATGGTTCCTTTTGCGGTACGCTTGAAATCGTCCTGCGCGTTTGCATGTATAACAAATGCTAACGCGGCTAATAATAAAAAATACTTCTTCATGATAAATAAAAAAGGCCTTCCGTTTAGTGGAAGGCCATGCTTATAATTTATTTTGCAGCACGAATAACATCAATCAACTCCACTTCAAAAACAAGTGGTGAGTTTGCCGGTATCATATCACGCATGCCTTGCTCGCCATAGCCTAATGCCGATGGAATTACAAAGGTTGCTTTTGCTCCTTTATTAAGTAGCAGGAAACCCTGGTCCCAACCCGGAATAACTTGATGGGTACCAACCGAGAAACGAATAGGCTGGAACGGGCGCATTTCAATGCTTGGCAATTTGCCTTTTATGGCTTCTTCCTTAATATTACTGTCAAATACTTTGCCGTTAAGTAGTTTACCTACATATTTAACAACAGCTGTATCTCCGGGCACCATAACAGGGCCGGTGCCTGGTTTTGTAATTGCGTAATATAGCCCTGAATCTGTTTTGGCTACATTCAGCTTATTGTCTGTAATGTATTTTTTTAGTTTGGCAGGTTCCTGTTTTTTTACATTTTCAACCTGACCGCGAATATAGGTTGATATAGTGCGTTGGAACACTTCGTCGGTAAGTGTGCCTTTAGGTATTACTTTATCAATCTTCAGATCGTAAACAATGTATTTGCTGCTTTTGAAGCTGTCAGGGCGTTTCTGGCCGCCTTTAAATGCACTGTCAGCTACCATTTTCATGGTAACACTATCGCCTTCGCCAACAAGTTTAAGGCCGTCCATCATATCTCCCTTAAATTGTGGTGCCTCAACAATCAGGTATTGGGGTTGCCCACCATCGTATGAGCTATAAATTACCGAATCTGCGTCATTTTTAAATACTACATAAGCAGAAACAAAATCGCCTTGTTTTATTTTTGTCTTGCTTTTTTCGCTGTGTACATTGTATAATATCCCGTCTGGCCCCTGTTTAAATCCGCCGTTACAGCTTGCAAAACCTACTGCCGCAAGCATTAAAAACATTAAGTTTTTTTTCATTTTTATTGAATTAGTAATTTTTTATATTTCGGTAAAATTAATTTTAATTGTTCAACAACTTGCTCAATGCTGCTGTTTGACTGCCCCCCGGCGGCATTACGGTGCCCGCCACCGTTAAAATAAAGCTTGCATATCTCGTTAGCAGGAAAGTCGCCTGTTGATCTTAATGACAGTTTTACCTGGTCGTCCCGTTCCACAATAAACGCCGCCAATCTTATACTTGTTATAGAGAGTGCATAATTTACTATGCCTTCGGTATCGCCGGTTTGTACATCATAGGTGGCAATATCCTGCTTTTTTAAAACTATTATAGCTGTATTAAACTCCGGTAGCACCTCCAGGCAATTGCTTAAGCAGTGCCCAAGTAAACGTATGCGGTTTTCTGATGCGTTACTGTAAACCAACTCATGTATGCGCCAGTTAACTGCGCCCTTGTCAATCAATTCCGCAACAACGCGGTGTACATCAGCCGTAGTGTTTGGCAGCCTGAATGATGCGGAGTCCGTCATTATACCGGTGTATAAACAGGTTGCCACATCTTTATTAATGTATTGCTTATGTTGTAAAACGTTAGCTATAAAATCATAAACCAGTTGCGCAGCTGCACAGGCATTGATATCCCAGTGGCGATAATCATCAAAGTCAGACGGATCAAGGTGGTGGTCTATCATTATCTTGTAAGCGCTGCTGGCTGCTACAAGTTCGCCCATTTTGTTTATTCTGGTAAGACTGTTAAAGTCAAGACAAAAAATAATGGAAGCGTTTTCAATGAGGATTGCAGATTCTTCCGGCTTGTCAGTAAATATTATAACTTCTTCGTTGCCCGGCATCCATGATAGAAAGTCGGGATAGTCGCTGGGGGTAATAACATATACATGATGGCCCAGTTGTATCAAATAATTATATAAACCAAGCGACGATCCAAGCGCATCACCATCGGGTTTATGATGGGTGGTAATAACTATTTTTTGAGGCTGACCCAATAGTTCAATCAGCGAGCCCGTATCTAACATTCTATTTTAAAAAGATGCAAATCTATGTAAATTAAAATGAAAGCATAATTATTTAATTTAAAAAGCCGGTGCTTTATATGAAGCAATTGGGCGGAGCCGCATGCACATTAAGTTTTTAACTTTGCCCTGCAAAATTGCTTTAGCCCTTTAAGACAAGCGTTGTCTGAAGTAAGCACCATGCATTTTTAGCATATCCTTAATAGTTAGGATTGGCGCACAGAAAAGTTGTAAAAAATTGCTTGAATATTTGAGTATATGAGCAAACTTTTTTGTTGAAGCCTTTGTATATCATAAAAATAAGTCCTATTTTTACATACCCAAACTGCCTAAACTTATTACGATTTTAAATTTAAGGCCGTTTTAAAAACAGGAAATGAAAAATGCAATTAAAATATTACGCATCTTGCTCGCTATAGCAGCGGTAATATTTGTGCATATGCTATTTTTTGTACACCATCCGCCCGAAGTTCAATTGGCCTTTTTAACACCCGGAGTTACATTGATAGGTTATTCTCTTATTCGTGATGAGCTGTATGTTAGGCCAACCGTTCGCATGTTTAAAGAAAGATAATATCGATTATCAATTCGTCTCCTGCTTCGGTATTTATATTTTCTATAATTTGCTTTCGCATCAATAACAATTCATTTTTAATTACTGATGATTCTATGCGCAAAAAGAGCTTTCTTTCGTGTACGTAAATTTCTTTTGTGCGGTTGGCTACCGCTTTACCTACAAAATTTGGCCAATGCGCAACTACGGCAGTTTCGTCAAAACGGCGCTTTATTTTATATACCTTAAGCATTTGCTCCAGGGCCTCCTTTAAATACTTATCGTTTGTTTTACGCATTTACTTCGCCTTGGGCTATTTTAAATAATTTAACCGGCACATTCATATCTTCAAATATTTGCCTAACCCGGTTGTAGCCGGTGTCGGTTATAAATACTTGCCCAAAATCATGGTTAGATACCATCTGCATTAATTTCTCCACGCGCTTATCATCCAACTTGTCAAAAATATCATCAAGCAACAAAAGGGGTTTAAAACCCTTAGCTTTATAAAGCAGCGTGTACTGGGCCAGTTTTAAAGCAATCAGAAATGATTTTTGTTGCCCCTGCGATCCAAGTTTTTTTATGGGCATGCCATGTATATAAAACAGCAGGTCATCTTTATGTACGCCACAGGTTGTACGCTCAAGCACTTTATCCTTTTCTGCACTTTTTTTTAACAACGTTTCAAGGTCAGCCTGTAATAGCTGCGACTCATAAACCAGCGCTACATTTTCGGCGTCGCCGGTTAAAAAACTGTAATGGCGGTTAAAAACCGGCGTAAAGGCCTCCATAAAAGTTTTTCGCTTTTCAAATATTCTTTTTCCGGACGCTATTAGCTGCTCGTCAAATATCTCCAGCAGGCTTTGATCATAACGGCCCGTGTCAGCAGCGGCTTTCAGCAGTGCGTTACGGTTTATCAATACCTTATTATAGGCTATCAATTCATCAAGATAGCCGTTATCTGTTTGCGATATTACATTATCAATAAACTTCCGCCTTTCTTCGCTGCCTTCGGCAATAATGCTAACATCATTAGGCGATACCATAACCAGCGGCAACAAGCCTATATGATCGGCCAGGCGGGGATAATCCTTTTTATTTCGCTTAAACTGCTTTTTTTGATTGCGTTTAACAGAGCATGCAATGGCTTCGGTTTGGCCGTTGCGACTGAAGGTGCCGGTTACAATAAAAAAATCAGTGTCCTGTTTTATCTGCTGGCTATCAATAGGGTTAAAGTAGCTTTTACACAGGGCCAGGTAATGTATTGCATCAAGCAGGTTTGTTTTTCCGGCTCCGTTATCGCCTAAAAAAGCATTCACACCATCGCTCAGTAACAACCCGGCTTCGGTATAATTTTTAAAGTTGATAACTGAAAGTTGCTGTAAATACATAAAGAAAGTTCAAATTTAGCAATTACAAGCGTGGTTTTGTGCTTATGCTGCTTAAAAGCAAACCTAATACTTAAAATAAAATGCTATTGCTAAACCTTTTTAAAAAACGTAGTTTTGCAAACTTTAATTTAGAATAACAATGTCAAAAACCCAACAAGTTGCCCAAAAACCATTGAATGATAGCGGTTTGGGACAGGTAAGTAAATTTACAAGGGAAAACCAGAAAAGCTTAACTTTTATAGTAGCAGCAGTTGTTGTAATGATAGCTGTATATGTGCTTTACCAAAAATTATATTTAGCACCCCGCGAAGGTACTGCCGCAACACAAATGCGCGTAGCACAAGAGTCATGGGCAAAGAAAGATTGGGATAAAGCCATCAAAGGCGACGCAGGCTATCCGGGTTTTGAAAAAATTATAAGCGAGTATAGCAATACCAAAGCAGCTAACCTGGCTAGTTTTTATTTAGGTGTAGCTTACCTTAACAAAGGTGAATACCACAAGGCCATTGACTTTTTAAGCGATTACAGAGGCGACGACAATATGTTAGCAGCTGAAGCTTTGGGCAGCACCGGAGACGCGTATGTTGAATTAAAGGATTATGACAATGCTGCATCTTACTTTAAAAAAGCGGTAGACAAAGCCGATAACGAATTTTTGTCGCCTTTATATTTAAAGAAGCTGGGTCTTGTTTATGAAGCAAAAAATAATAGCGAAGGCGCTGCAGAAGCTTACAAAACCATAAAAAAAGAATACCCAGCCAGCACCGAAGCGCAAAGCATTGATGCTTACATAGCACGCGTAGAAGCTAAGTTATAGTGATTGGAGATTAGTTGATAGTGATTGGTTTTACCTGTCTTATCAACTAATCTCTAATCAACTAATCTCTAATCAACTAACCCATGGCTACCCAGCTTAAAAATTTATCAGATTTTTCCGGAACAACTATACCGTCGGCAGCGCCTTTTAGCTTTGCTATAATTGCGGCTGAATGGAATGCCGAAGTTACGCTGGCCTTACACAATGGTGCTTACCAGGCTTTGGTTGATAATGGAGCCCTGCCTGAAAATATACAATCGTACTGGGTGCCCGGAAGTTTTGAGCTAACATCTGCTGCCGATATGGTTTTAAATACCACAAGTGCAGATGCCGTGATATGCCTGGGTTGTGTGATACAGGGTGAAACCAGGCATTTTGATTTTATTTGCAATGCTGTTGCCAATGGTTTAAGCAATGTTGCTGTTAAGTACACAAAACCTGTTATATTTGGAGTACTTACTCCAGATAATCAGCAACAAGCTGTTGACCGTGCGGGTGGTAAGCATGGTAACAAAGGTGTTGAAGCCGGAGTAACCGCAATAAAAATGGCGCAGCTTGGCAAAACTTTAGGCACATAATTTGCGTATAAAACAGAAAAAACGACAATGAAAAAAATTGCTTATATACTACTTGTTGTGCTTGCCCTGGGTGCATTATCCTCTTGCTCAAACAGACTGTGTCCGGCTTATAGCTCCTACCCACGCGGAGGGCGCCGATAGTTGATATAAGTCCTGCTGTTTTACGGGATGCAATCAGGCTAATGTTTGACTTTGCAATTACCGAGAACAATTTGCCCTTTTTTATATTTGTAATATTATGAATTGGACACAATTGGAATCGATTGAACAGCTGGAGCAGATTAAACAGCAACAGGGATACGCTCTTATTTTTAAGCATAGCACCCGCTGCTCCATCAGTATGATGGCAAAAAGACGTTTTGAGTTAGACTGGGATTCTTTTCCAGCTGATATGCCCCTTTATTTTCTTGACCTTATTCGCTACCGCGATATCTCTAACCAGGTAGCTCAAAAATTTCAGGTTTACCATGAATCGCCGCAATTGCTGCTGATAAAAGACGGCGAATGCATCCTTGATCAATCACATGGTTCTATATCGGTTGAGGAAACTTTAGGCGAAATTGGGAATTAAAATCCGCAGTTACATCTATCTGTAAATCAATTGTTTTTGCTTACCAGCCAAAATCGATAGTTTTTTTAACGTCCGGATGCAAGCTTACCGCAACCGGGCAGGTAATAGCTGCGTGTTCTAAAATTTTCACTTCGTTGTCTGAGTAGGTTTTAGGAAATTTTAGCGTTACAACAACTTCGGCCACGCGGCGCGGATCTGCTGCCATAATTTTGGTTACTTCGGCAGATGTATTATCTATATCAATGCCATGATTATTTGCTGCTATGCCCATTGTGGTAAGTATGCAGCCTGCCAAAGCTTCGGCTAACAAATCAGTTGGCGAAAATGCTTCTCCCTTGCCCTTATTGTCAACCGGGGCATCTGTTAAAATTGTAGTGCCTGATTGTATGTGTGTTGCCTCGGTTCTTAATCCACCTAAATAAGTTGTTTTAATAGTTGCCATAGTTCATGTAAATCGTTGTGAGGCAAATTTACGTTATAGCGGTGGGTTTCAAACCCATCGCCATAAAAAAAGCCTGTAGTAATATAAAAAAGCAATCCCACTTTTTCCAATCGTTGCCTACAAATGTTAAAAACATCGCGACAAAAACTTTTGCCCAATGCTTAAATTATTTATACATTACAAAAAACTTTAGCGCATTAGTATGCTCTTAACGCAAAATTATCAGCATTTCTCCTTTGATCTGTGGCTCACGCTTATCCGGTCCAATCCGGCGTTTAAAGAAAAGCGGGCAGTGTTTTTTCATCAGCATTTTAATTATCGCAACCTGTCCGTTGATAGCGTTAAACATACCTTTAGGCAGGTTGACATAATGTGCAACTTAATTAATGAAAAAACCGGAAAAAACATTGATGCCGACGAAATGTACCTGATGGTATTAAGCACCATGAACGAAGGCGATGCCAGGGTATGGGATATAGATATAGAGAAATTATATGCTGAAATGGAAACATTGGTATTTGAGTATCTACCCATTGCGTATTGCGACCGCACTTTAGCCGCGCTGGCACATCTCAAACAAAATAAAACAGTTACAACGGGCATACTCAGCAACACCGGTTTTATAAGGGGTGTAACATTACGCAAGGTTTTAAATCAAATTGGTATAGATCGGTATATTGATTACCAGCTTTACTCAGATGAAGCCGGGATGTCAAAACCCAATCCTGAATTTTTTAAAATGATGCTTGACCAACTGAGCGCCCATCATACCGAAATTGACCTGACCCGTGTTGTACACATAGGCGATAACCCTATAGCCGACATAGCAGGTGCAACAGCCGCAGGCCTGCACAGCCGTCTTATCAACTCAAACAACATTTATCTACCTGATATAATTGATAATGCACACCACTTACTCGTTACATAAAATAAGCAACACTGCCGATTTTGGCTTTAGCGCAGCTGATTACAGCCGGTTTAAGTTTGGCGATGGCGAAACGGCCCGGCACTTTGGTGCTGCCCTGGCCGCCGGCTTTATTAAACAGCATTTAAGTAAGCTTACTGCTGGCGGGCAAATGGTAGTTATTTCTAGCCCGTATTCGTTTATCCCCACTGCTACTTTTACACTTAAAAATTATTTTGTATCTATACTAAACCGTTGGCTTGCCCGCCATAATCTGCCTGTAGTGCAGGAAAGCAAGGTACATAGAACCATTACGTACAAAGAAGACTATGGCGAACTCGACGCTGTGCAGCGCCTGCAACTCATTGGCAATGATTCTTTTCATATTGATAAAATGTTTTTGAAGGGTAAAACGTTAGTATTTTTAGACGATATAAGAATTACAGGCGGGCATGAGCGGATGATAAAAAAAATGATTGACGAGTATGAACTGGACAACCCGGTTTATATGCTTTACTTTGCAGAGCTGATAAATGATAACATACACCCTAGTGTTGAAAATTATTTGAATTATTTTAGCGTTCAAACTATTTTTGATCTGGATGATATTATAAATGGGGGCAACTTTTGCATCAACACCCGCATAGTTAAGTATATACTTAACTACGAGCACGAAGGTTTGCGCGTGTTTTTGCATAATAAAAGCGAAGCATTTATAAATGAATTATATGATATGGCGTTGGGCAACAGTTATCACACAATGGAGAGCTACCAACTCAATTTGAATTATATTAAGAACCAATTAGTTACCAATAATAAAAAACTAGCATAATACAATGGCTATAAATTTGCAAAAGGGGCAGCGTGAATCTATCTCGGCCCCAAAGTTTACCATCGGTTTAGGATGGGACACCAACAGCTCATCAACCGGTGCAGCATTTGATCTTGATGCGTCCATATTTATTATGGGTGATAATAAAAAGCTTTTAAGCGACGAACACTTCATTTTCTACAACAATTTAAAAACACCGGATGGCGCTGTAGAACATAGTGGCGATAACCTTACCGGGGATGGGGATGGTGACGATGAACAAATAAAAGTTGATTTATCCCTTATATCGCCGCAGGCAACAGAGATCTGCATTGTAGTTACCATACACGAGGCCGCTAACCGCAGGCAGAATTTTGGGCAGGTGCGCAATTCGTTTATCCGTATATTTGATACCGGTAGCAATGCTGAACTGCTTAAATATGAGCTGGAAGAAGATTTTTCTATTGAAACAGCGGTTGAGTTTGGCCGTATTTACAAACGCAACAACGAGTGGAAGTTTGAGGCGGTTGGTGCAGGTATGAAAGGCGGCTTACAGGATTATTTAAATAAATACAACTAAAGCTAAGCAACAATGGCAATTAATTTAGAAAAAGGGCAGCGCATCAGCCTTGAAAAAAGCAATGGCAGCAAGCTGCAAAATATATGTGTAGGCATTAACTGGGGAGCGATTGAAAAAAAAGGAATCTTTGGTTTTGGCGGAAAAAAAGAAGCGGTTGACCTGGATGCAAGCTGCGCTTTGTTTAATGAGGAAAAGGGTTTACAAGAGGTGGTATACTTTGGTAACTTAAAGTCAAAAAACGGCGCAGTAAAACATAGCGGCGATGATTTAACCGGCGACTTAGGTGGCGACGACGGCCTTGATAATGAGGTAATAACTGTTGACCTTGGTGGATTAGCCCCTACAACAACCTACGTGGCTTTTGTATTAAACAGTTTCCGTGGGCAGGATTTTGGCAGCATTCCATTTGCATCGCTGCGCGTTTACGAAGGGACCCCTAAACGCGTTAACGAAGTATTTGCTACTTACAACATTACAGGCGGCAATTTTGCCGGGCACGTATCAATGGTGCTAGGTGTTTTTTACAAGCGCAACGGCGAATGGAAGTTTAATGCCATTGGCGAACCAACAAAAGACAAAAAACTACAGGAAACCGTACAAACGGTTACACAACAATATTTATAAAGAATAAGCCCTGTTTAACCGGGGTTAAAACATAATATAATGGAACCTACACCCAACAGTACCGAACCGGTTGTTGCACCAATAACAGCTGTAAAGCTGATAGATAAAGAGGGCAATGTTGATCTTACGCAGGCTACTCCCGAAGACATCAGCAAGTACTCAGCTTTAAATAAGGACTTAAACCCTGCCGACTCCAACTCCATATTAAATTATGGTGTGGATGTGCAGAACTCAATGGAGCGTTATAGTAACCAGTTTTTGTCATCAGTGCGTACCTATAACTCGGGCGAGGTTGGCGGGCTGATCAATGAGCTATTGGTTGAGCTGAACTATATTGATGTTGATGAACTGGAACAAGGCTCATTCAAAAGTTTTTTATCAAAGATCCCCTTTATTAAAAATCTGGTGGTTGATGTAAAAAAAATGTTCCAGAAGTATGATCTGGTAGTTAATAACGTAGACAAGATCACCAATAAAGTAAAAGCCGGGCGTTTAAATGCTATAAAGGATAACAGCTCTTTGCAAACCATGTTTGATAGCAATGTAACGTACATCCATCAAATGGAAGAGCTCATTATATCCGGCCAGATAAAATACAAGGAACTAATGGAAAAGCTGGCCGAAATGGAAGCCAACCCCACAGCTTACCAGGATTATGAAATTGCTGATCTGCGCGAGTTTTGTGGCCGTTTGGATAAGCGCCTGGCGGATATGAAGATCGTTCGTTTCATCATGTTGCAATCATTGGCGCAGATCCGTGTGGTGCAGAATAATAACACATCCATTGCAGAAAAAGCGCAGTCAATTGTTTCAACAACCATTCCGGTTTGGAAAAATCAGCTTACTATTGCAGTAGCGTTACAAAGGCAAAAGGCCAATGTAGAAATGCAGCGCAAAATATCTGATACAACTAACACCATCCTGCAAAAAAATGCCGACCTGTTAAAACAGAACAGCATTGATGTAGCCAAAGAGAATGAGAAAACGGTGGTATCAATTGATACATTGAAACGCACTACGCAATCGTTAATTGAAACACTTAACGAGGTAAAGCAGATCCATGATCAGGGCACGCAAAACCGCAAGCTATTAAATACTGAATTACAAACGCTGGAAACCGAATTAAGAAAGAACGTAACCAACGTAAGCTAATGATGCTGCATGGATGACAACCCGATACTACGCGAGTCTACACGATTATTAAATAAACTACACCTTTTATCTGCCTTTTTTGAAGACGAAATAGTTTATAAGATCTACTTGCGTACACAGGTTATCCACAGGCTGTATGAAAGCAATCCGGAGCTGGACATTAACAAGCTGGAACTATTCCATGTGCAGTTCACATCGGCGGTTATTGATCTGCTTAAAAAAATTAAAAAGATCAATGAGCGCAACACTTCACTGCTATTTGAAGAAATTCAGCTTAACAAGGACCTGATCCAAAGTGTAAAAGACAGCGATTTCAACTTTGCAGATTACAATAACGATAAGCAACGGCAGGCCCTACGCATAAACACATCGTTGAAGAAGCTCTATGAGTTACTGTCTGCCGACGGGCAAGAATATCCCTTCGCTAAAAATATAAACGCCTTTAGCGCCCGCTACGCGCAGGATTATTTTTTTGACATAAGTACCGAGATGTTGGGCAATCTTACCACTTACCAGCCTGCCGAAGTTTATACTCATGCCAGCGCGGTTATTGAGCGTAAGCTAATGGGCAAAGCCTGCAAGCACGATTTTAGAACAGAGTTTTATTGCGGCCTTAAAACCGGTAACCTGGCGCTCGAGGTTTATAAGTTTATTGACGAGGATACTTATTACCTGTTCTATCCTTCAAGAAATTTGTTTTTACTATGCGATATCGCGCTGTTAGGAACCATTGAACAAAGTACGGAAGTAACCCGCAACGAACGCATAATACAGGAGCTATTAGACAAAAACGACCAATTGCAAAGCAGCGCGGCCTTGGCGCGGATACACATACCACATGAGGTAAGCAGTCTGCTGGGCGAGAATTACAAGAAAATTACCGACATTAACTTTCTGCAAAATATTGCCGGATTTGATGCGCAAGCAAATATTTTAAAAACCATGCTGAATACCGATATCATTTAGCATATTGTAACAGATATTTGCATTATTGGTCTAAAACAAAAAATAAGATACTTACATGGACATTTTACATTCGCTTTTAGGCGAAGACATAAAAGCAGGCTTGCTTATTATATTAAACCTGATTGTTATTGAAAGCCTTTTATCGGTTGATAATGCTGCTGTACTGGCAACAATGGTGCTTGATCTGCCGAAAGAGCAGCGCAGCAAGGCCTTAAAATACGGCATTATCGGTGCTTACGTATTCAGGGGCATTTGTTTGCTTTTAGCATCGTGGCTGGTTAAAGTTTGGTGGCTTAAACCTTTGGGAGGTTTATATCTCATCTATCTGGCATTTAGCTATTTCAAAAACAAATCGGCTGAAAAGGAAGAAGAAGAGGCCATAAAAAAAGAGGAAAGCTGGCTGTACAAATCTACCGTAGGAATGATCGGTCCGTTTTGGGCTACAGTAGCTCTGGTGGAGTTGATGGATCTTGCTTTTTCCATCGACAATGTTTTTGCCGCCGTTGCATTTACAGATCACGTGTTTCTGATCTATACGGGCGTATTCATCGGTATATTAGCCATGCGTTTTGTTGCGCAAGCTTTTGTTAAGCTGATGGAAAAATTTACTTTCCTGGAAGCTATAGCGTTTATAGTTATCGGCGTGTTAGGTATAAAATTAACATCTTCATTATACACCCATTTCTTCCCCGACACCACGTTGGCACACGCTATTGAGGGCGAGCAAACGGATATGTACGTGTCTATTTTCACGGTAGGTATTTTTATAATACCGGTACTGTCATCAATACTATTTAATTTCCCTAAAAAGAATATTATTGAGCCGGAAGTAGCCGAGGCTGCGGAGGATGTGTTGGATAAGAGTTAAAATGATTTATCAAGTACACCGTCGGTTTGCTTCCTCGGTGAGTACCTACGTTCTCACTAAGAAATAATTTTCTTACATTTGAGTATGAACGAAATATTTTTTCTGATTGAAGAGGCTATTGAAGGTGGATATACAGCAAAGGCAATTGGGGAGTCGATATTTACAGAAGGCGATACCATAGAGGAATTGAAAGAAAATATTCGTGAAGCAGTACAGTGCCATTTTGACGAGGACAAACTTCCGAAGATAATTCGCTTACATATGGTCAAAGAAGAGATAATAACTGTGTAGCTTCAGTTTTTTTATGTCACCCAAAATTCCTCGCGATATTTCTGGAAACGATTTGATAAAACTATTGATCAAATTTGGGTATGTTGTAGTTCGTCAAAAGGGCAGTCATATCAGATTATCCCGTTCAGTCTCTAATTCTGAGTACCATATTACCATACCTAACCATGATCCGATCAAACTTGGAACATTAAATGCTATTCTGTCTGATGTTGCTGAACACTTAAAGATCAGTAAAGACGAGATATTGAAAAAGCTTTGATTTAATATCTTTCTCAACTTTTCCTGCTAAATTTAAGCCATAATTCCTTACCCTATGGATAAAGTTAATGCGCAATGGCTGCAAAATATTGATGCCCTTAAAGATGTGCCGCTTGAACAGCTGCAGTGGTTTTTAGATCACAGTGAGCAACTTACCCTAGCGGAAGGTGATAGTCTTTTTACACAGGGCGACAAAATAAAAGGAACTTATGTTATTATAGAAGGCAGCTTTCGGCTATGTATGCCCTTTGGCGCGGAAATGCGTGAGGTGGCGGTTTTTGAAGCTGAAGACATCACCGGTCATTTGCCTTTTTCACGAAGCAAAATGTCTGGCGGAGTTGGCGAGGCGGTTACAACAACCACTTATTTGTTATTCCCCATAGAACATGAGCAAGCCATGATCCGCAGTCAGTTTGAACTGACGCAGTCGCTGGTACATGTTATGGCCAACCGCATCCGCGATTTTACTGCAAGGCAGCAGCAAAATGAAAAAATGATGGCACTGGGTAAGTTATCCGCGGGCCTGGCGCACGAGCTGAACAATCCGGCATCTGCCGTAGTGCGCGGTTCGGCATCGCTATTAAAACATTTAAAACTGGTGCCCGATGCTTTTAAACGCGTAATGGCAATGAAATTGAGCGTTGAAGATGTAACTTATGTAAGCGATAAACTGTTCTCGGTTATTTGTAAAGACGAAAAGCCAACGCTAAGCATGATGGAGCGCTCTGAAAAAGAAGACGATGTGCTGGACTGGCTGGATGAATACGATGTGGAAAACAGCCCGGAAATAGCAGAAAACCTGGTAGATTTTGGTTTCTCTGTTGCTGATCTGGATGATTTTAAGACGCACATTCCACAAGAGGCCCTTTCATCTGTTTTTGGCTGGATCAACAATAACCTGGTTACCGAAAAAATGGTTATAGATATTGAAGATGCATCGCGCCGCATTGCAGATCTTGTTGGCGCAGTTAAAACCTTCACCCACATGGATCAAGGCCATGGAAAGCAATACGCTGATATTCACATTGGCATCCGTAATACGTTAACCATGCTTCAGCATAAAATAAAGCAGGGCAATGTTAAGGTAGAGGAGCTGTTTGATACTACGTTGCCACAGGTAAATGCCATGATAGGTGAGCTTAACCAGGTTTGGACCAACCTGATTGATAATGCGCTGGATGCTATGGAGGGCAGTGGTAAAAGTGTATTGCAAATTAAAACCGGCAGAGCTGCTAACTGCGTACAGGTTTGCATAATTGACAATGGCCCCGGCATCCCCGAGGATATTAAAAGCCGCATATTCGATCCGTTTTTTACCACTAAGGAAGCAGGTAAGGGTACCGGATTGGGTTTGGATGTGGTTACCAATATAGTAAAGCAGCATAACGGAAAGATCAAACTTGAATCTGAACCGGGAAGAACTGCTTTTATTGTGGAATTTCCGTTTAATGGTTAACCCCGCTATTTGTATCTTTATATCATAATGAGTTTACCTATCATATTTTGCATTGACGATGACGCCCAGGTTTTAAGGGCCATTACGCGCGACCTTAAAGGCCGTTACCGTGATAGATATAGAATTTTAAGCACCAGCAATGTGCAGGAAGCGTTGGACAGCCTGCTTGATCTGAATAACAAAGGCGAGAGTATTGCTCTTTTTATATCAGACCAACGCATGCCCGAAATGCAGGGCGTTGATTTTTTGGCCAAAGCACTTAAGTTCTTCCCCGAAGCTAAGCGTGTTTTACTGACCGCTTATGCGGATAAAGACGCAGCCATACAAGCCATCAATGCCGTAAAGCTGGATTATTATCTGATAAAGCCCTGGGACCCGCCCGAGGAGAAATTGTTCCCGGTGGTTGATGATCTGCTGGATAATTGGCAATGCGATTACCATCCCGTATTTAAGGGTATTAAGGTGATAGGCTACCAGTATTCGCAAAAATCGCATGAGATAAAAGATTTTTTGGCCGGTAACCTCGTACCCTACCAATGGATGGATGTGCAAGCAGAAAAAGAGGCTGAAAAGCTATTGCAGCACAATAACCTTTCAACTAATGATGTGCCGGTTGTTTTTTTAGAGGACGGTAAATTTTTGGTTAACCCCGGTATAGTTGAAATTGCCGACCGGATTGGCCTTAACCCCCAGGTACAGCGGCAGGATATTTATGATGTGGTAATAATAGGTGCCGGTCCGGCAGGTTTAGCGGCGGGCGTTTACGGCGCTTCCGAAGGATTAAAGACCCTGCTTATAGAGCGTCGTGCGCCGGGTGGTCAGGCCGGAACCAGTTCGCGTATTGAGAATTACCTGGGCTTCCCTACCGGCTTGAGTGGAGCAGAATTAACCCGTCGTGCTATGACGCAAGCTGCACGCCTGGGAACCGAGTTCCTTTCGCCGCAAACTGTTAGCGCCATACAGCAAAAAGATGGATATAAGCGTATCCAGTTAGAAGATGCCGAAGATATAGTTACCCGCAGCGTAGTGATCACTACAGGTGTTGACTACCGCAAGCTGGAAACACCCGGCATGAGCGAGTTTACTGGTGCAGGCATTTATTACGGCGCTGCAATGACAGAAGCCACCGCCTGTAAAGACAAAGAGGTTTACGTGGTTGGCGGCGGCAACTCTGCCGGGCAGGCTGCTATGTACTTGTCTAAGCTTGCCAAAAACGTTTACATCCTTATCCGTAAAGATAGTTTGAGCTACACCATGTCTGCCTATTTGATTGATCAGATAGCCGGAGAGTCAAACATTCATGTAATGTCAAAAACAGAGATAACTCAGGCTTATGGCTCGGAGCGTTTAGAGCGTTTGGATATCCGGGACCTGGCAACCGGCGAGGTTAACCAGAAAACAGCTGATGCCCTTTATATTTTTATTGGTGCTAAACCTTTTACTGATTGGCTGGGAATAGATATTATTAAGGATGAAAAGGGCTTTATTGAAACAGGTCGTGACCTTAAACTGAACACAGAGTTTGATAAGATCTGGAAGCAAAAACGCGACCCATACCTGTTAGAGACGAGTTGCCCCGGTGTGTTTGCTGCGGGCGATGTAAGGGCGGGTGCCATGAATCGTGTAGCATCTGCCGTAGGCGAAGGCTCAATGGCTATTAGTTTTGTACATAAATATTTAGCGGAGGTAAAATAATGGAACAACCCGACGTATGCGATCATATAACCGGCCTTACTGAACTTAAGGTGGCTGATGAACTGGTTTGCGAGATCTGTATAAAAAACCACGGGAGCTGGGTGCACCTGCGTACTTGTCAAACCTGTGGCGTAACTTTATGCTGCGATGACTCGCCAATGAAACACATGACGGCTCATTACCACGAAACCAAACACCCCGTTATTTCATCAGCCCAACCCGGCGAACGCTGGTTGTGGTGTTATCCGGATGAAGTATTTGCGGAGTATTAGCATCTGGTTGCAGAATTAAAAGGAGCCATCCAGGTATGGGTTACGGATGACTCCTTTTAGCTTTACATATCCATTATCATATTTCGCGGCCTCCCTAGTTTTAGCATACTTGGGTTAATGCGCAGATAAACCTGTATAGCCACAGGGGCAGACCCGTAGATATATTTTACAGGCGCAGGCGAAATGTTTAAAGTGCCTTGTAAGCCCGCGGTTAAATTGGTTTCCTTAAAAGTGCCCAGTAAATAATTGGTACCTAAAGTTATAGCATTGATGTTCAATTTAGGGTTGCCCGGTAGCGCACTCTCCAGATCAAGTGCTTCGGCATCTTTTTGCACAAACTCGTATCGGCCATACAAGGCAGCTTTACGCCCTTGCATAGTGCTTTCCAACAATACCGATGGTTCTACAGCGCCGTGTCCTTTGTGTTTATTTTGTCCGTAAACCAGTGTAGTTGCTACATAACTGTTTGCGCTTAGCATTTTAGTGTGTATGGCCGACGCCGTAAAACGGCTTACATCTTCGGGGTGAGCCTCTTCGGGGTTATGCAACCAGCCATTTGATACCTGGAACGCCCATTGCGAAGTGGGGTTGTATGACAGGCGGACAGAATAAGAATCAAACCGTGCTTTATCAAAGCCATAACGAAACTCATCGGGTTCTCGACCAGTAAATGCGGAACCTTCCAGTTTAAAATTTTTGTGCCGCAGCCCAAGCGTAGCCACCCCAAAAGCAATGTGTGTAGCATCCTGATAATGGTGGCTTAAAGGTGCATCGGGCGAGTTCCAGCCTGACATGCGGTGCATAAATACCGGCGGCCCAAGCGCAGGCTCGCTTGGGTAACCTACAGACAGCGACAGATCAGTGCTTTTAGCTACGCGATGGGTGTAAGCCAGGCTCAGTTGTGCAAAAAAGTCGTGTGGGTGTTGCCGGTCAACCAGTATGTTGCCTTTGTAACTCTCGCCTGTTTGATACAGCAGCGGATACCCGCCGTTGCCTACCAGAAAAGGATCTAAAGAAAACATGGTATTAATAGCGAACAACCCGTTGCGGCCAACCCGGCGTTGCGTCATTAACATTACCATATTGGGTGCGTCAAACTTACCGCTGCCGCGTGTGCCAGATTTGAATGCATCCTGCTGGTTGTAACGCACAAAAATGTCGCCGTGTATCATCGTCATCCATTTTTTGCCATGTATCATGTAAGCATAAATAGGTGTTTCATCCGGCACCCAGGATGTGCCGGAACCATCGCGACTCATAGGTAGATCTAACGAGAATTTACTCGTCATGGGTGGGCCATCGTCAATATGTTGGTTGGTTTTTGTAGTATCTGTAATATGGTGGTCATGCTGTGCCAGGAGCGTATTAGTGCAAGCTAACACAAGCGCAGCAACAATAATTATTTGTTTCATCTGAATTAAAAAAGTAAATTGATCGTAATAAAAATTAATGCATGCTAAATGCTATGCACAGTTTAGAATGTTAAACGGTCAATAAAACTCAGATGCGCAGATTGCGGTTCTTTAAAAAAGACTCTGTCTTTGATGGTGGGGGTGGGGCAGGCGGAGTGGTTTTATCAAACAACTTCTCCAGCAAAGCCTGATGCGCCGCTGGAACAAAATCGCTTAAAGAAAAACCCGGCAGTTCAAAACTAAATATACCGGGAGCGTTGGATGATGTTTCTGCCTGATGTGCATCTTTAACTTTTACATCAACTTTTTTGTCGCTGCAACCCTTCATTTTCTCGCCGCTTGGGGTGCAGGCGGGCGCGGGGCCGTTTATTTTTATAGCGGCTATGGTCCCGCTGCAAAAGTGCAGATTCATGGCGAAGCCCGTACCGGTTACCCCGTACAACAGCATCATCAATATAACTGCAATCTTTTTCATTGCCACAAATGTAGGCTATAGCTATTTAATATCAATGCCATAAAGCAAAAAAACCGGACACAAATGCCCGGTTTTCTTAAAACCTATATGGTGTATTAATTAATTGCCTTGTTTAGCGTCTTGTTTCATTTTGTCGTTAGCTAATATAACTATCTCAACTCTACGGTTTTGCGCACGGCCATCAACAGTTGTATTAGCAGCGATAGGTTCAGATTCGCCTTTACCTGAAGTGCTTATACGAGACCCACTAACACTAGCCGAAGCCAGGTAAGATTTAACCGATTCAGCTCTTCTTACAGAAAGATCCATATTATGGCTGTCAGAACCAGTATCATCTGTATGACCAATGATCATAACGTTGGTTTCGGGGTTGTTTTTAAGTGAGGTTGCAAAGTTTTGCAGGTTTGTTTGCGCTGCAGCTTTAACATCGGCCTTGTCAGTATCAAACAAAATACCTGAGTCAAATTTCACCAGGATACCTTCGCCATCTCTTATAACAGTAGCACCAGGTACAGTTTGTTTTATCTCGGCCGCTTGTTTATCCATACGTTTGCCAATTAAAGCGCCGGCTGTGCCACCTACCGCACCACCAATTATGGCGCCCAATGCAGTATTGCCTGCACTTTTACCTATTATAGCGCCAATTGCACCACCTGCACCCACACCTATGGCGGCACCTTTTTGTGTTTTGTTCATTGAGCTACAACCTGCACCCATAAACGCGGCGGCTGACATTGCTAAACCTATTGTAGCTACTTTTAATCTATATGTTTTCATAATATTGTTATATATGATGAAACATATTCAAAGCAAGTGCCAAAGTGGGGGTATGATATTACAAGCAGTAATTGTTACTGAAACAATAATATTTTAATAATTTAGAAAGTTTTTACATTGTCCGGGCTGTTGCTAATAAGGCACAACATTAAAACCGACCATTTTTTAGTACGGTAAATATTGCGAAGGTTGAGAAAAATACCGAGAAGGAATTACGCCGCAATATCTTCTACCATTTTGCGGAACGTAGCGGCGCTTATGGGCTTTACTATAAAATCAGAGATCTGCTCATAACCTTTAGCTTTGTTAAAATCAGCCTGGTCTATTGAAGAACTTACAATATAAACCACTATACGTTTATTAATAAGCGGGCTAAGTTTGATAAATTCATCCATAAATTGCCATCCATCAAGCACGGGCATGTTAATATCAAGCAGGATCAGATCTGGCAGACTGGCTAACTCGTAAAGATATTGGTTGAAAAAATCAAGGGCCAGTTTTCCGTTTGCAAAGAACAGGGTTTTTTCTGCCAGTTTAGAGTTGTCTATGATTCTTTTTACGGTAAACGTATATATATCGTCGTCATCTATTACGCAGGCAATATCAATTTTTTTCATTATTGTGAGGGGGCTATTCAATAGTACTCTAAATATAGCATTTAGAGGCCAAGATTTTACAGCCCCCACAGGGTATTTAACGGCATTGGCACTAAGCGGCTGTTTCTTAGTTACTTTATTTTAGCAACAAAAGCCGCGTAAGTATATTATATCAAAAAACTTACAAAGTAATCTCCTCGCCAATAACTGGCAGCCTGATATTGATACCGGCTTTTATAAATTTTTCGGTGGTTTCATCCTTATCAATGACGATTACAGGGAAGGTGTCATAATGAATACCGATGACGTTTTTGCAATTGATGAACCGTGTTGCTTTAATGGCATCGTCAACGCCCATAGTATAGTTATCGCCAATGGGTAAAAATGCCCAGTCAAGGTTTTCATCTTCAAGCAGCTTCATATCATAGGTAAGGGCGGTATCACCTGCGAAGTATATCTTCTTTCCTTCGGCGTACAGCACAAAGCCTGCCGGATTACCACCGGGCGAACCATCAGGTAGCGTACTGGAGTGTACCGCGTTTACCATTTTTACCCTACCGAAATCAAAATTAAAGCCGCCGCCTATGTTCATGCCGTGTACATTTTCTATACCCTTGCTGTTAAGCCAGTCGGCAATTTCAGCAATGCATACAACTTTGGCGCCACTGCTTTTTTGTATTTCTATCAGATCAGCAACGTGGTCGCCATGCCCGTGCGAAACCAAAATATAATCGGGCTTTAAAGCATTTATATCAATATGGCTTGCCGCCGGATTGGGGGTAATAAAAGGATCAAACAATAGTTTTTTTCCTTCGGTTTCTATTATTATGGTTGATTGGCCGTAGTAAGTTGTTTTCATGGTCTGAACTAAGATTTATATGATTAAAAAATTCCAGGATTAATAGTTATGGGAGATTTAAATCACGCCCATCCTCTAATCCGAAAATCAGGGTCTTTACTTGCCAAACAATCCGCCCAACCCGCCAAACATATCCTTAGTGGCCGCCGCCATTTCGCTTTGGCTAACATTGTCGGCTTGCTGCATAGCTTTGTTAATGGCAACCACTAACAATTCTTCAATCTCTTCCCTGTCTGCGTCTTTAAAAAAATCACCGTCAATAGTAACGCTTTGCACCAATTTGTTGGCGTTGGCAGTCACGGTTATTTTACCGCCTTCGGCAGTACCCGTAACAGTAATAGCATCTAATCTCTTTTTTATCTCGCCAGCCTTTTGCTGGGCCTCCATTATTTTATCGAACATATGTTTTAAATGTGAAGATATGCATATGTGCGTATGTGCAAATGCATGTCCAATGTTGTAATTATTAAATTAATTTTAATTTGCACATCTGCATATCCACACATCTGTACATCATATCAATCCTCGCTCGCATCGCCATTACCGCTGTAAGCTGCTTTTCTAACCACTGGCATCCCTGTAATTTTAAATAGCTCGTCTAATTCTAATAAACTACCGTTTGAAAGGTTTGACAGCAATACTATGGTTATATCATTTTTCAGATCGCGCAGGTAAATGTGCTTAAACCCGTGCCACCAGCCTGTATGGTAAACTACTTTTTGCCCCGGCGACTCAAATATACGCCATCCGTAGCCATAATTAAAGTGCCCGCGAAGCCACTTATTGCGCGGAGCATAGGCAGAATCAAGTGTTTCTTTTTTCAATAACAGGCCCGCACGCAGGGCACGGTCAAAAAGATACAGATCCTTAACCGTGCTGTATATGCCTTTGTCGCCCACCGGCCCATCCAAGAAATTCTGCGCCACAGAGTATCGCCAGTTACCACGGTCATGGCCTACCACATCTACTGGTATTTTATCATAATTGGCCTTTGAGTAAACGTGGGTATGCGCCATATGTGCCGGTTTAAATACGTTCTCTTTAAGAAATTGCGTATACGGCACGCCGCTTGCTTTTTCAATTATAGCACCCAGCACCATAAAGTTTGAGTTGTTGTAATGAAAAGAAATGTCGGGCTTATTATAACGTGCCGGTTTGTACTGAGCTATCATATCCATGGCGCCCTGGTTGGTAAGGCCCTTGCTTTGATCTCGTTTTTCTTTGCGGTAAATATCATCAACAAAATAAACGTAATTCATCATCCCCGACCGGTGGGTGAGCAACAAACGGATAGTAACACCATCATACGGAAAATTGGGAAAAAACCGGCGCACATCGTCATCCAGCTTAAGCTTGCCGCGCTCCATCAACAGTAAAATAGCAGTACCCGTCATGGTTTTGGATATAGAGGCCAGTTCAAATTCTGATCCTATTTTCAAGCTGTCGCGATGCAGGTAATCTGCCCAGCCAATGGCATTCTCATAAATTATTTTTCCTTTTTTTGCAACAAGCACATTCCCGTTAAAGCCCCGGGTTTTATGCAGCTTTTGCATATATTCATCAATACGTTTATCGGGTTTTTGGGCGTTATAAGTTAGCAATGCGGTAGTGTCAAACTTTTCAGTATTTGAAGCCGCGGTTTTGGTTTTTTCAGTGCCGGAAGAACAGGATGCCGTTAAGGCCAACAAAGGTATAAAAACAGATAGGCGTAAATTCACTTAGTATATAGGTATATGATGTTAAATAATAAGCCCGCAATGTTAAAATTAAATAATGACGATAAAACTAAAAAATTAAACAATTATAATTTTAGTTTAGTAACTCGTTAACTTTAAGTATGCAAAACTTTAGTAAAACACTACTAACAGCGCTGCTTGTTTTTTGTTCGGCAATAATTTTTGCTCAGGATAAAGCAGCCGAGGTTAAAGCGCTGGTGCAAGCCGGTGTAAAACTTCATGACGAAGGTAAATTTGATGAGGCTATAGCAAAATATCAGGAGGCCTTAAAAATTGACCCTAATAGCGGCACTGCTATTTTTGAAATAGCCTATTCCAATTATCAAAACGGAAAACCAGATGTCGCGATCCCTTTTTTGGAAAAACTGATAAAAATAGACCCCACATCGGCCGAAGCATTTGATATGCTGGGGAATATTTACGATGATAGAAAAGTATATGATAAGGCGCTTGATTATTATAAGCAGGGCCTGAAAGCCGATCCGGATTATCAGCGGCTTCATTTTAATTTAAGTATCTTCTATCAACGACAAAAGTTATACCCAGAGGCAGAACAAGCTGCAATAAAGGCCATTAAGCTAAATCCGGGTCATGCCAGCAGCCACAGGGCATATGCCCTTGCCGCCTTCAATTTAAATAAAAGGGCGGCCTCTTTATTGGCATGGTGTAGTTTTTTGTTGCTTGAACCGCAAAGCGGGCGATCTGCGGAGGCATGCAACTATGTTAAATACCTGGTTAATTTTGGTATAAAGCATGATGGAAAAGGCAATACAAATACCACCGTTTCGCCAAATTCAAATGACCTTATGTTTTCTATTGCTGTAATTGGCGCTACGTCCGGAAAGAAAGACTTGTCATCTGTAGATTCCCTCTCCCTTCAACTGGCCTCACTTTTTAAAATTCAGGATACTCCTAAGGATATAACGGAGCCTTCCTTTTACAGCAAGTTTTTTGTTGATTATTTTAAAAACATGGCTAATACAGACAATGTGGCCGCGTTTACGCATTTTATAACACTTAGCACCAACAAAGACGAGGATGCGGAATGGTTTAAGGCGCATGATGCCGAACTGAAGAAGTTTGATAACTGGTACGGCAGCACCAAACGAGTATATGAATAATAATGGCGCGAATTAAACAACTGATAATTGCCGGCCTACTACTTGCGATTAGCATTACTGCATTTGGCCAAAATGAAGGGCTAATTGCCGAAGGGCTGGAACTTCAAAAAGCAGGTAAACATACAGAAGCGGCTGCAAAATTTAAAGAAGCGCTTCATATAGAACCATATGATGCGGCTGCTAATTATCAATTGGCGTTTAGCCTTGTTACTTTAAAAAGAGGAGATGAAGCCATTCCGTATGCCGAGAAAGTTATCAAAACCTCGTCAGCTTATACCGCTGCTGCTTATGTTTTGCTGGGGGGCATTTATGATGGATCAGGGCAGGCCGGGAAGGCAATTTTAATTTATAACGATGGTTTGAAAGCTTTTCCAAACGACCAGAATATGTGGTTTAATTTGGGGTTGGCTTACTTTAGGAACAAGCAATATGCCGATGCCGAAAAAGCCGCTATTGAGGCCATTAAACTTGACGCAAAGCATGCTAACAGCCAGCGCCTGTATGCCCTTGTAGCCTTTCATCAAAATAAAAGAATGAATGCATTGTTGGGGCTTTGCAGTTTTTTACTTACGGACCCTAATTCGCCGCGTGCCGAAGAAGCCTACACCAATATACAAAGCATTTTAAAGGGCGGGGTTTTAAAAGGAGCCGATACCAAAGAACTCTCTGCCGCCGAAGCGAAAGAAGCGGTCGTTTTAAATGCCGGTATAACGGCCATAATTAATTCGCCTGCAACGCAAAAACTATTTGGGCTGGCCTTGCTTGAATATCAACTTAAAAGTATTTTCATGTTTGCCGGGTTCTCTGCAGGCAAAAAACCCAATAAAAGCTTTTTTGATAATTTCTTTGCAAGCTATTTTTATAAGTTGGCGCAAGGCAACAATACCGAAGCGTTGGCCCAGCTTATTATTAAAAGTGCAGATGCAACCGCATATGAAAAATGGCGGCTTGCCAACCCTGCTAAAGTTACAGCACTGGATGAATGGCAAAAAAAAACCCCGCAGGCATTTTAAATAATTAATTACAGGTACGCACAAAAATTCCACTTTATGAAGTAGAAATGCTCTCTACAAGAGTGATCTGCATTTTTTGTAAAACCCTCGTTTTTAGCAGGGTGTAGCACTTTACGTGCTATGCTACACCCATTAGTGCACCTACAGATTTTTTTAATTAGCCACCCTCCCAACACCAAACTGATCAGCAATGCCTGTCGCTCTATTATTGGTCATAAAAACTTCTATCATTTTCTCGCTGCCAACGGCGTTGTGGTTCTCGTCGGTTAAATAAGTTATAACATAACGGGTTTTCGTGTCCAGTACCTCACCGCTTGATGGGTAGGCATATTTACCATCTTTGCTGAATGTTATCCATCCCGGCATATCGCGCAGCGGAATAGTTGTTAATTGCTGATAAGGCGGCTTACTAGCAAATACGTGCATCCGCATATTAAAGCCATCGCATAACCAGATCTCTTTTTCATCAGGTGTTAAACCTATGCCGTGGCTTGGGCATCCGTGGCGCCTCACCGTTCCCTTTTCCCAGCCCTGAACCACCACTTTTGCCGTGCGCTGCCCGGTTTTCAAATCGCCCACCTCAAAGCCCAGCAGATCATTACAGTTTACGTATATGGTGCTTTCGGCCCCATTAATGGTAAACGGCCTTACCGGTGCCGAGAACGGGCCTATTTGCGATACGATCTCATTGGTTTTGGCATCCGCAACCTTAACTACCGTGTTGCCAATATCTGACATGTACACGCGTTGCCCTGAAAGCCCGTAAACCGTGTTGTGCGATTTGTTGAAACCATCAAGTTGTTTAATTATATCGCCGGTTTTGGCATCCAGAACCGTCCAGGTGTGCCCTTCAAAAGCGGGCAAGAAAATGGTTTTTCCATCAGGCGATACCGCAAGCCTGTCGCACCCGCCGGGTATAAGTTTCTCCCAAACTAGTTTACCCGTACCTATATCTATGCGTTGTAATGATTCCCAGGTGGTTATGTAAACGCTGTTAAGCGGTACGCTCGCCGCTATACCCTTAACGTTTGATGGCAGGCCGTTAGGGTGCATACCCTTTGTAGAAATGCGCTTTACAAACTTGTGCCCGTTATTAATATCAAAAACCAGTAAACCATGCCCCCCGTAGCCCATGTAATCGCGTATGCCGGGTACCGCTACAAAAAGATAACGCCCGTTCAACGCGGGCGCCTTTGGTACGCCAGCCTCTTTTTTAACCTCATTCCAACCGGTATTTAAATGGACAATGCACACTAAAAAAATGGCAATAATAAGGTTGATCCTGGTTTTAATCCTGGGTTTCATAATTCAGTTAATTTACGGAGATATTGTTAGGCGATTATAATTGCATATCAAACTTAACAAGAAGCATCCGAAACTGCAAATATTCAGGAAGTTATGAGAGAGTAATTTATCAGGCAGCTAACTGATATTCTACTTTTTGCAGCAGCGCGTTCAGGTCAAACGGTTTATGCAATACATCGTCAGGAGCGCCGGGCAGCTTAAGCGCATCGTCCAGATCTTCTGCGCCCGAACACAAAATAACAGGGAGGTTTTTAGTTGAGTTGTTTAATTTAAGCAGTTTGCATATATCGCGTCCATCCAGATCGGGCAATGCCAGATCTAGAATAACCAAGTCGGGATGATCTATTTTAATAGTACTAAATACTTCGTTTCCGGTATACAAAGCTATAACGTCATAGCCCTTACTGTTTAATATATAGGTCATTACCTCTACCATGAACACATTGTCATCCACTATTAATATTCGCTTCGTCATGATACACTCATCTTATTGTTAGTTAAGTCAAACGCTGTGCCACTGTTTTCTGAATATGCCGCCAAAGCTTTATCTTTACGGTCTGAGGTACAATTGGATAAAATAAAAATACTGGAACGCTACCTGCCGCCACAAGCCGCTCCGCTTATTGGCCGTTGGATAGATTACTTTAAATGCGAATTTAAAATATCGCGCAACCGCAACAGCAAGTTTGGCGATTACCGGCCCCCGCACGATGGAAAGGGGCATCGGATCTCTGTAAATTACGATCTTAACCCCTACGCTTTTTTGGTAACTACTGTACATGAATTTGCGCACCTACACACCTGGAACGAGCATAAGCACAAGGCAAAACCGCACGGCACAGAGTGGAAAAATAACTTTAAACGCATGATGCAGCCTTTTTTTGAAAAGGATATTTTTCCGCCCGATGTAAAACAGGCAATTGTAAGTTATCTGGATAATCCGGCGGCGTCAAGTTGTTCTGATCTGGGGCTTTACCGCTCCTTACGTAAATATGATGCGCCAAAAGATGACGTGCATACAGTGGAAAAAATACCAGTACACGCGCTTTTTAAATTAAAGGATGGCAGAGTTTTTCGTAAGGAAGAAAAGTTACGCAAAAGGTACAAGTGTACCGAGGTAAGTACAAAACGTGTATACCTGTTTAGTCCGGTTGCTGAAGTTGAATTGATAAAAGATTAGCTTAGCCCCTGATGATACGCCTTGTTTTAATAATCATCCTCTTCGTGATCTCGCTTTTAGCCGTGTTTGAAGCGCCTGCTTACTATTTATGGCTGTTGGCCATTGCCGTTACAGAGTTTCCGTTGGTTTTTGTGGGAATGACGCTCATATTGCTGATAAGCGGTTTTTGGGTACGCAAATATCAATTATTAGGTTCTGTAATTGGCTTGGTAGTATTGCTGGTATTTTTATCGCCCATATTACGGTCATATAGGGTAGCCGGCTCCATGCAAAAAGAAATGGATACAAGTTTAGGTATAACATCCGGAACGAAAGCTGACTCACCTTTTAGTTTGGCTAGCATGTTTGCTGCTGTGCCAAAGCTGCCTTTTATAGACCTGACTTATGTTAGCTATCCGGATATTAAATTGAACCTTGATTTTTACCCGTCACGCGTCCCCGGCAAGCGCTCTTGTGTGGTGGTTATACATGGTGGATCATGGAGCAGCGGCAACAGTGAACAACTGCCTGAACTGAATAGCTATCTGGCAAAATCAGGCTACAATGTCGCCGCTATCAATTATCGCATGGCGCCAAAATATCAAAACCCCCTACCTGTTAAGGATGTTGAAAACGCGCTGCTATTTTTGCGTAAGCATGCCGATAGTTTGAATATTGACACCAATAATTTTGTACTGTTGGGCCGCTCTGCAGGTGCGCAGATAGCTTTGCTAGCGGCCTATACTCTAAACGATGCAGGCATTAAAGGAGTAATTGATTTTTACGGCCCTGCGGATATGGTTTGGGGGTATTCGCTTCCGGCCAACCCCTGGGTTATGGATTCACGCGGTGTAATGGAGCGTTACCTGGGCGGTACGTATACTGAGGTACGGCAAAATTATTTCGCTAGTTCGCCAATTGAGTTTGTGAGCAAAAGCTCGCCCCCAACGCTCATTATCCACGGCGCTAACGATGTTTTGGTGGCATACGAACATAGCCGCCGGTTGAACGAAAAACTGCAGCAATACGGCATAAAGCATTATTGGTTAAAATTACCCTGGGCAACGCACGGATTTGACTTTAACTTGCTGGGGCCGGGTGGGCAGCTGTCTACTTATGCGGTAAGCAGGTTTTTGGAAAATTTAACTTCACCCTGAATATTGTTAAAACATAGATCAAACCAAACGGTTAGTCTATGTTGTAATATTGAAATTATATTTTTTGAACTAAACCCCATGATATATTATTTTGCAATTGTTACTCCGTTATTAGCCCTTTTGGCCTGGGTAATTTTCCGTCGCAAAAACAATAATAAAAACCTAACCTTACAAGTTTTGGACAATAGCTTATTGCCGCAGTTGGAAACCCATGTTGATTATTATCATAAACTTGATGCCATAAGCAAGAAACGGTTTGAAAGCCATGTAGCGCGTTTTTTGCAATATGTAAATATTGAGGGGGTGGGTTTGGAGATAACAGATCTGGACAAGGTATTGGTGGCCTCAAGTGCCGTGATCCCTGTTTTTGCACTGGGCGATTGGGAATATTCCAACTTAACCAACGTTATACTATATCCTGATACTTTTGATGGCGACTACAAGTTTGAAGGCGGTAATCGTAACATAATGGGCATGGTAGGCACAGGTTATATGAACGGGCAAATGCTGCTCTCGCGCAGCGCATTGCTTAAAGGATTTTCTTCTGCATCCGGAGCGCAAAATACGGCTATACATGAGTTTGTACATTTAATTGATAAAACAGATGGCGCTACAGATGGCGTGCCCGAACACTTATTACCACCAGATTACGCTACTCCCTGGCTTAAACTAATGCACCTGGAAATGCGGCGGATAAAAGAAGGCAAATCAGACATCGACCCTTATGCGCTTACCAACGAAGCCGAATTTTTTGCCGTGGCAGCCGAATACTTTTTTGAAAAACCCGGGCGCTTTGAGCAGCGCCACCCCGAATTATATTTGCAACTGAGCCAAATATTCAGGCAGGCACCCGCAAAAAATAGCTGGCTGGGTAAGTATTAAACACCTTGTTTGTGCGCGGCGTAAACGCAGGTGAGCAGTTTGTTCAACTCATCATAAAACTCAGAAAATTCTTTTGTTTGTACATGCGCATTTAAACTTGAATCATCCTTACAGCTTAAAACAAGCCACTTCCACAATGCGCCTTTAACCTCAGCAACATGATAGGTTTCACAATAATTTTTAAGGAAGTCGTCAGCGGTAGCTTTATCCATTTTTTTGTTGATCAGTAGGTATTTCAAATATATTAAAAACAGCGCCCTGGTAAGAAGAATTTGTTAACGATATGACCTATAAGTCAGTGCCGTGCGAGTTTTAACTCCTTAGAACCCGTTAAATACTGTTTTTTATACCAATCAGGTGCCGCCAAAGGAAACATTTTGATTAGCCTAACGTTTGTAACCAAAGAGATTTAGTTAGTTTTGAAGAAATTTACTTAATGCGTCGCCTCAACCCCAAATATGTTCGTATCGCCGCTATTGTTGGTGCTTCTTTACTGGTTGTTATACTAATTGCAGGGTTTGTTGCTTTCGGCAAACGTGAAGCTTTGCTGCAAAGCGCTTTGGTTAAGGCCAAGGCTAAACTTAAGCGCGAGCATCAGCTTGATTTGAATATAGCCAATGCCCGTTTTACCGGTTTAGCTACCGTAACCTGCGATGGTATAACCATTGTGCCCCAACAGCGCGACAGTTTGTTACGTATTGACCATTTTGAAGTAAGCATAAAACTACTGCCGCTTATTTTTGGCAATATAAAGCTGGCCGGCGTTACCCTGCAAAATGGTTACATTCATCTTACAGACATAAAAGGCATCAAAAACTTTGATTTTCTGTTTAGAAAAAAGGCAGATAGTACAGCTAAAGGTGGTAAATCAGACTTATCCCTGCTGGCTAATAATGTAATAAAAGAAGTGCTTTACAAGATACCGGATAACCTGGATGTGAAGAACTTCCTGGTATCGTACACAAAAGATTCTACAAGCCTTAAATTACTTACCCAGGAAGCGCTTATTGATGATGGCGACTTAACATCAACCATAAAAATAAATGATGGCGAGGCTACCTGGCATTTTTCTGGCACGATGTACCCCTCTGATAAAGAAATAGACGTAAAGCTGTATGCCGATAGGGGCAAAGTAGAAATTCCGTTTATCCAGAAAAAATATAACGCGCGCGTTAGCTTTGATAATGTAAACATAAAGTTGAATGATGTAAACCACAGCGAGGGCGAAACCCACATATCCAGCTATTGGGGGGTAAGCAACCTGCTGATACATCACGCAGGCTTATCATCAAAAGATATTGTTGTGCAAAACGGCGCGCTTGATGCTGATGTTTTTGTGGGCACTAACTTTATATCGCTGGATAGTTCTTCTGTTATCCATCTAAAAAAACTCACTGCTCATCCCTACATAAAATATACACTTTCACCAAAAAAGCTGTATGATTTGAAGCTGAGCACCGGCTGGCAAAACGCACAGGATATTTTTGACTCCCTTCCCACCGGTACGTTCGAGTCTTTTGAAGGGATAAAGGTTGCGGGGAAGCTTAACTACAGCTTCAATTTCAGTTTGAATGGCGAAGATCCTGATGCTGTAGTATTTGATTCGCGATTGGCGAAAGATCCTGATTTTAAGATCATTCGGTACGGCAAAGTAGACCTGACTAAACTGAACTGGCCTTTTTTATATACACCTTACGTAAACGGAAAAGCAGTGCGCACCATGACGGTTGGCCCGCAAAATGCTGAGTATACGCCTTTGGCACAGATCTCGCCGTACCTGCGTAACGCTGTTATGACAGCCGAGGACCCTACATTTTATAGCCATCATGGTTTTGTAGAGGAAGCCATACGTAAATCAATAGCTACTGATATTAAAGAGAAATCCTTTAAACGCGGCGGAAGCACCATATCCATGCAATTGGTTAAAAACTCGTTTTTAAGCATGGAAAAAACGCTTGCCCGCAAAATGGAAGAAATATTAATTGTTTGGATGATAGAGAACAATAATATTATGAGCAAGGGCCGCATGTTGGAGATCTACTTTAATATTATTGAATGGGGCAATAATGTGTACGGTATACGTGAGGCCGCACGTTATTACTTCGGCAAGGCCCCGTCTGAACTTACAGTTGGCGAAAGTATTTACCTGGCCAGTATAGTGCCAAGCCCGCGTACGGGCTTATATGCCTTTATGCCCGACGGATCTTTGCGCTCCAGCAGGTTGTATTATTTCGGCTCATTAGGGCGCCTGATGGCCATGCAGGGTTTTATTGGCCGAGACAGTACCGGTGCTTACGGCTTTTACGACGTAAGGCTACGCGAAGGACTAAGACGTGAAGTTGCGCCAATAGACTCTGCACAGGCAGAGCAGATATTGAATGCGCCACCCGACGATAACTTTATAATGGACGTGCCAGAACCCGCGCCCGAACCCGAGAAGAAACCCAATTTTCTACAGCGCATATTTGGTGGGGGTAAGAAAGATACGGTTGCCGAAAATCTGAAAGACAAGTTAAAACGCGAGGAGGATTTTCGCCTTAACCATATTGACAGCGCCGGTAAAAGCAATAAGCAGATACGGCAGGAGAAACGTGAGATAAAACGCCAGGAAAAAGAGCGGCGAAAAGCTTTAGAAAAGCAAGGTTTATTGTAGGCACGCCAGGCAAAATGCTACAAGCCAGTAGCCAGGTTTAAATAGCTATTGAAATAAATGATAGGTAATAAAACTGGCCACATAGGCCAGCGCCGTCATGTAAACAAATTGAATGGCGGGCCAGCGCCAGCTTTTGGTTTCGCGATACACAACAGCCACAGTACTTGCGCACTGCATGGCAAATGCATAGAATATCATTAAAGAGAAAGCAACCGGTGCTGTAAACACGGGTTTTTTAGTTTCAGGATTTTTGGCATCGCGCATTTTGTGTAGTACAGATGCTGTATCTCCATCACCGCCACTAACACTATATATAGTAGCCATAGTGCCAACAAAAACCTCCCGCGCCGCAAACGAAGTGATGAGCGCTATACCGATTTTCCAATCGTAACCCAAAGGTTTGATGGCTGGCTCAATAAATTGACCTAAAACTCCAGCATAGGAGTTCTCCAGCTTCTCAGAAGATTCCAAAGTATGTATTTCTTCGGGGGTAAAGTTGAATGCATAGGCTGTGCTGGCGTATTTTTGTTCTATTTTTTCAAAGCGATCTCCCGGTCCGTAGGATGCAAGTACCCATAAAATAATAGAGACGGCTATAATTACCTTCCCGGCCTCCAACACGAACGATTTAGACCTGTCATACATAGAAAAAACCACATTGTTCCACCTCGGCATCCGGTATACCGGCAGTTCCATAATAAAATAGCCCCGCTCACGCGATTTAAGTATCAATTTAAACACCCAGGCAACAATTATTGCCGAGACCAGGCTAAATACATACATGGCTGTTAAAACAAGCCCCTGCATGGTAAAAACGCCCCATACCTTATCGTCTGGTACAACAAGCGCTATAAGCAAGGTGTAAACGGGTAAACGCGCTGAACAGGCCACCAATGGCGTAACCATTATAGTTATCATCCTGTCTTTCCAGCTTTCAATAGTACGCGTACTCATGATGGACGGTACGGCACATGCAAAACCGCCTATAAGCGGCACTACAGATTTGCCGTTAAGGCCAACTTTACGCATTAGTTTATCCATCATAAACGTAACGCGTGCCATGTAGCCGGTATCTTCCAATATGGATATAAATGCAAATAGTATGGCAATTTGTGGTATAAAAACCAGTACACCACTTAGCCCGGCCACAACACCATCAACAAGCAGGCTGGTAAGCGGCCCGGGGGGGAGTGTGTTTTTCAGATTGTCCTGCGCCCACATAAAAAAACCTTCAATCAGATCCATTGGGTAGGATGCCCAGGAAAAGATGGCCTGAAACATGAACAGCAGTGTAGCAAAGAATATTACAAAGCCAAATATTTTGTGGGTTAGTATCCTGTCTATTTTATTGCTAAAGGTCTCATCGTGTGCGGTGGCGGGCGTTTTAACCGTGTCGTAAAGCAGGTCGTTAATAAAAGCGTAACGTGCAATGGTTTCTGCTCCTTGTGCTTTTTGCGAGTGGAAACCATGCTCTTGCTCCAATTGTTCTATCCTTTCAGATTGTTCAGGCGTGACGAATTTTAAATGCTCATGCTGATGTGCCAGTTGCAGGGCCAGATAGGGGTTTTCAATGTTAAGCTCATGGCTTATGCCGTCCACTATCTGCGGGGCAATGCTTCTTACGTCAATGCTGTTTTGCTGCAAAGCAATTTTATTAGCGAAGGACATTGCTGACTTTAACTTATCAATACCCTCTGATCGCCTGGCCGAGATTGGCACTATGGGCACACCCAGGCTATTTGCAAGCGCGTCAATATCAATAGTTATTCCCGCCTTAGCGGCCATATCCATCATATTAAGGGCTATGATAACGGGAATCTTGAGGTCGGCAACCTGCGTGTATAGCAGCAGGTTGCGTTTAAGGTTAGTAGCGTCCAGTATAACCACAACCAGATCGGGCACCAAAGCATTTGAGCTATCTGCTAAGACAGAAAATACAATAGATTCGTCCTGACTTTTGGGGTAGAGGCTGTAAGTGCCGGGCAGGTCAACAATTTCGGCGGTGCGGCCGTCAGGTAATTGGCTATAACCAACTTTCTTATCAACAGTAACGCCCGGAAAATTGCCAATTTTTTGGTTTAAGCCGGTTAATACGTTAAACAGGGTAGATTTGCCCGTGTTAGGGTTTCCAACAAGTGCAATACGTATATCGGCTTTCAACTAGTTTTTATGTAATATAATGGTTGAAGCCTCAAATTTGCGTAAGCTAAGCTGATAGCCCGAAACACGAATGGCAATCGGATCGCCCAACGGGGCTATACGGTCAATTCTTATCTCTTCACCCGGCAGGCAGCCCATCTCCATTAGCTTTACCGACATTTCCAGATCGGTAAACTCTTTTACGATACCTTTTTGTCCTACTTCAAGTTGCGAAAGCTTCATAATTAAAATTAATGGTTTTCAAAAGTAACCGTTATTTAAATCAAATCCAAATAAGAATAGAGCTGATCTTAAAAAAATTACACCCGCTATTAGTATTGTCATATAAATATCAGGATGTATAAAAAAGTGTAGTCGTACACAACCAAAAGGCATAAAGATACGTTTATAGCAATGTGGGTCCAAAGCCCACATTGTGATAAGGTTTAGGTTGAAGTCCCCAAGCAGCGAGTGTAAGGGGACTTTATTTTTACTTCCTCCGCCCCCTAAAGGCGGAACTTTTGAGCTCTTGTTCCAATTGTGTATGCGGAACAAGCGAAATAAACCGGAACAAAATTTTTATTAAGTATTTGTAAGTGAGTGGCTTGCAGTTTTGGGTGGAACAAAGCGAAGCAACTTATTCGTAAGGAAATTTAGCTGTGGAATATGCGTAAAATGCTGATGATAAGAAATATTATAGAATAGGCGATTTTTGCTCCGGTAGCGGAGCAGATTTGGTGCAATTGTCGTACTTCAGACGGTAATAAATGTTCTTATAATATTAGAGATTATTTTATGCCTAAAGGAAGAATCTCGCAATTTTCTGAACTAAGATTTCCAGGATTGCAAGATTTTAGGATGCCTTCCTTAAATCTTACAATCCTACAATTCTTATTAAGATTAATACTCTTCCTGCAACTCAGCAGCGGCGGCTTCGTCTAAAAACCATTGTACTTCGCCAACAATTGAATCAATTAATTGAGCAGGGTAGGTTTCAGTGTCCTCGTCAGCTTCTAAAGCGTTGTAAGCCGCCTGGGCTTTGCCTTCGCCGTAAACCAGAAAGGCTATGTTTTTAGCTTCGTTAATTAACGGAGCGTTAAAAGTTATTCTGTAGATGTCTTTCTGTGGTAAATAGTTTGCCTTAACCGCGGGTATTACATCAGCAAGTACTTCTGTATGCGGAAATAAGGATGCAGTGTGTGTATCATCGCCCAATCCCAATAAAACAAAATCAAAGCTCATTTCGTCATCACCAAAAAATTCAGCTATCTGCTCGCCGTATTTTTGAGCAGCCTCGTTGGGGGTAAGCGAAGTATCAACTGCAAAAATGTGATCAGCCTCAATAAAAAGCGGAGCAAACAAGGTTTTTTTTGCCATCAGGTAATTGCTATCTTCATGGTCTTGCGGAACGTTACGCTCATCGCCAAAAAAGAAATAAACCTTGGTCCAGTCTACCAGATCGGCAAAACTGGTTGATGCTAACAGCTCATGTAATTTTTTAGGGGAGTTTCCGCCTGAAAGTGCCACAGAACAGCGACCACGTGCAGCAATAGATTCATTTGCTACCTGTACAAAGTGCTCAGCCAGCGCGTAAAGTAATTCGTCGGGCGTTTGGAAGATGTTGATTTTCATATTAGTTGATTAGAAATTAGTTAATTAGAGATTAGTTAATTAGAGATTAATACCTATCATTATATATGCAGATTGGTAACTAATCACTAATCCACTAATCACTAAAAATTAATGCTTTCCTTTACCATTTAACGGCAGCGTAAACCAATGGAAACCATCGCGGGCTATTAAAGCTTCTGCTACCTCGGGCCCCCATGAGTCTGACGAGTAGTTAGGGAAACTCAGGCTTTTCTTCTCCTGCCATGTTTTTAGTATCGGCATAATAAGGTTCCATGCAGCTTCTACCTGGTCGCCGCGCATAAACAGCGTTTGGTCGCCTGCCATTGTATCTAATAATAAGGTTTCATATGCTTCCGGCGCATCGCTGGCGTAGGTGCCTTTGTAGTCAAAAACCATATCAACGGTATTCAATATCATATCAATGCCCGGGCGTTTAGCCTGTACCTGCAAACGAATACTCATTTCGGGCTGTATGCTTATGATGAGGCGATTTTGCTGCCAGCTTTCGGTTGCCTCTGTTGGAAACACCAAATGCGGCACATCTTTAAACTGAATAGTTATAGTTGATGCCGATTGGTGCATGCGTTTACCTGTACGCACGTAGAACGGAACCCCGTGCCAGCGCCAGTTGTCAACAAAGAATTTTATAGCGGCAAAGGTTTCGGTATTTGAGTTAGGATCAACTTTATTTTCCTGACGATAGCCAGGCACCTCTTCGCCCTGTATCCATCCCGGCCCATACTGGCCCCTCACTGCAGACATACGCACATCATCAGCCGTGAACGGACGCATGGCCCTTAATACATCAACCTTGCGGTTACGCAGTTCTTCAGCTTTAAAGCTGTTAGGTGGTTCCATTGCTACAAAGCAAAGCAATTGCAACAGGTGATTTTGTATCATATCACGTAAAGCGCCTGACCCATCGTAATAAGGACCGCGATCCTGCACGCCCAACTGCTCTGTAACCGAGATCTGAACGTGTTCAATAAAATTACGGTTCCATATGGGCTCTAAAATAGAGTTGGCAAAACGGAAAGCCATTATATTCTGCACTGTTTCTTTACCCAGGTAATGATCTATCAGATAGATCTGACAGTCGTCATACAGGCTTGATATCAGCTTGTTCAGCTCCTGTGCCGATTCCAGATCATGCCCAAATGGTTTTTCAATTACAATACGTACGCGTTTTTTGTCTTCGGCCAGCTTGGCTTTAGCAATATTGGTGGTAATGATCGGGAAAAATTCCGGTGCTACTGCCAGGTAATAAATTACATTGGCTTTGGCTTTCCACGCTGCGTTGTGCGCGTCTATACGTTTGCCAAATTCTTTATATGTTTCGGCATCTTTAGCGTCAGAAACCTGGTAGTAAACGTTTTTTATAAACTCGTCCCATTTTTCCTTAACAGCCTTGCCGCTGCGCGAGAACTCGTTAATGTCTTCTAATAATTTTTTTCTGAAATCCTCATCGCTCATTTGCGTGCGGCCCGTACCAATTATAGAGAACATTTTAGGCATCCAGCCATCTAAAAACAGATTGTAAAGGGCTGGTGCCAGTTTACGGGCGTTCAAATCGCCGGTGCCGCCAAAAATTATAAATATAGTAGGGTCAGAGGTTGTTTTGGTTGACATGATTTTTGCAGGTTAAATCTTGCTCGGTATCTGAAATTAATTTTTTGGTACCCATTGGGTATGGAACTTGCCTTCTTGGCCTATCAGCTCATAGGTATGTGCGCCAAAATAATCGCGCTGCGCCTGTATCAGGTTTGATGGCATGCGGCCGCTACGGAAAGCATCAAAGTAACTTAATGATGTAGCGTAGCATGGTGCGGCAATACCGGCAGCTGTAACAGCCGATACAACTGTACGTGCGCCGCCAACAGCTCCTTTAACTTCTTGTGCAACGCCGTTGTCTAACAACAAATGCTCTAACCCAGGGTTAGCGGTAAAGGCCTCGTAAATATTTTGCAGGAATAGCGAACGGATAATACAGCCGCCTCTCCAAATTTTAGCTATCTCGGCCAGGTTTAAACCGTAGTTAAACTCGGCAGAAGCGCGGGTTAACATGTGTATACCTTGCGCGTAGCTAATAATCATGTTAAAGTAGAATGCATTTTCTAAAGCAGCTAAAAACTCCTCTTTATTTACATTCAATTGCTCCTCAACACCACCGTAAATGCCTTCGGCTGCTACGCGTAGTTCTTTATATTTTGATAAGTCGCGCATGGCAACTGATGAATCAACTGTAGGGATTGGTGCCTGTAGGTCCATTGCTACCTGCGATGTCCATTTACCGGTACCTTTGGCGCGGGCCTCGTCTTTAATATCATCTAACAATAAATGGTCGGCGCCCGGCTCTTTGTATCTGAACACGTCGCGGGTAACCTCAACCAAAAACGATTTTAAGCGGCCCTCGTTCCACTTCGTGAATATTTGTTCTATTTCTTCGTTATTAAGGGCAAGTCCTTTTTTCAGTATCTCATAAGTTTCTGCCAAAAGTTGCATTACACCATACTCAATACCGTTGTGCACCATTTTAACAAAGTTACCTGCCGAACCTGTGCCGCAATAAGTAACGCAAGGTTCGCCATCAACCTTTGCAGCTATGGATTCAAAAATTGGTTTAACAACATTGTAGGCTTCTTTGTCGCCACCCGGCATCATGCTGGGGCCACGGCGTGCACCTTCTTCGCCGCCTGATACACCCATGCCAAAAAAGTGGATGCCCTTGCTGTTCAGAAACTCAAAGCGGCGGTTAGTATCGGTGTAGTAGGTATTGCCACCATCAATTATCAGGTCGCCCTTTTCAACTAAGGGTAACAGTTCTTCTATAACGTCATCAACAATTTTTCCGGCAGGCACCAGCATCATTATTGCGCGGGGCGTGTTAAGGCTGGCTACAAACTCCTTTACATCGCTAAAGCCTTTCAGGTTGCCATTGGTGCTTTCCTGCTCAAGCAGCTGGCCCTTGGTTACATCCTTGTCAAAACCGGCTCCTTTAACGCCATGATCTCCCATGTTCAGCAGCAGGTTCCTACCCATTACTCCTAAACCTATCATCCCAAAATCAAATTTATCTGGTGTGCTCATCTTTTAATTGTTTTGATTTTCTTCTTTTAAGTGTTCCAGAATAGCTTTTGTCGATTCCAGATCAGTATGCTGAAAAGCACGGATGCCCAGCCTTTGCGCGGCATGAACAAACATTATCCGGTCATCAAAATATACGCATTGGTCTGGCGATGCCTGGGCTATGCCCATGGCCAACTGCCATATACCCGGATCGGGCTTGCGCATTTTCACCTCGCACGAGGATACGAATGCGTCAAAAAACTCATGGAGTTTAAATTTCTTTACGCGGTAATCGTTCAGTTCCTTGCCCTCGTTGTTAACCGAGATAACACGGAAACCGCAACCGCGTTTCCAATCTTTGAGCCACCGTAAGGTGGGCAGCTCAACAGACTGTTCATAAATAAAATCCTTAAAATCCTCTCTCGTAAAATCGCGTGGGTGAGTAAAAATTACCCTGTCCAGGTATTCATCTAAAGTTATGCTGCCAATTTCAAACACATTGAAGATGAAGTTATGCAGCTCGTTTATCTCGTTATAATCCAGCCCAAATTTCTCTGATGCCAGCTTACGCGATTGATGCCCCCAGCCGTTGCTGAGCAAGATGCCCCCAATATCAAAAAAGAGGATCTTAAGGTTATTTGTTGCCATTGGTTTAATTAAACTTTGGCTTTTTGAGCTTCAATAGCTTTTAACAATTTTTCAAATGGTGCATTGAATTTTTCAACACCTTCATCCTCTAATTGTTGCGTTAAAGCGTGGATATCAAAACCCGCAGCAGCTAGTCTGTCTAAAGCTTCAGTTGCTTTGTCCAAACCTTCTTCTAAAGTGTTTGCAGCAATGCCATGATCGCGGAAAGCTTCGATAGTTTCTAAAGGAACGGTATCAACAGTATCCGGGCCTATCAATGCCTCAACATATTTAGTGTCTTTAAATGCAGGGTTTTTGCTGCCTGTGCTTGCCCATAACAAACGTTGTGGCTGTGCACCTTTGGCTGCTAATTTTTCCCAACGCTCGCCGCTGAATACGCGTTTGTAGATCTCGTAAGCTTTTTTAGCTGACGCGATAGCAATTTCGCCTTTCAGATCGCCAAGGCCTTTCTCGTCTAACATCGGATCAACCAAAACATCAATACGGCTAAGGAAGAAACTTGCCACTGATGATATGTGAGCAATTTCATGGCCGGCAGCCAAATGATCTTCTAAACCTGCAATGTATGCCAAAGCAACTTCTTCGTAACGTGGCAGGCCGAATAATAAGGTAACATTAATGTTGATGCCTTGCGCAATTGATTTGCGGATAGCATCTAAACCCGGTTGTGTACCCGGAATTTTGATCATTACGTTCTCGCGGTCAACTTGTTTCCAAAGCAATTTTGCCTGCTCAAAAGTTTCGTCGCCTTTTAAAGCTAAAAACGGCGATACTTCTAAAGATACGTAACCATCAACTTTATTACTTTCTACATACAGATCTTTAAACAGATCGCATGCAGCCTGAATGTCTTTTATAGCTAAACCAAAGAAAACCTCTTCGGTAGTTTTTGTTCCGTCAGATAGTTCTGCTATATCACCATCATACATATCGCTGCCGCTGATGGCTTTTTCAAAGATGGCCGGGTTTGAAGTTACACCTCTAACGCCGTCATCATCAATTAATGCTTTTAAACGACCATCGGCTACAAAACCGCGGTCTATAAAGTCCAGCCAAATGCTCTGGCCGAAACTGTGTATTTTTTTTACGTTACTTTCCATTATTACTATGTTTATTTTACTAATTGGTTTTAACCGTCAATAAATGTACCGCTACGGCGCGGGCTTAACTTGTCATCAAAAAGATGACTTTACTTTGTTATGCCACCAGTATTTCGGCAGGCTGATTCTGGAAAAGTCCGCTTTCAATAACGCCTGCTATACATTTAATTTTATATTCCATGTCCACATCAATGTGTTCAAATCTTACATCAAGTATCAGATTGCCGTTCTCTGATATAATAGGGCCGTCTTTACCGGTAGCCGGGCGCAGCACAATTTCTGTAGCGCCAAGCCTTTTCAGGCCCGCCTCTGCCACCATTAATGCCGAAGGAAAAACCTCAACCGGTACCGGGAACTTTGAACCTAATTTATCAACCAGCTTACTATCATCAACAATAATGTAGTTGCGTGCGCTGGCGGTCATTATCAGTTTTTCTTTAAACATGGCCCCGCCACGTCCTTTTATCAGGTGCTTGTTAGGGTCAACCTCATCTGCGCCGTCAAAATACCAGTCGGGTTTGTATTCATACAAACTGGTGGTTGGTATGCCTAAATTACTACAGGTCAAAGCTATCTCAACCGAAGTTGGTATGGCCAAAACATTCAGCTTTTCGGCTTTAATTTTCTCGCCAATGGCCAACAGAGCCAGGTATGACGTAGAGCCGGAGCCTACACCTATTATGTCGCCATCTTTAACTTTGGCGGCAATCTGGTCGGCTACCTTTTGCTTGCTTTCGCGGTTGCTAATGGCGGCGTTCCAGGCCAGGTTTTTTAATATGTCGCTATTCCAATCCATTTTCTATAGAGTCAAGAATCAAGAGCCAAGAATCAAGAGAAGACCGGTAAAAAAAGGTCCAGGCTCTTGATTCTTGACTCTTATGTCTTACAACAACGCTTTCGCTTTTTTAACTACGTTATCAATAGTGAAACCGAAGTATTTGTAAAGCTCATCTGCCGGTGCTGATTCACCAAATGTTTCCATAGCCAATATGTCGCCTTCGTCGGTAACATATTTGTGCCAGCCCATTGGCGAAGCCATTTCAACAGCTAGACGTTTTTTCAATGTTTTAGGGAACACGCTTTCTTTGTAAGCAGCATCTTGTTTCTCAAACAACTCCCATGATGGCATACTTACCACGCGGGCAGCAATACCTTCTTCTTTTAATTTAGCTTGCGCATCCATTATCAGGGCAACTTCAGATCCGGTTGCTATCAATATTAACTGAGGATTTTCCACATCTGATAACACGTAAGCGCCTTTTTCAAGGTTATCAGCAGTAGCATATTTCTCCTGATCTAAAACAGGTAATGCCTGGCGGGTGAAGATCAATACAGTTGGGCCACCTTTTTTCTCAACAGCAACGCGCCACGCGTGAGTGGTTTCGTTAGCGTCAGCAGGGCGAATGATAGTTACGTTAGGGATAGAACGCAAAGAAGCTAATTGCTCAATTGGCTGGTGGGTGGTACCATCCTCGCCTAAACCTATACTATCGTGAGTATAAACAAATATCGGGCTTATCTTCATAATGGCCGCCAAACGGATCGGCGGGCGCATGTACTCAGAGAACATCAGGAAGGTTGCACCGAAAGGTTTAATACCTTTTGTTAATGCCATACCATTTAAAGCAGAACCCATTGCATGCTCGCGGATGCCAAAGTGGAAGTTGCGGCCTGTACGGTCTTCTGATGTAAATGAAGTTGATTCTTTTAAAGTAGTTTCTGTTGATGGAGCTAAATCGGCAGCACCACCAATCAGGTTAGGGAAACTGCCTGCAATAGCGTTCAATACTTTACCTGATGCCTGGCGGGTTGCTAATTTAGTACCACCTGCAAATACCGGTAATTTATCTAACCAGCCTTCTGGTAATTCATCCTTAGCAGCAGCTGTATATTCAGCAGCCAGTTCAGGGAATTTTGCTGCGTATTCAGCAAATAATTTGTTCCAGCTATCTTCTACCGGGATACCTCGTGCGCCTATAGCGTTGTAGTATTCAGTAACTTCGGCAGGTACGTTAAATGATTTTTCGGTATCAAAACCAAAGAATTCTTTGACCAGCTTAATCTCGTCAGCTCCCAGCGGCGAACCGTGTGAACCTGCAGTGCCTGATTTGTTAGGGCTACCGTAAGCTATTAATGAACGAACACGAATTAATGATGGTTTTTGTTTCTCAGCTTTTGCGTTGGTTAATGCCAGAGCTAAAGCGTGAATATCATTCGCATCATCAACAGATTGTACGTGCCAGCCATATGAACGGAAACGCGCATCAACATCTTCGTTAAAAGTAATGTCTGTGCTGCCTTCTATTGAGATTTTGTTATCATCATAAACATAGATGATGTTACCTAACTCCAGGTGACCGGCTAGTGATGCAGCTTCGGCAGTAACACCTTCCATTAAATCACCGTCTGAGCAGATAGCATAAACGCTGTAATCAAAAAGGTTAAAGCCTGGTTTGTTGTAACGGGCAGCTAAGTGTTTTTGGCCGATAGCGAAACCAACACCGTTAGCAAAACCTTGGCCCAACGGACCGGTTGTAACGTCAACACCGGGAGCCAAACCATACTCAGGGTGACCTGCGGTTTTGCTGTGCAGCTGACGGAAGTTTTTAATATCATCTAAAGAAAGATCATAACCTAACAGATGTAGAAAGCTGTACTGTAAAATACAAGCGTGGCCTGCAGAAAGTATAAACCTGTCGCGGTTAGCCCAATCAGGGTTTTTAGGGTTAAAGTTGATAAACTCTTTCCATAATACGTGGCCTACAGGTGCAAGTGCCATAGCGGTACCGGGGTGGCCCGAGTTAGCTTTCTGAACAGCATCAGCCGATAATATCCTTACGGTATCTATGGCTAATTTCTCAATGTTTTGATTTGAACTCATTTCTTTTTTGTTATTGTTATTGTCAGGTGATTTACTTTTTTGGTGATTTGGGCTTCGTTTCATCGACCCAAAGCTTTGCGCCGCCCTTTATTCCGTCTTTGTTTGATACAAGACTCATGTTGTCATCCAGTTTCATACTAAGCAAACGCGAATTACCGCCGCCAATGTATAAATGATCATAATTGAAAACGGTTTTTAAGGTTTTGAACACACGTACCATCCTTAAGTTCCATTTCTTTTTGCCTATCTTCTCCAGTTCCTTATCGCCCATGTAGGCATCATAATCTTTTGTTTTGGTAAGCGGGTGGTGCGCCAGTTCAAGATGGGGCAACAATAGCCCGTCAAGTAATAAGGCACTACCTAAACCTGTACCCAGGGTTATAACCAGTTCAAGCCCTTCGCCTTTTGCTATGCCTAAGCCCTGCATATCAGCATCGTTAACAACACGGGCTGGTTTACCAAACTCTTCCTCCAGTTTTTTGCCAAAGCCATAACCGCGCCACGCCGCATCGTCAAGATTAGGGGCTGTGCCAACTATGTTGTTACGAACATAACCGGGGAACCCAACCGATATGCGGTCGTATTCCAAATCCGTAATCAGGCTCTTAATGGCTTTAATAATATTATCAGGATTGGCCGGTACCGGGGTGTCAACTTTTATGTAATCACTCAGCATATCGCCGTTTTTGTCCAAAACGGTGGCTTTAACATGGGAGCCGCCTATGTCAATGGCAAGAATTTTAAGCTGAGATGAGGTGGTTTTCATAACTGTATAGATGGCAAAAGTAACATGTATTTTGTTAATATGTAACAATCTTAATGTCAATAAATCATAAGTTAGGGCATTTAATTTTACTAAATCGTTTTTTTGATACCGTAAGGGCACTTTTCACTTAAAAAAAGCTGTAAAAAAAAATTTTATCGGAGCCGAAAAAAATTAAAAAGAAGTCTAAAAACAGCGATTGCAATCGATAACATAGGGATAAAAGTATGTTTTAGATCATAAAAAAAGCAAAGCGTACTTTGTACACCCAGCGGCGTTACAATTATCAATCCAACTAAGCGGTTAATTACGCGTTAAACTTTGCCTTAGCAGATGAATGGTAAACACCGTTCCTACGTTTATTTCGCTTTCGGCTTCTATGCTGCCACCCATAACCTCTATTTGGTTTTTGGTGATAAATAAACCTATGCCTCGGGCATCGCGGTTGCCATGGAAGGTCTTGTACATACCAAACAGTTTATTGCCATGTAATTTAAGATCCATGCCGCTGCCATTATCCTTAACAACAAGTATTGCGTGCCGGCCATCGGCTTGCGCTGTTATGTTGATAACGGGTTTTCTGAAAGGCGATTTGTATTTAAGCGCATTGGTTAGCAGGTTGAGTATGATGCTTTCCAGGTAGGCCGGAATAGCCTGTACGTAAAGGTCTTTGGGTGCTTCATTTTGTATGATAGCCTCGTTTTCGGCCACAATGGCTTGTATAGCCAGCCCGGCCTTCTCTATAAATTCAAAAACACTTAGCGGCACCATGTTTTTGTGGATACCGGTATGCATCAATACAATTTCATTGAGATGCATAATGGTATCAGACAAATTGCCCGATGCTTTTTCAAGTAACGGATAAAACTCGTTGTCCGTGCTGTCGGGCATTTCGTCTTTCATCAACTCAAGCACCATACCAATATTGCCCGAGTGGGAGCGGAGGTTATGCGACACGATGTGCGCAAAGTTAAGCAAGCGGTTATTTTGCTCGCGGGTTACATCCAATAGCGACTTTATCTCGCGCTCAGCATCTTTAAGTAAGGTAATGTCAAAAAATATAAGCAGGTACCCGGTAACCGTATCGTCGCTGTTTTTCACCGGCGTTATGGTTGACTGCACATTAAATTCCGACTGATCTTTACGTAAAAAGGTCCACTCCTGGGTTTCAAACGTGTTGGTTTGCAAATTCACGGTAATAGTTTCAAAACCCTTTACCGGCCTGCCGTACAGTTGCGTAAGATGTGTTTGCCTGTCGGTAAGTTCTGCTTTTGAATGAAACAGCAGGGGATTATTTTTATTAAGCACTTCAGTTGCCTTATAGCCTAATAAATTTTCGGCACCTACGTTAAAAATGCGGATAAGGCCGTTAATATCAGTTTCAATAATTCCTACACGGGTTGAAGCATCCCGAATGCTTTTCATTTTATTAACCGACTCCTTCAGCGCAAACTCAAGTTTTTTGATCTGCGTTATATCATTAACCTGCGAAATAAAATATATGGGCTCATTGTCAAGGCTCCGTACCAGCGAAACAGCCAGCAGGGTATAAACAATGCTGCCATTTTTATGCAGATACCTTTTCTCCATAGTGAACCCTGCCCGTTTGCCTTTCAATACATCATTCACAAAAGCCAGGTCGGCCTCCAGATCATCGGGGTGTGTAATGTGCTGGAAATCGGTTCTAAGAAGCTCCTGCTCGGTATAGCCAAGTAAGTTGCACAGGCTTCTGTTTATACGCAGCCACTTACCGTCGGGGTTTACTAAAGCTATTCCGTTAGGCGCAAAATCAAACGTCTGCCTAAATTGCTCTTCCTGCAGCGCCAGTTTTTTTAAGGCGATGTTTTTCTCGTTAATGTCTTGCAACAGCCCGTAAATGCCAACGCAAATACCTTTTTTAAACACCGGCGTAGCTATCGCCCTAACCCATTTAAGGTCATTTTTAGGGGTTTGCACCAGTAACTCCTCATCAAATGCTACCCCTGTTTTTAAAAGGTCATCTATTTTGTGTTGTATTCTTTGTCTGCTTTCGCCCGGGGCGTAAAAGTTTATGGCATCGTTATAAGCAGGTATGTAGCTCTGGCTAACCTCATAGATGTTTTTGGTGATACTGCTCCACTCCAGTTTTTCGGCAACAAGGTCCATTTCCCATGTGCCAATCTGCGCAACATCCTTGGTGCCTTGCAGCAGGTCCTTGTAATGCGTTAAAAGTATTTCGTTATTTTTTCGCTCGGTTATATCCTGTATAGAGCCCATTATCCATTCGGGCTTACCATCTGTAGTGTAAGTAGCTACGCTGCCTTTATCAATAACCCATACCCAGCTGCCATTTTTATGCTTTAACCTCACTTCCGCTTCATAAAAATCAGCTTTACCATCTAAGTGTTCACGCATTTTTTTACGCGTCAGCGGCTGGTCGTCCGGGTGGATCAATGATTGCCAGGTTTGTACAGTAACGGGTTGCAAATCGGCTATGCTGTAACCCAGTATGTTGGCCCAGTGCTGGTTGTAAATTAACTCGTGGGTTTGCAGGTTGTGTTCCCAGGTACCCAAACCGGCACCGTCTATAATTTTTTTAAATCGTTGAAGTTGACTTTCAGAACTATCCGAAGGATGAGCAGGGGTTGAATTCATAGATAACAGGCAGTACAGTTATATACGTTTAAGATGAAAGTCAGTTTTATATGCGCCTAAATATACGCCAAAATCCCGGTATTAGGCAGATATCGCCGCAGCACTAAAAATAAATGCTCCCGGCTGTTTAAGCGGGAGCATTATGCAAATATTTGTGTGCAGGGGCCGCTAACCGCTATTTAAGCAGATGCTGCCACATCATATCAAAAATATCAGTAGGTTGAATGGTTTTACCTTGTGGTTCATCCGTTATTAGCACGGCTTTATATTCGTCGGCAACATTTGTTCGTCCGTGCGAGCCTTTTATCAGCGTGGCATCTAAGGGTATAACATCCATAACGTACCTAAAACCCGCAAGTTTTCGCATTAGCTTATACCCGGCACGCGCTTTCGAGGTCATGAACATTTCAACAGGATCATATCCCGGCTTTTTATGGATATCAACACAGCGGGCATAATCTGGTGCTACGGCATCATCCAGCCAAAAATAGTAGGTGAACCAGCTGTCTTTGTCGGCAATTACTACCAGATCTCCTGCCCGTTCATGGTCAATATGATGTTCTTTTTGTGCTTCCCTGTCAAGAATGAGCTCAATCCCCTTAAAGCCTTTTAAAAGGGATTTTACTTTTTCGGTAACCGATGGGTCGTTTATATAAATATGCGCAATCTGATGATCGGCAATGGCAACAGCTTTTGAGGCGGCCGCATCAAGCAGTTCTAAACCGCGCTCAACACGTATCTGTATCAAACCTTCTTTGCGCAACAGCCGGTTTAAGTGTATGGGGTTGCTTACCGGCGCAATTCCGTATTCAGAAAGAATTATTATTTCGGCGTTTTTACTCTGATAAAAAGTCACAAGCTGCTCAACAACCTTATCTATCTCGCCCAACTCGGTGCTGATCTTTGAAAAATCGGGTCCAAATTTTTGCAGGCAATAATCCAGATGCGGCAGGTAAATTACCGTGAAGGTGGGATCATTCTTATCATCATTCAACATAGATGCATCAGCTATCCATTGCGTTGACTTGATATTGGCGCCCGGCCCCCAAAACTGAAACAGCGGAAACTGTCCCAGCTTTTCCTGCAAAACGTCTCGCAGTTCTGCCGGTTGCGAATAGCAGTCGGGCATTTTACGGCCATCGGCTAAATATTGCGGGCGAGGCGTTACAGTGAAATCGGCAGTTGAATACATGTTGTACCACCAAAACATGTTGGCGCTGGTGAAGTTAGGGTCCAGCTTTTTGGCTTTATCCCAGATCTTATCACCATTAACCAGCTTGTTAGATTGTTTCCAGAACTTTACCTCAGAGTCTTCGCGGTCAAACCAGCCGTTGCCCACAATGCCGGTTTCGGTTGGCCACTTGCCTGTAAGGTAGGTGGATTGTACGGATGTGGTAACCGCAGGCAGTACAGGCTCAATATTAGTGATGTTCCGTTCAGCTATATATTTTTTTAGAAATGGCGTGTGGTCTCCAATAACAGATTTTGATAAACCAACAACATCTATAACAACAGTTTTTTTCATAGGTTACTTTTACAGATACAAGGGTTTGTATAACAGGCAAATCTCCAGAAAAACCATTACATTACCAATTACCATACCGGCAACCTGTACCACTTTAGTGTAAAAAAAAGGCCGCATCATTTTATTGACGCGGTCCCATTTACTTTATATGATTAAGCCAAACTTATTCTGCAGACAATACCACATTATAGGTTTTAACTACACCGTTATAATCAAATTTAACAACAGCTTTACCCGGCGCTGCAGCAGCCTGTGTAATGGCCACCTTAACTTTAGGGTTATTAGCAGTAGCAGTTACCTTGGGTGTTGCTGTACCTGCCGGAAGCTTGTAAGTAGCCTCATAAATATCATAACCAACAATGCCGTTGGCATTGGTAGATCTAACCGGGGTAGCAGGCAATTTTACTTCCTGGCCATTAACAGCAATGCTTACTATTGGTGCAACAGGGCGGGCAATGCTCTTTGTTTTTGAGCTGAAACCAAGCCCCATCAAATCAAACAGCGCGTCTGTGCCTTCGCCTTCTGCAACCAGGTAAATAGCATGTTTTTTGCCCATATTATCAACTATCTTGGCAACGTCTGCAGTAAATTTTGTTGCCTCTTGTTTTGAATTTGCGGGCACAACTATTTCAGCAATTTTCTTTCCTTTCCAGGTAGCGTTATCCCATGGCCCATCCAGCCACACGTTAACCTTAAAGGCTTTGTCTGTTTTTGGAGTAAGCCAAACGTTAAATTTGGTGTTATTGCCCGCTTTGGTTCCTGCAAAAGGTTTTAAGCCTTTTTGTGCAGTTTTCAATCCGCCGAAGCCAAAGTATTTATAACCGATGATGTTGCCATTCTTTGCTTTTTCAATAGGCATGTGGTTATCCCAGATATCCCATGAATCTTGCTGAATGCTGCCGTTTGAAAGATAAGCAGCATAACCGGCAGAGTAGTACTGATACGGATCAAGCCCGTAAATATGGAAACCTTCTGACGTTACCTCGGCACCCTTATATTCTTTACCCTGGCTATCTTTTGCAGACCATGTGCCATCTGCCGCATATGGGTCATAACCCCTGATGGTAACGGTGCCACCTTGCGATACGGGTTTTTCGTCAAACTTAACACTAACAGGCGCTACTACCGGCTGACGGGCAAAGCCAAAACCGCGTGGTGGCCTGTGATAAAACACATACCATTGGCCGTTTATAAGCTCAATACTGCCATGCGTATTGTGGCCCGCGTTGGTTGTTTGTATAGCGGTTCCGTCCTGGTTTAGCACAGGGGCGCGTGAATCAACTACTACGCCACCGCTTTTCCAGGGGCCCAAAGGTGAGTCGGCTATAGCGTAGCGCAGGGTTGAGTTTGAACTGCTAACACCGTATTCGGGGCCAGAATAGCCGCTGAAAACAGTTACGTATTTGTTACCCACCTTGCGGATAGATGATGCTTCAAAGAAATTAAAAGTACCCAGGTCTTCGCCCGGGTAGATGTTTGGATATACAGCTGTTGGTTCGCGCAAAACGCCATAGCGCGAGCTTGCGGGGATTAGCAAATTGATAGGTTGAGTGCCCGGCCTTAAAGAGTACATCGTATTTTGATCCAACTGCGCGGCTGATGATTTCTGGAAGCCCCAAAAACCATACGCACGAAACCCAATGTTAAAATCCGGATCTTTGGGATCGGTAACGTACTCAATATAAACAGCAGGGTCAAAGCCTAAAATACTGCCGGGTACTGTGCCCTTTCCGTCTTCGGTAACGTTAACCGGTTTAAAAGGCCCATCGGGGCGGTCGCCTTTAACAACCATTGCTTCGCGGTTACGGCCACGGCTGTGCGGGTACAGGTAGTATTCTTTTTTACCGTTCTTTCTTTTTACTTCTACCAGATCCGGAGCGTACATAACATCCCACTGATTATCTATATAATAGGTAAAAATGGGGCCCTCATCACGCCACTTGGTCAGATCTTCTACCGGTGCAGACCACGCCCTGATGTCGGGTCCGCAATAGCTGTTTACCCTCAGATCATGAGATCCGATAATATAAGCGCGGTATTTTCCTTTGTTATCCGGGTCCTCAAAAACGCGGGGTTCGCCATCGGGTACGTGCTCCCATAACGGCAAATAAGGGTTACCTGCCTTTGTATGGACAAATCTTTCAGATACCTTTTTTTGCAATGCAGCATTCTGAGCCTTAAGTGATGTTGCTCCAAACAGCATGATGGCGGCAATACATAAAGCAATTTGATGTCTTTTAAAACCGGACTTAGGGTTTTTCATATTGGATATTTATTGTGGGTTTGTAAAAAAGCTAAAGTAGATGTTTTTATTGAAATTAGAGGTAACCAAGGTTTAGCGTAGCAGGTAGGGTGCTATAGTTGCTACACTCAATGTGGTTAAGTAGGCCACATTATTAACAAATGTTCACCGCTAAGCATACCGGGCTTGCTGATGTTAATATTTTACCCCTCAAACTCTTTATTTGTACGCGGAGCGCCAGGCTGCTGCTCGTCTAACGAGTTACGATAATGAATGCAGCCCCTCATAAACACGGGCCACTCCGGCACAGCTATCTGTGGTGCAGTTTTTTCGGGCAGCAGGTCCCACAGGTCAGGGTGGTGCCAGCATAGTTCATGCCCGGTACTGTCGCGGTGTTTGCGGATACCGTTTCTTAATTTTTGTATCTCTTCGATCAATTGCTCGCGCGAAAGAGAATCTAAGTCGTTTTCTGTTGCTGACATATTCTTAAGTTAGTTATCTGTCGTTCCCAACGATTACATAACTTTGAAATCGCTGTTAATTTTTAAACGGCCACCTTTTTTTACGTTAATAGTCAAAGATTTTGAGCCATAGTGGAGCGAGCACTTTTTTCCATTTTTTGAAATCGCCTCAGCACTCACCAATTTTCCTTTTTGCCATTTAATCGAAATCTCTAACCCGCCGCGGGTACGTATGCCTGACACGGCGCCGTTTTGCCAGTTGTCCGGCAATGCCGGTAATAAATATACGTTTTCATCGTCTGATTGCAGCAGCATCTCCAGTACTCCGGCTGCGCCGCCAAAGTTTCCATCTATCTGAAAGGGCGGATGAGCATCTAATAAGTTAGGATAAGTACCGCCGCCCCCGGTATAATTGATATTTTTAGCTCCATCCGGTTCCACATAAGTGAGCAGTTCTCTAAACATTTTGTAAGCATGGTTGCCATCATTTAGCCGCGCCCATAGATTAATGCGCCAGCCTTTAGACCATCCTGTAGTATTGTCGCCTCTTACCTCCAATGTTTTCTTAGCCGCCAGCGCAAGTTGCGGCGTTTTTAAAGGCGTTATCTGGTGGGCCGGATAAAGCCCATATAAATGGGTTTGGTGCCTATGTTTGGGGTCTGCGTCTTTCCAATCGTAATACCATTCCTGTAAGTTTCCGTCTTTTCCTATCTGGTAAGGGTACAACTTATCAAGCGCCGTTTTTAAACTGTCTCTGAATTGTGGATCTACTTTCAATTCGTCAGCAGCTTTTATGGTTTGTGTAAAACATTCCCTTATCATGGCCAGATCCGCCGTTGATCCGTATAGGGTAGAGCCCTTATAGCCCTGGTTTGTTAGGTAAGAATTTTCAGGAGATGTTGATGGCGAGGTTACCAGGTAGCCTTGTTTATCTTTAACCAGCCAATCTAAACAGAACATAGCAGCGCCTTTCATTAGCGGATAGGCGTATCCCTTTAAAAAAGCTTTATCACCCGTGTAACTGTAATGATCCCACAGATGGGTAACAACCCATGTGCCGCTCATGTTCCAGTTGGCCCACATCGTCTCGCCCTTTCCAAAGTCGCCCGCCGGGTTACTCATCGCCCATATGTCAGAATTGTGCGCTGCCGCCCATCCGCGGTTAATGCCATAAAAGGTTTTAGCGGTATTCTTTCCGGTTTTGGCCAGGTTGCCTATAAACGTAAGAAAAGGCATGTGCATCTCTGATAAGTTAGCCGATTCTGCCATCCAATAATTCTCTTCGGCATTAATATTCATGGTATAATTTGAGCTCCATGGCGGCCTGATGTATGGGTTCCATATGCCCTGCAGGTTGGCGGGTACACCCGGCGTTCTTGAGCTGGAGATCAGCAAATAACGGCCATATTGAAAATACAGCACCTCAAGGTTTTTATCGTCAGCGCCTTTGGTGTAGCTTTTGAGCCGCTCGTCTGTCGGCATATCAGGCACGGGTTTTTGATCAAGGCTAAGGTTTACCCTTTTAAAAAACGACTGGTAATCTTTCAGATGCCTTTCTTTCAGCGCCGCGTAAGTTATTTTAACGGCATTGTCCAACTGTTTTTGTGCTAATGCTTTATTATTTAATCCATTTTTAACCGGGTCCTTATCAAAGCCATTGAAACTTGTAGCCGTTGATACAAATAGCACCACTTCATCGGCGTTAGTTACGTTTAAAGTGCTGTCAGTTAGCGTAACCTGTCCGCCCGTATTCTGCGCTTTAAAATAAGCTGAAAATCTTGTTCCGCGGTTTTCATCAAATCTAACCGGCTGGGCATCCCGCCAGTAATCAGGCGTAACATGATACGGAGCATAACCGTTAACCTGCAATGTATTATTATTTGCAGATGAAGAATATTTCAACAAACTTTTAAACGAGACAGTAAAGTTTAAAGCCCCTTTTTTACTGCCGGATAGTTTGATCACCATGGCTTTATCCGGATGGGAAATAAAGTACTCGCGGGTGTAATGCACATCGTCCAGATCATAACTAACCGTTGCCGTAGCTTTGCTGATATCCAATTCACGATGATAGTTTTTATAGGTACCCTGCTGTTTAAATGTTAGCGTCATGGTACCTAAGGGCGCGAATGATTCAGAAAATTTACCCTGGATATTTTTATTTAACTTATCTGCCAGGCGGTAATCTTCATTAATTAAGGCTTCCCGAATTTCGGGTATGTGATTGGCAACATCAGGAAATGCTTTGGCATCAACAGGCTCACCAGACCAAAGCGTAGCATCATTGAGGTATATTTGGTCTGACAGTACACCACCGAAAACAGTTGCGCCTGTTTTGCCGTTTCCCAGCACCAGGGCTTCTTCAAAATGCGCTGCAGGCTTGTTGTACCATAGCGCATTAGAATTTTGCGCACGCACTGCACTACACGAAAACACAAAAAGTAATAGTATCAATGCGCAAAAAGTTGATCGCGCAATTGCTTGTCCATGCGGTTTGTGATTCATAGCAAATAAAATAATTGAAAGCGGTTTGAGGTGCTAATTTAGAATTTTAATTGCATTTGCTGCCCCAATTCAGATGCTATTATCGTCTTTTGTGCCTTTTAACAGCGCGAAAATTGCCATGCTGTGCCCATGCCCCAGTTCAAATTCTTCTTTCAGCCATTTAGTTATATCACCTGCCTTTGCGGTGAGTTCGCCATTGGTGGTAAAGCCTTTTTGCTCTGCCAGCGTTCTGAAATCGGCAGCGTCTTTGCCTGTTTTTTCTTTAATTGTTTTTAGGTATCCCTGGAATGACATAATGTTTCAAATTAATTGGTCAAATTTAAGTACCCTAACAATTATATATGCTACCGGTTCTGGACTTTTTATGGGGGAAGGTGGGACAGGGTACGAACAATATCAAGCCATCTTTATTAAAAACCGGCTATAGATTATGACCGCAATCTAATAGAATTTGATTATTATGCCTCACAAACCAACTCATAATGGAATTTCGCGAAATCGACAGCACCGGCATCATAGAAGTAATTGCAGACGATATAGTAATTAATACGATAGACGATGGAACAGACCTGATAGGTGATGTTTACTATCAAGGTTACGAGAAAATAATTATCAATCAGGAAAACATTACGCCCCACTTTTTCGACCTGAAAACCAAACTGGCCGGCGAAATACTCCAAAAGCTTTCTAACTACCGGATTAGGCTGGTTATTTTAGGCGACTTTAGTAATGTTGAAAGCAACAGCCTGCAAGATTTTATACGGGAAAGTAACAAAGGCAAACTCGTTAATTTTCTGTCATCAAAAGAGGAAGCCGTAGGCCGCTTATCTGTTTAGCCCTTATCTGTAATTTGCAAAGAGCTCGCCGTTTTATACTTTAAAAGCATCAGCAAAGCATCCATTTTTATTGGTTTGGATAAAAAATCATCCATCCCCGCCTGATAACATTCCTGTTGATGTTCAATTAGTACGTTGGCTGTCATGGCTGCTATACGCGGCTGCCATGCATTGTTTTTACGTATATGGCTTGTTGCTGCAAGGCCATCCATTTCCGGCATTTCTATATCCATCAGCACCAGGTCATACGGCTCCGCATTTAAAAAATTAAGCACTTCAAGGCCATTTTCGGCCAGCGTAGGTGCGTAGCCCAAGCGCTCCAGTATCTTCGTAATAATCAACTGGTTTACCTTGTTGTCTTCGGCCACCATTATTTTCAACGGATTTTCAGCGGCAAACTCTTTATAAAGCAAACTATGTGGTTTTTGCGGAACAGCCGTTTGTTGTTTAAGTGCAGCCAGCAAAGCGTTGGCCAATGCCTGTTGTTTTACGGGTTTACTTAATACAGCGGCAAAGGTTGCGCGGGTGTTTCTGCCAATTTCGCGCCCGGCCGGGCAAAGTAATATTACCGGTGTAGCCGGGTTTACAGCTTGGGCTGCTGTAAATACCAAATCTTCGCCGTTGTTCGGCAAACCGCTATCAGTTAATAGCAAATCAAAGGGCTTGCTGTTGTTTATTAGAGTTAAAGCCTCAGCTGCCGTACTAACACTGCTAACGTTAATTTTCCATAATTGCAACTGCGCGCATAATAGTTGCAGGCTGGTTTTATTATCGTCAATAACCAATATGCGCAATGCTTCTAAACCGGTTAAATTAGGTTTATCAACTATTTGTTTGGGGTGTTGTGCATAACTGCATTCCACTGCAAAGCTAAATGTACTGCCTTGCTGCGGAATGCTTTGCACGGTTATGTCGCCACCCATTAAATTCACAATCTGCCTGCTTATCATCAACCCCAAACCCGAGCCGCCGTACTTGCGCGCGGTGGTGGCATCTGCCTGTGTAAAAGCATCAAATAAGTGCGGCAGTTTTTCGGGGGTAATACCTATGCCCGTATCGGTTACTTCAAAGTCTATTTCAACTTTATCCTCCGAAGTGTTTTTTAGTTTGATGCCTAAAAATATCTCGCCCGCCGTTGTAAATTTAGTGGCGTTACCTATCAAGTTTATAAGCACCTGCCGCAAACGCGTACTATCACCAATAATATGTTCAGGCAGTTTATCGTCTACATAATACAGCAGTTCCACGTCGGTTTTCGCAACTTTCACGGCAAAAATATCTAATAGATCTTCAACACAGCTGCGCAGGCTAAACTCATGGTTATCCAGCACCATTTTACCCGATTCAATTTTTGAAAAATCGAGTACATCATTAATAACGCTTAGCAGGGCTTCGCCACTCTGAATAATGGCATTGGCGTATTCCCTTTGCTCATCATCCAGATCAGTCTCTTTTAGCAATGTGGCCATACCCAGTACCCCGTTCATGGGCGTACGTATCTCATGGCTCATGGTAGCTAAAAAAACACTTTTAGCTTTACTGGCGTTCTGATGTCTGAAAGCATCTAACTGTTTGCGGTATATAACTATCAGAAAACAAATAACAATGGTGAAAGTGCACATCATGGCAACTATCACCAATACATCAATATTTTCTGTTATTTCGTTCATAGATAATTGCCCGGAAAATTAGCAGGTACATAATCAACACAAAAGTACCATGCAAATTCCATATTACTAATAATAAAGTTTTGCTGGCGCTGTTATCTACTACGTTTGAGAAAATGAACTGAAATAACGAACTGCAAAAATAGATCATAAACCCGGCAGCCACAACGCGTCCTGAACTGGTTACCAGTTCAGCATTTTTGAAATTGCTTTGCATAACCATATAAGCAGTTGTAAAAGCAATAATAATTATGGCACCTAAGGGCCGTGTATAGGTATTGTACTCGTAAATGCTTTGAAAAAAGGAAAAGTTGATAATGCAGATCACCGGGAAAACACACATTACCACCTTTATCCATTTACTGATAATCCCTCTCTCAAAAGCATACAGAAAATACAGCATTAGTGTAACAACCTCAACAATTGTATAAAAATGCAGGCCGGGCAGGTTATTTAGATGGTATTCTGCCAGTACGCTGCCCATTGTGTTAAGAATGAGCGAGGCAATTAAATAAACCAATAGTATGCGGAGCGGTTTATTTAGCTGCTTATAACAAACCAACCCAGCAATAATTGGAATTAAGGTAGCGGCAGGTATAACATACCCTAAATAAATAGAGGTATTTGATATTGCTAATACTGGCATGAATTATTCAATGCCGGTAAAAAGTGGACTGTCTACGTCGCAAATACTGGGGCAGGGCCTTGTATAATCATAAACGTTTGAGTTGCCGGCAACACTGCTTCCGTTGCTGCCATCAGGTGTAGGCATGTACAGCACATCGTCGCCAAATGGTTTTTTGTCGCTTACCCTTACCAACACCATTACAAACGTTACCACATTTTTTACCTCTTCGGCAGCCTCGCTGTCCAGCGTAAAATACGCACGCACACCGGCAATGGTATCATCGGCTTCACATTGCTTAGCCATATCCATAATGTCTTCTTTAGAAATGTATACAGCTTTCGGAACTTTATTTGCATCCTCTTCGGCCGTTTTACCCTTCATAAAATTGCGCCAGTTGGTGGTTTTCTCTACCGCTTCGGGAACGGAAATAATTACTTTGGTTTCTGTGGGTAATTGGTTTTTTGAGCTCATGATGTAGGGGTTTTGTGATAAAAATAATTCAAATATATTAGGATGGAAATTTTTTGGCAAATCGATGTAATATAGTTGAATTTATTTAAGAAAGCTTAGTTGCAGGCAGCCTATTTGTTTAAAAATTACGCGAGTTTGGGACAAGGGTGATTTTTTAGTAAAGCATTCAATGTGAACGTTTTTCGAGGTTGAAAAAGCTTCGGATAGCAATGCCCGCTGCTTCTTATTTCTGGTTTTGAATGCAATGAGGGGGCGGCTCAGAGCCGGGGTGAGCCACCCTGAGCCCTGTGAGCCACCCGCAATATTTTGTCAGTAGAAGCTTGTGCTTTAGTTAGCGGGTAGAATAAAACTTACGCCGTTGTTGGTGTTCTGCGCGCCCGCCGTTGTTGTGTGTTATGACCAACAACTGAAGCGGGGGGAATTAGCGATATTTTGTAATTGCCACATAGCCAAAGACGGTTTCACTTTAAGATGAAATCCGTCGGCTCGCACACATGTTGTTGGTCATAAGACACAACAACCGACATTGCTCGGGGACACCAACAAGGGCGATAACGTTTAATTTTTTGAGAAAATTATTGATCTTTCGCATTAAATAATGCAGTAATTTCTACGCATTTCTGTGCTCTAATGAAGTTGGTTTCAAGTTCTTCTTGCGGAAACATAAAAATTAAATGCAGCGGCATATTACCCATGTTATCTAATAATCTTCTTATTACTTTAGGTTGCGTATCTTCAACGTAAATTATCAAAATATCAATATCATTGGGTTGCTTATCTGAGCGGATAGCTGAACCAAATGCATATATTTTAATTCCTTTGGTTATGTCATTATTATCATGAAGTACTGTGGATATAACATAAAATATGGGATTCATCTTTTATTTAGTCTTCCAAGCAATCCGCGCCAGCTGCAGATTTTGACTGATAAATGCTCTGCCGCCATCTCAGCCATTCCTGTGATGTTTCCATTTGGATTGGTTTTCAAAACGATATCGAAAGATCCATAAATTTCACTGGCATGAGTAACATGATCTGCTGTGAGTTCATATTCGTTTATCAATGTTATTTTCAAAGGCGATAATCCATTGATGCGATGTATCGTGAAAACACGATCAAATTCTCTTTCCAATCTTTGGACCTTTGTATGTTTATTTAAGCCTGATTCAACAAATTCGTACTCTTTCTTTTGAATCGCTGCCACATCATCACTATCAATTGCACGAGTCAGTTCACCTATTCCCCCCCATCCTAGATTTTGTTGACGGGCATAATTGATTGCCGAACCTGACCAAATTGATTTATAAGGCGCAATGATGATATGTGGCTGATTTTCGGTTGCCAAGAGATCTTGAACATCTTTTGAAGAAACATATTTACTGTCGGCAAATCCTACAACTAAATGATGGCCTTTTTGGGATATAATTTCTAAAAACTCATCGCCAATTGATGTGATTTGCTTTATCTTCGTGCTATCCTCGCCTTTGCGAATTTCTGATAATACCCAATCTCTATAACTTGTCATATTAATGCAAAATTTTATTCATTGCTTCAGGGAATCGTGTTGCTACACTTTTATTCTCTCCAACGTGTCGTTCAATAAGATCATCTAAATGTTGTCTAAACTCCTCGACAATTATCAATTCTTCATCGTCGAGTAAGTGAACATTAAAGTCGAGAAAAAGTAAAATTTTTTGATTATTCGGGATGATTTGTGAAAGCATCTTCCTTTTCCAAACCACCGCCTCTTCGGCTTGTGGGTTTTCACGGTAGGGTAAATTTGGATTGAAGCTATCAAATATCATTTTGTTTTTCCTCAACTCTTTGAGTAGATACGTTCTGGCATCTTTTCGACTCTCCTTTTTCGGAATACTGATAGTTTCTAAAATTCGCTTTTTATGGTTGGCTTTCCAATCGAGAATCAGATTAACAGGAAAAATATCGGGAGCCTTGTCAATTTCGGTGTGACACGAAGGACAAAGCAAAATTAGATTATTGTATTCTGCTTTAGTTTCAGCCTCTAAACTGGTGTCACCACGCGGGCCATCATCTGATGCGGCGATTATATGCGCCATCTCGCCGAAATGGTAGTCTGCAACATCGAGATCCGAAAAAAGGTATCGATGGCATTGTGGTCTATTACAATGACCACCTGAATCGGCAAAAAGTCTCAATTTAATTTGAGAGCTTGGATTAATTCTTCCATTAATACAGGGGTCTGCCATTTATATAAATATGAGGTATTGGTTTAGTTGTAACGGCAATAGTAAAAAAAATATCTAATTTTTAATCACTTGTCAACTAAAACGGCAGGACTTATTTACAAGCCCTGCCGTTCCATATAGATAAAATCTATCCTAATTATTTTCTCACCGCATAAACATTCGCTGCCCCCGGTGTAGGCGCTGCACTCACCACCTGCGTACCCGCAGCATGCGTTTTGGTTAATGCCGCTTCAAGCGTAACCCCACTGCCAGATACCTGCACACCTGCCGCCTGTGCGTTTTTAAGCGGTGCAGTTAAAGTAATTGAATTACCGGGTGCCGCGGGCGCGTTAGCTGCCGGCGGCGGACCACCAAACCCACGGCGTGCCGCGGTAACGGTAGCTATAACAACGGTTTCGGTAGTGGCACCACTACCTATGGTAATGGTTTGCCCAACGGTAAAACCTGCAACGCTACTTACAGGAATAAGTGTTTCACCCGCGTTAATGGCGGCGCTTGTTGTTGTGGCCCCTGTTGTGCCTACGTTGGCTATAACAATATCTTCGGCATTAGCGCCCGAGCCAATGATCAGCTTTTGTCCCGCTGCCAGGTTAGCTACATTTGCCACTTTAATATTATTTGAGCCTGCTGCTGCCGGGGCCACAATATTCACTGAACTTTGTACAGAAAAATCGCTGCAATTACTGTCGCTGTCGTTACCGTCGGGGTAGCGGCCCACGCTGCGGTTGGTAAGGTCGGTAGCCGACGCTCTTTGAGGTTGCGGGCGCGCGGTTGCGCCGGGCAGCACCACAATACAGCCCCCCATCCCTTGTTCCCCCTCCAGTGTAGCTATCTCGGTACTGGCTATGGTGCCGTTAGCGCTGGAGCTGCTTTGCTGCGACCCATATACCATGCCATCTACCAATACTTTTCCGCTGCCATCCATCAGCGCTATTGAACCCGCGTTATTAGAAAGCGGTAAACCAAACCATTGGTTAGGCTGCCCCTGGTAACCAAAAGCTGCGTCGCCTGCATGATGCACGGGCGCGCCCTCTGCATGCGCCTTAGCCAAAGTATTGTTAAGCGTTATGCCGCTACCCAATGCCTGCACCAGATCTGCACTTTTGTGTACAAAACGTGTAGCGGGTGTAAAGCTGATGCCCGTACCTAAGCCAAATACATCAACGTCTAACATATGGTCGCGCTTTAGCGGAGCTTCTAACTCTATCTCGCCGCCTGCACCCGGAGCAGCGCCACGGGCAGGGGCCGTATATTGCGTAATGATCCTTTTTACCTTTACTTTTTCAATGCGGGCACCTGTATTGATCGTTAACGCGTCGCCAACACTTATGGTGGAATTGTCTGTTACTTTAATAACGGTTTCACCGGCCTTGGCCGCTACAGAAAGATTGGCCTGTGTACCCGCTTTGCCAACCGCAGTAACCATGGCAACTTCGTAGTGCCCACCCATATCAATACCTATGTTCTGGCCTACTACAAAACCGGCAGCGCTGGTAACGGGTATATTGGTTGCACCTGCCTTAATGTTAAGGCGCGATGATGTAGAAACCGGAATATACACCGTAGTGGCAGGCGCGGCAGCTGTACCTAATTTAGAGATGCGGCGCGTTTCGCCGTCAACGTCTAAGATCTGTCCTTCGGCTAAGCCATCTATGTTTTGAACATAAATTGCCATATCGCCCGCTTTAGCTGGGGCAATAAGCCCGGATGTTGAAAGGCCAAATACGTAAAACCCTTTGGCAGCAATTTTTGTACCTGCCGGGATGGTACCCAGTTTAACAGCACCCCACTCACTGCGGGTATTAATAATGGTCCACTTTGAAATATCAACAGCAGATGCCGACGGGTTATAAAGCTCAACAAACTGGTTACTAAGGTTGTTACCGGTGCCAAAACGCACCTCGTTTATTTTTACAGGTAAAACGTTGCGTACCCGCTGGGTGCTTACGTCTGACTGAACTGCGGTAGTGTTAGCACCCTTCCACTCGGCTTTAGCAGTTAAAAATCCGCCTTCGGTAGTGGCAGGTGCACTTATTTTAAAGGTAACGCTTACGGTGGCGCCTGCGGGGATAGGGTAAATAAAGGTTTTTGATGCATCTAATCTTCCTTCGCCCCATGCTGTCCATCCCTTAAGGGGCAATAGGCGCAATGTTACGCCGTTTGCTACTGCGCCGGTTGTATTGGTAAATTTAACGTTTACTTCCTGCGATGTTTTTGGTGTGAAGGTTTTTAAGCGCGAAACACTCAGTCGTTCAACATCATATTTAGCCGCTACTATGTTAGCCTGCACCGCGTCGGTAGTAGCTATAGATGGGTAACCGCTTGTCATTACACCCTCGTAAAACGTGCCCGATGAACCTGCGCCATTGTCGCCGCCGTTGCCCAGTAAAACACCGCCTCTTTTGTTCATTGGGTAATAAGCGTTGCTTCCCGGTGTGCCGGGGCGAACGCCATCATAGTAAGTAGTTAACTTGCCTTGCTGTGCGTCGCCTCCTCGCAGGTCCCACTTGTTGCCGCCCCCGCCATCAACAAAGGCGCTTACAAACCGCCATGAATCGATAGAGGGAACATCATTTTTTTTGGCGTTGAAGCCCGAGAACAAACCGGCTTCCATATCGGCCATTATCCAGGGGCCTGCGCCGTTGCCGCTGCCCCATGCGGTAGCGGTGCCGTAATAGGTGGTTTCCATGGTACCCGTTCCCACCGCACGACTGTTGGTTGACGAGTTACCATAGTCAAAACAGCAGCCACTGTCGTAATGCTTTCCGTTTATCACATAGTAAATGCCTTCGGGTTCGTCATTTATGGCGAGGTCTCGGGCGGCGTTATTGCGCAAACCCATCCCCGGCATAATAAAAATACCATAAGCTTTATGCCTGCTGATGGTTATCGGCGCCATGTCTGCTATCGGCAAAGCATCATAAGCGCCTTTTTCGGGGCCCTTAAATGTTCCCGGAGGGGCCTCGGTAAGGTGATTGCCCTTGCCAGACTGATCATATAGTTTATTAATGCGACAAAGCGAACCGGCACAAAAAGCGTCCTGGGCGGCGGCGTTTGCATATCCACCAGCATCGGTAACGCTTGCAGGCACCACAGTTATGTCAAGCGTTTTTCCGTCCAACTCGCGCGTTACCTGGTAAAGTGGTCCCGAATAGTTTTTGTAAAGTGCACGGGTAGTGCTATGCGCTGCAACGCAAGGCGTGCCGCCTTTAGCGTATATGTCGCAGGTACCTTCTGGCCGCTCAAGCGCAACATTTTGGTTTCCGGACATCGCCATTATCATCACTCCAACAGGTAATGCAATTGCAAAGCTTGCCAGGGTTATTAACCCATTCTTTTTTTTCATGGTTATGCTATTATTTCAGGTTTTATATGGCTGTTAGGCCAACATTGGCAATCATGGCCCAAGCAGGCGATAATTGGGTTTAAAAATACATCAAAAATGCTTATCGGCATATTAACTTTTTTATCTAATAAAGACTGTATTTTATCATTTTGATGATGGCCGGTTAGGTTGCATGTGGGTTGCGTAAATATCGCTCGCGGTACAAAGGAGTCCGGCGGAACGACGAGGCTTCGCTTGTCGACCCTCACTTCACCTGCGGTGAAAAGAGGGTAGGGAACAGTACTTTGTTTTTTCACACCTCATCGACCAGCGCAGCGAAGTTGGGTGAGTCAACTATTCCGTTTGCTTTTGCCATAAGATCTTAATGCATAGCTATGCCATCAACCCGCTAATTTTTAAATTAGAATGGTTATAACCAGTATAATTTTAGTTACGAAAACGGATAGTAGTTGATAACTATAGCTCTAAATTTTTATATTTGGGAATAAACTTATTAATATGGCCAGTTATAACCTTAATATCAACGGCAAAGCCATGTCCGTTGAAGCCGATTCGGATACCCCGATGCTATGGGTATTGCGCGATCATTTAAACTTGGTGGGTACTAAGTTTGGTTGCGGCATTGCACAATGCGGCGCCTGCACCATTCATGTTAACGGTGTAGCTACGCGCTCATGCCAGCTGCAGGTGGCATCGGTAGGCAATAATAAAATCACCACTATTGAGGGGCTGAGTAAAGATGGTAATCATCCATTACAAAAAGCATGGGAGGAAATTGACGTTGCGCAATGTGGCTATTGCCAGGCGGGCCAGATAATGGCAGCGGCATCTTTATTAAAAACAAAACCAAAACCAACCGATGCTGATATTGACGCAGCCATGAACAATATATGCCGCTGCGGTACGCATTACCGTATCCGCAAAGCCATTCATTTGGCTGCTGAGAAAGGAGTGGTAACGAAATGATAGATCAATCAACATCAAGGCGTAACTTTGTAAAGATCACATCAATTGCCGGCGGCGGTATGCTGGTTGGCTTTAATATGATAAGCGATTCGGCTTTGGGTAGCGCAGCAGATGCTGTATTCGAGCCCAATGCCTACGTGTCTATTAACTCAAAAGGAGTAGTAACATTAATGTCGCCAAACCCGGAGATAGGGCAAGGGGTTAAAACCGCTTTACCGATGATTCTGGCTGAAGAGCTGGAGGTTAAATGGGATGCGGTAGAAGTGGAGATGGCGCCACTTGATCAGAAGAAATACGGCTCTCAAATTGCAGGTGGAAGTGGGGCTGTTAAACAACGTTACATGCCTATCCGCACCGCCGGAGCTACAGCTAAAACTATGCTGGTTACGGCAGCGGCCCAGCAATGGGGGGTGCCTGCAGAAGAGTGTTATGCAGAGAATGCTACCGTAATTCATAAGCCAAGCAAACGAAAACTGTCATATGGTGATCTGGCTGCTAAAGCGGCAGCACTGCCTGTGCCAACAGATGTTAAACTTAAAGATCCAAAGGATTTTAAGATCATCGGTACACGTGTACCAAATATCGATAACCATAAAATTGTAACCGGCCAGCCTTTATACGGTATTGACACCCGTCGCGAAGGAATGCTTTATGCAGCTGTGGCCCGCCCGCCTGCATTTGGTAAAGTGCTAAAATCTTTTGATGATACCGAGGCGCGTAAAGTTACCGGCGTAAAAAATGTGGTAAGGGCAGGCACCGTAGTTGCTGTGCTGGCAACATCCACATGGGCCGCAAAGAAAGGCAAGCTGGCTTTAAAAGTAGAGTGGGAGGATAAAGGCAAACTGGAAAGCACTACTGACCATAATGCCGCTTTTGCCGAAATGTTAAGCAAAACCCCTGAGCGCGCCGGCAGAAATGACGGCGACGTAGAAGCTGCGTTGAAGGACAGTAACAATAAAATAATTGAGGCCATTTATGAAACGCCTGCATTATCGCACGCTAACATGGAGCCGCTTAACTTTTTTGCTGATGTAAAAGGTGATAAAGCAGAATTATACGGCCCAACACAGGTGCCCGGTAGCCTGCGTACTTCGGTTGCACGCGCACTAAACATACCCGAAGCTAATGTAACTTTGGCCATGCCAAGGCAGGGTGGTGGTTTTGGGCGTAAGCTGCAGCCGGATAACGGAGTGGAATGCGCGCTTATATCACAAGCTGCTAAAGTTCCGGTGCAAATGCTATGGGCGCGTGAGGATGATATGCAGGGAGATTTTTACCGCCCTGCATCTATGTTTAAATACCGTGCAGCCATTGGGCCCAACAATGAACTTTTGGCCTGGCATTTAAATGCAGGTGTGCTGGCTGGCCCCACAGGCGGCAGGGCGGCTGCACCTGATGCGTTTCCGGCGGCAAGTATAGCTAATTTCAGAGTGGACAATCAGGCTCAGACAAGCAACATACAATACGGCCCCTGGAGAGCGCCAACAGCTAACTCCGTTGCCTTTGCTGACGAGAGTTTTATTGATGAGGTGGCCCATCAAATGAAAAAAGATCCGGTAGCGCTGCGCCTGGAATTAATAGAAAAAGGTAAAAATCAACCGATAGGTAAAGCTTTAAGCTATGACCCGGTTAAATACAAAAGTGTTATAGATTTGGTTACGCAAATGAGCGGCTGGGGTAAAACCAATAAGCCGAACGTTTTTCAAGGGTTTGCGGCCCACTATTCATTCTCTACCTATGCCGCGCACGTTGCCGAGGTTACTAAAATGCCTGACGGGCAATTGCGCGTAACTAAAGTTTACAGCGCTATTAACTGCGGTAAGGTAGTGAACCAAAGCGGTGCAGAGAACCAGGTAGAAGGAGCAATTGTTGATGGTTTAAGCCATGCCCTATTTAGCAAGGTTACCTTTGATAAAGGGGCCGTTGAGCAAACCAACTTTCATACTTACCGCTTTATGCGCATGAAAGACGCGCCAATTGAAGTAATAGTAAAATTTGTTCCATCTGAAGATGCTCCAACCGGATTGGGCGAGCCCGGCTTACCGCCAATAGCGCCTGCTGTGGGCAATGCTATATTTGCTGCTACGGGTAAAAGATACCGCAAGCTGCCTTTTGAATTGGGATAGACAATCCAAATCAGTATAAAAAAAAGCGATGAGTTAAAAAACTCGTCGCTTTTTTTTGGCATTCGCTATGGTTTGCCTAATCTTTGTGTATTTTTCTAAAAGAAGGTGCAGTATCCTTAGTAGGCTTTTTGCTTAAAAAGCCACCGATAAGTCCCTTTGCTTTATCCCAAACCGTGCTTACCGAATCGCTTGAAATATAGCCGGCCGCTTTTTGCGAGGCAAGCCCAACCAGCGTTTTAATGATGAAACCTGAGCCACGAAACAAGGTTTTGTTTAACACCAACGGCAAAATAAAACGCGATAGAAAACTTACCCAATCAGACTTAGAGTCTTTATCATCGGATTTAGATTCGCCGCCGCCAATTAATCCAACAACAGTTGATAAAACGGCACCTGGGCTGCTAAAATGTTGTTTTAGAGCTATCTGTTTTTCAAGCTTTGTCTGCTGCAACCTGAAGATCTCTGCCCTCAGATCGCTGCTGTTTCTTATTAGCGTATTCATAGCTTAATCGTTAAATACTTTGTTTATCATTTTGTCGGCTATTGAAGCTTTAATGGCTTTGCTGCTTGCCAAAAGTATCAGTACCAAAATCAGGTATAAGCCGGCTACACAGCCAAAGCCCGCCCAAAAAGACTCTAACAGTTCTGATAGATAGAAACCTAGTGTAAAACTTGCAAACATTGTAAGGAACAAGGCCAGTATGGCCATTGTTGCGCCAACTATTATTGAAGCTACCACACCCGAGCTGCCGTCAATAGCTTTGTATTTGGCAATTTTAATTTGTAGCTCTATGTATTCCTTAATCTGGTCAACAATAGAATTAGATTGCGTATCTTTTTGGTCTTCCATAGGTAGTATGTTTGCCCGGCGTTTAAACAAAACTCCGGGCAGTAGTGAAGCCCTTTGGGCCGTAATATTAAGCCTTATTATTTACGCGTGTTCCAGGTCGTCCTGATACTCTTCTTCGGCGCTTTTAACTTTGCTTTTTATGCTATCAACTATCTTGTCTTTAAAGCCAACCAGGCTGTCAATTTCTGCAGCCGCGGTTTCTTTTATAGAGTCGCCCAGGTTTTTTAATGATTCAGCCAGTTTATCGCGGGTTTCATCTCCTTTGCTGGGTGCGAATAAAATTCCCAGGGCAGCGCCTGCCGCTAAACCGGCCAGTAACGCAACAACTACTTTTGTGTTATCTTTCATAATAATGGTTATTTAAGTTGTACTTTCTGTTTATATAACGACTAAATATCTTGCCAAATATATCAACCGATGTATTTTATTTGAATTTAAACAAAAAAACCATTTTTGAGAATGCATCGCACAAATTAATTGCATGGCCAACTGTCCAATTGTCAGGTCACATCTTCGTGTGCGGCCTGTATACGCTCCAGGCGGTCGGCGGCAAGGCGGTTGGTTTCGTAAATTTCTACCAGTAATAAAAAGTACGAGAACAAAAGCGGGCCAAAAACCAACCCCAATATCCCAAACAAAGGCAAACCAATAAACACACCTATTACGGTTATTATAGGATGTGTATTTGATACGCGTTTATTGATCATCATGCGTAATACATTGTCAATGTTGCCAATAAAAAGTACGCCGTAAAGCAATAATATAATGCCTTTAGCCGGATGCCCCTGCGCGTATAAAATGGCTGCTGCGGGTATAGTAAGGGTAGGGGCGCCCACTACGGGTAAAAACGAGATAAAAGCACCTATAACGCCCCAAAAAACCGGGTCAGGAATGCCGGCCAGCCAAAAGCCGTTGGCCAGTAAAGCGCCCTGCACTACTGCTATAAGCCCTTGGCCCAATACATTAGAATAGGTGGAGTTGCGCAGTTCCTCGGCAAATTTTAAAGCATATTGCTCTCTGAATGGTGCGTATTTTAAAAGCCCGGCCTCAAACTGCTTTATCTGCACAAACATAAAGTACATTAAAAAATAACATACCAGCAGCATTAAAAAAATATTAACCACGCTACCAATAAGCGATGGAAATAGTTCAGTAGCGTAAACGCCCAATTTTTGAACAGACTCCTCTGCAAAATTTGGTTTACCTATGGTTTTGCCTGTAAACTCATCAATTTTAACCAGCCAATCCTGTATGGGGAAATTCTTGCTGTTCAGATCAGATATTTTACCTATCACCATAAGGCTAAGGGCCAGAAAGGGCAGCACAATAACTACAAACGAAAAAATAATGATAAGCACAGCAACCAACGGTCGGTTCCAGCCTTTTTTATCAACCATGTATAAATAAAACGGCCTGAAAATGGTGAACAGCACAATTGCGCCTAATATTGATGGAAGAAAATCGCTTAACGCATAAGATATAAAGCAGCCCAATATAATTATGCCTACTAATATTATAATGTTGCGCTGTTTATAGTCGAAAATGGACATGCCGTAGAATATATAAGCAGAAACAAATAGGAGGTTAAAAGTTTTAGCGCATATTTATAAATATTTTTTTCGACGCGTTTAGGGCAACTCTTTTACCAAAGCATCAATTTTTAAAGCGCTGGCGGCAATAGTGTCAATGCAAAAGGTAACGTCTTCGGTAGGATTGTTAACCTCGTGTTTAATGGTATCTAAGGCAAGGTGAATGTTTGAAAGCTGATTTTTTATATCGTGTTTAATTAAACGCAGAGCCTTCAAGTTAAGCGCATCATCTTCCATTTATTTCAAATTAATGGCTTTCATTTTATTATATAATGTCTTTCTGTCTATCTGCAAAATTTCTGCTGCTTTGGTTTTATTGAAATTCACTTCGCGCAATACCTTCAATATTGTTTCGTACTCTGCCTCAAGCGCAGCATTCTTCAAATCGTGGCGGGGTTCTTTTGCCGCCTGTTGCTCTACGTTTTGTACGTGCACAAAAGAATCAATTACGGGCATGCGGTAGTTAGATATCTCCAGCGGTAACGATTTGGTTGTTATCTCTGCCCCTTCGCTAATTAAAGCAGCCCTGCGTACTATATTCTTTAGTTCGCGTACGTTGCCCGGCCAGCGGTAGTTCATAAAACATTCAATTGTTTCGTTCGCAAACGTTGTAACGTGCCTGCCCAGTTCTTTATTTGCCTCTTGCAGAAAATACTCTGCCAGCAATAATATATCGTTTCCGCGCTCGCGCAAGGGTGGCATGTAAATGCCAAACTCATTAAAACGGTGGTAAAGATCCTCGCGGAAACGGCCCTTTTGTATGCCCTCTTGCAGGTTCTCGTTAGTGGCCACTATTATGCGCACATCAAGGTCTATCTCTTTGGTGCTGCCTATCCGCTTTACTTTGCGTTCCTGCACGGTTCTGAGCAAGGCTGCCTGTATCTCGTAGGATAGGTTACCCACTTCATCTAAAAACAAAGTGCCGCCGTTGGCCATTTCAAAGTGACCTATCTTGGTGGCAAAAGCGCCTGTGAATGATCCCTTTTCGTGCCCGAAAAACTCGCTGGCAGCCAGTTCTTTGGTTAATGATCCGCAGTCCATAGCTATAAAAGGCTGGCTGTGCCTGTGGCTGTGCATATGTATGCTTTTTGCCACTTCTTCTTTGCCTGTACCGCTTTCGCCTAAAATAATTACGCTGTAATTAGTAGGCGCAACCAGTTCTATCTGCCTGTACAATTCTTTTGATGCGCGACTGGTGCCCACCACAAAGCCCGACAGGTTTTGTTTTTTGTTAACTTTTGTAGCAACCGGCGCATTTTCTTCATCCTCTACCAAAGCGTGGTGTGTTTCAATGGCTTTGGTAATGGTATTTAATATCTCATCAGGATAGAGCGGTTTAGTGATATAATCATAAGCGCCCATTTTTATCAGCTCTACCGCCATCTTTATGTCTGAATAGCCTGTGATAATTATAACCCCTGTTTTTGGATACTGGGTTTTTATCTTCCTCAGCATTTCGCGCCCGTCGGTATCTTCCAGCCTAAAATCGCATAAAACAAGATCAAACGTCTCGGTTTTAAGAATTTCCATGCCGCTGTTGCCACTTGATGCTGTACTTACGTCAAACCCGTTACGGGTTAAAAACTTTGACAGCAATAAAGCAACATTAACTTCATCGTCTATGATGAGTATTTTTTTCATATAAGAGTCCACAATTCAGGTAGAGGTACCAAAGGTGTAAATTACACAAAAAAAATAAAATCTTTTTAAAATTAAAAAAATGAACAAATTTTGCCTTGATAAGCGAAAGCTGAAATATGCATACAAAAAACGGAGGACCAATTGGCCCTCCGTTTTAAATTGTAAGTGTTGTAATATTAATTACTTGGTATCAAACGCGTAAGCCAAACGCAAACCTAAAAAGTTTACCTTGCTGTTGTTAACCAAGCTGTTAAATTTGGTGCTGGCCTCATAGCGGATGCCTGCATCAAGGTAGCTTTTATCACCAATAGGGAACTGGATACCCACCTGTGGTGCCCATATAAACGCGGCAGATTTATCAAAGGCCACATCTTTTTTGTTTAGAGCAAACCCTGCACCGGCTTCACCCTGCACGTAGAAATTACTTACCGGGAAGAATTTTAAACCTGCTTTTACAGGCAGTAACTGAATATCCGGAAATGTTACGGGGCCAACGGTTTTGCCGAAGATGTTATTGTAACCCGCGTTAACGGTAACAAACAATTGGCTGGCAACAGGAATATCTGCCTGTACTGATCCGCCCAGGTTCCAGCCGTGCGAGTCATTCAGTTTGCCTGTAGGGATGCCGGTTTCCACACCGATACTTAATTTTACGCCATTTGCATTGGTAGATGTAGGGGCGGTTTGTGCTTTTGCGGCTAAGGTAAGACCAGCAAATGCCACAACTAATGCTGAAATTTTTAATGTACTTTTCATGGTATTTTATATTAATTGTTGTGTGTGTTTTTTAACACGGAGCAAATTAAAGCAACAATTTGTATACGATTTATCAGGTAAAAGTCACGAATATTCAATCGATTGATTAACAGTATTTTAATTTTTGACCAAATGGGGCTATTGGTCAGATTAGTGTAAAAATGTGGATATTAGCTTTGATTTTGACAGGGATTGGATGTCTATATAACTTACTTGGAAAATTTTAAAAAATCAGAATATACCGAGATCATCAGAGCTAACAATATGAATAAGAAAAACAGGTGGCCGAACAAATAAAATGCCCGGTATTTGTAATAGGGCTCTTTAGAGGTGTAACTTTTAATAGAATAAAATATGCCTAACGGGGTTATGATATACAATGACAAACCCGGTATTCCAACGAACACCGCATTGGATATACCATCGTTTAAGCCAATTGCCTTACTTATTTGAGTAAATAAAAGCACCCATAGAAATGTGTAAGCCGAATATCTGTAAAGAGACTTTGATTTTTTAAAGTATTTAGATTGCGTGTGAACGTTTAAGTCGGTAATAATAGGTTCAGTCATAGTTTAAATATAAACCAATTGGCCTAATATTACAAATAGCATTAAGTGCTTATTGAATATCAAGTGCGGTTTTTTACCCTTAGAACTGTAGTTTCAAACTAATTTATTTTCGATTATAGCTGTATAAACCCTCCGCCATTACCCCCCCCCCTAAAATATAAACTTCGTACTCAAAAAATTAGACGACTGATCTTGCACAATATCATTAAACAAATGCTTATTGGTTTCGTTCATTTTAGTGGCCACTAAGGAGCGGATAGAGAACGACCGCAAGGCATCATGCACAGAAAGGGTGCCTTCGGCGCTGTCCTTACGCCCCGTGAACGGAAACACATCCGGGCCGCGCTGGCATTGACTATTTACGTTTACGCGGCTAACCAGGTTAACAAAGGGATCAATCAATGAAGCTATCTCGTCGGCATCGTCACTAAAAATACTCACCTGCTGCCCGTGCGGCGAATCTATCTGGTAAGCAACAGCTTCCTCAATATCCGTAAACGGTACCACCGGGATAACCGGACCGAATTGCTCCTCGCGGAAGATCTTCATCTTGTCGTTTACCGGGTATAAAATAGCCGGGTATACAAATGATGCCACATTATCGCCGCCGTTAGGGTTAACCACCTGTGCGCCGTTAGCTACGGCGTCGGCAATGGTGTCTTTCAAAAATGCGGGTTTATGTGGTTCGGGCAAGGGGGTAAGTTTAACATCTTTATCCCAGGGCATACCAAATGGAAGTTTGGCTACGGCATCACTTAAAAGTTTTAAAAACGCGTCGGCTACTTCTTTATGCACGTAGATGATCTTGATAGCCGTGCAGCGCTGCCCGTTGAAAGACAAGGCACCCAAAATACATTCACTAACGGCCAGTTGCAGGTCGGCGTGTTTGGTAACAATGGCCAGGTTCTTGGCATCCAGACTTAAAACCGCGCGCAGGCGGTTTATTTTAGGGTGACGCTTTTTCAGATCATTAGCCACTTTGCTGGAGCCTATAAATGCCAGTACGTTGATATTACCGGTTGCCATTAGCCCCGGCGTAACTGTTGCACCGCGCCCATAAATGGTGTTTACCACCCCTTTTGGGAAAGATTCCTGAAAGGCCTTTAGCAAAGGATAGTGCAATAGGGTACCATGCTTAGGTGGTTTAAATAAAAGCGTATTGCCCATTATAAGCGCTGGTATCAAGGTAGTGAAGGTTTCGTTAAGGGGATAGTTGAACGGGCCCATACACAACACCACGCCCAGCGGCGAGCGCCTTACCTGTGCTATAACACCTTCGGCAATTTGAAAGCGCGACGACAGGCGGTCAATATCCTTCAGCTCATCTATGGTAGCGTTTATGTATTCAACAGTGCGGTCAAACTCCTTGGCCGAGTCGGCTTGCGATTTGCCGATCTCCCACATAATCAGTTTGATCACCAGGCTGCGTTGCTCGCTCATTTTAAACACAAAGCGTTCCAGGCATTTTATGCGGGCATCAACACTCATGGTGGGCCATTCGCCGCGGCCGTTGTTATAGGCGGCTATAGCGGCTTCCATAGCTTCGTTGGCCTCCTTTTCGGTGCAAACGGGGTAGCTGCCAATGTATTTGGGTTTTAACCCATCGGCACCCGGAATACAAACCGGCGAATATACATCCGCCACCGGGCCATCCCAGGGCTTCATTTCGCCGTTGCAAAGGTATTCGCGCTGGTGTACTTCTTCTATCCTGAACTGTTCTGGTATTTGGTTCTCCTCAACAAAAATTGAGGTTAGCGTATCGTGAAAACTCATAGGCGTTAGTTTAATATCTGTGTATGATGTAGCACACCGCAATTTATTGTTTTTCGGGGATGCATCGATATTAAATAAAAAAATAGGGGGGCGGCAGAAAGAATGGTGAATAAAAGTAGCGAAACCCCCTTGGCATAATTTCTCTTCGCTCAACCTGGCGCAACGATGTTCATAGCTAGCGCAAGATTTAGAGTAGGAATGCAATTTTATTTGCAGTTCGGAAATTTAGTACTAGGCGATGGTAAAACAACGATATTTGAGAAAGCAGGAGCAAAAGAAAATGATTCAAATTAACGACTATATATTTTTTTTAGAAGAGTTTTTCAACGATTCTATCGTAATTGTTGACGATTTTAAAGACGATTTGAAGTTTATAGAAATAGATTGCTTTCCTAATAAACCATATTTATTGGTAATGGAAGTGTCTAACCGTAGCATAAGAATTGATAAAATTAGTAAGGTACCGCAAATTGATTTCTCGCTATATAATTTCAATTTTGATAATATAGAAGAGGCAAAAAAGCTATGTTATGAACTAAAAGCTAGAGGAGGATTTGAGTAAACTCAAGGTGATCCATTTTGAATACAGGCAGATATTGTTAGATTTATTCGATTGAAAAATACAAATTTCTGTTACGCAAGCATAATGCTTGCTATATTTTAGGGAACCAAATTTGAAAATATTGTTCCGGCCAACAATAGATTAAACCATAAGTGACGTTATCTTCACAAACGATAAAACATAATGCAAATGGCTTGAAAGAATATCTGCAGGCCGACTAATGGCAAGATAAAATTTGTGTGTTTAAAACAGATCTGAAAGTTCACCATTTTAGCTCTAAGTTTGTACTTATCTGGTAATGAGATGATAAAACTTAAATGATTAACAACATCTGCGCAAGGTTTCTTGAATTGGGAATTGAAATAGATAGGAACACTCCGGATATGGTTGCTTATTGGGATCAGAATTTGGTGTGCAGGTATGCAAACCCTGCTTACCTTGAATGGTTTGGCGTTCATCCTGATTACATGATCGACAAGATGTCATTAGAAACACTACTTGGCCCCTTGTACGTGCAGAATTTACCCTACATTGAAGGCGCCCTAAGCGGCGAGGTTCAGGTATTTGAACGCGATATACCAACGCCCTACGGAAAAATTCGCCATTCCATTGCAACATATTGCCCGGCTTACTCGGGTGATGATATCATTGGATTTTATGTGCACGTTGAAGATGCCACTAAAAGAAAAAGCGATGACGCTACAGCGCTTAACCCAATACCGGATCAACTCGGTATTTTAAAAGATCAGGTAGAAGAAGTTCGAAAAACACTGGAAGCATCTGCTTTGAAAGAATTTCCGGGAATAAGTAAGCTGGCCAAAGCCCACTATATTTCCGAATCAAAACTTAAAAAAAATTTCAAGACACGTTTTAACAAAAGCATATTTAGCTATTACCGCCATATGCAGATGGAGCTTGCTGAGGTTTACCTTAAAGAAGAGAAAAAAACAAAAAAGCAAGTAGCTGCAATGCTGCACTTTACCAATACTACTAACTTTATCATTTGCTACCAAAAGCACCTGAAAGAAAAAGCCAGCCAAAAAGTTATTGACGAATTAACGCGCGCTAATGATGACCGTTATAAAACTTTTATAACCCAGGCACCTTTTGCAATTGCCATGCTTGATAGTGATATGGTGTTTCGCGCGGCCTCTCAAAAGTATATTGACGATTATCACCTTCATTTTAAACCCATATTCGGAGCTAGCCTTTACGAGGTGTTTCCTGATATGGATAAGAAATGGAGAAAAGTACATAAGTCGGCATTACGCGGCAAGGCTTTTAGTGGTGAGGAGTATGTTTACGAGCGGGACAATGGCTCTAATATCTGGATAAGGTGGGACATAAGACCCTGGAGGGATGTGGAAGGAACAATAGGTGGAATTTTAATTTTTACAGAAGATATAACAGCCATAAAGCTAAAAGACCAGGAGAAAGACAAAATACTGGAGATTTTAAACAAAGCCACAGAAATTATCAGGATAGGGGCCTGGAAAAAAAATTTCTCAAATAATACCGGCTTCTGGAATGATGTAACAAGAGAAATACTTGAAGTTGCCCCGAATTTAGAACCGACGGCAGAACTTGAACTACATTTTTACCGGGCCGGCAAAAGCAGAGACCAAATGAAAAGATTGCTTAAAGAGGCAATTGAATTAGGTAAGCCCTTTGATGTAACAACAGAATTGATTACAGCCAGAGGTAATTATAAAACTGTGAGGGTGGTTGGTTATCCCGAATTTAGGAATGGTAAATGCGAAAGACTTTTTGGTATTTACCAGGAAATAGCCAAGTAAGCTTTAACAGTACACAATAAACCCGCTACATATATTATTAGGCCTTCAGCAAACTATCAATAGTTTTTGATTGGTGTAGTTTTACAGTGAATATACTGCTCAACTATGTCCCAACCAATCATTGACCTTACTAATTGCGAAAAAGAACCCATTCACATCCCCGGCAAAATTCAGTCGCATGGATTTTTGTTGGCTGTGGATACGCAATCTGGATTGATCAATTACGTAAGCGAAAATATTTCAAAATATGTTCAGGTTGAAGCCAAAACAGTTTTAGGAAAGGGGCTGGACTACTTGTCTGAGGCATTAGCATTGGATGTTTCGGTAGCTGGCGTGCTATCACAACTCATCAATACAGGCTTTAATCTTAAAAGTATTGAATCCCTCAATCCATTTGTTGTAGAGCTGCAGGGACAAGCTTTTAATATCATATTTTTTGCATCGGCTAACGATCTTATTATTGAATTTGAGATCAACACGAACGACGGATTTGAATCACAAAAAGTAATTGGTAGCTCTATTTCTAAAATTTTAAAAGGGATTACGCTTGATTCCCTATTGCAAAACACAGCTATTGAGATTAAAAAAGTGATAAATTACGACCGGGTGATGGTTTACCGGTTTGACGACGATGACCACGGGCAGGTAATTGCCGAAGAAAAAGAGGAGCATCTTGAACCTTTTTTGCACCTGCATTATCCCGCGTCTGATATTCCGAAACAAGCGCGAGAATTATACAAGATCAATTTGACAAGGATAATATCCGATGTTAATGCCGAACCATCTCCAATACTTACTTACGAAACAGAAAGCACGCCGATTGATCTAACCAATGCCGAGTTGCGCGCGGTTTCACCCATGCACATTCAATACCTCAAAAATATGGGTGTCTGCTCAAGTTTTAGTATTTCGCTTGTTGTAAAAGGGGAGCTTTGGGGATTAATAGCCTGTCATAACTATTCGGCTAAGTTTATCAATTACGCAGCCAGATCTGCTTCCAAATTAATCGGGCAAATACTTTCCTCAGCCATAGAATACCGTCAGTCAGAAGAAAATAACGAAAGATTTGATCTTTTAGATAAAGCTTCGCAAGTTTTGGTAGAGATGATTGATAATTCAAACGAAATACCCGAAGCCCTTACAAAAAAGGAAATTACCATAAAGGATATAACGGAAGCCAGCGGAGCCGTATTGATCTTCGAACAAAAACTTATTTGTATTGGAGAAACACCGGGCGAAAGCCAGATAGCGGCACTTGCTGAGTGGCTTTTTGACAATATGGCCGAAACGGTTTATACCAGTCACCGGTTTCCACGGGTTTATAAGCCAGCGGAGAAATTCAGCGGGGTTGCGGCAGGTGTAATGGCCTGTATTCTTTCGCGTGAATTAAAAGAAATAATAATTTGGTTTAAGCCGGAACTGCTGGAAAATATTCAGTGGGCAGGTAACCCCGACAAACCGGTAGAAATTTCGGCAGAAGGCGTAATGACGCTGACACCCCGAAAATCTTTTAAAAGCTGGACAGAGACCGTAAGACACACCTCATTGAAGTGGGGAAGTGCTGAGGTTGCTGCCGTTATTAAAATGCGGGAGCATATTATTTATGCCATAAAACGCAAGGCAAATGAAATACGCCAGCTTAATGAAAAGCTGATTTTAGCGTATGATGAACTTGATACATTTAGCTACACAATTTCGCATGATCTGCGCACCCCGCTTTCTTCCATCAAGGGTTATGCTGAGTTATTAGCGTCTAACGACAGCTTGGACACGAATGCCCGGAAGTTATTGCAGCGAATAAATAAATGTACGGATAAAATGGCATCGCTGATTACAGATATACTTAATTATTCCAGAATTGGTCAAACTAAGGTGAATAAAGAAATAGTTGAAATGGGCAAAGTTATAGAAGATACTAAAATGGATATAGTAGCTGCCTTTAACCCAATTGCTGATTTTTCTATAGGCGCAACCCCATCTATTTATGGCGATAAAACCATGATAGTACAGGTTTTTGCCAACCTGATGGGTAACGCTGTAAAATACTCCTCTAAAACTTCAAATCCGCGTGTAGTTATAAACGGCGAAGTGAAAAAAAATGAAGTAGTATACAGTATAGCCGATAACGGCATTGGCATAGATATTAATTATTACAACAAGATTTTTGAAATATTTAAACGCATGGATAACGTGCAGGATATTGAAGGAACGGGGGTTGGCCTTGCAATTGTGAAAAAGATTATGGACAAACACAATGGCAGGATATGGTTTGAAAGCACAATTGGGGCCGGGACGACATTTTTTGTAGCATTTAAAAATAAGCAATGAGATACCCAGACATATTTCAGGTGGAGGATAGTGACGATTTTATTTTTTTGATGGAACACGCAGTTACGGAAATTAGCAGAGACCTGCGCCTGGTTATATCAATTAATGGTAATGAGGCTATTAAAGCTCTTGCCGGTTTGCAAGCCAGATCAAGCAAGCCGGGGCTTATCCTTTTAGACATTAACCTGCCCGGTATTTCGGGGGTAGAGGTATTGAAAAAGATCAGAGAGAACGACTTCTTCCAATCGGTACCGATAGTTATGTTCTCAACTTCTGATAACCCTAAAGACGTTGATTCAGTTATGGGTTTTGGAGCTAATGGCTATCAGGTAAAACCAATGGGATATCGGGAGTTGGTAAATTGTTTAAAGAAAATGAAGGAATACTATCTGAAAACTAACTAAAATGAAAAAAATATTAGTTCTTGAAGATGATCTGGATATTGGCGAGATGGTGGAAATGGTATTATCTATACAATACAATGTTATGGTAAAACGCGACGACGAGAACTTGTTAACCCATTTATCTCAATTTGGGCCAGACCTTTTACTTATTGATAATTCACTCGGCCGTGCCAAAGCGGTTGATGTAATAAAAATAATTAAATCCCACGAAATGTTCAGTCAAATGCCATTTATCTTGTTTTCCGGCCATCCTGATTTAAAACTTATAGCAAGTGAGTTAGGTGCTTCTGCGTATTTGCCCAAGCCATTTGGTTTAGAGCAGTTACACCGGTGTATTGAAAAAGTATTGGATAATAACAGTTAACCTTAGCCAACCTTTAAATATGCTTCATAAATTAATTAAAGAATCAACCGCAATGCTTCATGCACAATTGGAGCAGCTGATGTTTGTGGATGAAATTATGAATGGCAAGTTAAGCTTTTCGCAATATCAAAGTATTCTTATAACCAACTACCTTATAACTGCAGATTACGAACCGAGGTTATTGGAAAAAATAGATTCACCGGCTTTCCTTCGTTTAGAGATACACAAAAGGCTTAAACTGGAAGCGCTACTTAAAGATTTGGGCGAGGTGAAAATTAACCCGGAGGATTTAAAAAGCACCACAACCAACCTATCAGGATCATTGCATGCGTTGGGCTGTTTATATGTATTGGAAGGCGCAACTTTAGGTGGCAATATAATTGTGCAGAAGTTGAAAGAAAACCCATCATTAGCGCCACACAAACTTGATTTTAATTATTATCAGGTTTATGGAGAGGAATTGATTTCTTATTGGAAACAATTTTGCGATACGATTAATGAGCAACCTACCGAAAACTATGATGAAATTATTGAGGGTGCAAAATTTATGTATAATGCATTTATAGAACTTCGTCTGTTACTAGCCAACAAACTAATAGAAAACCATGGCAACCTTTAATTATGAAAGTAAAATAATATCGGGAATATCGCCGGAAAGCGTAAACGCCGATTTATCAATGTGGATCAATTCCCGGCAGGGAGAAATAGAAGTAGTATCATCCAATATGATAGTGTATAAGGATGCCGCGAATGGAGATCAACGGGTATTTGCTATTTACACCTTGTTTATCCTGTTTCCTGTAAATTAAGCAAATTCACATTGTTCGGAGCTTAACGTTCCCAATCCGCACATCAACTGTACGATTACGAACAGTTAAACCGTTACAACTCAAACATAAAATACTGATTGTTAATAGCTTACTAAACAGGCACGAAATTTACGCGTTAATTGTGATATTTTACACTACACGTATCCTGTTATGATAAAGAGCTATTTCAAAATTGCCTGGCGAAATGTTGTTAAAAACAAGGTTTCTTCTGCTATAAATATTTTGGGCCTCGCCATTGGCATTGCGGCTTGTCTGCTCATTTTGCAATATGTTTCGTTTGAGTTGAGTTATGAAAATTTCCATGTTAATAAGGACAGGATATACCGGGTTCAGCAAGACAGGTACAATGGCGGAAAACTAAGCACACAATGGGCCGCCGGCGCATTCGCCATAGGAAATGCTGCAAAGGATGCTATACCTGAAATTGAAGATTATGTAAAGCTGACTGAGTTTGAGCGGGTAACGGCTAGTATTAACGGACAAGCGTTACGGGTTGGGAAAGTTTTTTACGCCAGTAAGTCTTTCTTCAACATATTTACTTATCCCTTACTCTCCGGCGATAAAAACACGGCGCTACAAGAGCCGTTTACCGCGGCTTTATCAGAAAAAACTGCCCGCAAGCTGTTTGGCAGTACAGATGTTGTGGGCAAAAGCCTTCAGTTACACAGATATCGCAGTTTTAAAATTACCGCGGTTTATAAGGATGCACCGGTTAACACCCAGCTAAAACCCGACATGCTGCTATCATACGCTACTTTGTTAGGCTTACGAAAAGCAGAGGGTAATGATATGGAAAAGCAATGGATGTGGGATGGCTGCCTAACTTATATATTATTAAATAAAAATGCTGATGCCGCCACTGTTGAAAGGAAAATTGTTCCGGTTGTAAAGAAATTTAACGAGGAAGAGTTCAAAAGCCAGAACGTTTACGCCGTTTATCATCTACAGCCACTTCAGGATATCCACCTCTACTCTCATTACATGGGCGAGCCCGGCGAAACCGGCGATGGTAAAACTGTTTACCTTTTACTAGGCATTGCCTGTGTTATTGTTGTAATTGCATGGGTTAACTACATTAATCTGGCAACGGCGCGCGCTATAACAAGGGCCAAGGAGGTTGGGGTACGCAAGGCGATAGGTTCGTTGCGTAAACAACTGATCTTTCAATTTCTTTCTGAATCTGCATTACTTAATTGTATTGCTTTGCTGGCAGCGCTGCTTATTGTTATAGTAGCCATCCCCGGCTTTAACGCGCTTTCGGGTCAGCAAATCTCGTATAGTTTGTTTAGCAAGGTTCAATTTTGGTTGGCAGTTACTGCATTGTTTATAGCAGGCATATTCTTATCGGGGCTTTATCCGGCATTTGTGTTATCAAACTTTAAGCCTATAGAGGTGCTGAAGGGTAATATAGGCAGTACGGGGCAAAGTTCTGTGTTACGGAAATCATTAGTGGTGTTTCAATTTGCCGCGTCTTTGTTTCTGTTGATAGGTACCGTAACTGTTTACCGGCAGGTTCAGTACATGCGCAAGCAATCGCTGGGGATTAATATTGACCAAACACTGGTTATAACACCGCCCAACATAGGCATCGATTCGACGTATTTAGACAAAATGACGGCATTAAAAGAGGAGCTGCGTCAAAATTCAGCTATAAAAAGTTTAACGCTGTCTACCAGTGTTCCGGGAGAAGCAATTGACTGGAATGTAGGTGGGATAAGGTTGGCGGGTGCTGCCGAGAACACGCAAAAGCAATATCGCCTTGTTAGGGTTGATTACGATTTTATGAAAGCCTATGGTTTAAAATTAATTGCCGGGCGGCCATTTTCAAAGGAGTTTGGCACCGATGAAAATGCTGTAATATTTAACAGGATTGGCATAGCACAATTAGGGTTTGATAAACCGGAAGAGGCTATTGGCAAAAAGATAGATTTTTGGGGAGACCAGTGTACAATAGTGGGTGTTGCAGAGAATTTTCATCAGCAATCATTAAGGGCATCTTATGACCCTATGTTCTTTCAGGCTGTGGCCAATGTGCAGGGAGCTTTATCTATCAAAATGGGAACTGCTAACGTAGCAGATAATATTGATGCGGTAAAAACGGCATGGAGTAAATTTTTCCCGGGAAATGTCTTCGAGTATTTTTTCCTGGACGATCATTTTAACAACCAATATAAAGCCGACCAGCGTTTTGGCAGTGTGTTCGGATTATTTACAAGCCTGGCTGTATTGGTGGCCTGCATGGGCTTATTCGGCCTGGCATCTTTCACTACGCTACAGCGCACCAAAGAAATCGGCATCAGGAAAGTACTAGGGGCATCAGTTATAAGTATCTTAAAGCTGCTTTATAGCGAATTTGCGTTGTTGATTGTGGTTGCGTTTGGTATAGCCGTACCTGTGGCCTGGCTTTTTCTATCCAATTGGCTGCAGGATTATGCTTTCCGCATCAATACAAATTGGATCTCGTTCGTGCTGCCGTTTTTAACTATAGCTATTATAGCGCTGATTACGGTTAGCTTTCAATCGTTAAAGGCAGCAATGGCTAACCCGGTAAAAAGTTTAAAATCTGAATAGTTTCCGGCCAGAATCCAACTGTCATTGCGTTTTTTCAAGGTCTGAAAACAACAAAGCCCCCCGATAGGCAATCGGGAGGCTTTAGCTTGGTTTATAATTGTGTTTAGTAAGGTATATCTTCGGTGGCAGTGGTTCCGTCAAAAGTGGTGTTTCCATCAGGTAGCTTGATGCCTTGCCGGGGCGATGCATCTGCCTCAAAATCCGTCTTCCTGCCCAAAAGGGTAAAGTTTTCGGCAACAACTTCGGTAGTATATTTCTTTACGCCTTCTTTGTCTTCAAAATAGCGGGTACGCAGCTTGCCTTCTATGTAAACCAACTTGCCTTTTTGTAAATATTTTGCAGCCACATCAGCCAGGCTGCGCCATAATACAATGTTGTGCCACTCCGTCTGCTCTACTTTTTTGCCATCTTTATTATAAGTTTCCGAAGTAGCTAAAGGGAAACTTGCTACTGATACGCCACCCTCTAAATATCTTATTTCAGGGTCTTTACCCAAGTGGCCTACCAGTATTACTTTATTAATTCCAGACATGCCATAAAAGTAGATATTTATTTCTAATTTAAAAAATTATCTAAGAATATAAAAATAGGCTTAGGCAATGCCATCTTTTTTAAATTTTCTACTTCTATGAAAACCCAGTTTTTATCTATTGTGAGGGGTTTTTTCTCTAACACAATGAACCTTATATATAAATGCTGGTGAGTTAAAACATGTTTTACCGGTAAAAATATTTTCTTGATTATTAAATTAGAGCCATAAGTTCTAAGCATAGCGGGCAGCAAAAGCAGCTCATCCAAAGTTGTTGGGCCTTCGGTTTCTATCATTGGCAGGTCGTACATATTGGCCCATATATCCCCCTCTTGGCGCTTATTGATCAGTATTTTATCATCTTTTTCTATCAGAAAATAATTAAAGTGCCGTTCCTTTATTTTTACTTTTTTTAACTTAACGGGTAAAGCAGTTGTAGCGTTATGTAAAAAGGCATAGCACCCCAAATTGAAGGGGCAGGTACCACAAGCCGGATTTTTTGGTTTGCAAACAATAGCGCCCAGCTCCATCATAGCCTGGTTGTGCGTAGCCGGGTTTTGCCTGTCCAAAAAATCAGCCGCAGCTTGTTTAAATATCTTTTTGCCGGTGGTGCTATCAATAGGTTCACTTATGCCCATGTAGCGCGATAGTACCCTGTAAACATTACCATCTAACACCGCCCTTGCCTCGTTAGCCGAAAAGGAAGCAATGGCCGCTGCGGTGTATTCGCCAATACCTTTTAACTTTATAAGTTGCTCATAGCTTGTGGGGAACGTGCCGCCAAATTGCTGCTGCACCTGTATAGCGGTTTTAAGCATGTTGCGCCCCCGCGAGTAATAGCCCAGGCCTTGCCAAAGCTTCAGTATATCATCTTCGGGCGCGGCAGCAAAATGGGTTACGGTGGGATACTTTTCTAAAAACCGGTTAAAATAAGGCAGCCCCTGCTCAACGCGGGTTTGCTGCAAAATAATTTCTGACAACCATATGGTGTAAGCATCAGTAGTGTGGCGCCAGGGCAGATTGCGCTTAACGCCATTATACCAATTTATAAGCTCTTGTGTAACGTGCATACGCGGTAAAAGTATAAGTTATACAGTTAATTGTGTGGCGTTTGTAATATATATATGTGTATAACGTACCCTATCAAAAAAAAAGCGTTATTTATTTCAAAGTTTGGCAATAAAGCGATACTTTTGCAACCCCAAATCAGTTAAGTAATAATATATTAAAGGAAAATAAAAACATGACTAAAGCAGAAATTATAACCGAGATCTCTTCTAAAACAGGTATAGAGAAAGTTGATGTTCAGGAAACAGTTGAGGCGTTTTTTAAGGTAGTAAAAAACTCTATGGTTAGCGGTGAGAACGTTTACGTGAGAGGGTTCGGTAGTTTTGTTATTAAAAAAAGAGCTAAAAAAACAGCACGTAATATTTCTAAAAATACAGCTATCATTATCCCGGAGCACTTTGTTCCAAGCTTTAAACCAGCCAAAACTTTTGTTGAGAAAGTTAAAACCGGTAACAAAGTGTCTAAATAATAATTTTTTAAGGAAATGAGAACTAAACAAATAGCATTTGCGGTAGCCATTTTGGCTGTTATGGGCTATTTGTATTTTCAGCCCTTAAAGGCTTTACCCAAAACAGATAGCGGCCATGATGCCCCTAAAAATGCCGGTGTAAGTACTGCCCCGCCGGCAAATGTTACGGTTGAGCATGTTTCTGCCACTGCTAAAGCCGCCATTGGCGGAGGCCTTTCTGTAAAAATAAATGATCTGGAAGCGAAGCTTCAAAAAGCATCAGCCGACGCTGAAAAAACTGATCTGGAAAAACAACTGGCTAAAACCTGGGATGATGTGAATCAGCCTGCGCCTGCGGCGTTTTATTACCTTGCAGTTGCCCGTAAAGAAAACGCTTTTGGCCAGTGGATGAATGCCGGTACACGTTTTAATGACGCCTATAAAGCGTCATCAGATACTGCTGCGGCGCCTACATTTGTAAGCAACGCGGTAGAGGCTTTTCAAAACGCTACCAAACTTAACCCAACCAGCCTTGATGCAAAAACAGGTTTGGGTGTGGCTTATGTTAATGGTGGCGCAACGCCTATGCAAGGCATTGCCTTGTTGCGCGAGGTAGTAGAAAAAGACCCTAACAATGTGGCAGCAAACCTTAATTTGGGTTTGTTCTCCATGAAATCAGGCCAATATGATAAAGCTGTACAGCGTTTTAAAACACTGATAGCCATTAAGCCAGATTTTGAAGCCTATTTTTATTTAGCCGAAAGCTATAAGCAAATAGGCAAAAAAACGGAAGCCATTGCGGCTTACCAAAAATGCAAGGAATTAATGCCTGATCCAACATTTACGCAGCGCATTGACCAGTATATAAAGGAATTACAAAATTAAGTTAAACACATTTAAAAAATTATTTATTATGCCAAGCGGTAAAAAACGTAAAAGACATAAAATGGCCACGCACAAACGCAAAAAGCGTTTAAGAAAAAACAGGCACAAAAAGAAATAAAATAAGGGGCTTTTAAGCCCCCTATTTTATTTGCTTTTATAGCAAAGCAGATAGCATTTATTGTTTTTTACCCTCAAATTATAATATGCCTTTGGGTACGCTCAAACTACGGCATTAAGAAATGGAGTAGCAGTTGATAAAAGAATTAATTATCGATTCGTCCCCTAACGGGGCCACCATTGCATTATTACAGGATAAACAACTCGTAGAGCTTCATAAAGAACAAATAAGCAACAATTATACTGTTGGCGATATTTACCTCGGGCGCATTAAAAAATTAATGCCCGGGTTAAATGCCGCTTTTGTTGATGTGGGCTATGAGAAAGATGCCTTTCTGCATTATCTTGATCTTGGTCCGCAGGTGCAGAGCCTGTTAAAACTGACCAAGCAGGTGCGTGGCGGCAGCTACAAATCTAAACTGTTAGATAATTTAAAGCTTGATGAAGATATAAGTAAGGGAGGAAAGATCTCTGAAGTATTGACAAAAAATCAGCTTGTTCCGGTGCAGATAGCTAAGGAACCTATATCTACCAAAGGGCCGCGTTTAAGCTCAGATTTGTCAATTGCCGGCCGTTACGTGGTACTGGTGCCTTTTTCTGATGTGATATCCATATCAAAAAAAATAAAAAGCAACACCGAGCGCACACGCCTGCGCAAGATAGTGGAAAGCATTAAACCCCAAAATTTCGGGGTTATTATCCGTACCGTTTCCGAAGGAAAAGGTGTAACCGAAATGCAAAAGGACCTGCTTGATCTGATATCAAAGTGGGAGGCCTTTGTTACGCGCCTGCCAACGGTAGAGCCGGGCAAAAAGGTATTAGGCGAAATTGGCCGTACCTCAACAATTTTACGGGATATATTAAATCCCGATTTTCAGAATATTTATTTAAACGACGCCAGTTTGTTTGAAGAGGTAAAATCGTACATCCACGACATCTCTCCGGACATGGAAAATATCGTTAAGCTGCATAAGCACAAAGAACCGATATTTGAACACTATGGTATTGACAAACAGATAAAAGGCGCGTTTGGTAAAACGGTTAACCTGGCGGGCGGTGCCTACCTGGTTATTGAACACACCGAAGCGCTGCACGTTATTGATGTAAATAGCGGCAACCGCACAGCAAGCAAAGAAAACCAGGAAGAAAACGCTTTCCAGGTAAATAAAGAAGCTGCTAAAGAAATTGCAAGGCAACTGCGCCTGCGCGATATGGGTGGCATTGTGGTGATTGATTTTATTGACATGCACAAGCCTACCAACCGCAAGGAGCTGTTTGACTACCTGCGCGCAGAAATGGCGCACGACAGGGCCAAGCACACCATTTTGCCACCAAGCAAATTTGGGCTGGTACAAATTACCCGCCAACGTGTAAGGCCCGAAATGAATATTGTTACCAGCGAGCTATGCCCTGCATGCCACGGTACCGGCACCATAAGGCCAACCGTTTTGCTGATTGACGATATTGAGAATAACTTTAACTATATATTGCTTGAACAAAACGAGCGCGGTATTACCCTTTGTGTGCACCCGTACGTTGAGGCCTTCATTAAAAAAGGCATGTTCAGTAATGTACAGATAAAATGGTTCTTTAAATATAACCAGTGGATAAAGGTTAAAAGCAACCCATCTTACCAGATAACAGAGTTTCACTTTTTCTCATCAAAAGACGAAGAGATTAAGTTGTAGATTTTTTGATGTGCAGTCCCGATAGCTATAGGGATGCGGATGTGCAGATGCTTTAAGTAGTGTCTGCACATTTTGTTTTTAGGGCGATTTAGATGGCAGATATTTTGATTAGCACATTTTTATTTTGCGTTACTCCAAATAACTTTGTTGTCAAGCACAATAAAACGTTTAAACCCGTCAAATATGGAGGGGTTGGTATGATATGGCTCAAGCGTGAACCACAATTCATTGGCGCCATTTTTAATTTCGATTGCGGCCAAGAAATACATTTTTCTAATGTCTTCTAAAGACAGTTCGTCGTGCGCAGCTTTTAGGTGACTATATAAAAGCTCTTTATATCCACTTAAGTTTTTAACAACTTCTTCAATACGTAGCATTTGCTGACTGGTTGGTGGTTGTTTACTTTGCGTATCGATACTAAACTCGACTTTGTTAGTTGTATCAATGCTGTCAGAGATGGCAAACCAATACTCCCTTTCTCTCTCGCAATAGTAATGGAAAGTTCCTACAGGGGAAATTGTAATATGGCCAGTGTGTTTGGTTTCCCTGTATGCCTCCGGCACCCATTCCGGTCGTATTTTATGCCCTTGATTCATCTTTTTTTATATAATGGAATAAATATACGATAACGATGTAATTTTTATCGCCGTGCCTAGGATCGATCGTCAAAAAAATAGTATCATTGAATATCCAATAGCAACCAATCTATTATGAAACCTAACGTTACGCTGCTTTTAACGCTTTGCTTTATTCTTTTAAATTTAAGTACTAATGCGCAAAACGCCAGGCAAGAATCGCTTTTTGATGATAACTGGAGATTTTACAAAGGAGATGTAGCAGGCGCTGAGGCCCCTGCTTTTAGCGACGCGTCATGGAGAAATATCGACCTTCCGCATGATTGGAGCATTGAAAACCTACCTGATCAAAAGCCCGGCGAGGTAGTTGGCCCTTTCTCAAAAAACAGTCCCGGCACTACTGCTACTGGCTATACTATGGGCGGCACAGCCTGGTATCGTAAAACATTCACCCTGAAAGCCGGCGAGCCTTACACGCAAACCATTATCAATTTTGACGGCGTGTATATGAATTGCGAGGTATATGTTAACGGAAAACTTCTAGCCAAACATCCTTACGGCTATACCCCGTTTGATGTTGATATCAGCACCGCACTAAAACCTGCCGGGCAACCCAATATAATAGCGGTTAAAGTACCCAACGAAGGGAAAAATTCGCGCTGGTACAGCGGTTCCGGCATTTACCGCCATGTTTATCTCATCAGAAAACAACCTGTGCGGCTTGCGCAAAACGGCGTTTGGGTAAATACTGAAAGCTTATCGGCTGATAGGGCCAGGATCAAAGTTTCGGCAATAGTTGAGAATACCACAACTCCCTGGGCCGCCTTTCAGCTTCTTATTAAATTAATTAGCCCCGATGGCAAACTTGCCGGAAGCGTAAAAGTTCCGGTAACTAAAAGGCCGTCAGCCGGAAAGCAAATAGATCAATATATAACCGTTACCCGGCCAAAAGCATGGTCGGTTGAAAAGCCTGATCTGTATACCGCACAGGTAGAGGTTATTAGTAACGGTAAGGTACTTGATAGAACCAAAACCGCATTCGGAATACGTACTATTCATTTTGACGCTACAACCGGCTTTACTTTAAATGGTAAACGAGTGTTATTAAAAGGCGGCTGCCTGCATCATGACAATGGCTTTTTGGGTGCTGCTACTATTGACCGTGCCGAAGAACGCCGAGTTGAGTTGATGAGAGCTAACGGCTTCAATTCTATCAGAACCGCCCATAACCCGCCATCAAAGCAATTTTTGGATGCGTGTGATCGCAACGGGATATTGGTTATTAACGAAGCTTTCGACATGTGGGAGCGACCTAAAAATCCGCAAGACTACCATTTGTATTTTAAAGAGTGGTGGCAAAAAGACCTTAAAGCGCTGATCCACCGCGACAGGAACCACCCTTCGGTGATTTTCTGGAGCATAGGCAATGAAATTAACGAGCGTGTAGATTCGCTGGGGCTGGCCATAGAGAAAGAACTGGTTGCCGAGGTAAAACGCCTGGATAATACCCGGCCCGTTACCGAATCTATTTGCAGCTTTTATGATCATCCCGGGTATAAATGGGAATCTACTATACCTGCATTTGCCATGCTCGACGTAGGTAGCTACAATTACATGCGCTCAGAGTATGAATCGGACCATAAAAAACATCCTGAACGGATAATAATGGGTACTGAGTCGTATGCTAAGGAGGCTTTTGACTATTGGCAGCTTGTTAAAAAAAATCCATATGTTATCGGCGATTTTGTTTGGACGGCAATGGATTATTTCGGCGAAACCGGATTGGGCAATGCCAGATTAAATGACGAACCAGCAAGAGGCATACTTAAACCGTTCCCCTGGTTTAATGGCTTCTGCGGCGATATTGATATTATTGGCTCAAAGAAGCCACAGATGTTTTATCGGGACGTAATATGGGAGAATAGCAACCTGGAAATGGCAGTTCACGCCCCTATCCCCGAAGGGAAAAGGGAACTTGTTAGCCAGTGGGGTTGGCCAAACGAATGGCAAAGCTGGAACTGGGCAGGCAATGAAGGCAACATGATGGACGTAAGAGTGTTTTCCAATTACCCGCTTGTAAGATTAGAACTGAACGGAAAAGTAATAGGGGAGCAGAATGTCGGCGATGATACCAAGTTAATAGCAACATTTAAGGTGCCTTATCAGCCGGGTATACTCAAGGCTGTAGCCATTAAGGACGGAAAAGTAATGGAATCAAAGCAGCTTACCACCACAGGCGCGTCGGCTAAGATCAAGCTCGTTGCTGACAGAAAAAGCATTAAAGCCAACCGGAATGACTTGTCGTACGTAAGGATAGTTATTACTGATGCGCAGGGCAATACAATACCTGATGCTACAATCTCGGTAAAACTTACAGTTTCGGGCGATGGAGAAATAGCTGGATCAGGCAGTGCGTCTCCCAACGATATGGAGAGCGTAAATAACCCCGTTTGCAAAACCTACCGTGGCCAGGCACTGGCTATTTTAAGGCCGCTAAAAAACAATATAAAAGGGAATATTAAGTTGAAGGTTGATGCTGCCGGGTTAAGCAGTGGTGAGGTGGTGATTGAGTTGAGATAGAGCCTGGTTAAACAGCGACAAACAAAAAGTCCGACAGATATGTTGGACTTTTTTGTTTGCGGCTCTAGCTATGTTTTGAATGTGATTGTAAACGTAGTGCCTTCATTTATACGGCTATCAATATCTATTTGCCCACCTAAGCTTGTTACGTGATTATGCACCAAATACAAACCGATTCCCTTACTATCTTTATTTTCGTGAAAGGTTTGGTTAAATCCGAAAATCCGATCTTTGTCTTTTTCCATATCAAACCCAAGGCCCTCGTCTCTAAATATTAAGGTAACTGTTCCATTTCCTTTTTTACTTTCTAAGAATATTTGAGGATAGGTATTTGGCTTTGCGTATTTGATTGAATTAGAAATCAGGTTGAGAAGTATACTTTCCAGATATCCCCTGTTAAAAATTATCAAATCAACCTCATCGAAATTTGAATTAATAATTGTTTTGGTATCAATTATCAACGACCGTAATGACTTCATTACCGCGTTCAGCGATTCCGTAAAACTTATTGGGCCTACCTCTATATTTAAGCTCTTTTTCTGTATCAGGCTATCTAAATAGTTGTTTAAAGTATTCCGGATGTTCGCTGCTGATTCTTCCAACATATCCAACAATTCCACTATCTCTTCATTTTCAATCTTTTTTTCTTTGAGCAGGTGGAAAATAGAAAGCAAGTTGTTTACCGGCGATCTTAGGTTATGGCTGGTAGTATAAGTTAATTGCCTAAGTTCATCATTTGCTTTTGTAAGGTTAGAAATTAACATGTTTCTATCTTCATCAAGCCGTTTTTTGTGCGTAATATTTTTTGCTAATCCGAATACTAACTGTTGTTCTTCTATTCCGACGGACGTCCACGAAAGCCATACTATCTCACCTGACTTGGTTACGTATCTGTTTTCGAAATTTATCAAAGGGATTGACGTTTTAATGTTCTCTCTGCTTTCTATAGTGGAATCTTTGTCCTCGCTATAAACAAATTCGTTTATTGGTTTTGATAACAGCTCTTCCATGGTAAAACCCAATGTTTTACACACTGCCGGATTGATCTTTTTAAAAAAACCATCATAGCCTGCTATACAAATTAAATCTGGCGATAATTGAACAAATGGATCATAGTCAAATGTCGTATAGGAGAACAAAGCAGCTAAATTATTATTACTATCCATCATGGTTGAATAACGCATATTAGATAAAATCAGACCTCTAATATGCAAATTATTTTATTTGCCTGATGATTATCTAATAACATTCTCATTTGTACTGATTACCTCGTTAATAGGTTTCAACTTGTGCGCACTTAAAAATTTATTTAGGTTGCTTACAAAATTTGCAAGCATTTGCAAGCTAAATGGTTTAAACAAAAAAAGTCCAACATTTCTGTCGGACTTTTATTCTGTGGGAGTTACTGGGTTCGAACCAGTGACCCTCTGCTTGTAAGGCAGATGCTCTGAACCAGCTGAGCTAAACTCCCTTGTTTTGGGTCTGCAAATATAGAATCTATAAGCAACTTCACAAAAATAATTTTCACTTTATTTTAACATGCTCATTTAGCGTAGTTTATATTGGCAAGGCAACGCCCAATACCGTTGCCTTGCTATAAACTAACGTTTAAAAATAATAAAACCTGCAGGTTTTATTAAAGCACATGCTCGGCCAATATGCGTTGCAGGTCGTAAATGTTTACGTTCTTGTCAAATTTTTTAACAATGCTTGGCTGCAATTCGCTTGATACCCATATTTTCAACTCGGCATCCAAGTCAAAATGGCCGGAGCTTTCCACACTAAAGCGTGCTATGCTTTTATAGGCAATAGAAAGATACTCCACCTTGCGGCCGGTAATGCCCTGCTTGTCTACCAGGATCAATCGTTTGTTGGTAAAAATAAAGGTGTCGCGTATCAGTTTAAAGCCAATCTCAATGCTTTCATCCGTACATAACAGATTAGCGTATTCGCTTTTTAATTCCTGAGGATTAGCGACACCGGCGTTGCCTAGTAGGCTCGAAAAAAGTCCCATGGGTTATTGAAGTTTTTGATAAAGTTTATAGGGGTAATTATAACAAAAAAAGTAGCAGAAATTTCCGTTTATATAAATACCGCAAAAAAATTTATAATCATTTATCGCCTACATGGCAATATCATTGCTATGGCCCGGGCGCGGGTCTTCGGGCAATATTTCCATTTCGGGATAGTTAATATAGTCGGCGTACCATTGAATGGCTCCTACAACGTCAAGTGCATCCTCTGCCGTTATATCAATGGTCTCAAATGCATATAGCTTTTTATGTGCGTAGCCAAAAAGCTGTATTTCGTTCGGGTCGGCACTTATTTTATCGCTATCCAAACAGTAAACTCTGATCTTCAATCCCGTATCCCTTGAGTGTATAACATCCCTGCACGGATTTTTTGGGTCGGTAGCTAATAAATACACATTGTACTCCATATCTTCAATAACAATAGTTTGTGCCGATGGTTTCACAAATTGTTCTGCCGGGTGATATTAATTAAATTTATAACAAAAGCATTTTACAGGCTTTAGTATTAGTTAAAATATTGCGAATTAAATATGGCAAATTTTACCCACATGGGGGAACTATTTTCCTCACTGTAAAATTATTCCACACCTTATAGTTGTATTTTCAAGCTAAAAAGGCACAAAAATCACTTGGCATTTTTTTTGGTTAATAAATGTAACGCCCACCCAAAGGGCTGTTTTTCATAGGTAGATGTAGGGTCGTAAAACTGCGAGAGTTTTCCGACCCTTTTTTTATGTCTTTAATTAAACCGAATCATTCTTTCTAAAAACTAAACCATAAAAAAAGCCCTTCAGCAGTGTGAAGGACTTTTTGTTGCAGAAATTAAAGCGCTTTAGTGTTACAATATTTTTTTGGCAACCCAGGTTCCCTGTACTTCAAAATTTGCGTTCTTATCAGTAAAAGTGCCGTTTGCATTTGCCCCATTATTGGTAAAGGCGCCTGCGGCATTAATTACGCTGTTGGTGTTATTTGCTGTAACGCTTATATTATTATTAGTAACAGTACCTGTAAAAGGAATTATGATGTTGTCTGTAGTTTTTAACAAACCCTTTATACCTGTAGTGCCCTGGGTTACAAAATTAAATACACCACCGCCCCCGTTTGACGAAAAAGTACCTTCGTAGGTTACCACGGGTGTGTTCACCTTTTCTTTTAATATAATTACGGTTACGTTATGGCCGGGTATAGTTACGGTTAAACGCGGATTAGATCCATCTGCATTTACAGAAAATAGAAGTGTCCAGTCGCCTGATTTAAATGAAGCGTTGTTTACCGCCTGGCCAGATGTCCAACTATCCAAATCTGTTGTTCTTAACGCCTTTGTCTGATTTTCGAAGGTAACGTAGGCTCCCCGTAAACCACCCACCAGCGCTAGTTTTACCGAGCCGCTTGAGCCCACTAATACAGCTTTATATATGCCGCCGCTTTTGGTATCATCTTCATTTATTGATCCTGCGTTTATCAACAAACCCGGCAGTTCTTCATCGGTAATTCTGCTGTTATTACCATTTTCATCCCCTTTTTTGCATGAGGTAACAAAAACAGATGTAATTAATAGCAAGGCAAAGCTTAATTTAAGAATAGTGTTTTTCATAGGTGTTTTGTTCAATTTTTAGTTATCCGGTAAAGGTAGGTAGTTTGGCTTGCCAGTAAAATACCCGTAAATGGGTATATAGGGCCGGATTTACTATTTTTGCCGCATGATGATAAGCGCGGGTGTATTGTTTAAACTACTTGACCAGGATCTTATATTATTGCCACAAAAGGCTATTTACTGGCAGCAGCAGCAAACCCTGTTGGTTGCCGATGTGCATTTGGGTAAAACCGGGCATTTTCGTAAAGCAGGCATAGCTGTTCCGCGCGACCTGGAACAAAACGACCTGGCTGTACTGTCTGATCTGGTGGCCGAGTTTAAGCCAGAGCGTATTATTTTTTTAGGCGATCTTTTTCACAGCGATATGAATGCCGATTGGGAATGGTTTGCCATGTGGCGGCAACAGTTTCCTGAATTAAGTATTGATCTGGTAAAAGGGAACCATGATATAATTGCCGATAAATACTACCATCAGCTAAACATAAGCCTGCATAAACAAATGATCATCGGGCCGTTTTTAATGTTGCACCACCCGCTAACCGAAGAAGATCTGCAATTAGTTACGCAATACGCTTTTTGCGGGCATATTCATCCGGGCATAAGTTTAAAGGGCAAGGGTCGGCAAAGCATCACGCTACCCTGTTTTGCGTTTGGCAGTAAACAGGCCATCTTACCGTCATTCGGCAAATTTACGGGCCGTGTAGCGGTACAAACCTGCAAAACCGACAAAGTTTTTGCGGTTTTGAAAGATAAGGTTATTGCCTGTTAGTTAGGGATGCTTAGCCATATAATCGTTAACAGCTACTTCCAACTCATAATAGTCTAAGCAACGTTTAATTATTTTACCATTACCATTCAGCAAGTAATAGGTAGGTATTTTTGTAATTGCCCAGTTTTCTGCATTTGGCGACGCCTCTCCTTTCAGATCAGATATTTGCGGCCAGGTCATGTTGCTTTTGGCAATATACGCCAGCCATTGGGCGCGTTTATCATCAAACGATATACTTACTACGCCCAATCCTTTTGAAGCATAGGCAGGCAAAAGCTCTTTTGCCATGCGGGTATGGTCGCCCAGGCTTTGCGAGTTTAGCGCCCGCCAAAAATCAATTATAATTACCTTTTTATTTAGCGTTTTAAGGTCAATGGTTTTTCCTTCGGGGGTGGTGCCCTCAATTGCGGGCGCTTCGCCACCCGCAGCTAAATGGGTAAGCTGTTTTAATTTTTCCTCCAGTTGTTTTCCCTCGTCGGTGCCTTTTGCTCCATCGCTCAGCTTTTTAAATGCTTCGTAATAGCCAACAGGGTTTAGCTGGTATTCGGTGTTAAGCATCAGGTATGGGGTAAGCTCACTTTCCGGATACTTCTTTATAAAATCATTAAATAGCCGCGCCATATCTACCACATTGGCATCCAGCTGCAGGTTACGCAACTGCTGCATGCGGTTGCTGCGTTCAATAGCTGTTACTGCTGCGTCGCCCAGTTGTTGCATTTGCGCATCAAGCTCCATTACCTTAACGCGCGCCGCGGCTTTGGCGTCCTTCAATAAAATATAGTAGCCTGATAACTCGGTTTGTTTTTTTGAGCTGCTTTTAATATCCGGATAAACATCAGCCGCTTTTGGGTCAATATCAATTGTATAGTTTGAACCTCCCTCCAGATAGATCTCATGTTTTTTTGAAATAGTGCCACCCGTTAAAACGCCTATCTTATAAAAACCAGGCCGGGTTAGCGCCTGTTTGTTAATGTGAAACTTGCCGTCGGCAACATCGGCCTCGTAAACAATTTCGTCAGCAGCGTTCCTTATCAACACTTTGCCGGTATTGGCCCCGGTAACGGTTCCGTTAAATTCAATGTTTTTGTCACCGCAGCCAGCCAATAAAAGGGCGGCCGCAAGAAAGAAGAAAAAATAGCGCATACTGATAAAGTTTATCCGGGCAATTTATTTAAAGTAAAGCATTTTTTAAAGTTGATTTTTAATTATTGAACGGTCAAAAACCTGTCATTTTTTTAGATTGATTCTAAATAGTCATTTCATAGGTAAAACCCTCATTGCATTTCTATCTTTCGGCATTTAATAAATACTTTTGACAAAAAAATTTTAAAATACATAATGAGTGAATTTAAACAAACTTTTAACTCATCGCTGGGTAAAAAGCTGATCATGGCACTAACGGGCCTGTTTTTGTGTACGTTTATTATTGTGCATTTGGGCGGCAACCTTTTTCTTTTTAAAAATGATGAAGGTTATGGTTTTAACATGTATGCCAACTTCCTTACGCACTTTCCGCCTATTGAGGTTATAGCCTATCTGCTGTATGCGGCTATACTGGTGCATACTGTGTATGCTATTGTGCTTACCACTAAAAACCGTAAGGCGCGCCCGGTTGCTTATGCCAGCCAATCAAAATCTCCGGCATCATTCTCATCAAAAAACATGGGCCTGCTGGGTTCCATTTTGTTTTTGTTTATTGTGATACACATGAGCGATTTTTGGTACAACTACAAGTACACCCATACGGTAGCTTACAAAGAGTATCGTACCAATGTGCTAACCAATGTAACCACAGTAACAGACTTTACACCGGCCGATCCTGAGTTTGAACACTCAGCTACATCAGAAGGCGATGTTGAGATAGTACGTGTGAAGGATCTGCATGCAAAAATTGTAGAAAGCTTCAGCAACCCCATTTACGTTATATTTTATGTATTAGCTATGGTTGCGGTGGCGTTTCACTTGCTGCATGGCTTTCAGAGCGCTTTTCAAACATTGGGCTGGACACACCGTAAATACACGCCTGTAGTGCAATTTATAGGCACCTGGTTTTTTGGGGTCATCATCCCGATAGGTTTTGCGCTGATGCCCGTTTGGTATTATTATATAAACGTTTTAAGTAAATAATTACGAATTACGATGTACGATTTACGGATGGTGAGTCTGTTCAAATCGTAATTCGTAATTCTAAAATCGTAAATAAAAAAGATGAATTTAGACGCTAAAATCCCCGCCGGTCCGCTGGGCGAAAAATGGAGCAAGCATAAATTTAATTTAAAGCTGGTTAACCCTGCCAACAAACGTAAGTTTGATGTTATTGTGGTAGGCACAGGTTTAGCCGGTGCATCTGCAGCAGCTACACTTGGCGAGCTGGGTTACAATGTAAAAGCATTCTGCTTTCAGGATAGCCCGCGCCGTGCACACTCTATTGCAGCACAAGGCGGTATTAACGCAGCAAAGAATTATCAGAATGACGGCGATAGCGTATATCGTTTGTTTTATGACACTATAAAAGGTGGTGACTACCGTGCCCGTGAAGGCAACGTTCATCGCCTGGCCGAGGTATCAGTAAATATTATAGACCAGTGCGTAGCACAGGGCGTACCTTTTGCACGCGAATACGGCGGCTTGCTTGATAACCGTTCATTCGGTGGTTCGCAGGTATCGCGTACGTTCTATGCCCGTGGTCAAACCGGGCAACAATTGCTTTTAGGCGCTTACTCTGCGCTTAACCGCCAGATCCATAAAGGCAAAGTAAAAATGTATACCCGCAGCGAGATGCTGGATGTGGTTACTATTGACGGCCACGCTAAAGGTATCATCACCCGTAACTTAGTTACCGGCGAAATTGATACACACACAGGCCATGCGGTATTGTTATGTACAGGTGGCTATGGTAACGTGTTCTACCTGTCAACCAATGCTATCGGCTCTAACGTAACAGCAGCATGGCGCGCGCACAAACGCGGTGCGCTGTTTGCTAACCCATGCTATACACAAATTCACCCAACCTGTATCCCGGTAACCGGCGACCATCAGTCTAAATTGACTTTGATGTCGGAATCGTTACGTAACGACGGGCGGGTTTGGGCACCTAAAACTGCTGAAACTGCAGAAAAGATGCGTAAGGGACAGTTAAAAGCTGTCGACGTTAAAGAAGAGGATCGTGACTACTTCCTGGAACGTAAATACCCATCATTCGGTAACCTTGTACCGCGCGACGTGGCATCACGCAACGCGAAAGAAATGGTTGACGATAACCGTGGCGTAGGTGGCTCAGGCATTGCAGTATTCCTGGATTTTGCCGACGCTATAAAGCGCCTTGGACAGCCAGCAGTAGCAGCTAAATACGGCAACTTGTTTGATATGTACTATCAGATAACCAACGAGGACCCGTATACCCAGCCAATGCGTATTTACCCTGCGGTACACTACACCATGGGTGGCCTTTGGGTTGATTATAACCTGATGACCACCGTACCGGGCTTATACGCTTTGGGCGAATGTAATTTCTCTGATCACGGTGCTAACCGTTTGGGTGCTTCTGCTTTGATGCAGGGCTTGGCCGACGGATACTTTGTGATACCGTATACTTTAGGCGATTACCTTGCTACTATCGGCCCTAAACCGGTTGATGCAAGTCACCCTGCTTTTGCACAAACAAAGAAGGATGTGCTTGATCGCATAAATAAACTGTTGGCGCTTAAAGGCACCAAAACAGTTAATGAATACCACCGCGATCTTGGTCACATTATGTGGGAGTATTGCGGCATGGCACGCACAGAAGAGGGCCTGACCAAAGCTAAGGGCTTGATAGCAGCGCTTAAGGTAGATTTCTGGAAAAATGCCCTGGTAATTGGCGCTAACGAAGAAGCAAATGCTTCTTTAGAAAGGGCTGGTCGCGTTGCCGACTTTATAGAGTTGGGCGAACTGATGGTAGATGACGCACTGATGCGTAGAGAATCATGCGGTGGCCACTTCAGATTGGAATCGCAAACAGAAGAAGGCGAGGCTTTGCGTGACGATGAAAACTTCTTGTTTGTTGGCGCATGGCAGTTTAAAGGCGAGAATCAGCCGGAAGAATTGCATAAGGAGGAACTGATTTTTGAAACGGTACATCCATCGCAAAGGAGCTATAAGTAGTGATTGGTTGATTGGTGATTACAGATTAGTTGGGCTTGGGTTGCAGGAAGTGATAATATAATTACTGATGATGTTAAAAGACCCTGTATTGATAGAACTGCTGCAAAAAGCATATTCGGGCGAAAAGGCCGCGGCTTTTGCTTATCAGGGTCATGCGGGATCAGTTAAAAGTGTCGATGAGAAATCGGCCATAAGGCAAATTGAAATAGACGAGTGGAACCACCGCGCCGAAGTGCTTGCAATGATGCAGCAATACGGCGTACCGGTTTCAAAGTGGCAAGAAGTTAAGAGCCACATAATAGGCAAAGTAATAAGCACGAGCTGTTACGTAATAGGTTGGTTTATGCCATTCTATTTTGCAGGGAACCTGGAAAGCGGCAACGTGTGCGAATACGTGCGGATGAAGCGCCTTTTTAACGCATTGGATATAACAGAGCACGATGCTGTTTTATATGAGATGAGCTTAAAAGAAAAGGAACATGAGGTGTACTTTTACGAAAGTATAAAGGGCAGTAAACTGCTTCCGTTTTTTGAACGCTTTTTTAAATGGGGAAGCAATAACAAGAAGAATGACATAGACCTGGATACAGGTTTTTATTTAGAAGATACGAATAGGTATTGCCCCGGTTACGGAGAAAAAAAGAAAGCGCATACTCCGGCTGATGCAGCAGTACAACAAGTTTAATAATACAAATTATTCCAAAGCATGGAACAAAATCATATGAACCTCACACTTAAGGTGTGGAGACAGGCAAACGCCAGCAGCTCAGGTAAAATGGTAACTTATAAGGCCGAAAATATTTCGCCTGATATGTCATTTTTAGAGATGCTTGACGTGGTGAACGAAAGCTTAACAAAAAAAGGGGAGGACCCTATACATTTTGATCACGATTGCCGCGAAGGTATTTGTGGCATGTGCTCGTTATACATTAACGGCCAGCCACACGGACCAAAACGCGCTATTACTACCTGCCAGCTGCACATGCGCAGCTTTCATGATGGGCAAACCATCACTATTGAGCCTTGGCGCGCGGCAGCTTTTCCGGTTATAAAAGATCTGGCGGTTGACCGTTCTGCGTTTGACCGTATACAGCAGGCAGGCGGTTACGTATCTGTAAATACCGGTGGCGTGCCTGATGCCAACGAGATAGCCATACCTAAGGTAATTGCCGACGAGGCCTTTAACTCTGCTACCTGTATTGGTTGCGGTGCCTGCGTGGCGGCTTGTAAAAATGCTTCGGCAATGCTGTTTGTATCGGCCAAGGTATCGCAGTTTGCGTTGATACCACAGGGCCAGCCTGAGCGCTGGAGCCGTGTGCAAAGCATGGTTGCCCAAATGGACGAAGAAGGTTTTGGTAACTGTACCAATACCGGAGCCTGCGAAGCAGAATGCCCTAAAGAAATTACGCTAACCAACATCAGCCGTATGAACAATGACTACCTGAGCGCTAAACTTTTCCGCGAGGAAGGCGTGCATGGTGGTGATGTGGGCGGTGGAGCTTAAGCAAAATCCTATCTGCAATATATAGTATTAAGCCTTTCCGCATTTCGGGAGGGCTTGTTTTTTTTATAACAATGAGTGTTCCACAGAGATATATAACACATATCCTGACGAATAAGTTGCTTCGCTTTGTTTCAACAGAATATACAAATAGTTATTTTTCAAGTACTTGCTAAAAATCTTGCTCCGCTTTGTTCCGCTTGCTTCACCTACACAAGCGGAACAAACTGATCACAAATCTCTGATCAACCAATCAACTATCTTCCCCCCGGCGGGCAATGCTCTTTCAAAAACTTGGTAAATATGGTTTGCAGGTGCTTGGTGGTACCCTCGCCTTCTGATATGGAGTGCGTACGGTTAGGGTATAACATTAACTGAAATGGCTTATCGTATTTAACCAGCTCGTTAATTAACAACTCTGCGTTTTTATAGTGTACGTTGTCGTCGCCTGTGCCATGGATGTACAGCAGGTCGCCCTTTAAATTCTTAGCATACGTAACCGGCGATCCTTTTATAAAATACGACCGGCCCTCATCGGTAGTTGGCACACCCATATAACGCTCCTGGTAAATGTTATCATACGTAAGCTGGTCGTCAACAGCTGCCACAGCAATACCCGTTTTGTATATCTCAGGGTACTGAAACATCAGATTAAGGGTAGTTGAGCCGCCACCGCTCCAGCCATGTACTGCCACGCGGGCAGGGTCAACAAAGGGCCATTTCAAAATCTCGGTAGCCGCCATAGCCTGGTCGCGGATATTAATAAGGCCTATGTTTTTGTAGATAGCCTTGCGCCATGCGGCCCCCTTAGGTGCCGGCGAACCGCGGCCATCAACAGAAATATAGATATAGCCATCATCGGCCATGCTACCCGCATACCTGGCGTTTTTACCGGCGCTGTAGGTGTCGGCAGTGGTTTGTGTAGCGGGTTCGGCATATACAAAGAACACTACCGGGTATTTCTTGGTTGGGTCAAAGTTGGTTGGCTTAACCATCCAGCCGTCCATTTCAATGCCATCAACAGTTTTTACTTTAAAAAACTCCGGCTTGTTCTTAGCGGTAATGTTTAGCTGAAGCCTTGCACCGCTTATATACTTGTGATCAGGCAGGCTCACAACATCGCTTGCAGTCGCGGTATAACTGTTTTGAAAGGAATGTATAGCTACCTTGCCATTAGGGGATATGTCATAACTATGCGTCCCCGGTAAAGCATACGGCGAAAGCCGCTCGGCCCTTCCGCCGCCTATTTTTACCCGGTGCAAATACCGTTGGGTAGCATTGTCAAGCGAGGCTATAAAGTATATATAGCCGCCTTTTTCGTCTATCAGGCTTATGCTTACCACATCGTAGTCGCCGGGGGTTATCAGGCTTTCCTTGCCATCAATACCCACACGGTATATATGTTTCCATCCGTCTTTTTCGCTTATTATTAAAAATGCTTTCCCCTGGTTTATCCAGTCCCAGCCAACGGCGTTGCCGCGCACATCAACCCAGGCATCGCTTTTTTCCTGGTAGATAGGGCGTGCAGCGCCGGTTTGGGCATTACATATAAAGATATTTTCCTCGTTCTGGGGGCGGTTAAGCTGCAATAGTATCAGCTCGGCGGCGTTAGTTGTCCATTCCATGCGGGGTATGTAATGCTGTATCGCATCGCCGGGTACTTGCATCCAGGTGGTTTTAGCTGCTGATACATCAACTACACCCACCTTGCAGGCGCTGGGGTCCTCGCCTGCTACCGGGTACTCCACCGGTACTACAAAAGGGTATGTGGCGTCGGTAGTGTTCAGCATCAGATAGTTCTTTATCTTGCGGGCATCTATCTGCCAGTAAGCAATGGTCTTGCTATCCGGCGACCAGCGGAAACCATCGCGCGCGCCAAACTCTTCCTCGTACACCCAGTCAAATGTGCCGTTTATAATACGGTCGGTACCATCGGTAGTTAATGCTTTTGCAGCGCCACCGGCAACATCCTCTACATAAATATTGTTACCACTAACGTAAGCCACTTTGCTGCCATCCGGAGATAGCTTTGCAAACATCAGCGATGAGGCGGGCTTATCCTTTCCTATTTGCTTCAGCGCTTGGGTGGTGGCATTAAACAGCCAGTAATCGCCCCGGGTGTCCTGTCGCCAAACCTTTTTAGTATTGGTGTTGATCAGGATCTTTTGGCCATCAGTTGTGATGGTAAAACGGCGCACGTTAATAGGTTTGCCGCCCTGCGGGGTAAGTTGCGCAACGCTTGCCAATACGGTTTTCTTTGTTGCATCGCGGGCATCAAGTGCTACTATTTCGCCATTTTGGGTGGTGTAATATTGATAGCCGTCCGGAGCCCAATAACGCTGGGCGTTTGCTATGCTGCAAAAAAACAGAAACGCCAATACAGGCGACAAAAATTTTATCGAAATCTTCATGAGAATAATCTTCAGTTAATGTAAAACAAGCTATTGCTTAATTTGGCGTTAAAATTAATATTTTATTGCGTTATTTAACCAATGCAAACCTAAATTGCGTTTACGCTATTATAAACCTATATATCTGGTTTTTATATGAGAAGAATTGTGTTGTTAATGGGCGGCATGTGTATAGCTATTGTTGCTGGTGCCCAGCGCGCCGACAGGAGTTTGTTTATCAGAGACAGCCTTGACATGTACGTAAACCGTGCTATGACTACCTGGCGTATACCCGGTGTAGCGGTATGTGTGGTGAAAGACAATAAGGTTGTGCTGATGAAAGGCTATGGAATTAAGGAAATGGGCCTTAATGAACGGATTGACGAAAACACCCTGTTTATGATTGGCAGTAACACAAAAGCTTTTACTGCTACAGCGCTTGCCATGTTAGCCAACACGGGCAATCTTTCTTTAGATGATAAGGTAACCAAATACTACCCGTGGTTTAAGTTAAGCGATAAACCGGCAGGCGAAATGGCTACCGTGCGCGATCTGCTATGCCACCGCCTGGGCTTAAAGACATTTCAGGGCGATTTTACGTTTTATAACAGCGACCTAACACGTTGGCAGATAACGGAGCGGATGGCCCGGCTGGAAACGGCGTATCCTTTCAGAACAAAATGGGGATACAGCAATTCGGCTTTTTTAACGGCGGGGGAGATAGTTCCCAGGGTTTCTGGAAAATCATGGGAGGATTATTTAAAAGAGAATATTTTTGCGCCCTTAGGCATGAACAATACCCTGGCGCTTACTGCCGACTTGCCTAAATCACTCAACCGTACCGTTCCGCACACTTTTATTGACGAACGCCTTAGCCCCGTGCCGTATGTCCTACTGGATAACATGGCACCCGCAATGAGCATATCATCATCAATAAGCGATATGAGCAAATGGGTAATGACGCTATTGAACAACGGCAAAGTAGGACCCAGGCAAGTGATACCCGAAGCCGCGATTGCCGCTACACGCGCTCCGCAGGATGTGGTTGGCACGGTGCATCGCTTAAATGGGCAAAGCAGTTACTCGTTGTACGGATTAGGTTGGTATTTAGAAGATTATGCGGGGCATACCATGGTGATGCATGATGGCGGGGTTACCGGATATGTAACTTCGGTAACGTTGGTGCCCGATGAACATTTGGGGATTATTATCTTAACCAATACAGATCAGAACGATTTGTACGAGGCTTTGAAGTGGGAACTTACTGATGTTTTTCTGAAAATGCCATTCCGTAATTATAGCGAGCAGTATCTGGCCCGGGCCAAAAACGAAAAGGCCCTGCAACTGCAAACTGATAAGAAACTGCGCGATTCTGTAGCTTTAAATTTACAACCTGCACCTTTTGTAAACAATTTTACAGGGACTTATCAAAATGATATGTACGGCAAAGTAACGATAACGCGCGGTTTAAATAATGATCTGGAAATGCGGTTTGAGCATCACCCACGTATGTTTGCCAAGCTGCAACCATTGGGAGGCTCGCGCTTTTATGCTACGTTCTCTGACCCCATATACGGAAAGACAGTTTTTCCGTTTACTGTTAGAAACGGAAGGGTTGTATCGGTAAGGTTAAAGGTGGCCGATTTTATAGAATCAGACCCTTACGAATTCAAAAAAATCAATTAAAATTTACCAGGGTAATATCAAATATTAAAACAGAGTTAGCAGGAATGGTACCCGCCGCTTCATTTTTATATCCCAGCCCTGATGGTACAAAAAGCTTCATGCTCCCGCCTTTTCCAATTTTTGGTACACCAATTTGCCAAGCTTGTATTAGCTTTTCCATTGTTGAAAAATAGTAAGGAGTGGTTTTGCTATCGAAAGATGTGCCATCAGACATGAGCGTACCGTTGTAAGTAATGTATATTCCGTTTGTAAGTGCGGGTTTTGCATCAGTACCAGGAGTAATTATTTGATAATATAAACCAGACGGATCTTTGACAGCTGTAATGTTCTTTGCTGCAAGATAGGCTACTATCTGAGCATCATCAAGTTTAGCCTGCGCCTCATGGTCAAAATTATCTTCATCAGATTTTTTACAGGCCGAGAGTGCTGTTATTATCAGGCAAAAAAACAGTAAATATTTTTTCATATACATTAATATGGTACTTGCCCACGCAAGTTTTAACGCAAAAGTACTTTAACTATTTTGTTTATACTGTTAAAGAATGTTAAAGCGCCGTTTTAATTTTCAGTTCGTTTAGCTGCGCATCAGCAATGGTTGATGGCGAATCTATCATCACATCGCGCCCTGAATTGTTTTTTGGGAAAGCTATCACATCGCGTATAGAATCAAGGCCCGCAAAAATTGAGGTTAACCTGTCAAAACCAAAGGCTATACCACCGTGTGGCGGCGCGCCATATTCAAACGCATCCATTAAAAAGCCGAATTGTTTTTGCGCCTCTTCTGTACTAAAGCCTAAATGTTTAAACATCAAAGCTTGCAAAGCACGGTCGTGAATACGGATGGAACCGCCGCCTATTTCTGTACCGTTTATAACCAGGTCATAAGCATTGGCACGTACCTCGCCCGGTTGTGTATCCAGCAATGCAATATCTTCTGGTTTGGGCGATGTGAAGGGGTGGTGCATAGCATGGTAACGCTCTGTTTCTTCATCCCACTCCAATAACGGGAAGTCTAATACCCAAAGCGGTGCATAAGTATTTTTATCGCGCAAACCTAAGCGATTGCCCATTTCCAGACGCAGTTCGTTCAATTGCTTACGTACTTTATCAGTAGTGCCGGCTAAGATCAGCATTAGGTCGCCTTTTTCTGCTTCAAAAGCGGCTGCCCAGTTGGTCAGGTCATCTTCGCTGTAAAATTTATCAACAGATGATTTTAGCGTGCCATCGGTATTATAGCGGCAATAGATCATACCGGTAGCGCCAATCTGCGGGCGTTTAAGCCACTCGGTAAGTTCATCTATTTGCTTGCGGGTATAATCAGCACAGCCTTTGGCATTAATACCAACTACCAGCTCGGCATTATCAAAAATGCCTAAGCCTTTACCTTTAACTATATCATTCAGTTCAACAAACTGCATCCCGAAACGGATATCAGGTTTATCTGAACCATACAAACGGGCAGCATCGGCATACTGCATCCGCGGGAAGTTTTCAAACTCAATTCCCTTTATAGTTTTAAATAAATGGCGGGTTAACCCTTCAAATATGTTAAGGATATCTTCCTGTGTAATGAAGGCCATTTCGCAGTCTATCTGCGTAAATTCCGGCTGGCGGTCAGCACGCAGATCTTCATCGCGGAAACATTTTACTATCTGGAAATAACGGTCAAAACCGCTTACCATAAGTAACTGCTTAAAAGTTTGCGGCGATTGCGGCAGTGCGTAAAACTCACCCGGATTCATGCGGCTTGGCACCACAAAATCGCGTGCGCCTTCTGGGGTTGATTTGATCAATACCGGGGTTTCTACCTCAATAAAGTCTAAACCATCCAGGTACTTGCGTACCTCCTGCGCCATTTTGTGGCGCAGTACCAGGTTGTTGCGGATAGGGTTGCGGCGGAGATCCAGGTAGCGGTATTTGGCGCGAAGTTCTTCGCCACCATCAGTTTCATCCTCTATTAAAAACGGAGGGATCTTAGCTGCATTTAATATTTCGATATCACTTACCGCTATCTCAATTTCGCCGGTAGGTATTTTGGTATTTTTGTTGGTACGCTCAATTACATTGCCTGTAACTTTAATTACAAACTCGCGACCCAATTCGCGACTGATCTCACGTAAAGACGCATCAGTGTCGGTATTAAAAACCAACTGTGTTAGTCCGTAACGGTCGCGAACATCAATAAAAGTAGTGCCGCCCAAATCGCGAGATTTTTGCACCCATCCGCATAAAGTAACCGATTGGCCTAAATGGTTGATATTTAATTCGCCGCAAGTATGTGTACGTAGCATAGCAGTTTTTTTGTAAAGTGTGCAAAAGTAGTGTTTTGAGGTGAAAGGTAAAAGGTATTTTAAGGTGAAAGGTAAAAGGTAAAAGCTGAAAGGTTAAATTATAGGTAATTGCCTATCAATAACTCGCCCTAGAGGGACCTCAAACAACAAATCCGGAATCGTACATCGTAAATCCGAAATAAAAAAATACCTTTGCCCTATAATTCTCAAGGGGTGCCTTGCTTTGGTTATAAAATAAACTGCAGGTTATTTTACCAAACATAAAGACAGGCTGAGATCAAACCCATTGTTGTGATTAGTGATTAGAGAATAGTGATTAGGTTTAAAGCCAATGACTATTGACCAATGACCACTGACCAACATGCACCTGATCCGGGTAATGCCGGCGTAGGGAGAGGTAATAACAAGTTAAGTGTACTGCACATTCAACCCTGGTGGGCAGATGGTTTAACGTTTTTTATTAATTAATAATCTTGAAAAATTTATTTGCGGCATTATGTGCCCTGCTGTTGCCGCTGTTGGCATCGGCCCAGTTCACTGTTAGCGGAAGAGTAACAAATCAGGCAGGCGAAGCCTTGCCCGGTGCTACGGTGGTTGTCCAAAACCAAAACTTAAATTCTGTTGCTGATGTAGACGGCTATTATCAAATTAGTAAGCTTGCGGCAGGCAGCTACACACTTAGTGTTTCTTACATAGGTTTTTCTGCTGTTCAAAAGGCGGTGAAGTTAAGTGCCAATACCACGTTTAATTTTGTGCTTAGCAGTGGTAATATGCTAGCCGACGAAGTTACTGTAACGGCAACCCGCGCTTCGCTCAATTCGCCAACAGCATTTTCTAACCTTAGCAAAAAGGATATCGAGAAGAATAACTTCGGGCAAGATCTGCCTTATTTGCTCAATCAAACGCCATCGGTAGTGGTAACGTCTGATGCCGGCGCAGGGGTTGGTTATACAGGTATACGCATACGGGGCTCTGATGCCTCGCGTGTTAATGTCACCATCAACGGTATTCCTTATAATGATTCTGAAAGCCAGGGCGCTATTTTTGTAGATATTCCTGATTTTGCAACCTCAGTTAACAACATCCAGGTTCAGCGAGGGGTTGGTACATCGACTAATGGGGCTGGCGCTTTTGGTGGTAGCATCAACGTGCAAACAGCCACCCGCCGCGATACTGCCTTTGCAGAGCTAAACAACTCATTCGGATCATACGGTACGGTGAAAAATACCGTAAATGTTGGCACCGGGCTATTAGGCGGACATTTTGCCTTTGATGGTCGTTTATCAAGCATATTGTCTAACGGGTTTATAGACCGTGCTTCGTCTAACCTGAAATCTTATTTCTTAACCGGTGCTTACTATGGCAAAACTGCCACCATTAGAGCTAATGTGTTTACCGGGCACGAGCGCACCTACCAGGCATGGAATGGTATCCCTGATTACATTATTGGCGATAATACATTTCCGGGTAACCGCAGGTATAACGAGTTGGGCGAGATCTCAAAAAACAAGTATTATAAAGATCAGGTTGATGACTACAGGCAAGACCACTATCAGTTGTTTTATGATCAATACTTATCGCCTGTGCTATCCTACAGCGTTGGTTTGCACTACACCAAGGGAAAGGGATATTATGAAGAGTATCGTAAAGATGACAAACTGAAAAGTACTTATGGTATAACACCGGTAACTATAGGTGGCGTAACAATTGAGCGGACTAACCTTGTACGCCGCCGCTGGCTGGATAACGATTTTTATGGTACAACTTTTTCTTTGAATTACAAACCCGGTAAACTCAATTTTATATTGGGCGGCGCTTATAATAAATACGACGGCGACCACATTGGAAATGTTTTGTATACAGAGCAAAGCGCTGGCATTGCTCCAAATTTTGAATACTATCGTAACAATTCAAAAAAGAACGATTTTAACATATTTGGTCGTGCAGAGTATATGGCGGGTAAGTTTTTACTGTATGCCGATATGCAGTACCGTAATGTTTATTACAAAATTTACGGACCGGACAACAAACAGCAATTTGTAAATGATAGGGTAATCAACAACTTTTTTAATCCAAAGGCCGGGGTTACTTATAATTTAGATGACAGGAATAATGTTTATTTATCTTTTGCTGTTGCCAACCGCGAACCAAACCGTAACGACTATACCGATGTACTGGCCGGCCAACCAAAGCCAAAGCCAGAAACACTCCGTGATTTTGAATTGGGTTACCGTACCACACAGAGCAACTTTAGCGCAGGTATAAACGGTTACTACATGCTCTACAAGAACCAGCTAGTTATAACAGGCCAGCTTAATGACGTTGGTTCCCAGATTCGGAAAAACGTTGATGATAGCTATAGGGCAGGTATTGAGGTAGATGCGCGGGTTAAAATTACCAGGCAACTACAGTGGGGTGTAAATGCAACCCTGAGCAGGAATAAGATTAAAAATTTAACACAGGCCCTAACCGCCTATGATGCTAATTATGATGAAATTGCCCCTGTTCAACAAACATTTAAGAATACGGATATCGCGTTCTCTCCATCATTAATAGCCGGTAGCGAGTTAGTTTTTTCGCCCATAAAAAATGGAAGCATTGCCTTACTGAGCAAATATGTTGGTAAGCAATTTTTAGACAATACCGCAAATGTAAATCCGCCGGGCGTTACAACAGCGCCAGAAGTAGCCGGTAATACCTACGCGGTTAACCGGGTGCTAAACGCCTATTTTGTAAACGACTTAAGGCTGCGTTATAACTTTACTACAAAAGCGGTAAAAAATATTGGCGTAGGTTTATTGATCAACAACATATTCAGCGCAAAGTACGAGGCTAACGGTGCCACTTATGGCGATGTTGAAAACGGAACGCTGGTAAATTATAACTATTTCTTCCCGCAGGCACCTATCAATTTCCTGGCGAGTTTGAACGTAAGGTTTTAATTTGAAAAAACTGTCATTCTGAGCGATAGCGAAGAATCTTATACGTTTTGTTAACCAAGCGCCCGGTATAGCAAGATATAAAAGATTCTTCGCTACCGCTCAGAATGACAATTAAGGCGAAGAATTAATGCAGGTAGATAATTGGATAAACCTTTTTAAAGAACAGATAAAGCAAACTTCGTTACTGGAGTGGGCCTCTGTGTCTTTCAGCATAGCCGAGGTTTTGCTAGCCAAGGTTAACAATGTGTTGCTTTACCCGGCGGGTATCGTCGGTATTTTGCTCGGTACTTATATATTGGTGGATGTTGGCCTGTACGCAGAATCAGTCTTAAACGGCTATTACCTTGTAATGAGTATTTACGGGTGGTGGTACTGGATAAAGAAACGCAATGAACCGCCTGTTAAAATATCAACAAACAACCAGCGCGAATGGATTATAACATTTTTAATTGTTTTTGTGGGATGGGGTGTTTTATACCTGCTACTTAAAAGCTTTACCGACTCATCCGTACCAGTTTGGGATGCCTGGGTCTCATCAACCGCCTGGGCAGGCATGTGGCTGCTGGCAAGGCGCAAGCTGGAGAACTGGGTGTTGCTTAATGTAAGTAACTTGTTTGCCATACCTTTATTATGGCACAAGCAACTGGTAATGTTCTCTGCACTAACGCTGTTTTTATTTATCGTAGCCATTTTTGGCTATTTTGATTGGCGGGCTATTCTGAAAAAGGATAAAGCCGCAGTATAATCTAATTTTTATGGGGCAGATCCATCACCCTTCAGAAAATATTGATCCGCGTTATGTGGATGTTATTCGCAGTAATGCTGCCGAAGCAGAGCAACTGGGCATGTTAAATGCAGCCGGACTTGATATTGTATACAAAGAAAAATGGTTCCGTCTGCTGGTACCCCAGGCGTATGGCGGGAAACAGATATCATTGCCAGAACTTGTACGCTTGCAGGAAGCCGTTAGCTGGACCGATGGCAGTACCGGTTGGGTGGTTACTTTGTGTAGCGGCGCGGGCTGGTTTGGTGGATTCATTAATCCGGACGCTGCTAACATTATATTCAATACCCATAATGTTTGCCTGGCAGGCAGCGGCGCAGCAAGCGGCACAGCCGAGCAAACGCAAGACGGATATGTGCTTAATGGTGCCTGGAACTATGCCAGCGGGGCGCATCACGCAACGCACTTTACAGCGAATTGCATTATCACCCAAAATGGTAAACAGTTGTTAGACGAAGCAGGAGAGCCCATTATTCTTCCTTTTATTGTCGATAAAAAGAACGTGAGCCTTTTACCCACCTGGGAATACATGGGTATGGTAGCCACCGGCAGCCATTCTTTTGAAATGAAAGATGTGCACGTACCTGCTAACCGCCGTTTTAAAATTGACGCGCAACACGTAAAGGTTACTGGTAAATTGTATCAGTATCCTTTTATGCAACTGGCCGAGGCCACATTGGCCGTGAACCTATCGGGTATGGCGATGCATTTTATTGACCTGTTCCGTGAAGTTTTTAAGGAAAGACAACATCACCCCAGGATAACATCATCGCAAAAAGAATTGGTTAGCCATACTTTGCTTAAGAAAACGCAGGAACTTAACGAAGCGCGTAGTGCCCTTTTCTGGGCTGTTGATGTGTCATGGGAGGAAACTACTGACGCCAACTTGAAGGACGTAAGCAGAACAAGTCGCGTTTTGGCTGCAAATGTTCGGGAAGCGGTTGCTGAGCTTTATCCGTATTGCGGTTTAAAAGCTGCTGAGACCGGCACGGAGATTAATCGTGTTTGGCGCGATTTGCATACTGCAGGGCAGCACTCGCTGTTAACTTTTTTGGAGGTATCCGATAATTAATGCCGCCGTTTTAGCAGAAGCGCCGGGCTCGCCCATTAGTTTATCCAGCTCATTATACCCTGTTAGTATTTGTTGGTGATAGGTTTTTTCGTTAAGGATATTGTCCAACTCAGTAGTTATCTTATCAGGATTGCAGTCGTCCTGTATTAATTCTTTAACCACCAGCCTATTCATGATCAAATTAACCAGCGAGATGAATTTGATCTTTACCACCATGCGGGCAATGCCAACGGATATTTTGCCGCCTTTGTAAACAACAACTTGTGGCACATTAAATAAAGCGGTTTCTAACGTAGCGGTACCTGATGCTACAATGGCTGCGTTAGCGTAACTGAGCAGATCATAGGTTGAATTAAATATAACCGGGATACTTTTGCCGTTTAAATATGGGGTATAATAATCAGCATCAAAAGACGGTGCACCTGCTATAACAAATTGATAGAATTTAAAACGGTCGGCAACAGCTACCATATCGGGTAGCAGTCTGCTTATCTCCTGTTTGCGGCTGCCCGGCAGCAGGGCTATGATTTTTTTGCCGGTAAAATTATGCTTTATCAAAAAATTGTTTTGCGGCTTAAAAGCAGCAACCGCATCCAACAAGGGATTGCCTACATAATCAACCTGCATGCCCCATTTTTTATAAAAATCAACCTCGAAGGGTAGTATACAAAACAGGTGATCAACTACGCGTTTTATTTTTAAAACGCGCTTTTGGTTCCATGCCCAAACTTTGGGTGATATATAAAAATTTACCAGGATACCTTGCTTTTTGGCGTACTCAGCTATCTTTAAATTAAAACCGGGGAAATCTATCAATATCAAAGCGTCGGGTTGCCAGGCCAACAGATCTGCTTTGCAGGCTTTAAGGTTTTTTAAGACGGAGCGCAGGTTAACCACCACTTCTAAAAATCCCATAAAAGCCATTTCGGCATAATGCTTTACCAATGTGCCCCCTTCGGCCTTCATCAAATCGCCACCAAAAAAACGGAACTCAGCCTGCGGGTCCAGCTTTTTAAGCTCTTTCATTAAATTGGCCCCATGCAAATCGCCCGAGGCCTCGCCGGCTACCAGATAATACTTCATGAATGGGTTTTATTTAATGATGGCATGTTTTATATGTTAAATTTCCAACTGTGAAGAACAGGTATTGCGTGGTGGGCGGTCATGTCAAACTGCACCGGTACTACTGATGCGTAATTGTTATCCAAAGCCCAGGAGTCGGTATCCTCGCCGTTGTCATTCAGTTGGAAAACGCCGGTAAGCCAATAGTAAGGGCGTTTGTAAGGGTCAAGGCGCTCATCAAATTCCTCGGCCCATTTGGCATTGGCCTGGCGGCATATTTTTATGCCTTTTAAATTGCCACCTTTTGGGAAATTAACATTCAACAGCGTAGCGGTTGGCATACCATTTTGCAAAACCTGCAAAGCAATTTCTTTAACGTATTTAACGCAGTGACTAAAATCAGCCTGCAATGTGTAATCATCCAATGAAAACCCGATAGCAGGAATGCCCTCAATAGCACCTTCTACCGCTGCCGACATGGTACCGGAATACAGCACATTAATGCCGTTATTCAAACCGTGGTTAATACCCGACACACACAGATCAGGCTTTTTGCCTTTAAATATTTTGGTAACGGCTAGCTTCACACAGTCAACCGGGGTGCCGGAGCAACTGTACATTTCAATACCTTCGTAAACATCAACCGGATCTAAACGCAACGGTTTACCGATAGTAATTGCGTGCCCCATACCAGATTGAGGGCTATCGGGCGCTACTACAACCACCCGGCCAATCTCTTTCATGGTGTGCATTAAAGCTTTTATGCCGGGAGCGGTAATGCCGTCATCATTTACTACTAGTATGGTGGGTTGGTGTTTTTTCATTTTGGCTCAAAATTAGTTATATTTGTTATATGCTGATTGCTGAAAAGAAAAAGAAGTATACCGTTAAAGATTACGATCTGTTGGAGGAGGGTGCGCCTTTTCAGTTAATAAATAATGATTTAGTTATGTCACCATCTCCATTAGCTGTCCACCAGCAAATATTATTTGATCTGTCAGAAATCATCGTTTTATATAACATCACTTCGAGGAGAGGTCAGTGGATGTATGCCCCAATGGATGTTAAATTTGACGATGGAAATGTTTTACAGCCGGATATCCTTTATATTTCGGAGGAGAGGAAAGCCGAATTGATAAAAGACCGCGTGGAAGGCGCGCCGGACCTTATTATAGAGATATTATCTCCATCAAACGCATACTACGATTTAAGACAAAAAAAAGAACTCTATGAAAAGTACGGCGTTAAAGAATACATTATTATAGACCCTATAGCTCAAAATGCTGATCTATATGTGTTGAATGCAGGTTTATATCAACTGCATCAAAAAGCAGAAAAGACAGAGCAATTAAATTCCGTTTTATTAGCCGGACTGTCAATTTATCTGCAAAAGTTATTCAAATAAAAAAGCTCCCGTTCAGGAGCTTTCTTTCTATAAATCGTTTATCCATTTTACCAGTTCGTCACGGCCCTTGCCGGTTTTCTGCTGGAGTTTTCCTAACAATTCATCGTCTTTTCCTTCTTCGCGTACCAGATCATCGTCTGTTAAATCGCCGTAGGCTTGTTTTATTTTTCCTTTCAGCTCGTTCCAGCCGCCTTTTAATTCTAACTTGTCCATTATACGTCCTCCTTTATTTAGATGTTTTAGAAGAACGATCAGAAGGTTGTTTGGTTTAAATTAAATCAAAGTTTGCTGTCACGCGCCGGGCAAAAAGCTCAAAATTCGTATGCGGCAATAAGTTGATGTAATAATAGTACCTGCCATTTAATGTTTCTATTAATTGCCCACTGCTCAATTCAAAGTGACCTCTGTACATTAGATCAATTGTACCCAGATCAGATTTGACCTGATCAAGTGTAGCAGAATAGTTTTGTATGTGAGCATCGTCAAATATAATGTCGACACTTTTAACGTTCTGAGTGCGGTACGCATTCGGTTTAAAAGAAAGCGTTAACATCTGTTGTTCGTTTGAGTATTTTACGGCCTTACAATCAAACTCGTTATGCAAATCAATATAAATACCGTCTTTTTCAAACTCTGTAAAGCTTTTGAATAACTCAGAATTTGTTAGATCTACTTCCATCTTGATTCTTGGTTCTCGTCTCTTGATTCTAATAACTTACAACGCCCCCGCCTTTATCTCATCCACAACAGCCGGATCAAGCAGCGTAGAGGTATCACCCAAATTACTCGTATCGCCTTCAGCTACTTTGCGCAAAATACGACGCATAATCTTTCCAGAACGCGTTTTAGGCAATCCCGTTACAAACTGAATTTTATCCGGCTTGGCAATGGCTCCAATAATGCGGGCCACAGTCATGATGATGTCCTTGCGGGTCAATTCATCATCGCTGTGCTTGTTAGGGCATACAACAAAGGCGTATACGCCCTGACCTTTAATATCATGCGGATAACCTACAACAGCCGACTCTACTACGCTGCTGTGCATATTAATAGCGTTCTCCACCTCGGCAGTTCCTATTCGGTGACCGGATACATTCAATACATCATCAACTCTGCCTGTAATGCGATAATAGCCATTCTCATCGCGCATACAGCCATCGCCGGTAAAGTAGAGGTTCTCGTACGCCGAAAAATAGGTAGTGCGGCAGCGTTCATGGTCGCCATAAGTGGTGCGCAGCATGCCCGGCCATGGGAACTTGATACACAGATTGCCATTTACACCGTTGCCTTCAATCTCTTTGCCATTCTCATCAACCAAAATTGGCTGTACACCGGGTAGGGGCAATGTTGCAAAACTTGGTTTAAGCGGTGTAACATTCGCAATAGGCGATATCATAAAACCACCGGTTTCTGTTTGCCACCAGGTATCAATTATGGGGCAGTTACCGTGCCCTATCTTTTCATCAAACCAGTGCCAGGCTTCTTCATTAATGGGCTCGCCTACAGATCCAAGTTTGGTTAACGAGCTCAGGTCTTTGTTTTTCACCACATCATCGCCAAAACTCATTAAAGAGCGTATAGCAGTTGGCGCGGTATATAATATGTTCACCTTAAACTTTTCTACTATCTCCCATAACCGGCCAGCATTAGGGTAGGTGGGTATCCCTTCAAACATTACTGATGTAGCCCCTTGGGTTAATGGCCCGTAAGCTATATAGGAGTGACCGGTTATCCAGCCAATATCCGCAGTACAGAAATATACCTCGCCGGGCTCATATTGGAAAGCTGTTTTAAAGGTATAACCGGTGTAAACCATATAACCGCCGCAGGTATGTACCACGCCTTTGGGTTTACCGGTAGAGCCTGAGGTGTATAAAATGAATAACATATCCTCTGCGTCCATTTCTTCGGCCGGGCAGGTGGGGTTTCCCTGGGTTTCTACTTTCTTAATTTCATCTTCCCACCATACGTCACGACCCTTTATCATTGATATAGGTGTGCGGGTACGGGTAAGCACGATTGTTTTTTGTACCGATGGGCACTGTACCAGTGCATCATCAATAATAGATTTAAGCGGTACCTCTTTATTGCCACGGAAACTGCCATCAGCAGTTATTACAATATTGCACGTAGCATCCTGTATCCGGTCTGCAATGGATTGCGCCGAAAAACCACCGAAAACAACTGAGTGGATAGCACCAATACGTGCACAGGCCAAAACCGCAATAGCCAGCTCAGGCACCATCGGCATGTAGATGCAGATCCGGTCGCCTTTTTTTGCGCCGTTGTTTTTTAAAACGTTGGCAAACTGGCAAACTTTTTCGTGCAGTTGTTTATAGGTAAGTACACGGTGCTCGTCTTTAGGGTCATTAGGTTCCCAAATAATAGCAGGTTTATCGCCAAGTGTATCCAAATGCCTGTCGAGGCAGTTTTCGGTGATGTTAAGGGTTGCGCCCTGAAACCATTTTATATTGGGTTCTTTAAAGTTCCATTCTAAAACTTTATCCCATTTCTTCTTCCACAGAAAGTTATCGGCAATGCCTGCCCAAAATTCCTCCGGTTGTTCTATGCTGTGCTGGTATACTTGCTTGTATTGGTCAAATGATGTTATCTTCATGAAAAGTATAATTGGTAGCGCAAATTAGTGATTTCCTGAAAAATGTTTAGATGTAATATTTAAAGCACCTGTTATTTTTACGAATACGACAGAGTTGCTTATATTTTAGAGGTTTGCATCACTATAGTGATAGCTTTCCTGCCCTTTAGCATTGTTGCTTGAGTATTGCCTTGGTGTCCACTTTAACCTCGCATTCACGTTCGCATTGGCTTTCTTATTTGCTATAATGGCGCATATTATCTGGTTAAAAATCAGAAAGAACACCTCTATTTAACCATTTTAAACAGCGATTTTTATATCGATTTAAAAATTTAAAATATTTTTCAATCCACTGTTGCCTATTTGATGTAAAATCCTGATATTTGCAAACTCTTTAATAAAAGGGTATTAAAATTAATTGTCATGTCAAGAATTTGTGATCTAACAGGAAAAGGCTCTATAGTTGGTAACAACGTTTCTAACTCGAACGTTAAAACCAAACGCAGATTTCATCCAAACCTGAAACTTAAAAAGTTTTATATTCCTGAGGAAGATAAATGGATAACCTTAAAGGTATCTACGTCAGCAGTAAAAACCATCAGCAAAAATGGTATCACTGCCTGCATCAATAAATTTGTAAAAAAAGGATACATTTAATAGGAAAGATTGGTTGATTAGTTGAGTGGTTGATTAGGTATTCACTCATTCGGTAAATCAGTCATTCACTAAATATAAAACACGATGGCTAAGAAAGGTAACAGAGTTCAGGTAATTTTAGAGTGCACAGAGCATAAAACAAGCGGTATGCCGGGTATGTCTCGTTATATTACCACTAAGAACAAAAAGAACACTACCGAGAGATTGGAACTTAAAAAATTCAACCCGGTTTTACGTAAAGTAACTGTACATAAAGAAATTAAGTAGTTAGTTGATTAGGTTGAATGATTGATTATTTGTTTCATCATTCAATAAATCAATAATTCGCTAATTCAATAATTAAAAAGACATGGCAAAGAAAGTAGTTGCAACCCTGAAAACAGGTGCTGGTAAAGAATACTCAAAAGTAGTTACAATGGTTAAGTCGCCTAAAACAGGTGCTTACTCATTTAAAGAAGTAATTGTGCACAACGATCACGTTAAAGACGCGATCAACGCTGCAAAAGGTCAGTAATTATTTTTGATGATGATATTAAAGCCGTCTTGTGTTAACGAGAGGGCTTTTTTTGTTGATGTGCAGATATGCAAATGTGCAGATGCTTTAATTATTGAATTGATTTGATAATTGTTAAATAACAAACCATGATATTTGTAGCTATGCCAGATAAGCGGATATTTCTCAAAAAGACACATTTGCACATCCTCACATCTGCAAATCTGCACATCTAAAACAATCTGCACATCTAAAACTCATGGGACTATTTGATTTTTTTAAGAAGAAGGAAAGCACGCCGCAGGAGCAGGAGGCGTTAGATACTGGTTTGGAGAAAACCAAGGATAGCTTTTTTTCAAAGATCACCAAAGTAATAGCCGGTAAATCAAGCGTTGATGATGATGTGCTGGATGACTTGGAGGAAGTGCTGGTAACATCAGACGTTGGTGTACAAACCACCCTTAAAATAATTGAGCGTATACAGGCCCGTGTAGCGCGCGATAAATATGTTAGCACGTCAGACCTTAATGGTTTGCTGCGCGATGAGATACAACAGCTGTTAGCCGAAAACAACAGCAACGATTTTTCAAGCTTTGAATATGGCAGCCATAAGCCTTATGTAATTATGGTGGTTGGCGTTAACGGTGTGGGTAAAACTACCACCATTGGCAAACTGGCTAACAAGTTAAAGCAAGCCGGCAACCAGGTAGTTTTAGGCGCCGCCGATACTTTCAGGGC
>Ga0247814_10000047_pt1 | contig 126666 bp, 123 predicted proteins | sample UWRJL179409R1_FD_179947 | JGI IMG/M metagenome (GOLD analysis project Ga0247814, IMG submission 179947) | Plant litter microbial communities from Arlington Agricultural Research Station in Wisconsin, United States - UWRJ-L179-409R-1 | ecosystem: Environmental > Terrestrial > Plant litter >... | reverse complement strand
GAACCTGTGGCCTTCGGCTCCGCAAGCCGACGCTCTATCCATCTGAGCTACGGGTGCAAACGATAGAACTCGTTGTCTTAAGAACAACGGGCTCTATCTTTGTAACTAGAAGGTGCCTTCACTTGAATAAATTCATGCGAACAGATGAAATTGTACCACGTTCCAGAGGAAAAAGCTACATTACGAACAGCAGAACACCAGCAGTAATACCCGCGAAAATTACGACGACAGAAATTGCCGCTACCCAGTATGGGTGTCGTTCGTAGAACGGAACGAGTTCTGGAAATTCTTTTGCTACTTGAGCACTCTGAATTTGGTCTATATAAAAATTCAATGGAACCTTTTTACTTCTCAGCGCAGACAAGAGTTGAGTCATACCTTCATATGGCCAAAATATACCAATAATTGAAAAAGCTACGCCGCCTGATTTCTTAGCAACCATAATTCTTGGCATTGCGCCAAACCCAGGGTCAACATAATTATCAAGTATCTGAGCTGCTTCGATTTCATCAAACTTTGTTGATTTCGTTATACCGAAACTGTTTTTAAAGTGAACGCCTTCATTGTTAACTGTAATTTCACGCCGAGTGAGCATAAATATAATAAATGTAATAAGCGCAGCGATACTCACCACACTAATCAGCCAACCAAGAGGGCCAAGACGTACCCAAAAAACGACGGTTATAAGTAGGGCTAGGACAATGCGAGTAGCACCGAGGGACTTAATGTATTGTTTAGCATCAGCCCTTACGGTAAAGGGGAGTGCCGGAGCTGGCGGTAACGGAACTTCTTGATTTTTAGGTGTAAGGGTAAGATTTGTCATCATCTTATTCTAACAGATGACAGTATTAGTTATTAGAGGCGAAGTTTACGGATAAGAATATCGACAACGTCGAGTTTTAATTCATCCATAGGCAAACGTTGGCCTAAGATGTCGACAATTCGCTCGCCGGCTTCCTCTGGGAAGAACACAGATACCCCAGGAGAGAACCGTTTACGAGGAATAAGCATAATAGAGTGGTTATCGCCGTCTTTAATAAGGCCAAAAGCCCTAAATTCGTCAAAATGATACAGGCGTTCACCTACGTATAGGCCTTGTGCTGGACTAAGTGCGTAAGTGAGTGTGCGTGGTGGTCGGCGAATGTAGATAACGATTGCGACTGCCATAACAACCACAAGGACAGAGAACGTCCATGACTTTAAAAAGAAGATATCGATAGCAACAAGTGCTAAGACGATGACTGCGAATAAAATATACCAACCGACACCCTTGTCGATATGAACGTATTCTTGGGCAGACCACGTAATTGGTGGGTTAGCAGGAGTGTCTTCAGCCAAAGGGGCTTCGTAAGACTCGTCAACAGATTGATTTGAGGTTTCAGACGTATATTGCTCAGCATCAACAGATGGCTGTTCGCCATTTGTTAGCTGCTCTTCTAGGGTAGGTTCCCAGTAGTTGTTTTTTTCATCTGTTGCCATTACAAATTTAGTATAGCATGAGCGCCAAAAGAAAACGCCCGGTAAAACCGAGCGAATTCTTTTGGCGGAGGAGGAGAGATTCGAACTCTCGCTCCAGGTTTCCCCAGACTAATGATTTAGCAAACCATCCCCTTCAGCCACTTGGGTACTCCTCCGTACAGCTGTGCAACGTGTTTGATTGTACCATAAAACAGGGGCGCGCACTAGCATTTAAGGGGGTAATTTGCTATAATTGGAATATAGTTTCATAACAAGGAAAACGATGAAGAAATTTATACCACTATTTATTATTCTTAGCGCACTCAGCCTGGCTGTGCTTATTTCCTTTGGTGTCAGTAGCTCTGCTTCTGCCTACAGTCTTATGGAAGGTGTTAATGCGGCGCGAGGTAATAATGTACCGACAACCCTTTTTGGCGGTACGGGTATTATAACAACTATCATTAATACCATGCTCTTCATTGCAGGTGGGTTGTCAGTTATTATGGTAATTTTCGGTGGCCTCCGATATGTCACCTCTGCCGGTAATAGTTCAAACGTGACTGCTGCTAAAAACACTATTATGTACGCAATTATTGGCCTGATCGTATCCTTCTTGGCATTCGCTGCTGTAAACTTTGTCCTCGGTGCAGTTGAAACCGGCGGACAATTCGCCCCATCTAACCTTTAATCTTTCGATAAAATACAAAATAACCCGCTACTGTGCGGGTTATTTATAAATTCTGGCGGAGAGGGAGAGATTCGAACTCTCGGTGAGTTGCCCCACGACGGTTTTCAAGACCGTTACCATAAACCACTCGGCCACCTCTCCAGGTGTGGTACTTGAGATATTTTAACAGATTGAAGCCAATCAGTCGAGAGGTTGATAGGCAAGTGCTGCTACGAATATTGTTTTGAAGCCCGCATTAGCAAGTGCCTGAGCACACGATGCCACAGTTGAACCGGTTGTAATGATGTCATCAAGTAAAAGCAGGGGAGTGTCTAACGCTATTTCTGTGTGCTTATTTATATAGAAAGCGTCTTTCGCTTCTTGCTGACGTTCAAGTTTATTCAACCGATGCTGCGTTTTTACCGACGAACGTTGTAATAAGCGCGTAGCTGGCATTTCGCGTGTATGCGATAAAAGACGCGCCAATATATCTAGGTGGTCATACCCACGCTGTCTCACATGTGAAGGTGCGGTAGGGACGGGCACTATGACTGTATTCGCTGGGAGTATCGGCAAGGTGTCATTAAGCATGTCGATAAGTGTAGGCGCTGAAGCTTTCACATTTTCGAATTTATACGCATCGACAACCCTTCTCAACACCGTGCGCCTTTCGCCAACCACCCAGGCTTTACAAATAGGCACATCGTGTTGTGCGCATAGCCCTTCTGGGCTTGTGTTTCCGCAAAGAATGCAGCCAACAAATGGCTCGGTGGTGATGTTATTTTTACAATTATGGCATAATGGGGTGCCAATTTTACCACATCCAAAACAGGGGTGTGGGGCGACTTTTTGCATAAGCGCCTCAATCATTGTATTTTTTACGTTTACACCACCCATTAGGTTGATTATACCGCATATGCCCGTTATAATACGAGGGACTATTTGTCAAATGAGCCTAGAGAAAGTGGAGGATATCATGGCGCGTAAACCAAACGAAGATTTACTCATCGAAGACGAGCTGGCAGCAGCTTTCTTAAGTGATGACGACATAACACAAACCGACGATACTAGTGTGCCTGCGAGCAACGCTGACTGGGACGATAGCCAAGAAGAATTCTTGGGTCAACTCGCTGTTGACGTATACGAAACTGAAAGCAAGCTTGTAGTTAAAGCTCGTACTGCCGGTGTGAACAAAGAAGATTTAGACGTTAGTATTTCTGACGGTATCCTAACAATTAGCGGTACCCTAAGCAGTGGCGACGATTCTATGGCAACTCAATGGCACATCCAGGAATGTTACTGGGGTGAATTTAGTCGCACTCTAGCCCTTCCTGTAAGTGTTAAAGAAGACGAAGTAGAAGCTGTTCTAAAAGATGGTGTTCTAAGCGTAAGCTTCAACAAGATTAAGCAAGAACAAGCTAAGAAGATTCAAATCCAATAGTTTATCTGTTTATATAAAATAACTCCTCCTTAAACCGGGGAGTTATTTTATTAGGGTAGTGGGGTAGCAAAACCTTGTGCAATAAAAATACCCCGCTTGAAGGCGGGGTATTTAGATTTTGGCGAACTACTATACGTTAGTAGTTACAGCGCCGAGTACCCAGTTGATAACTGCGAACGCTAGGAAAGCAATAATCAAACCGATGATTGCGTAAAGGATAGTGTTCTTTGCAGCAGTAACGCTTGCACTGTTACCACCTGATGTTGTGTAACGGATACCACCGTAAATTAGCATAATAACGCTAATTGCACCGATAAGGAACAATAGTACGTTTACTACAGTAGTGAAGATTGAATTTGAACCACCGAATAATTCAGTTGGAACCCCTTCACCTTCAGCACAGCTAATACCAGCAGTGATACCTTGTGAGGCTGTACCACAATCCGCTGCGTTAGCAGTAGGTGCGATTGGAGCGAATACTGCAACGAGTGCAAACACGAAAGCTGCGAATACGCCAGTTAGTGTCTTTTTTGTTATAACGTTCATTTTAATATATTTTCCTTTCTTATGAAATCTACGTTAGTTATATCAGGTTTTGAACGGTTTGTTAACCCCTGATTCGCCTTCTTAAGGGTTTATTGTTTAAAAAAGGTCGACAACCCAGTTAACAATTGCGTATGCAAGGAAGGACACGATGAGTCCAACGACGGCGTAAGTGATAGTGTTCTTAGCTTTCGCCACACTACTCGAGTTGCCCCCAGAGATAACGTACAAGATACCTCCGATGATAAGTACAATCACTGAAATAGCTCCGAGGATGTAGAGGAGCACGTTTACCAAGGTTCCAACAAAGCCTTCAGCCTTATCGTCTTTGTTTGCACAGACCGCACTGTCGCCTTGGTTGCTTGCACACACACCATCAAGAGCTTGAGCTCCAACAGTGCTCACCGGTACAAACGCAAATGCGCTAACGGCGACGAGAATAAATGCGGCAATAAAAGTTTGAAGTTTTTTCATCTAAAAGTTATCCATTACAAAGTTAGTGATTGCGAACGCTGCTACTAATATGATTAAGCCAATAACTGCGTAGAGGATCATATTCTTAGCACGAGTAATTCGGCTAGAGTCACCGACTGATGTCGCATAGGTGATACCCGAGATGATGATAACGATAACTGCGACGATACCAGCAATGTAGTACACAAGGTTAATACCGTTTTGTAGCAAGTCATCAGCATTAATTTCAGGAACGCCAAATTCGTTTGTTACCGTAGAACTCGCGAGTGAACCAAAGGCCAAGTTTGTGATAGCAATTGCACCCATTGAGATGATGAGGCCAATAACTGCGTTAAAGATACTCTTACGAGCCTTTTCAACCTGGCTAGCGTTGCCGCCACCGGTAATAAACAAGAAGCCACCATACAATATAAAGAACAGGGCAATCCAACCTGCTAAAATAAGGCCAATTTCAATAACGTTAAGGACAATTTTCCAGATGAACGGTGAAAGTCCGCCAACTTCATCAGGGGAAGTGATAGCACAATCGCCAGTACTATCGGTTTTTGTTAAGCCACGGTACCAAGGTGGAATACCAAGAATACGGCTTTCACAGTCACCAGGCCCAGCTGCATAGGTAGTTTGAGGAGTCGCAACGATTGCAACAGGTGAGGCAACGAGAAATACAAACGCGCCGGCAAAAATAAAATTCTTTAGAAATTGTTTCATATACTAAAACACTCCGCCAGGTACTAAGAAGTTAAGGAGCGCCCACATACCAGCAAAGGCGATAATTCCAATAACAACGTTGGTAAATATACCCATAGCTTTTTTGACCTGCTCTTGGTTACCGCCAGCAGAGGTGTAAAGGATTGAGCCGTATACGATACCAGCTAATGCAACGACACCAACACCTGCGGTCAATACATTAATAGCAAGCATTAATATGCTCCATAGCCCAGTATTCTCAACGCCGTCTTGTGTCACATCGACATTGTCACATTTAATAATTGCTGTATCTGTTTCACAGCCATTGTTTTTAGCTTCTGTAGCAAAGGCAACGCTAGGGGTGAGAATAGCCATAACACCCAATAGTAAGAACAAGCCCGCCATCAAATTTCGTATTGTTTGTTTTTTGATCATATTAATTATAGATTACGAGGTTTTGAGGTATATTGCAACCCATTAGTAGGGTAGACACATGAAAGAATAATGGCATAAGCTCTTTACATTTTTAATGATTTGTGTTATATTTAAAGCAAATCAGCAATTTCTAGTAGAAACCTGAAAGCAATGTATGACCATCTTTAATGTAACCAGTTAATAAGGATTCAAGCTTCAAATGGATAATAAATTCCCAATCGAACCAACTGCACCAATCGAAACAAAAGAACCAGTAGTGCTACACTCTGGTCAATTAGACGGGTCGTTAATGGACCTACCGAGTGTTCGTCCCGTAGAAGGTGACCCTTCTCTTGAGGAGGCATGGGCTGAAAAAGACCCCGATACTGAAGAGTACGTAATGAAGGTTCCTGAAAACGCTGCAGCTATTACTCCTGAAATGAAAAAGAAATCACGAAAGCGACTCTTCGCTGCTCTTGGTGGCGTTACTGGCCTTCTTCTTGCTGGCGGTGTCGCATTAGGTATTAATGCGTCTAATAATGACGAGCCTAAAAGCGAACCTGTAGCTGAAGCTCCTGCAAATCCTGGTGAAGAAGTTCCTTTCGGTGAAGAACCCGCAAACCCTACCGACCCCGAAGTTACACCCGGGGATGGCGAAACTGAGCCCGAAGCCCCTACTAGTTTTGAAGTTGCTGGCCTTCCAACACTTGCTGAACTTGAAATTACCCCTGGACAAACTGACGAACAAATTGCACAAGCTCTTGTTCAATTAGGTTCTGACTGGGCTATGGCCGGTGCTAACAAAGAAATGTACGACCTTCAGTTTGAAGATGGTAACATTGAGCTTTCACTAGAAGACTATGCCGCTAAAATTGCTGAAGCCTCTGATCCTATTTATGCCGAAGCTATTTACGGTGATAAAATGAATGATCCTCTCTACCAAGACGCTATTGCTGTTCAGAAGAAACAACACTTCCAAACACTTATGGCGCACTTCCAAACATATGGAACTCAAAACACTGCTCCTTACTACCAAAAAGAGAACTTCTCACAACTACAAGAAGCTATCAAACACGAAGATGGAACAACTACTATGTTTGTCACGATGATTCGTGAAGATAATGGTGCTGATAACATTGTTAACGGCAGCGCAAACGGCTTCATTACACGTGCTACATATGTAACTGGTGAAGTTGACGGCAAAATCAAACTCGTTCAACCCCCTGCATTCGTTCAACAGTAGGGATTACCCCTTGTAAAGCATAACCAGTTAGTGTTAAATATCACTAGTTGGTTATGCTTTTTTTTATTACTCATTACCCGGTATTTATTAGCTCCTCGCGCGGGAGTAAGTAATGGTCTTCGGTGGCTTTTTAAAACGTTCGCTGCTTCTATCGCTCGCGTTTGTTATTAGTGTCAGTGCTCTGTTGCCATTATTTGTGTCGCCCGTAGGCGCTGCAAACATTAACGACGCTTCGCCAACAGACGAAGCTAAGTCTGCATCTTATTACCGTACGCTTCGAACCTGTATTAATAATGAAATGAATACCACTATTCAGCTTACTGGTAGCGACAATGGTGTTGCGGCACCATCAAAGTGGTTTACTGATAATAATGCGTACGGTTACGTTTACCCAAGCGGTAAGATGGATTGTAAAAAAATCGTTCCACTAGCAATGACATTATGGGGTTTTGGAAGCGATTACTCTTCTTTTCTTAGAACACTTGGCTTTACTTATAATGCCTCGGACGCTAAATGGACAGTAGCGAACCGCGACAACCTTCGAAATAAATTCGATAGCGCCGTACAAGCAAAATACTATGGAATAAATTTCGCAGGCGAGCCGACACAAAGCGGTGCTGCTCGCTATGTAATGTTTTTAAATGCATTTCAAAAAGCTTGTAACGCAAAAGACCTTGGAGCTATATCTTCAATTACCAATACATCTTATAGGGCGTGGTTAGGTGATTCTACATCTGAAAAAGGAACCCAGGTAAGCGAAGAGACTGCAAATATACCTGGTACAAAAGATGGGTCATACGTCTATTTCGCTAAAGTATACGTCATCGACCCAGCAACAGGTGCAAGAGTTGAGCATGGATATGCGTATCAAGCCTCATCATCAGTAACAAACGCGGGATGGAATGGTGAAGGTGCCACTTCGAACGGTGATGTCAGAATGTATGGCTACCACAATGCAGCAGTCGAAAGAAGCTGTCATCAAATACAAAAAGGTATCAGTGAAAACGCAGCTGCCTTCTTAGCTTGGCAACGAGCCAACCCAGAAACAGTTGTTGACGTACCGGTTACGACACCAGATACTACAGCACCAGGAGAGCCAGATGAAACCGCACCATCATGTGCAATTGAAGGTATCGGTTGGATTGTTTGCCCAGCAATTAATGCATTAGCGTATATCGCTGATGGATCTTTTAATTTCTTAGCAGATAGTTTCCTTAGAACAGACCCAAGAGTATTTAATACTGAGGACGGTACATATAAAGCATGGGCAATCATGCGCAACGTTGCGAATATATTATTCGTCATCGCTTTCTTGTTTATTGTGTTCTCACAATTAACCGGTGTTGGCATTTCAAACTACGGTGTGAAGAAAATGTTGCCACGAATTGTCGTTGCAGCCATATTAGTAAACCTTTCGTATTTCATTTCACAACTCGCAATTGATGTGTCGAATATTTTAGGGTATTCAATACGCGACGTTTTTGACAGTATTGTTAACCAGATAAGAGAAATACCAACCGGTAACTCAGCCGAAGAAATGTCAGTACTCGCAGCGGGTGATGGTGGCTTTGTGACACTCGCCGGAAGTATCCTTGCAATCGCAGGTGGCGCCGCTGCTTTATACTTAATGCTTTCAGCGTTTGGGCCAATCTTGCTTGCAGCCGTACTTGCTTTAGTATTAATTTTCTTTATCCTACTTGCACGCCAAGCAATTATCGTTTTGCTTGTTGTACTTTCACCGTTAGCATTCGTTGCATTCTTATTGCCAAACACTCAATCGTTATTTAAGCAGTGGCGAAAAATATTAACGGCAATGTTAATGTTGTTCCCAATTATCGCATTAGTATATGGAGCTTCAGCTTTAGCTTCAACATTGCTTGGTAAATCATTCTCAGGAATAGGTGGAACAGACAGCGCAATGTTTGGACAAATTATTTCTGCAGGTATTTTAGTACTGCCGTTATTTGCTGTGCCAGTATTACTTAAGAAGTCGCTTGATTCCGTACCGGAAGTTGGTAAGTTTGCTAATAAATGGGCGAGTAAAGGATTTGCTGGTGTTGGTGGTAAGGTTCGTGAGGGTAGTCGAAATAGTTATGTCGGTAGAGGAAATGCAATTCGAAAACAAGGTCGTCAAATTTACTCCGACAGAAAGTTTGCTTCAAATGTATCAAAGGGCGGTATTGGCGCATTAGCGGCAAAAGGTTTAGCAATTACACCTAAGGGTAAGTATGCTCGAAGTACTGTTGGGCGTATTGCTGATGAAGCGTCAGAAAAGGCATTTGAAAATGATATTAGCGCGATGGCTGTTTCATTGAAAAATACACACAACAACCCTGATACTCAAATTGATGATGTCGCAGCCGAACTAACAAGTGCTATTGCTAGCGGTGATAAAGTTAAAGCTCGAGCTGCGCAATCTATTTTACTTAATAGTGGCGGTGCAGGGCTTGATACGCTCCACCGAACTCTCGAAGCGGCCACAGTTAGCAATCCTAACATGCGTAATAGTGAGGTTGGAGTTAGTCTTCGTACCGCACTTAATAATGCTGGCCTTAAAGGAAAAGACAACGCATTGGCAAGCTTTGCATATAGTGATAAGTCGCTTTCTGATTTACGACAAGATAGAAGTACGTTTAAGAGTCTTAACTCGGTTGAATTAGCCGGACAGCGAACACACGTGCTTGAAGAGGCAGTTAAGAACAATGCCATAAGCCCCGAACAAGCTCAAGCCGTACTTGCAGATAACGTATCAAAGGATATGGATCCATCAAAGAAGGCACTTTTCCAAGCAGTGGCGAACCTCGCGTCATCAGGTGGAACTACACCTCCGCCAGCAGGAGCTGGTGGAACACGACCACCGTCTGGCGGACCTAGTAGTGGTGGTGGGTCATCAGCGCCTACAGGAGGTGCTACATTTACAGCTGGGGCAACGCCTGGAAGTGCATCATTCACACAACCAACCGGCGGTCCCTCTGCGCCTACAGGTGGAACACAACAGACAGCTGGTGCAGCAGCTTCACAACCAACCGAAGTTATCGTTAACCCAGCTACAGCCGCAGCTGATGGTGGTTTATACCGTATTAATTCAGCCGGCACTCCAATTCGTCCACGCAATAGTAGTAAGAAAAATGATGGTGCACCTATTGGCAAAAAACAAGCCGCGATTATTGATGCGAACGCTGACTTAATTAACGGTGGGGCGCGTGCACAGGCCGCTGCAGCGGCGGCGCAAGCTGCATCACTCGGTAGGGGAGAAACGTTTGACCAAGCTAAGGCAGCCGCTGACGATGCCTATAGAAAGAATGGTGGAGCGTAACCTGGTACTCAGAGCTCTGCTATAATATTCCTTAATGGCAACCTATAAAGTACCTCAAGATGTTGAAGCTGATGACAAGCTCATCGGGCCGTTTAGCTTCCGCCAATTTATCTACTTAATTGCGGTAGTACTTGCGGGTGTAGCTGCTTGGGGATTAGCTCAATTGTTTATTGGGCTCGTTATTATTCCTTTGCCAATTATTATATTTTTCGGAGCTTTGGCGCTGCCACTTCGAAAAGACCAGCCGATGGAAGTGTACATGGCGGCGATGGTGTCATATTTACTGAAACCACACCAACGATTATGGGATCCAGAGGGTATTGAAACAGTTATTGAAATTACTGCACCAAAAACCTACGAAGAAAGCCGAACAAAGAATTTATCACAAGATGAAGCTCAGCAACGCTTGAGTTACCTTGCAAATATTGTTGACTCTGGCGGTTGGGCAATTCGTGGCACAAACGCTGCGCCAAACATGTCGATCAATAACGATGTTATTCTTGAAGCACAAAGCGCAGTAGATGTACTCGATAACAATACGTCAGTTGCTCAAACCTTTAACCAAATGATGTCACAAACGGCAAACAGGGCTAAAGAAGAGGCTGTTGAACGCATGAAAGCAGCTTCGTTTGCACCTTCAGCGCCGCAACCAGTGTTCGGAGCTAGTCCGCTTCAAGCTCAAATGGCCGATATGGTCATGCCAGAATTCGATCCATATCCAACTGATATTCAACAAACAGTTATTCAACCGCTTAATAATCCTTCTCATATGGCTGAGCAGAATATCGAACCTGAGCCTGTCACCCCTGTGTATGTTGCCCCTGAACCAACACCACTACCACCAGCAGTACCTGTTGCAACAACTCCATCACCACAAAGTGAAGTAGCCACTAGCGATACACCCGTGTCTGCTGATATAATGAACCTTGTAAAGAATGCCGAAGGTTTATCGGTTGCAACTCTTCAGAGTCGGGGTGATCAAATTCATAAGAAACTCGAAGAAGAAGCTTCCGACGAAGTTTTCGTTTCGTTAAGATAAATCTTTTTTAAAGGGAGTGGGTTCACAGGCTATGCCACCAAACAATTCTTCATTTCCTATTCCACAAAACAACGGAGTTCCTCCTGTACCCCAAATGCCAGGCTCTCCTGTTATGCAACAGCAACAAATCCCTATGCAACAAGCCGCTCCAATAGGGTCGGGGGCTCCTACAAAACCAGCGCCTAAAAACCCCAACTCAACCCAAAGTACATTGCAGCTTTCTGAGCTTCGCGACGGTATGGTTATTATGCTCGATGGTTCGTTTAGGGCGGTTATTGCTTGTAAGTCTATCAACTTCGACCTCATGAGCGACCGTGAACGAGAGGGTATCGAATACAGCTACCAAAATTTCTTGAATTCACTTACATTCCCTGTGCAAATTTTAGTACGCTCGCAACGAGTAGATATTGGGCCGTACATTGAAAAGCTTGCGACTATCCGTCGTTCACAAGACAACATGCTTCTTGGTGTACTTATGGACGATTACATTGGTTTTATGGATGCTTTAGCCCAAGACGCTAATATTATGGAGAAATCATTTTATATTGTCGTACCGTACTTCCCACTTGGCGACGCAGCCAACTTAGTAGAACAGAGTAAAGGGTTCTTTGGAAAATTATTCCCTCGTCCTACAAATGGTGTAACGAAAATTGATACAGCTGCATATCAAAAAGCAAAAGATGAAATTAAGAATCGTATTGATGTCGTTGTTTCTGGTATGTTCCAGATTGGCGTGCAAAGTGTCCAACTTGATACCAAAGCACTAGGTGAGTTGTACTACAACTTCTACAACCCAGACACTTCAGTAAACCAACCACTTGGTAATTTCGATAACGTTGCAACTACTTTTGTTAAAAAAGCGCCAGCGCCCGACCAAAGCCCAACACAGAATGGAGGCTATTAATTATGGCTAAGAAACAACTTTCAGCAGTCGACGTAGCCGCACAGCAACGTGCGAAAGAGCAGGCTGAAGTAGAGCAAGCCTTTCTTAAGGGTGTTTCAACCCTTCGTGACCTTATTGCGCCAAGTAGTATTGAAATTCACTCATCATACTTTCGGCTTGGTACGAAGTATGGCCGTACATTATATGTATACGGATACCCTCGCCAAATTGCGACCGGCTGGTTAAGTTCACTTATTAACATCGACGAAGTATTAGACGTCAGTATGTATGTATACCCAGTCGATAGCCAAGTAGTGCTTAATAACCTTCGTAAGAAGGTGACGCAACTTGAAGCAAGTACTTCTATTAACAACGAAAAAGGTCGTACTCGCGACCCAGCACTTGAAGCTGCTATTAGCGACGCCGAAGAATTGCGTGACCAAATTCAGCTTGGCCAAGAGCGTTTCTTCCGTTTCGGTTTATATGTAACCCTTTGGGCTGACAGCATGGACGAGCTTAATTTCGTGCAACAAAAAGTTGAAACTATTTTCGGACAACAATTAGTATTTAGTAAGGTCGCTTCATCACAGCAAGAGCAGGGGCTTAATAGTACTATTCCGCAACTATCTGACCAGCTTCAAATTCGTCGCAATATGAACACCGGTGCTATTAGTACTAGCTTCCCATTCACCAGTGCCGACCTTACCGACAACAGCGGAATTTTATACGGTATTAACATGCACAATAACGGGTTGGTTATTTTCGACCGATTCAAACTCGAAAATGCTAATATGATTGTGTTCGCGAAATCTGGTGCAGGTAAGTCATTTACCGTGAAGCTTGAAGCACTCCGAAGTATGATGCTTGGTACTGAAGTTATTATTATCGACCCAGAAAACGAGTACCAAAAATTAGCTGAAGCTGTAGGTGGTGCATATATTCGTTTGAGCCTTAACTCAAATACTCGTATTAATCCATTCGACCTTCCACGGGTTATTGATAACGACGAAGCTGATGATGCGCTTCGTGCAAACCTCGTTACACTACATGGTTTGTTCCGCCTGATGCTTGGTGGTACACAAATTGCCAACGGTGTCGCCGTTTCAGCCCTTTCGCCAATTGAAGAAGCTGACCTTGACCAGGCATTAATTGACACATATGCACGTGTTGGTATTACGAGTGACCCACTGACACACAACTCACCACCACCGACTATTAGCGACCTTTACGACACATTGCTTCACATGGGTGGAACTGGGCCGTCACTTGCGCAGCGTCTTCGTAAGTACACAACAGGTACATTCGCCGGTATCTTTAGCCAACAATCAAACATTGATATCAATAACCCGATGGTTGTATTTAATATTCGCGACCTTGAAGACGAACTTCGTCCAGTTGCAATGTACATTGTGCTGAGCCATATCTGGAATATCACTCGTACTATTCAAAAGAAACGTATGTTGATTGTGGATGAAGCGTGGCAGCTTATGAAATACGACGACTCTGCCAATTTCTTATTTAGCCTTGCTAAGCGTGCACGTAAGTATTACCTTGGGCTTACTACTATTACTCAAGACGTTGAAGACTTCATGAGCAGCAAAATGGGCCGTGCAATTGTAGCCAACAGCTCAATGCAATTACTGCTTAAACAATCTTCAAGTGCAGTTGATGTACTTTCGGATATCTTCAAGCTTACAGAAGAAGAGAAAAAGCGTTTAGCGAACTTCCCAATTGGACAAGGTCTGTTCTTTGCTGGTCAAAGCCATGTTCATATTCAAATTCAAGCAAGTGCAACTGAACAGCAACTTATTACTACAAACCCACAGGCAGCCATTCAAGCGGCTCAAGGGCTTCAAAATTCCTAATCAGGAGTATAATAGGGACTAACTATGGCGCTTCCAACTTTGCCCGGTGACGAGAAACAGGATGAGAAATTAAACCCTGGTCAACAAGATTATGACCGGCGTTTTAATGATATCGCAAAAGCTGAGCAAGAAGGTTCGTTTAATAACATTGCCGACAACTACAATCAAACAGCTGATGGGTCACAGGAAGATGACAACATCAACAAGCTCAAAGAGCGAGAGTCAGAAGGGGACAAGACAGCCTCTGGTGGATGGAAAAACAATACTGGCACATCTGATAAGAGTGCAAAAACACCTCTCTCTCAGAGGATAAAAACTATTGCTAAAAAGCGCGGCGGAATTGTCGGGCTTATTCTTGGTATTGTACTTGGTGGTGGTTTGCTCGGAAGTGGCTTTGGTGGCGTATCAATGCTTATTAACCTCACCGAAAACGTCACACTTAAAAATGATTCAAGTTCATCAGCTTTGCAGCACCGGTTTATGAGAGTCTTCGGCTTTAATATTATTGAAACCGACCCGGTATGTGCAAATTCAACGAAGTCAATTAAATGTAAGATGGGTCGAATATCTAATAAGGCGTTAACTCAGCTTGAGAAAAAGGGTATAACACCGGTATTTGATAATGATACCGACACAAACAATAGGAAAAAGACAGGGTATCCGACAAAGAACCCGACTAGTTATACGATTGATTTAAAGGACGGGTCTACGCCTATTACCGTTGCAGCTCGCGATTTACCAAAAACACTTGCTGAGAACCCTAAAATGGCCGCTAAGGTATTAGGGAGAACTGGTGCGTTTAACGTACGTATAAATGCCTGGACTGGTAAACATATTACCGAGAAATTATATAAAAAGTTTGGTTTAAATAGAAACGGTGGACTAGCTGACGGGTCAAGTAAGCGGCTCACACCTGTCGAAAAGTTAGCTGAGGCGACAAAAAAACTTCAAGATAAAATACCGAAAGCCGATAAAGTCGGTAGTGTTGCGGATGGCGTTGAACAAAAAGTACGGGGACATTTAGGTAAGGCTGGTAAAGCGGGTGCAGTATATACTGCAGCTGTTGCCAGTTGTATTGCCGTGAAAGCTCCTGGGTATATTGCCGCTGGTGTCGCAGCAGTTCAGTTAGCTCAGGTAATGCCGGTAGGTATGGATTTGGTATTATCGCCTGGAGCGAAAGCAAAAGCATCTGGGGTTGATACCGCCAACAGTATTACCGCTGAAGATACCGACGCCATTGGCACCCTTCTTACAAACAAAACCCCTCGTGAAAGTGATGGAAAAATGACCTCAGCGTTAGATTCGCCAATTCTTCTCGCAGCTATGGGTGTGAATAAAAGCAAACCAGCGGTGTCTGAAAAATACACACCAGGGTATTCAATGCTTACAAACCCATTAGTTATTGAAGCAAACAAAGCCGATAAGGCACTCGAACCTGGTTGTAACGTCATTATGAGCCCAGCAGCAATGTATACTGCGATGACTATTAGTGCGGGTGTAACCGTTGCATTGTCAGCAACTATCGTGGGTGGTGTTGTTAAAGTAGTTGCTGATTTCATCGCATCTGCAGCTGTGACTGAAATTGCCGTAAACGTTGCAGGTGATGCTGCAAGAACTGCTATTGTTGACCTCGCTAAAAACGATGCAATCCCTAAAGCATCAGGCGAAGCACTGGGTGATGTCGCGGGTATATCTATGATGTCTATGTTCTCAGCTGCGGGTATGGCACGAAACCTACCAGTACTAAAAACATCTCAAGTCGCTGACTTTCAAACTGCGTCGTTAGAGAATGAAGCTTTCCAGAGAGATATGGATATTGCAACGATGAGCCCACTCGACACATCAAGTAAATATACATTCCTTGGAAGTATTGTTAATAATGCACAAATGGCTGTTTTACAAAGTGGAAAATATAATGGAAGTTTATTATCATCACTGCCTGGGCTTTTAGACTTCTCGCGCGCATCACTTTCAACAAATACTAATGCCGAAGAATTCGATGCAAATTATTGTGGATATGCAGCTGACTATGGTTTAGTAACAACTAATCCAGAAGATACGCCAGCTATTAATGCAGCAGGATTACCATGTACCGGCCTGACAACTACACAAATGAACATGGGTACAAGTGAAGCAATTGACCTGATGATTGCTGAGGGTTGGCTTGACGAAACGAAGAATATTAAAGATACCGATTCAATTCAAAATTTAGTAACAAACCAGGTTATTAAACCTGAAACACCACTCGCTGATTACATTGATTCATGTAGCAATGCTGAAACAGGTGACTACATATTTAGCTCTGCAGGTTGTACGGTCGCTTCTACAAACGGTACAGCGGTAGCAGATGCAGATTCGGACCTGCCTAATTTAAAGAACCCTCGTTCACTTGAAGCTATGGCAGTATTCTTGCTTGATTACCAACAAATTCAAATGATTAACGGCAATGATGAAGTTGGTCAAGAAGAAGAGGCTGTTCCAGCAAATTCAGAAGCATACGTATTACCAACCGATGTTGGCTACAAAGTTTCCTACGGTTGGGGCCCACGAAGCTGTGCAGGTTGTTCTTCGTATCACAAGGGTTTGGACATTACGAATTTCCCTGGTGGCACATTAAACAAGCCTGTATATGCAGTGGCGGCTGGTCAAGTTATTAGTGCAACCAAGGTTAATGGTGTTAGTGGAACTTGTACAGGTGGCGGTGTTGGTAATAACAACGTCGTTCAAATTAAACATGCGAACGGACTTATTAGTTCTTATTGGCACATGCAGGCGAGTAATATAACCGTGAACACTGGTGATACCGTGACCGCCGGGCAGCAGATTGGTAAAATTGGTAACTGTGGGCAGTCGTATGGAGCCCACCTCCACTTTGAAACATGGATAGGTGATGCGACCGACCCTGGTATCCTTGGTATTACAGGGGCAGATGCGGCTGATAATAAACGAAACCCAGCAAAAGTCATGGCGTTGTTTGGTGTTGATATAATGAATGCAACCTATACGGATGGAAGGTAATATATGAAAACGTTATTATTTAGATTAGTGACATTCGTAGCCATTCTTGGGTTTCTTACCGTACTGTTTCCAATCCAAACCCCTGTGTCTGCATTAGATGAAGAAGAGGTAGCTTCGGCTTGTGATAAAGAATTTTATAGCAGTAATGATATTTTGTTCTACGACCCCTGTGCTAATGTTTGTTCAGCTTCTGCAACCGGCGCAACGGGAACAATTTCTGCATTAAAAGGTGCAAACAATGGTGAAAAGATTTTCAACTTCTGGGTCGATGCTGGTTTAACTGCACAACAAGCAGCCGGTGTTACCGGTAGTATGAAACACGAAGGTGGCTTTAGCCCGTTCCGTCAAGAAATGTCAAAAACATGGCCAGCTGGTGGATGGGGGATAGCACAGTTTACGTTTGACCCAGGCCAACGTGGGGCAGCGACTGCATATGTATCAAATGCTATTGGGGCAGATTTATTTAACCAGTACTACAAAAATGACTTCGGTGGTGCAGTTATGGAATCGAATGGGTTTGTTCCAACTGGAGTTCCTGTTGATGTAAATGATAAATTCCTTCTCGCTGAGTTAAACTATTTACTCGACCATATTAAAGCGCTCGAACCAAACAATACCCGCACAGGCGCCTATGCAAGAGATTTTGGTGTCACTTTTGGTGTCGGTAATCTATATGACTATCTTAAAACACTTGTTCAAGCAGCGGACGCCGCTGTTGCATGGACATACCTCTACGAGTTTCCTGGTGATATTAAAAACACAGCTATTGCTCGTGGTAATAGCGCTACTGAAATTATGACGTTATATTCTGCTGGTACGGGAATTAGCAGTACTTGTGGTGGTGGTTTGCAAGCTGGCGGTATGACACTCGAACAGGCAATTGCATTCGTAGAGAAATACAAATCTGCAGCAGATAGCGCCGAGTATATCGGTGGTGCTGGTAAAGACTGTGCTGGTGGGCCACTTTCTAACTGTGTGTCGTTCTCAACATTCTTTATTAATAAATACACAACGCTTCAAGGTTTCGGAAATGGCACATCGCCAGGAAATGGTAGTACGGTTGCGTCAAACGCAATTGCTCGTAACCCATCTGCACAAAACGGCCATAGCCCAAGGCCATATGCAATCTTTAGTACGCCAAGCGGTTCTGAGATGTGTGGCGATGTTAAATGTGGTCACACCGGCGTAATACTTGGTGTCGATACCGCAAACGGCAAGGTGATTGTCGGTGAAGCTGCGTGTGGAGGCGGAAGTGCCTGGGACACAGCAAGAGAATATGAATTATCGAAGTTCGACAGCGATGCGTACACATACATCTACACTGACGGATTCTTAAAAGGGGCGGTAAACTAATATGCAACCAGCTAACTCACAGAGAAAACTACTTACAACTATCGGTGTTATCTTTGGTGCACTTGTTATCATTTCAATTATTATCGCGATAATTGTTCAGTTATCACCGAAGAATGAATACGGCGAAGGAATAAAAATCCAAAACTATGACCAAAAAGTAAAAAACGTTTCGCAAGAATTACATAACGGTACTGAAGCGAGCTTATATAACGTCGTGAAAAAGAACGTACCTGAAGATACGAACCCTGCAAAGATTAAAGATGCGTTTATCCGTGACGATTCAAACTCGCAAGATTACGATAAGGCAAACGACATATACAGTGGAAAGTTTATTGTTGATATCGACAGTATTAAGCAATCGTATCTCATTCAGTACACCTACATTAAAGATGTAAATAACAGCGAAGGCCTTACAAATAGGGTAGTGGTAAGTTGTGTAAATGAAGCAGATATAAAATACACCTCATTTAAATGTGAAGATTATGTTTCTGAACAAGCCACACAAAACGACGTCATTCTTCAATACCTTCCATACAGTAACTTCAGCTTTAAAATAGCTGCTGACACGACAGCAGGTGATGACAAGATGATTCTTGTGGTTGAGTTGCGTATTCCTGAGTCTGATTTAAAGGGTAACTTAGCTTCTAAACAAAGCGTTGTAGCTATGTATAAAAATGAAGTTGCGTTATGGCTTGAGTCAAAGGGCCTTGCACCAAGTACTTACACTTACGAGTATAATTACGATGACAGTGGTAACCTTGTACCGGAAAGTCATGACCAACACGGCGATTCTGACGACGAATAAATTACTTCGTTAATTCAATATTATAAATATGATCACCAGCATGGCTCGTTGCTGAGGTGATAATAATTTGATGGCCTTTTAATTGGCTTGTTAGAAGTTGCTGGCGGTTAGCGTCAAGCTCGGAGAAGACGTCATCAAGCAGAATGATTGGTTGTTTATCTATAAGCTGCTCAATAATATCAACTTCGAGAAACTTCAAAGCGAGCACGATAGTTCGTGCTTCACCCCTTGAAGCAACGGATAGGGCAGGGGAGGTATTGATTTGGAATATTACATCGTGACGGTGCGGGCCGATTGATGTGTTGCCTAAATAACGGTCGCGTTCGAGGTGGGTAGTGAGTTCGTTTAATAATTTCTGTTTAATATCACCAACAAAAGTGTGTGAGTAGTGAATCGATACGTCGTCGTGCGTGCCGGCTATCTCTTGATACAAGCGGCCAAGGTTTTGATTGATTTGCTCAATAAAGGCAATGCGTTGTTCGATAACAAATGAACCGTGTTCGGCGAGTGAAATATTCCAGGCGAACAATTCATCATTCGACACGAGAGCGTTTTTAAGAAGATTATTTCGCTGCTTAAGCGAACGTTCATATTTACGAAGTGTTGGACCATACAGCGGGTTTAGCTGGCTAATAAACTTATCTATAAACTGGCGACGACGGGCAGGGGAGCCATGAAGTAACCGAAGATCTTCAGGTTCGAATAATACAACTGGGTATTTTAATTTAGCTGGAATACGAGCAGTTGTTTTACTATCAATACTAAATTGTTTACGGCTCGTTACTTTTTCAGGGTCAAACTTAACGATACGATTCGGTTCATCGTCAAATGAAACATCAATGCGCCACCAGGGCGATTCTTTTCTTAAGAGGTCACTATCAGCGCCTTTAAACGAAGTGCCTTGAAGCGAAACGTAGATTGCCTCGAGTAATGTCGTTTTTCCACTTCCGTTTGCACCAGTAATAATCGTCACATCGGGCGAGAATTCAATCATATACGCATCGTGTGAACGAAGGTTTTGAACGTGAAGGTTTTTAATAGAAGTCATATGTTGTATCGTCCACAACAAAGTGGAAAGTTAACGGTTAGCTCTTCAGAGGCATAATCACGTGGTAATAGTTTGTATCTTTATCTGTTGATTTAAGAATACAAGGTGAAAGCTTACCGTTAAAGCTGAATGAAATAACATCAGCATCAAGCACAGCAAGTGCTTCAGTTAAGTAACGTGAGTTAAGCGTTACTTGGCCGCTACCAGTAATATCACCGTCAAGCTCTGAAGTGTTTTCACCAAATTCAGAGGCGATAGAGTGAAGTGAAACAGATTTTACGTCTTCATCCACAGTTACTGTTACGCTACCGCCAGATTCACGGGCGAATAACCCAGCAACTTTTGTAACTCGGGTAAACTCTGGTTTCTTCACAATTGCCGTAATGTCCGAGCTTGCTGGGATAAGTTGACGGTAGTCGGGGAAGTTGCCATCGACAAGGCGGCTAATAACTTCGGCATCGTTAATACGGAAGCGAACTTGGCTTTCATCAAATAACACATCAATAGTATCTACAGAATCATCAATTGAACGAAGTACTTCTTGAAGTGTCGTTGCTGGGATAATTGCCGCAACTTCGCTTTTGGTTTCAACAAGGCGACGCTCTGAGAGCCTATAACCATCGGTTGCAGCTAAATAGATCCATCCTTTATGCGAGTGCCAGTACACACCTGTAAGAACAGGCCGTGTAGAGTCTGAGCTGGATGTAATGATAGTTTGAGAGATAGCTTGTTTGAATTCTTCCATGTTAAGTGAGTAGGTAACTGAACTCGCTTCATTAATTGTTGGGAGTTCAGGGAAATCATCTGCTATAACACCATTAATAATTGAGTGATACTTTCCACAAGTGATGTGGATATTCTCACCAACAATCTTTAGTTCAACAGTGTCTTTCGGTAGGCTACTTACGAATTCAGAAATAAGCTTTGCTGGTACGGTAATTGAACCTGGTTTTACAATCTTTGCACCTATGTATTGAGTTGATGCAATTTCTAGGTTAGTTGCTGCAATTAAAAGTCTGTTGCCGTCTGTCCTTAAAAGAATGTTACTTAAGATTGGTAATTGAGTTTTTGTACTTGCTACTCGACCTACAGCAGATAATGCTTTCGAGAAGTTTTCTTGGGTTACTGACAGTTCCATTGTTATGAGTTCCTTTCCTTGTTTTCTTTTTTCTTCTTAATAGTAGGTGCTGTGGAAACAGGGTATAAGTCGGCTATTAACAGCGGTAAAATGTGGTTTTTTAACGTGGATAAAACCGTTGATAACATGCTGTAAACTTGGGTGAAACTAGGGAGTTGTGCACGGATAAGTGTTTGAGCTTCAATAGGGGGTGTGTATGAAAGTTGTGTATACCCACTGTTCATACCACTGTCTATCCGCAGGCTGTACACATTTTTTACCCAGGCAAAAGTCGTGAAAATAGACGTCTGTTTAAGCATAAAGCTTCTCCCTAATAGCTGCTACTTGTTCGCGGATAACAAAGTCGAGCTTAATAGCTTTTTCAATCTTCTCTACAGAGTGAATAGCGGTTGTGTGGTCTTTACGGCCAAGTTCGCCGGCGATCTTAGGGAAGCTTAAATGCAACTCGCTACGTAGTAGGTACATTGCAATTTGACGAGGGGTGACAATATGCTTGTCTCGTTTTACACCACAGATTTCTTCAAGCTTTAATGAGAAATGTTTTGCTGTTTGGTCGATAATCTTTTTACTTGAAAGATGTTGAGGGCGTGACATATGTGCGCTTCCTAATAATCCTTCAGCCGTAGCGATATCTGGTTCTACGCGGTGAAGGTCAGCAAAGGCGAGGAGTTGGTTTAGTGCACCTTCAAGTTCACGAATGTTCGTTTTGATGTTGGTTGCGAGGTATTCAACAGTTTCAGGATTTAAAGTAACGCCTGAAAGGCCAGCTTTTGCATTAATAATTGCACAGCGGGTTTCGAAGTCAGGCATTTGGATGTCGATAGCCATTCCCATTTCAAAACGGCTGCGAAGACGTTCGGTAAGGGTGGGAATACTACGCGGCGGTTTATCACTACTGATAATAATTTGCTTATTGTTTTGGTGTAAGAAGTTGAAGGTGTGAAAAAACTCTTCCTGAGTCTTTTCTTTGTTTGCAATAAACTGCATGTCGTCGACAATAAGTACGTCAACATTACGGTATTTATCAGAGAAACCTTTTTTCTTAAAGCGGATGTAATCAAGGAATTCATTTACAAATGTTTCAGAGCTCACATATAATACGCGTGCTTCTGGGTTATTCGCGACAATCTCATTACCGATTGCTTGCATAAGGTGAGTCTTACCTAACCCAACACCACCATAGAAGTAGATTGGATTGTATTTTGTACCTGGGCTGGTTGCGACAGCTTGGCTGGCAGAGTGGGCGAGGTCGTTACTAGAACCGACAATGAAATTATCAAATGTATATCGAGGGTTGAGCCCATTCTGAGATGAACCCATAGGTAACATACCTGATGGAGCTGGCCCAGATGAGCGGGAAGTTTGATTGAAGATGAGTTCACTCGCATCACTTGTTGTTTCACGGCTAATGCGTGGCTTCTTGTTTGTTGTTTGTACTACATACGTAAGGTTAGGTGAGGTGATACCGTTTTTTTCTAACATTTCACGAACGGTTTTATCGAACTTTGTTTCAAACTGTCGCTTAATAAAAACATTACGAACTTCGAAGAGTGCTTCGTTTTCGTCAAAACGTAATAACTTAGTATCTGACCAGTACATATTAAAGTTAGGTCCAGAGACTGATAGTTCTATTTCACCCAGCACGCTGTGCCAAAGTGCATGTACGTCTTTTTGCATGTTCCCCTAAACTCCTACATTTGCTCGTTTACTCCTTATACTATACCCGAAAGCCAGAGTTTTCCACAACCATAAAACGATTGTAAAAAAAGAGGGGAGTAAGGGGTGCTATTTATCCACAATTGCATACCACCTCTGTTAATATGTGGATAACTACTATAAATAGGGGGATAGTTTCTATATATAACGTCACGGTTTATCGAAAAAGCAAGTCTTTTAGGCCTACGGGATTGATTAATAGGGGCGATAAAGGTATAATAATCGAGATATGCCAAAACGAACTTTTCAACCACACACACGTCACCGTATGCGAGTACACGGTTTTCGTGCACGTATTTCGTCTAAAGCTGGACGCGCTGTATTAAAGCGACGTCGTCTTAAAGGCCGTGCACGTTTGACGGTTTAAACTACCAAGTTTAAACAAACTTTAACCACTTCTTAACCGAAGTGGTTATTTTTTTACGGTATACTAATTAACAGATGATTTCTGCTCTATACCGATTCCATGGCCACAATAGTTTGCGTTATGTGTACACAAACGGCAAAGCTGTTCGTACGCAAACGATTACTTTAAAGACGACGACGAATGATCGCCGCAAATATTCTCGTTTTTCAGTTGTTGTTAGTAAGAAAGTAATTAAGGGTGCTGTTGGTCGAAACCGTATTCGCCGCCGGCTTTTTGAGTATATTCGAACACACCTAGACCAAATCGACGGCATCCATGATGTTGTACTTATATGTACCTCTTCTGAATTACGTACACTTCCCGCCTCGGAAATAACTGACCAACTCGACCAATTGTTTACTAAAGCGGGTCTGTTTAAAGAAGCTTAAAACTGGTATACTATACGCTAGTAACCATGCGAGGCTAATCTGTGAATATCTTTGAATTAATTGTTGTACAACCAATCTTTAACTTACTATTGTTTATCTATAGTGTTCTTCCTGGTGCCGATTTCGGTATCGCGATTATTATATTTACAATAATTATTCGCTTCGCCCTTTATCCACTTGTTGTTCGTCAACTCCACCAAGTAAAGGCAATGCGTAAGCTGCAACCAGAGTTGAAGCGCATTAAAGCTGCCAGCAAAGGCAACCGCCAAGCTGAAAGTATGCAAATGCTTGAACTCTACAAGCAACACGGGGTAAAACCGTTCCGTTCTATTTTGATGCTGTTAATTCAGCTTCCAATCTTCATTGCCCTTTTCCAAGTGATTCAAATCTTCACTACTCACCGCGACCAAATTGCAGAGTTTACCTACGGTTTCATGCAAAACCTCAAGCCAGTTCAAGACCTGCTGGTTAACCCTGATAACTTCAACGAACAATTCTTAGGGTTTGTTGACCTTACGACACACGCAATTGGTACGAACGGTATAAACATCTTCCTTATTCTTCTTGCAGTTATTGCCGCCTACACTCAATACATTATTTCAAAGCAAACATCCCCTACTACAACAACCAAGCGTTTACGCGATGTACTATCTGAAGCCGGTGAAGGTAAACAACCTGACCAAGCTGAACTAAACGCCGTTATGATGGGCAAGATGGTGAAATTCTTACCATTCATGATGTTCTTCATTATGATGAGCCTTCCTGGAGCACTTGTACTTTACTATGTTGTTTCAAACATCTTCGCTGCTATTCAACAACACTTCCTTCTTAAGCGTGACGCTGAAGAGATGGATAAGATGGCTGACGAACCTACTAAGGGAAGTGGTAAAAAAGCGACTGCAAAAGCTCGAGCTAAAGTAGCAACTGAAGCGAAAGTTACTGAAAACAAAGGCCCAAACATTACTCGAATCAAAGCCAAAGATACACCAAGTAAAAAGGGCAATTCATGAACAGAGAAGAATCAATAGAATTTGCCCGTACATATGTGGCCGACCTTTTGACCTTCTTTGAAGTGAATGTAGATGTAGCAGTATCAGTTGAAGACGATGTGATTGAATTATCAGTCCCCTCAACAGACCTCAACAGCTTACTTATTGGACGAAACGCAGAGACACTGCGCAGCTTACAGTATTTAGTTTCTACTGTTCTACGGAATAAAGACGCTGCGTTAACACGGGTAAACGTTGATATTGCGGATTACAAGAAGCTTCGCAATGAACGCCTCGCTACTGAAGCACGGGGATGGATTGAGGAAGTGCGGAAGAATGGGACGACGAAGGTGATGCAGTTGAATGCTGCGGATCGTCGGATTGTACATCAAGTTGCGACTGAGTATTCAGATATTAAGACCTTTTCGGTGGGTGAAGGTGCTGAACGAAGCATTTCTATCTCACAAGCAAGTTCATAGGCCTCTGAACTTTTTCTTTAGTTATTTCAAGATACTAAAAGCGTAGTGCAACCCATAAAAAATCAGCCAGGAGCGATTTTTTGTGGCGTGTAGCGGTATCTGGAAATAACTAAAGGGAAAGTTTAAGAGCCAAGTACTTTCATGTAAATTGCGTGTGTTTCTTTTGCCATCTTCTTCCAAGAATATTTCTTTATTTGCTTATACCCAGCTTTAGATAAACGGGTACGAATTGTGTCGTCGCTTAGTACCTGGTCGATTGCTTCAGCCATGTCGCTGGTGTCGAGTGGGTTAAAGTAGTGCGCAGCAGGGCCGTAGACCTCTGGGAGGCAGGTTGCGTTGCTACTGACGACAGGAGTTCCATATCCCATAGCTTCGAGGCCAGGGAGGCCAAAACCTTCCATAAGTGATGGGAAGACGTAGGCGCTGGCGTGAGAATAAAGCCAACTTAATTGGCTGTCATCTACGAAATCAGTAAAGAGGATGTTTTTATAGTTGTGTTCCTCGAAGTACTTTTCATTTGTAAGTGCTGAAGCGTTCTTTTTACCAACCAATACAAGGCCGAGGTCGGGGTATTTCGCGAGAAGAATTTGGTGAGCGTCACCGAGGCGTTTGATGTTTTTGTAGTTTGATTGTTGGCCGACATATAAAATATAACTTTTGAATGGAATATTATATTTTTTAGGCGCAATTTGAGCAACGTCTGACGATTCGTAAATGACAACACTCTTTTCAGCAGCTAAAGGTGCGAAGTCGATGAGTGCTTGTTGAGTGAAGTTGCTAATAGTGATAATTTCGTTATTGTCTTCAACGACTTTTTTAAATACATACTTACCAACCTGTTGTTTGGCGTGAAAAACAAACCAGTTTTTATCACTATTATAGGTATTGAGAAGAGTTAAATCGTGAAAAGTGGTAACTTTCTTACCTTTATATCCAAGTGGCTGTTGTGGCATACAAAAATGCACCAAATCAGCGTTTAATTTTTTAAGGTATTTCTTAAAACCAATTTGTTCCGCAAATGAGTAGTTGTCAAAATCAACTGTGCGAACGGTGAAGTTTTTATTACGTGGCTTCCAAAAGTCTTTGTCCTTTGTTGGGACAAGGATTGAATATTCGTTTTCAGTATCGACGTCTTGTAGGTATGTAACAAGACGCTCTACGTAACGACCGGTAGAAGAATTAATAATACGGGCATCGATGGCGATGTGCATTAGTTTGCTACTTTCTTGAACACAAGGCGAGAATACAGGAGGTAATTCCAGATAAGCGAGCCAACTGTTGCGATTAACTTAGCTATAAATAGTAATATTGAGTCGTTTGAGATGTGCGTTTCGAGGGCTGAAGTGACAATCCAGATAATAATTGGTTGAAGAACCCAAAGACCTGTGATGGTTACAATAAGGAACGCGGCGAATTGCTTCTTGGCATTGCCGGTTTTATTTTTGAAGGTAAATGATTTATTAGCAAAGAAGCTAAAAATTAACGATGCACCAGTTGAAAAGTAATTGGCAAGAATTTTATCAATGCCAAGGTTTACGAATAAGAATAAAAGAATGAAGTCGAGTGCGGTATTTGCACCACCTACAACTGCGAAGCGAAGCTTATCGCCGTGTTTTTCGCGGAACTTTTCCATTGTGATACTCCTCAATTAGGTAAAGTGGACGTTGCTTTGTCTCGTTAAAGATACGACCGATGTATTCACCGATAATACCGAGTGAGAGCAGCTGTACGCCACCAAGGAACAAGATGACGGCCATCATTGATGGATAGCCGGCGAGGTCTACACCGAGGAACACAGTGCGAATTACTAAATAAACGAGATAGATGAAGGCGAGGATTGAAACTGCGATACCTGCATATGTTGAAATGCGGAGCGGGGCAGTTGTAAATGAAGTAATGCCGTCGATAGCTAGCTCAACAAGCTTAATGTAATTCCATTTTGTTTCGCCAGCTGCACGAGAATCACGGTCGTAAAGAATTTCTTTTTTATGAAAGCCAACCCAGCTAAACATAGCCTTAGTATTACGCTGAGATTCGCGAAATTGTTTCAGTGCTTCAACAACACGACGGTCGAGAAGTCGGAAATCGCCTGTATCTTCTTGAATTGGAATACGAGTAACACTTTGAAGTGTTTTGTAATACATTTTAGAGGTAAATTTCTTAAACCAGCTCTCGCCTTCACGAGATTTACGCTTAGCGTATACGTCGTCGTAGCCATCTTCCCAGAGTTTAATCATTTCAGGAATAAGCTCGGGCGGATCTTGAAGGTCGGCATCGATAATAACGACTGCGTCGCCTGTTGCGTGGTCGAGACCGGCAATCATGCCGATTTCTTTGCCGAAGTTACGAGAGAGGTTGAGGTAGCTGACGCGGGGGTCGGTATCTGCGTAATCTTTAATAAAATCGAGTGTTTGATCTTTACTGCCGTCGTTTACGAACAGGAATTCGAAGTCATAATCCTTGGTTTCGTTGGCGAGGTTTGCAAGGCGAGTGAAGAGCTTGTCGAGGACGGGCTCTTCGTTGTAGGCGGGGATTAAGATAGAGATAGTTTTCACTGATGATAATTATACCACTACCTGTGGTTAGCTCTAGGGTTACTGTCGTGTATAATAGGATAAATAATACAGACCTAACGTAAAGAGGAATATTCAATGGCCGAGGCTAAGCGAGCATTAATTACTGGAATCACTGGACAAGATGGTGGACACCTTGCTGCACTATTACACGAAAAAGGATATGAAGTTTTTGGTATCATCAGGGGTCAACACAACCCACGACGTGAAGCAACTGAAGCGGAATACCCCTATGTAACACTTATTGATGCTGACCTAATGGATGCTTCTTCGCTTATTCGGGCTATGAATGTTTCAAAGCCTGACGAAGTATACAACCTTGGCGCAATTAGCCACGTTGGTTACTCTTTTAAAGACCCTATGCTTACAAGCGACATTACTGCTAAGGGTGTACTTAATATGCTTGAAGCGATTCGTTTAACTGACCCAGAAAACAAAGTTCGTTTTTACCAAGCTTCAACCTCTGAAATGTTTGGTGGCCTTGAATACAACCGTCCTGAAAAGGGTTATACTGAAGAATCTAGCTTTCACCCACGCAGCCCTTACGGTGTTGCAAAGCTTTATGGCTACTGGATTACCAAGAACTACCGCGAAAGCTATAATATGTTTGCTGTATCTGGTATTCTTTTTAATCACGAAGGTGAACGCCGTGGTGTTGAATTTGTTACCCGTAAGATTACCCATGCTGTTGCACGAATTAAACTTGGCTTACAAGATCACATCGAACTTGGCGACTTATGGCCGAAACGCGACTGGGGTTACGCTGGTGACTACGTCGAAGGTATGTGGCGTATGTTGCAACAAGATGAGCCTAAAGACTATGTACTTGCTACCGGTGAAACACACTCAATTGAAGAATTCCTTGATATTGCGTTTAAACATGTTGGAATTGAAGATTGGAAGCCTTACGTGAAACAAAACCCAGCCTTCATGCGTCCTGCCGAAGTTGATGTTCTCCTTGGCGACCCAACAAAAGCTGAAAAAGAACTTGGTTGGGAACGAAAAGTTGATTTCCCTGGCCTCGTAAAATTGATGGTTGACCACGACCTCGCTGTTGAGTCTACAAAAGTTTAAGTATATGGATTCTAAACCTCAGAAATGGCAACGTCTTAATAGAGAGACGTTGCTTGATACTAAGTTTATGAAAGTCTATGAAGACACTGTGAGGCTACCTACTGGAGCGGTTTTTGATGACTACACAGTTGTGACGCTTCCAGACGGAGTTATTGTAGTAGCGACCGATGTTGACGGTAAATTAATTACACAATTTGAATATAAATATGCAATCAATGAAGTAATACTTAATTTACCGTCGGGTGGAGTTGAAGACGGAGAGTCGCCGTTACAGGCAGCAGCCAAAGAATTGCTTGAAGAAACTGGTTATGGTTCGAAACATAACGACATTGAACTTATAAAGACAGTTTATGAATATCCTTCTAAATTAAGTCATGTTCTTTACATTGTTCGCATAAAGAATGCCGAGAAAATACAAGACGTTCAACATGAGCCGACGGAATCTATTAGTGGTGTGCACCTAATATCAGCTGATATGGACGACTTTGGCGGTGTGTTTGATACAACCTATAATATTACAGCACTTGCTTTAACACTTCCAGAATTTCTAAAAGTTAAGTAAATTACGCTTGTCGTCTTGCAACAAAATCAACAATAGCTGTATTTGGGTCAGAGTTAGTAGTCCAACCAAGCTCATTTCTTAGCCGTGAGGCATCGCCAACAATATTCATGGCGTCAGTTGGGCGCACTTTTGTTGGGTCAACTGTCGATTCAACAGATTCAAGGTTCATAGCCTTTTGTAGATATTCGAGAATTTCAAAACCAGACAATGAAGCGCTAGAGGCGATATTATATGTATCGTAAGTAAGCGAGTTGGCCGTAGCGAGTTTTGTGTACGCGGCGACAATATCACGGACATCAGTGTAATCGCGACGAGTTGCTAAGTTACCGACCATAATACTGGAAGAACCAGCTTCGTTGGCGGCGATAAGTTGATCGTATAGGTCGGGTACCAAGAAACCTTTGCCCTGGCCGGGGCCGATATGATTGAATGGGCGAGCAATAACGACATCTTGGCCGTTTGCTCGGTGTTGTTTTATAACTTCTTCGGCACGGATTTTACCAATCGCGTACGGAGAACCTTCGGTAGTTTTTGAGGTTTCGCTGATTGGCATAGGCTGGTTTGGGTCGTACAAAGCACCAGTACTTACGGCAACTATCCGGCCATTAAATCCTTGATTTTCAGCAGTACTTAAAAGATTTTCGGTCATTTCTGCATTACCTGTTTTGTACAGGTCAGGCTTATCAAAAGATTCAGCAACAGAGGCGAGACCTGCAAGGTGAATAACTGCAGCGGCATGTTTAAGAATAAGTTTGCTTACCTGTTCTTTATTTAACAGGTCTGCCTGTTGGTATGTATCAAGGTAGGGTGCAACGTTTTCATTCGGAATCACTTCACGGCCAACACCGCGAACCGAATAATCAGAGGCTTGAAGGTGACGTGCTAAATGCTCGCCAACAAACCCGTTTACACCAGTAATAACAATTTCGTGCTTCATTTCATACATAGATTAATACTAGTATACCATTGCCTAGCCTTAGAGAAATCTCTATAATAAGCATATCGTGAATTTTATCGCTAAAACTCGGAGCAAATACAGATACTCCCTCATCCTGCTTCGACAACTTGTTATTACTGATTTCAAGCTTCGGTACAAAGGCTCGGCTCTTGGGTATGTCTGGACATTATTGCGACCACTCGCACTCTTCGCGGTGCTATATGTTGTTTTTGTACACTTCTTAAGGATTGGGTCAGACGTTCCGCACTTTGCTGTTTACCTACTGCTTGGCGTTGTGCTTTGGAACTATTTTACAGAGGTGACAAATAATGGACTGTCGGCAATTGTTGGTAAGGGCGACTTGCTTCGGAAACTGGCGTTCCCGCGCTATGTTGTTGTAGTTGCTGGATCGTTCTCTGCATTAATTAACCTTCTTATTAACCTTGTAGTAATCGCCCTCTTTATGGTTATTAACGGTGTGCCGTTTACATTCGAAATCTTATGGCTTATTCCGTTGATTCTTGAATTGTTTGTTTTTGCACTCGCACTTGCGTTTATCCTCAGCGCTTTATATGTAAAATTTCGAGATATTAATTACATTTGGGAATTGGTATTACAGGCTGGTTTCTATGCAACCCCAATTCTTTATCCAATTGCGATGGTTGTTGCTATTTCACCGCTCGCAGCGCAGATTATGATTCTTAACCCCGTTGCACAAATCCTGCAAGATGCTCGGTACTTCGTAGTAAGTAAAGAATCAGAAACAATTTCGACTATCTACGATAATGTTTGGATGCACTTAGTACCAATCGCAATTGTGATTATTGTTGCAATTATCGGAGCACTCTACTTTAAGAAAAAGTCACCTGGCTTCGCGGAGGAAATTTAATGGAAGACAATATAGCAATCAGTGTTAAAAACGTTTCAAAAAATTTCCGTTTGCCTCACGAAAAGGCAGATAGTATTAAAAGCGTTTTCGTTAACCCTTTTAACAAGAACCGAAAGAAATTTGAACTGCAGCACGCGCTAAAAGATATTTCATTTGATATTCCAAAGGGAGAGTTCTTTGGAATTGTTGGCCGTAACGGTAGTGGTAAAAGTACGCTATTAAAGATTATTGCTGGCATTTATCAACCGAACAAAGGTTCTGTAACTGTAAATGGGCGACTTGTTCCGTTTATCGAACTAGGAGTTGGTTTTAATCCAGAACTTACTGGCCGTGAAAACGTTTACTTGAACGGTGCATTAATGGGCTTCTCTGAAAAGGAAGTTGATGTAAAGTATAAAGCTATTGTCGATTTTGCTGAGCTTGAACGCTTCATGGATCAAAAACTAAAGAATTACTCTTCTGGTATGCAAGTTCGTTTAGCCTTCTCTGTTGCAACGGTGCTTGCCGAGTCTGATGTTCTTTTGATTGATGAAGTTTTAGCAGTTGGTGACGCTGATTTCCAACGTAAATGTTTTGAATACTTCAAGCAGCTTAAAAAGGACAAGAAGACGGTTATTTTTGTCAGCCATGATATGTCAGCTGTTCGTGAATATTGTGACCGTGCAGTTTTGATTAACGAAAACAAGATTATCTTTAGTGGTACATCTGACGAAGTTGCCAAGGAATACACAAAACTATTCCTACCAGACAGGCACCAAGCGCAAGAAATTGAAGAGATGCGCAAGAGTGCAAAAAAAGGTGAAACTGGTCGCAAATGGGGTTCAGGCGGTGTTGATATGGCAAAATTAACGCTTTCAAAGAAGATGTTTGAAAACAGCGATAAGGAAATAAGCCTATCCTATACCATTAAAGCCTCAAAAGATTTTAGTGATGAAATTATTCCAGGCTTTACTATTAAAGATGCTAAAGGCGACCCTATATTTGGCACAAACACTGATATTTTGTTTACGAAAAATAAGAAAATTAGTATTTCACCAGCTAAAGATATTACGACAACTTGGACTTTCCCAAATATCTTTAACGAAGGCAAGTATACAGTAGAACCAGCTGTTCTTTCTGGTTCTAATGGCGTCACTCTGCAGTGGTGGGACGAGGCAATTACTTTTAGGGTTATCAACGAAAAAAGCACTCCATACCCAGTAACGCCTGAAATATTTTTTTCGATAGAAGACTAGCCAAGTATGAAGACTCGAATTCTCGTAGTCGCCCCTTATCCAATAAAGAACCCTATGCATGGTGGCCAAAAACGCGTACAAGCACTCGTTGCTCGCTACCGTGAACTAAGTAGTGACGTGAGCTTTGCAGCTGTTTATTTAAATAGGTCTTATACCGAAGCATTTAAAACCGACATTGCCGTAACTGACGCTTCAGTATATGAACAATTGTCGGCTCATCCTGAGCTGACGGATATTATTGCTGGGCTCGCACTGACTGAGGTCAAGGAAGTTAAATCTGCATTCATTACACTGCTTAAAAAGAAACAACCGGATGTTATCCACGTCGAACAGCCGTATATGGTCGCGTCGGTCGCTGTCATTTTAAAAGAAATAAACATGAAGAGCCTAATTGTATTTGGATCTCAAAACGTTGAATTCGAAATGAAGCGCGGTATTTTCAAATCAGTAGTGCCTAAAGAAGCCTTAGTTCGCTTGGTGAAGCGGACGAAGGATATTGAAAAACGAGCAGTTGAGTTGGCGGATGTGGTTGTTGCTGTTAGTAACTATGACCTAGGTGTTTTAACGAAAGATACGAAATTCAAACCACGGTTCGTTATTCCTAACGGAATAGAGGCCCCTTCGAGTAATGTAGCGAAGACGAACGAGTGGTCAGAGTTTAAGAAAAATGAAAAGATTAAAACCATAGCGACGTTTATTGGCAGCGCTCATCCACCTAACTATTTAGGGTTTGTGAAGTTGCTTGCTAAAGCTAAGATTCCTGGTGATACTCGTATTGTTGTGGCAGGCGGCATGAGTACGTACATAAGCGAACAGTTTAAAGGCCAGACAGAGTTTTGGAACAGGGTGTCCGTAGCGGGTGTCTTATCAAAGCCTAGCTTGCAAGCGCTGATTAACGAATCGGATATTATCTTGTTACCAATTCTAAATGGTGGCGGTTCAAACTTAAAAACAGCCGAGGCGATTATTTCCGGTAAAAAAATTGTGGCTACAAAGTACGCCTTCCGGGGCTACGAACGCTATCTATTGCTACCGAATATTTATATCGCCAATTCTGAAAAAGCCTTTGAGACCGCGCTCACCAAAGCTGTTCATACAAGTTACATAAGATTAAGTTCTTGGCAGAAAAAGCTCGTACAGACAGTTACATGGCCGTACGCACTGGTTAATATGAAGTACGTGGTATTAGTGAGTAACTTTTTAAGATTTGTACGAAGTTTAAGCTTCTAAAGCTTTAAGAATCTTGTCTTTTGTCTTTGTCCAAGTGAAGTTGCGAGAGTGCTTACTGCCCTTGAGTTTTATCTCAGCCGCGTAGCTTGGGTTTTTAATGAGGTTTTCAACTTCATCTATTATCTCTAAGAATCCATTAGTGTAGATTACCTTGTCGCCAGCAACTTCAGCGATAGCAGTATTGTTGTAAGTGATAACTGGTGCGTTTTGGCTCATTGCCTCAAGAACAGGAAGGCCAAACCCTTCGTAAACACTTGGGAATACGAACGCCAATGCATTGCTGTATAGCCAATCGCGTTGGTCGTTGGTGATATATCCAAGGAGGTGAATATCGTCATTATAAGAAGTGTTATCTTCCATGTACTGTTTCATCTTTGGATTCTTAATATCGTTAATACCTTCAACGGAGTCACCAGAGATAATAAGTGAAATATCATGTCCTCGTGCCTTTAAGTTGTTGTAGGCTGCAAGTAGGTCAACCATTTTGCGGCGGTGGTCGGTGCCACCAATAAACAGCAGATATGGCTTTTTGGATGGGTTAAGGGTGCGTTTAACATCACCCCACATAGTGGATTGGTAGGCTTCGAAAGTTGGTTGAGCGATTACTTTCGCTTCGGTATGGTTAACCCCTAGAAGCGCTACGTAGACTTTCTTTGGGTTAACACCTATGTAATCAATAAAGTCGTTTTTTGTGTGCTCAGAGTTTGCAATTAAAATGCGAGCACGTCGAGTGCTAATTTTTACCCGTGAGATGTATTGAAAACGGAGAAGCGCAAACCGAACAGATCCCTTGAAGCTACGACCGTTGAGACGAGCTGTCTTGAATGACCACAAGTAATCAGATTCAAGTACGTAGGGTATAAGGTCGTGAAGAAATAGTGCACTGTTTCGTGAAGCACCACGAGGCAGCTTGTGGTTCTGATCAAACTGAATAAAACGGTTAATGTCTCGCATGTCAGCTCGTGAAATACGTGAATCGCCGGTAAGAAACTGTATATACCCTGACGTTTTATAAAAAAGTTTAGGAAGCAAGTTTAGCTTACCTGGTAATGTTAAGTAGTTCCGGGTTGATAAGTAACGAACTTCGTATTGTACGTCTGTTAAATCAAGTTGGTCAAACGCTTTTTTTTCTTCATTTGTTTCAACGAAAAATACAAAAGTATTGTCGGTTTTATCTTTAACTTCGAGGTTATTTATAAAATTAATAACAACCGAACCTATACCTCTAAACTTGTGGTCTGATTGTAGAACGGAAAGGTCGACGGCGATTTTCATATTAAATATTCTCCAAGATAAGGTCGTAATAGGTTTCAGCTGATTTTTGCCAGTTGAACTTTTCAGCTTGCTTAGGCCCAGCGGTAATAATATTCTTTTTCATAGCAGTGTCTTTTAGTACGGTGGCTATAGCGCCTTCAATGGCGAGCGTGTCGGTGCTGTCGACTTGAATGGCAAGCTCGCCAACAACCTCAGGAAGTGATGAGTTGTTTGAGGTAACAACAGGGGTACCGCACGCAAGCGCTTCTAGTGGCGGCATGCCAAAGCCTTCGTAATGGCTAGGGTAAACAAGCATTTTTGCACCTGATAGAATTGCTGGTTTGTCGGCGTCATCAATGTAGTGAGAAGGGCGAATAATGTTATAACCTGAATCTACTTTTTCGATAATTTTTGTGAATAGTTTTTCAGTTTTCCAGCCATTTACGCCTACGAGTAGAAGGCTTGTAGAGTTGATGACATTCTTAGGAAGCGCAGTGTAGGCATCTACGAGGCCATCAAGGTTTTTGCGTGGTTCAAGGTTTGATAAAGAGAGAATATAATCGCCCTTGATGCCGTATTTAATTTTTGCCAATTCGATTTCTTTTTCGCTACGGCGATAGAAGTGTAACTGGTCGGCGGCGGGTGTTGCGACAAGTACTGAAGATGCATCGGTTTTGTAAAACTCAACTATTTCCTTCTTGGCATTCTTGGAAATAGTAACCGTCTTTACGGCACCGGCGATAGCGGTCTTAGTACGAGGTGACAAGAAGCGGGCATTTGCTTCATCTGAGAATTGACTAAACAACTCGAAAGATATGTCGTAAACGATTACGGCATACTTACTAAATACCAAAGGCATGGCTGCGAAGCGGGTAAAGATATAGAATCCTGGGCCGCACCATAGGTCAATTGGAGGTAGTTTGCCTCTGTGGTTCAAAGCTGACATGTAGCGGAAAGATAGCGGAAATGTTTTGTAGCCAATATGCTTAAAGCCGAATTTTTTAAATTTCTTTACAGTATCGTAAGGAATAATCACAGTAATATTAGGTACTTTTTCACCAGCGATTTTTTTCACTTCCATCACATCATCGATTCCTCTAATGATTCCTAGAATGTACTGGCCGACGCCACTAAAGTGACTTTCAACTAAACCGAGACCCTCAATGTAGACATTTTTCATAACTATTGGTCTATTATACCAAAGTTAAGGGGTTTAGTGACCACTTGTTCCAGTTGACCAGGTGGCTCGCATCGAATTTGTATAAGTTACTAAGTTTCCATCTGTTTGTACGATGATTTTTGAGTATCCATTGCCGCCACTATTCGAGCTCCAGATTGGCACCATGTCTTGGCGATATAACACTAAGTTTCCATCTGTCTGCATAATTAAGCGTGCGCCGCCTCGGTTTACAGTTCCGCTTGACCATAGCGCGCCTTGTGGGGAGTAAAGTACGAGGTTGCCGTCTGGTTGTAGCAGGAGCTGGAAACGTTCGTCGTAAGATAATAGAGATTCATTTATACCAATGGATTGATTGGTCTGTAATTCAGATGGAGGACGGGTGGCTGTTTGTACGTTTAGGCTGCCAACATTTTCACTAACCCATCGACTACCTTCTATTACTATTCCAAATTGTTCTTTTGTACGCAGCTGTGCTGATGAAGGAGCCGTGAGTGAAAAAAGGAATGTTCCCGTTTCATTGGGCTTTATTTCACCACCCTGTGCTGTTGTGACTCTGTTTTGGTTTATCCAGCTAGTGTCATTGTAAACGCTTAGCCTATCTGTGGGGCTAGTTGTAGCAAGCTTTGTTGTGTTTACAGGAAGTGTTTGATTGCCGGTATTTTTGACCACTGCCTTTGCGTAGATTTTTGAACCTGTATATAGGTGTATGTTCGCAGAATCGATTTTTTGAGTTCGAGCCGCATCTTTGTATGTATCAAATGAAACGTTCGATACAGAATAATAGGGCGCGCTGGTTTGTACTGATATTGGAAAGTCTATTGATCCATCAAACCATCGTTGGCCTTCGATCATCACACCGAACGATTCACTATAGGTTTTAAGTTGTGAAGGAGCTTTCATTTTAAAGGTGAAAGTTGCGTTATTTCCGGCTGTTACCATTGTTTCGTTCATAGAATTGATTCGGTTATAGCCAATCCATCCATCGGTGTAAAATTCAGACCAACGTTCTGTTGGGTTTTTTGTTCCAAGACGCAGCGAGTCTTTGTACCAAGTTTGGTTACCTGTATTTTTAACAGATGCTTTTACGTAAATAGTACTTCCTGGTTCAATTGTAGGGCTGTCGGAAATACGATTTTGGAACGCGGCATCTGAGTAGATTTCTTTGCTGTTTAAGGTGTAACCGTAGGTAGGTGTTGCAGTAGTACTACCGAACATATTGCTATACATAGTCCAGAAGTTTCGGTTTCCATAGGCGCTACAGCCGTCACCAGTGCCGTAAAGGTTATTTAGTGCAGCTTGGTTTGGTTGGTAGGGAGTGTAGTTGTAAAGACCGGCAGTTGCAGTCGAACTAATGTACACACCCGAATTACCACAACTTGAAGTTGGGTTGTAAAGTACGGGGTTTGTTTTACCTGCAACGTGGCGGTAACTATTTGGATTATTCTTGTAGATTACATATTGTCTGGCGGCGCTCGAAACCTGGTTTGAGAAGCCATAATATTGAGCGTCACACGGGGCTGTATCAGGGCAACCGAAGCCCATAGCCTTGCGGTAAGAGTTAGGAAGTGGCCAATCGTCTGTTACGAGACTCATTTCCTTTTCGAGGATAACTAATAATACTTTTGTGCCTACGCCATATTGTACTGCTGCATTTTTGATAATTTGTGCAGCACTAATACTTCCTGGTGGACGAACGCCAGTACCGAGGTTGTTTACTTTAGTGTCAGGGTTTTCGTAGTATTCCTTGGTACAGATAATAGGTAAAGAATAACCCTTGCTTGCGGCGTACTGCGCACGAGTTCCACCACCAAGTTCCGAACGCTTTGTACCATTAGTGTCACAAGTTGGAACCTTCTGATTAAGGAAGCTCTGAATTTGATCAACAGTCATGTCGTTGCCGTTGTAGAAGATTGAGTCGTCGATAATGTTTCCAGCACTCCACTCAGCCCCTGATACTGCATTCGCATTGTTTGTGCGAACGATATACACAGATAATAACGACGCTGATACAAGTAGCGTCAGGATGCCGATGAAAATACTCCGCTTATTTACTGATTGCTTGAGGGTGATCATGAGATTGTTACTTCACTCGTTACGGTTACTTGGGTATCCTCACTGTAGTAGCGGAGGTTTACACTCCATTTACCAAGGTATGAGAATTCTAGGGAAGATACATCGATTGCACAAATATAGTCACTGCCGCTTTTTGTTGCATCGAATTCTTTTGTGACAGGACGGTCGTTGGGCGTAGAGAAGGTGATAACACAGCGGCCAAGTTCGTCTGTTCCGGAAACCTTAGCTGAAAAGTGTACTACAGAATCTTTTTCTTCGAGGCGGGTGATTACCGCAGAGGCTGAGGTGCTTACTGGAACGTCATCTGTGGTAAGGTCTTGACTGTTCTCAGGAAGGGTTGCGGGTTGGTCGGTGCCTTTGCCGTCTGTATCACTGGCGGCATCGGTTGAGGAGCTACTTGTACCGTTCGATGTAGTGTCGGTAGAATTATCCTTTTGAGTAAGGTAATAGGCAACCCCGACAGCAGCCACTAAGAGGATAGCTACTATTACTAGTATGACAATTTTTTTTGAACTATTTTTGTTTTTTGATGCTATATTTTTCATAATTTGCAATTCATTTATTTACTCTATTTAACCATAAGCTTTGCAAGAGGTCAACGTTCGAGCTGGTAATGTATAGTTATTTTTAAAGTGTTATGAGTGGATTATTTAATTTTCTTTAGAAAGTCAGCATATGAATTGTCGAAAGTGTAATCTTTACTTAAATTCCAGGCGTTTTGGCGCAATGAATTGTACTGAGAACTGTCTGAAAGGAGCTTGTTTACTTCCAAACCTAATAATTTTGGATTACCTGCAGGACTTAAGATGCCCGTTTCGTTTGCCTTTATGCTATCTCGTAAACCATCAGCATCGTAGGCAATAGCTGGAGTACCCTGGCTATTCGCCTCTGTGATAATAAGCCCCCAACCCTCTTTAATAGAGGTGACAAGTATGACACCCGACCTTTTCATGAGGTCCATTTTTTCTTTAATACTCACTCGTCCCATTATATCTATTGAGCTAGAGTGACGAGACGATTGGATATACGATAGAACCTTTTGTGCATACTTAGAACTAATATCGCCCGCAACAACCATTTTAAGTGAGCTGTCTGCATCTCGCGCGTATTCAAAAGCCTTTACTGCATGAAGGGTTCGCTTCATCGGTCGCACCGCACCAAGAGATAAAACGATTTTAGGTGTTATTTTTTGTGGAAGTGTTTCGAGGGGTTTGGTTTCCATACCTACGCGGAAAATATCGATATTCTTAAAACTATACTTCTTTAAATCTTTTTTAGTGCTCTCTGATTCGGTAAGTACTTTTTGATACAAGCGGTTAATAAGACGGAGCATTATCGGCTCTGTAAGATAGCCGATAAGTGAAATAGGGAAAATCATTTGATAAAACCATACTTCGCGAGCGAGCTGATAAGTTAAGAGTATTTTTTTATCCGCCCGTGTATACAATCCGGCTGCAAAAGGGAGTGTGTTCATTTCGTCTATAACAACATTCACCTTCGGTGAACCCATCTTTTTGTAGACGCTGTATGCTTTTAAATAAGAACTATAGCGGTTGCCTGAACGAAATACTTCAACTCCATTTAAAAAATCATGTTGCTTGGCGTTTTTGTACCCCGCAGTAATAAGTTGAACGGTGTGTCCATCTTTTACAAGCCTATCCATAATTTCACCAGATACGGTTTCTGCACCGCCAGCCTCTGGGTGGTTTCTATCTTTCCATGAAAACCAGATTATGTTCATTTATTTTTCTTCGTCAATAATGTAAAGCGGTCGGTTTTGTGTTTCGTAGTAAACATTTTCGAGGTAAAGCGCAAGCAAACCTTGGCAGGTGAGGACGATACCTACAAGGAAACTTAGAAACATTGCGAGGAAGGCTGCGCCACTAATTGCGAGGTTGAGAGGGTCATCAAGCAAGTATTTTTCAACAAACAAGATAACCATTAAAAAGAATGAAACGACAGAGATAATAACGCCTAATGAGCCAATCATCTTAAGTGGTTTTGTAGAGTGTGTCACGGCACCATCAATTGCGAGCTTCACAAGCTTCGAGTATGAATAGGTAGCTTGGCCTGCATGGCGAGCGTGAGCGTTGAACGGTACTGTTGCGCGCTTAAATCCAAGCCAGTCAATTAGGTTTCGTGCAACTCGGCTTCGCTCGGTTAGTAGGTTATATTGGTCAATTACCTTACGGTCAATCAATCTAAAATCTGTTGAACCTTGAGTGGCCTCTTTGCTGTTATCAACCAAACGAAGTAGTACGTAGAAGAATTTTGAGCCGAGTGACTTAATAAGCCCTTCGCCTTCATTACTTTCGCGTACACCTGTAACTACCTGGAAACCCTCTTGCCATAGCGAGATAAATTTATTAATAAGTTCAATTGGGTGTTGGCCATCGGAGTCTAAGATGATTGCAGCATCGCCAGTCGCCTTACGAAGCCCTGCAGTAATGGCTGCTTCTTTTCCAAAGTTCTTAGAAAACGATGCGTACTTAACGCGCGGGTCGAGTGCGGCTACTTTTTTTATAGTATCGAAAGACTCGTCAGTGCTACCGTCATCAATGTAAATTATTTCGAAGCTAAAATTAAGATCTTTAAGTTTTTCTGATATTTTTCCATGGTGCCATTCGATATTTGCTGATTCGTTATGTACAGGCATGATGAGGCTGAGTAATTGTTTTTTCATAAGCTACCGTTTATTGTATCAATTTACTCCTTAATTTTATATATTAGTGTGAGCATACAGGTAATAAACCAACGCTATTAAAAGCTAGTTAGAACGGATACTCGTGAAAGATATAATACTTTTTTGGAACGGCATGGCCTCAAACCAACTGAGCGGTGGTGATATTTTTGTTAAGAAATATATAGAATACAGCAACAAAAAAGTAGATGTAGTGCTTTCGGGTAGAGCAAAAGAAATTTTACCAAGCAACGCATCGGGTAAGGTATATGTAACCGATTCGAAACTAGCAGATGGCATAGCGGGGCTACTGCGTTTGTATATTTCCCGAGCGGTAAAATCCACGCGCTATGCGGCGAAAAATAAATCTCACTATTCTTTAGCAGTCGCCACGTCACCTTTCTTCTATGATTTGATCCCGATGCTGTTTACCAAAGCTGATAAAAAAGCTGTTATCTTGTTTCATCTCTTACCAAAACGCAAAGCCTCGAGCCTTGCAACTAAAATACGGTTTACGTTGGCCCATATAGAACAGTACGTATCGTTAATTATTATTGGCAAAAAAGTAGACGTACTAATGGTTGGGAATGATGAACTTCGTGACGTACTTGTAAAACGATTCCCTAAGAAACAAATTATTATCGCCCATGCGGGAATCGATACGGTTAAATTAGATACCGAGAAAAATACCGGAATAAAAGATGTTAATACAGCAGTTTTTATTGGAAGGTTGACCACTCAAAAAGGTATTTTAGATTTAGTAGATATTGCTAAGAAGGTAGAGCAATTAAACCCTGATTTTAAATGCTACGTTGTTGGCGATGGTCATGACAAAGAGAAATTTATTCAAAAGATAAACAAATTGCAGGTTAAGTCACTCATTCTAGAGGGTTTTGTAACTGACGAGCGAAAATATGAACTTATGAATATGGCTCACAGTTTCATTTTCCCAAGTTACGAAGAAGGTTGGGGTATTGCACTTGCAGAAGCGCTGTATTTCGATTGTGTCTCATTTACTTACGAGCTTACTCACTATCGAGGCCTGTTTGCTGATTACCCTAAGTACGTTGAACTCGGTGACAAGGGTGCAATGGCCGATGCGATTAACAAGCTATATACCTCTACGGTTGACCCACTTCAAGCAGATTTCATTCGACGATATGATGACCGCAAAGTTGTTGAAGATATCAACAACGCTTTAATTAGCTAGGCGCGCGGTTTATGGCTAATATGTCGTATGAGTATTCCAATGCCAACAATTGCTCCAATTCCAGCAATCGTTACCATGTGTACAAGAATCTCTTGTGTAGAAAAACCTTTGCTGTGGAATGTGGCGTAAGCAAATAGGGCACAGCTAACAAGTACTGAATATACGATAGCTTTATGGCTTCTGAGTACCATAAAGAAGAGAGTGATCGCTGTAACTATCAGCAGCAGTAGTTTAAAGATGATAGATAAAGTTCCGATAGTAAAAATCATATCTTGGGCGTACGTTACACCGAGGAGTAGGTAGATAATAAGTGAACCGAACAAGGACAGTCCTACGATCATACCAATGGCGATAAGGAGAAAAAGGCCGAGTAATTTTAAAGCTGGTTTAATATTATTCTTTGAATTTTCAAGATCAATTGAACCTAGGAACGGCCAGATGAAAATCATACCTGCGAAGAAGACAATTCTACTAATAATGTAGATGTCTGTATAGAACTTTGAACCACCTTCGGTTTGCGCGTTTATAACAACTAAATCAAGTACTTGGGTTAGGCTTACGAGCATAATTGCACATGAAGCAAACGCTGTGTAGTACACGAGTTTTTTAAAGGCTGGTTGCTTAAGAACATCTGTTTGTTTAAGGCTGAAAATACCGAGCGGACTTGGTAGACTCTCTTTTCGGAATATGTAATAAATGACAGTGATGGCCAGGATTTGTGCGATTGCCATACTTGATACAGTTACTATTCCACTTTGGAATATCTGGGCTGAAACTAGTCCAAGAGTAAGTTGCAGCCCTGCGGAAATAACCGCTACGAAGCCAAGCTTTATAAGTAGCTGCTTGCCGTTTAAATACCCAGATACGATGGTGATAGGGAGTGATACTAACATCATAAAGATAATTGGAATCAAGAATAATACAGGAACGCTAATTGCTTTAAATATGAATGGCGACAAAGCTGCGATTATCACAATAAGTACTAAGAACAGTTTAAATAATACAGATTGTAACGCTTCGATAGTTTTCTTGCCGTTACCTGTGCCGTCTTTTGTAAGCCCAATAGTAATGGCAATTATTGAAGATAGGAAAGTTGTAATTTGAGTAAGGAAGGATAATGAGACTGTGATATCAATATATTGACTGGCAGGTAATATTCTTCCTAAGAGCGGATATGCCAAGTAGTTAATGGCAGAGGCAACGACGCTGAGGATGACAAAGATGATGAGTGTCTTTTTCATAAATTATTTCTGGTTTCTGGCAAGGAGATATCCAATTCCACCGAAGCCGAATTCACATGTCTTCATAAACAACATACCAATACCTAATACTGGATTGCGGAATAACTTTTTAGGTTTTGAGAAGAAGAGCGCGTATCTACCAACTATATTGGTTTGGTTTTGAACGTTTTCGGTAGAGCTTGTTTTGCTTGTGTATTTCGCAAACTCTTTCGCATAGTACATTTTTTTCTTGATGGTATTAAACAGTGAGATTTTACCTTCGTTGTGGTAAATGAACGATTGAATAGATTTGAGTTCGCCGCTTTTGCCAATTCTTTGCGATAGATCCCAATCTTCACCGCTAATCATGTCTTTGTCGTAGCCGCCAGCTTTCAAGAAGTCTTCTTTTTTGAAGAAGCGGGCAGCTTCCATATAAGGTACACCTACGTAAAAGCTACGTTCGAGCTTTTTGCATTGCGCCCAAAAACCAATGCCGAAAGATTCTTCGGGAATAATGGCACCTACCAAGCCTTTACTACTTTGCATAATATTAACGCATTCTTGGATAACTTCTGGGCTTAGCTCCATATCGCTATCAATAATAGTGACATAAAAACCAGTCGCTTGGTCGACAGCGTAATTTCGCTGCGCACTTCGTTCGGGACCTTTTGAGTAAACGTTTTTTGTGTATTTTTTTGCAATCTTTTGCGTGTCGTCAGTTGAAAAGTTATCAACAACAATAATCTCAATATTTTTGTAGGTCTGTTTTTGGATTGACCGCAAGCAACTCTCGAGGGTCTTAGAAGAGTTTTTGGTTGGGACAATGACAGATACGATTGGATTTAACATATTTATATCATTGTAGCAGTTTTGGCAGGTTGAATAGTGTAAAATAAAGTAACTGTATGAATAAAATTCTTTCGTTATTGGGTGTGATTGCCAAATCGGTGCGCAAAAATAAGTTTGTCTATTTTGCTATCGCTATTTATACGCTGTCTACGGTGTTTTACATGGGTCCAAGTGTTTGGGACTGTGGAAATACTTTGGCTGGAATGGGTGATAATACCGCTGGCCCTATTTGGAAAGCCGAAAACGCTGGCGATACTCCGTTCGGTGGTTTTGTTAAAACAACCAATTATCCGTGGGGTGAATCACTCGCAAGCCCAATCGATGCTGTAGTGGCAGGGCAGTCTGTCGTTCTATGGACAACGGCAAAAATTGCGGGCCCAGTATGTGGCTACAATGTATCGAACATGATAGGTTTCATGAGCGCAACATTGGTAATGTTCTTCTTCGTTCGCCGTTTATTGAAGGGCAAAAGTAACTGGATTGCACTACTTGCTGGTTATATTGTCGCGTTCAGCCCTTATTTCCAAATTAAAACAGTGGCTCACCCTGGATATGCATTCCAAGCATTACTCATCGGTATACTGTGGGCATTCATGTCACTGGTTACTACCCGCAAAAAAAGCAGAGCCTTTATACTTGCTGGCTTAATTGCACTTTGTTTCTATTTCGATCCATACTTCTCGCTTTTGTCGGCAACAATCATCGCACCATTGGTGTTAGTTTGGGCAGGTATTAGTGTGTTCCGATACAAAAAGCGACCTGAGCTGCGCAAGGATATTGTGCGCCAGCTGAAGCTATTGTTGGTAACTGGTGCAATGGTGGTTGCTGCAATTATCCCATTGGTTCTTGTAATGACAACTCAGTCGAGTGAAATCAAGGCTTCTGTAGCTGGTACACGAGACATGATGGTCGAGACGGCGAAACAATGTAGTAACTGGCCTCAAGAATACTTGCTACCTTTCCCACACAGCCCTCTATTCTCAATATTTGGTTCTGAAGCGAAGCGTGTGCAAGGCTCTTTGTACGAGTTTTCAACCTGTGGTCTTGCAGAAGACGCCGTTGGTATTAGCCTTGTAGTTGTATTGATAGTGCTGCTGTTCTTCTTGATAGCTGGCTGGGAAAAGATTAAAAAGAATAAACTTGAGCTTGGCAAAATTGTGCGTTACGACCCTAAGTTGCTAATAATCGGAACAGCTGTCGTAGGGCTGGTCGCAGTTGTGCTCGCCTTGCCACCTGTGCATATATTTGGCATACCATTGCCGTCGTACTTAATGGTTGAGACCTCGAGTATCTGGCGTATTATTGCCCGAGAATATGTTATTTTGAACATTGCAATTACAGTACTCTTTGCAATTGCGCTGGCTTACTTTGTTAAAAACATCAACATAACGAAAACCTGGAAGATAATTCTGTATGTCGGTATTGTTCTACTTGTTGCCGCGCAGTACCAAACCGCTAACCCGCTAACGACATATGATACAGGTAAGTTCAAGTACAGCGAAGCTTCCGATACATACTACTGGTTAAAAGAGCAAAACGACATTGATGCAATCGCAGAGTACCCAATAGAAAAGGCGGTTGAGTCTGGCGCGCACGGATATTACTTAACGATGCAGCTTATTCACGACAAGCCGTTGTTAAACAGCGCCCGTTCCGACAGTGCCCAGGAGCCTGTTCGGTCATCAATAAAAGATTTGTCAGACCCTCAGACGCTTCCTGTGCTTCATGCGCTTGGTATTAATACGCTGGTTGTGCACGGTGTTGATCCAGACGAACTAGAAAAAATACCATACTTGAGTGTGATTTATTCTGGTGATGATGTGCCCGACAAGTACATTCCAGATAGCCCTGCAATTACAAACAAGTACATTGCAGTGGTCCGTATTGACGGAGACGTGCCAACAATTAATGCATCACTTCGGTTCCTTGATAATGTTCCTCGAAACTCATCAATACAAACCTCTGCCAATAATTGGGGATACGAAGTGCCATCTGGAACACAAATGGCATACCAAACTCTGAAAGACGATACCAAAATGAGTACAGAGGGCACTGTCTGTTTTGAGGCAAAGATGTCTGCGGGTGACGACAAGGGAACGCTTGTTCTTAATTCAAATGGACGCACGATATCTTCTAATCAACTTAGCGACGAATACAAGCAAGTCTCAGTAAAAGTAGCTGTAGGTGAAAAGATAGAGCTCACTACTAACAGTGGCCATAACGTGCAACTTACAAACCTAGGCTGTAAGCCACTTTAAGTCATAGCAATGGCTTTAGTCAGCCTTCTTAATGACGCTTAATGATATAATACGATGTACGACATACAACTTTAAGCTAGGGGATACGTCTTACATGATTACCGTAATAATTGCCGGAGGGTCTGGTACACGATTGTGGCCGCTCTCAACACCTAACTATCCAAAACACTTATTAAACCTTACTGGTGACAAGTCTATTCTTCAGATGACGTATAAGCGCGCTAAGCGACTTGGAGACTCTGTCTATGTAGTGACTGAAGCAAGCCATGCTCACCACGTGAAAGAGCAGCTATCTGAACTTTCTGATGATGCTTTCATTATTGAACCAGGCCGCCGTGGTACAGCTCACTGTATTATTATGGCACTTGATTACGTTGCGCGTCGCCATGACCACGATGAGCCAATTGCCTTTGTGTCTGCTGACCACCATATTCGCGATACTGCCGGTTTTGTTCGTTCATTCAACCTTGCCGCTAAAACATCTACTGAACGCAGTGAAATTGCACTTATTGGCATTGAGCCAACCTTCCCGGCGATCGGCTTTGGTTATATAGAACGAGATGACGTGATTGATGCAGATAGTGGCGTTTATAACGTCCAATCATTTAAAGAAAAGCCAGATTTTGATACTGCGCAAACATATGTTCAATCTGGAAATTACCTTTGGAACTGTGGCTACTTTGTAGGCTCTGTAAATACATTTTTGAACGAAACAAACCGCAGTTCACCTGAGCTTCAAGCAAGCTATAATACTCTTGCGCAAATCGCCGACCCAACCAGTGAAGAATACGGAACAACGTACCTTGCTCTGGATAATCAAGTAATAGATATCGCTTTAATCGAAAAAGCCCAAAGTCTTGCAGTTGTTGCTGCTAGCTTTGATTGGTTGGACGTTGGTTCGTTTAAAGACTTACACGACGCTGTTGATCGAGACGAACAGGGAAACTACTTTAAAGGTGAAGGTATTAACACTATCGACGTTGAGAATGTATATATCCGTAACGAGGAGAATAAGCCGATAGCTGTCATTGGTCTCGATAATATTGTCGTGGTAAATACTCCTGACGGTATTCTGATTTCACGTAAGGATGTAAGCCACCGAACCGGTGAAGTAGCTAAGAAGCTTCAAGCTGAAGCTGTGAACAAAGCGTAATATGAAAAAAGTACTTGCCTTTGACCTTGATGGAACGCTCGCTCCGAGCAAATCAACTTTGCCGCCACGAATGGGTGAACTCATCGATCAACTTCTTGACCGTTACGAAGTGTGTGTTATTTCAGGTGGAAAGTTTGGCCAATTCGAAACACAGCTGCTTGATGGTTTGAAAACCAGTAGCGCAAAGCTTGAACGATTGCACCTTATGCCAACTTGTGGAACGCAGTACTACAAGTTTACTAATGACGCTTGGACTCAGATATATGCTGAAAACTTTACTGAAGAAGAAAAAGCTAAAATTATCTCTGCACTAAATGAGGGTATTGATACGCTCGGTTATCGTGAATCAAAAGTATATGGTGAAATTATCGAAGACCGTGGCAGTCAAGTAACTTTCTCTGCGTTAGGGCAAGACATCGTTGCTGAACTTGGTGACGACGGTGTTCGTTTGAAAGAAGAGTGGGACCCAGATACTACTAAGAAGAATGCAATTCGTGATTACGTCTCAAACTTAATTCCTGAATTTGAAGTACGAGTTGGTGGTGGTACGTCTATCGACATTACAAAGCCTGGAATCGATAAAGCCTACGGAATGCAAAAACTGATTGATTTACTTGGAATTACTAAAGAAGACATTCTGTTTTATGGCGACCGTTTAAGCGAAGGCGGCAATGATTATCCTGTAAAGGAATTCGGTATTGAAAGTATCGAAGTTTTAAACTGGGAAGATACTGCTACTCGCCTAGAATCTCTGTTGGCAAATTTGAATTAACAACGAGCATTTGCTGTATAATACAGTTCAGTATGGAGGGTAAAACTAATCGTTTGTTAGCCCTCGAGGGTTTAAGGGGAATTGCGGCTGTAATTGTCGTATTATTTCACGCTCTCTTAATATTCTTTCCTTCGTTCTATTACGGTCCAAGCCAATATATCGATGGCTTGCATTCTTTTCATTTTGAAGACAACCTCTATGCTAATCCGTTTAGTATATTTCTTTCGGGTCCGTTCGCTGTAGCAATCTTTTTTGTCATTAGTGGATTTGTTCTTACGGTAGGTTTCTTCCAAACTAAAGACCAAATGATTATTAAGAAGTTAGCTATGAAGCGTTATATACGACTGGCGCTTCCTGCACTCGCTTCGATATTGATTGTATTCCTTGTGCTTGCTACGGGCCTTGGCGTACTTAAGCTTAATGCTGAATCAATCACGCAGTCGATATGGCTGATTGGAATATGGCCAATGGCACCAAACCTAGGCGATGCATTGATTCAAGGCTTAGTAACTATCTTTACCATTGGTGATGTGAGTTACAACCCGGTTCTATGGACTATGAAATATGAATTTGCCGGTTCGTTCCTTGTATTCATTGTGGCGATTCTTTTCAGGCAATCTAAGTACAGATGGATTCTTTACTTGGCACTAGCCATCGCATTTCATAACACTTGGTATCTTGGATTTATCCTCGGTATGATATTAGCCGATTTGTATGTGCTGGGTTATTTCCCGTTCTCATACAAAAAGAAGCCATTGATGATTTTAGCCCTCGCTGTTGGGTTGTTCTTCGGCAGTTACCTTTACGGGTCATCACAAGGTACAATTTATGAATTCCTTAAGTTCAGTTGGTTGGACGATACTATGAGTCAAATGTTCTACTTCTCTGTTGGCGCCGCTTTAGTTGTTATTGCAGTCTTAACCCTTCCGCAGCTATCTCGTATCTTCGAATCAAAGTTTATAAGTGGCTTGGGAAAGTTCACCTTCTCGCTGTACTTAATACACATGGTCGTGTTATTTACTGTCGGTGCAGGCTTCTTCTTATTGTTTAGCTCATTTGTCGGTTACTCGGTTGCAGCTGCGTTAACAATCGTAGCGACAACTCCTGTAATGATACTAGCGACATATCTGTTTGAGCGATACATCGATGCGCCATCGATTAGGGTATCGGGTGTGTTTGCCAACTGGATGTTAGGTTTACCTCAAAAAGAAGGGGACACTGCTTATAGCGAACATGTCGGCAGGGCGTTTCATAAAGGTAGAGTTGCTGGCAGGAAGTTTAGTATCCGTCGCAAGTAAATATTTTTCATTGGTTATCCAGCGAATACATTCTGTACAAAGTTGGTATAAAGAAGAATTTGAGCAAGTATTCCCAAGACACAAGCGACGTATAAATAAATGCGTCGCTTTTTGTTAAAGAATAACGATGCTGCAATATAAATAGTTAAGCTTGGGAGTACGTAGCGATGTACCGAAACGACATTACTATTTATTGTGAACATAATGATTGATAAGATTCCTACGATTGCGAGTGGCAGATATTTTTGACGGTGATTAAGAAAGAGATAAAGCGAGCCTAGGCCTAGGAAGAGCAGGCTGAGAGCCGGCAAGAGTGCATTGGTGACAAACTCTGCATTAACTGGGCGAATGCCAATAGCGCCGCGTACAAGCTGAAATGCAGCAACCGTAATTGTTTCAAAAATATTAGGGTTAAATACTTGATAGTCCCAATCGTGCGTCGCTTTGTAGGCGTGGAACATTCCTAGGAAATCATGCTGTGCAAAGCCAAGGTAAATGCTGAATGCAATAAAGCCAAGTGGCGCAAGGAAGAACCAAAGAATCTTTTTGTTTAACGCTTTTTTGATATTCCAGCCGTACGATCGCAGGTACTCTAGCCCACACAGTGCGACAATAAGAATTGATGGGAGACGGGAAGATGTGAGTATGGCGAGTAATATTCCAACGCCCATCCAATTCTTTTTTAGTGCAAAGTAATACGCCCAGAAGCTGAGTGCTACGAAGATAGCCTCGCTGTAAAAGGTGTGCATAAAGAATGCCGCGGGTGCAGAGAGTAATAAGGCGACAATCCAGAAGCGGCTTTTTTGGCCAAGGATTGTTCGACCGAGTTTAATAGCTGCTGTAAGCGCAAAACAAACGGCAAGCGTGTTGATAATTTGTGCAGCTACGATGTAATCAATGGCGCCGAAGCTAATGAAGTGTAATCCATAAACAAGGAATGGGAAGAGGGGGTAAAAGGCAGCAGAGGCTGTAATGTTTTCGTAATGACCGTTAACGATAGCGAGGTACCAGCCAGAATCCCAGCGAACGGTGTGGTCGATGAGGTTTAAGGCTCCGCCCGCATGGCTATCTACGGCGTAACCAACTGCTGTCAGAATAACTTTCCAGATGAGTGTAATAATGAGTGCGATACCAAAGTCGGTGAACGCGAGCTGCTTAAAAGAGTTTATAAATCGAAAGATAGACGAATTTTTCTTGGTCATTTCAGCTATTATATACTGTCCGTTCAAACTATCGCATTAAAGTTACAAGCTTGATGGTAAAATGAGTCATATGCCACGGAGAAAACTATCTGAATTTCAATCGAAAACAATTATTAATTCCGTTCTGGAATTACCTTACGAAGGCTGGAGTATTGTTAATGACATTACTCCAGAAATCACAGGTGCTAAAACGTATACCGTTAAAGTAGACCAAGCTGTGAAGGGGCGATTTAAAAAAGGCCTCGTACTTCTTGATATTCCACAAGCCGGTGTTGATGCAGCGGTTGCGCAGCTAAAAGAAAAAGGTTACACGTCGATACTTGTTGAGCCGTATGTACCTCACGGTGATGTAACCGAACGCTATCTTGCCATTTCAATTAGACGTGATGGCTATTGGATGGCATATAGCGACAAAGGTGGTGTTGATATTGAAAGCAATGCTGACAGTATCAATGAAGTTCAATTGAATGATTCTACTGATTGGGAAGCCGTATCTGAAGCTACTCAGCTGAGCGTTGATCAGCTGCAAGCTATCTTTACTACCGTTCAAACCCAGCACTTCTCGTTTATTGAAATTAACCCGTACATTATTCAAGATGGAAAACCTGCAATTCTCGATTGCGCCATTGAAGTTGACGATGCGGGTATGTTTGCTGTTAAAAGCTGGACAGAAGCCGACCTCCGTAACCCTCGTACAGAAAAGGCGACTGTTGAAGAAGACAAGGTTCGTTTGCTCGACAAGAATTCACCAGCTTCTTTTAACCTGAGTGTTCTTAATCCACAAGGATCAATCTTCCTGTTACTATCTGGTGGTGGTGCAAGCGTTGTTATTGCTGACGAAATTTATAATGTCGGCCTTGGTAACCAACTCGCTAACTATGGCGAATATAGCGGAAACCCAAATGCGGATGAGGCATACTTGTATACTCAACAAGTTTTATCGCTGATTGATACATCAAAAGCTTTCGAAAAAGTACTCTTCATTGGTGGTGCGGCGGCTAACTTTACAGATATCGCTGATACCTTTGATGGTGTTATTAAGGCAATTAATGAAAGTGCTGACATGCTAAGAAAGAACAATGTAAAAGTGTTTGTTCGCCGTGGTGGTCCGCGCCAAGAAATAGGACTCGCAAAAATTAAAGAAGCACTTGATACGCAGAGGATTCTTGGTGGGGTATACGACCCAACGACATCGATAACCGACGCCTTGAATATTGCACTAAAGGGAATAAAGGCATGATTGAAATACAAAAGTTTCGCGAAGATGAACCAAATGTAATATTACTTGGTTCACACCCTGGCGTTATTCAATCAATGTTGGACTACGACTATTTAATCCATCGTTTAAAACCAAGTATTGTGGGAATTATTGCAAATGGTCGACGACGAGAGCGTTATTTCTGGGGTGAATCTGAAGTGAGTATTCCGGTGTTTGAAAAGCTCGAATCTTTGAATGAGAACTTTCGGGATAAAATTAGCGTTGTTATTAATGTTCAGTCTGCGCGTCGAGTGTTGTCATCAACAAAAGCCGCCATTGATGCTTTGCCGAATGCAAAACTGATTACAATCTTTGCAGAGCAAACACCAGAAAGTCATACTATTGAACTTTTGAGGCTTACGAAAGACAAAGATATTCTTATTGCCGGTCCATCTTCAGTTGGTGTGCTTATACCTGGTCACTTAAAAGCTGGTGCAATTGGTGGTACTCAGCATAGTCAACTTTCAAACGCGGGTATTTTCTCGAGTGGGGATACTGCAGTTGTTTCAACCTCTGGTGGAATTGTAAACGAACTTATTCTTACAGTGACGAACTCAGGGCTTGGGGTATCGTTCGCGTTAGCACTTGGTGGCGATCGTTTTCCCGTAACAACACCTGCAGATGCAGTACGTCTTGCACAAAATGACCCTCAAACGAAGAGAATTGTATTCTTCGGTGAACTGGGTGGTACTGACGAATATGAAATAGCGAAAATGATGGACGCCGGTGAGCTAACTAAAGAACTAATTGTTTATATCGCAGGTACGGTCGCTGAACTCTTTGAGAACCCGCCGCAATTTGGCCACGCAAAAGCGCTTGCTCAAACTGAGGATGAATCTTCGAGTGCAAAAAAGGCAATACTGAAAAAGAGTGGTGCGATTGTTTGTGATACATTTGCTGACATCGCAAAGACCCTGAAAGAACGTGCTGAACAACCGATGAACCACGAGTCTCGCAAAATTGGTGAACGAAAGCATAGCCTTATTGTCAGCCACTTATCTGGTGACAAAAATAAAGACGTGCAGTTGCTTGGAAAAGACCTGCTTGATACCGTGAACGGAAACTCATTTGCGTCACTGACTTTGTCGATGTTACTAGGTAAACAAGTTGAATCAAATAAGGCTGTTGAGTTCGTTGATTTTGTACTGAAGCTTTTAGTAGACCACGGACCGTATGTTTCAGGTGCTGTAAATACAATCGTAGCTGCACGAGCCGGTAGAGACCTTGTTTCTAGTTTGAGCGCCGGGCTACTTACGATCGGTTCACGTTTTGGCGGCGCTATTAACGTTGCCGCACACAACTGGATCCAAGGCGCTACAAAGGGAATGACTGGTAAAGAATTTGTAGAATCATTTACTGGAAACGGCGGTGTAATACCAGGTATTGGCCACAAGAAATACCACACTGACCTCCCTGACCCTCGAGTTGCGGCACTTCGTCAGTTCAGTGGAAACGCAAATGGCGATAGGTATTTGAAGTTTGCACTTGATGTGGAATCGGTGACTACGACGAAAAAGGGAAGCCTTATCCTTAACGTTGATGGAACGATTGCTGCAATTATGCTGGATATTTTAGAATCAGAACTTGGCTACACCAAACAAGAACTAGAAGAGCTCGAGCAAATTGAATTCTTCAATGCGTTATTTGTACTGAGTCGTTCGATTGGCTTTGCTTCGCATTATCTTGATCAGCGTCGACACGACGAAGGGCTGTTACGGCTTTCAGACGACGACGTTCGCTACATCGGCTAGTGTTTTAAATAATCTCCTTAAATGAAATACCCTCCTAGAAGGGCATTCATGCGTCCTTTCTAAGAGGGTGGATAGGTGCGGTTCTGCTGGTTAGTGAACTCGCGGGGTTAGGCGTGCCTTGGTGTCGCGAAGGCTGGGACCGAGGTAGAGGACGTCGCCGTTGGCTGACTCGATGCTGGTTGAAAGCAGTACCGATGTTGAGCCCGGAGCGGTATCGCTCCACATGCCGACGTCGACGCTGTTGAGGGTGCCGTTCTTCCACGAAGTGTCTTTCAGGCCGACGACGAGCAAATTTCCCTGCAGGGCAAGGCTTGTTGCTGTGCCGTTGGTAAGGACTCCGTTGTGTTCGACAACAACTTCACCTCCGACGTAGCGGTTGAGGCCCTCCTGAACTACTTCCTGTTCGAGTTGCATAAGTTTCTCTCCTCTTTTGAATGGGATGGAACAACTTCCAGATAAGACTACCATACTCAATCTGGTTTTAGAACTATTTACAAAAAATTTAAATATACATCGATATAAAAAATTGTTATCATTAGCACAATACTACAAAGGGATAATTAATATACATATGGGTAAAAAAGAAGCTGTCGCTAAGTTAGAAGCTGCTGCCAACGAAATTGTTGAAGTAATCGACGAGAAGAATACTGTAAAAGTGAAGCAAAAAGTTGGTTTCCATTTGCGCAATTTCGTGAGTACCAAGAAGAGAAAAATTTTAGTAATTATCGCGAGCGTATTTGTGTTAGCGACTATTATCTTTGCAGTACCGCTTACCCGTTATTTTGTATTAAGCCCTTTTTTCAAAAAAGACGTTACTTTGAAAATTATTGACTCTAAAACCAATAAACCTGTATCTAATGTAACTATCAAACTTGATGATATAGCCTCGCAGACTGATAAAGACGGTCAGGCAGTATTTAAATCTGTTCCAGTGGGCGAGTATAAGCTGAGGGTTACGAAGCAGTATTACCGTGACTACACGTCTAGCTATATAGTTCCAGTGTTGGATACTCCTGAAACCCCTAGCTTTAATGTCGAAGCTGTAGGTCGACAGATTGTGGTTAACATAAAAAATAAGATTACGGGTGACGAACTTTCGGATGTAGTTGTCGAAGCGGCTGGCACAAAGGCAACCACTGACAGCGAAGGCCTTGCGACGATTATTCTTCCTCCAAACGACAAAGTTTTAAAAGCTACTCTTACAAAAGATGGGTACAACGCCGTTGATATCGAGCTAAAAGTTGATGAAACAATTGTAAACAATTATGCGATTTCGCCTTCTGGCTCAATATATTATTTAAGCAAGGCGACCGGTAAAATTAACATAATGAAGTCGAGCCTCGACGGTAGCAATGCAACTGTTGCAGTTGCGGCGACTGGCCAAGAGAGCGATTATGAAACATCACTTCTATCTTCAAGGGATTGGCAATACTCTGCACTTAGTGCAACCCGCACGGATAATAAGCAGAGGCTTTATTTAATAAGTAGCAATAAAGATGAGCTGAGTGTTATCGACGAAGGTGATGCAACTTTTGGTCTAGTGGGATGGTCTGGTCACAATTTCATTTATATCGTGTATCGCAACGGTTTAAGCCAGTGGAGTGGTAAGAGAGAAGCGCTCAAAAGCTATAACGCCGACACGCGCAAGGTGACTATCCTTGATGAAACTGGTGGGTCTGGCTCGAATAATTATGATTATTCACAAGAACTTTTTGGTGGTGTGTATATTATGAAAGACGAGCTTGTGTACCTGAAGTCTTGGTATGCGAATAACTTTAATGTTTTGGTTAGTGCAAATAAAGTACCGACACTATACTCTGTTAATCCTGCAGGAGGAGCAAAAAAGACTATAAAATCCTCTACCGCTGACAAGTCTGTAAGTATGAAGCTTTACGAACCTCAGGGCTTATACTTACGAATTTCTGCACCGTCTACTTTCTACGAGTATGAAGATGGAAAAATTAAAGATGTTGACGGTATAAGTGATAGCAAATTTGATTCATTTTACCCAACTTTCCTTGTTTCTCCGAGTGCTAAAAAAACATTATGGTACGAACCAAGGGATGGGAAAAATACAATTTTTGTTGGAAACGAGACGGGCAAGGATGCACAGACGGTTGGTAATTCATCGGACTACACTCCATATGGTTGGTACGGCCAAAATGATGAATACATATTGCTGACTAAGAACGGCAGCGAGCTATATATCAGCTCCTCTACAAAAGTCATCGGAGAGAATGGTTACCAGCCGCTAAAAGTAACTGATTATCACAAGACGCGTACTTACCCAGGCTACGGTTATGGATATGGCGGACAGTAAATAAAACCTTCAATCGACCAAGTGCTAATAAGGTTAGTCGGTTGACACTCCCTTCTCGCGGAGTATAGTAGTTCTTTATGGAGCCAAATATGACAATTGAAACTGAACACGAAAAAGAACTATCATTCATCGAAATTCCAGCTATTGGATATGGAAATGCAGAATCTTCTATTAGCTATGTAAAGCAGCTTGAAAGCGGTGAGCTTAGCCCGCAGGTTGATGCTCGTGCGTCTGAACTTATCACCTCTGGTGAGCTACTTGTGACTGTCGATGACCTAGACGACGGCTGTATTGACGGTCGTCCGACTGAATCACTTTTGCTTTACGTTACAGAAGCTGGTGAATTTTACGAGCAGCCTGCTGATAATAGTAACCACGAACGAGCGAAGGTTGCTGGTGGTGGATACGTTACTGCAACGGCAATGCGCCTAGGTTCGGGTTACAAAGGTGACACAATTGATGGCGATATTCTTGAAACAGGTTTAGTGCTGACTGCAAAGGAAGTATATTGTGGGGCTCACACTGGTGAGCACAAACATGAAGATGGCACTGACTGTGGTGCTAACGACCGCATGCTGGAAATCTTTAATAATGCTATGCGTTATGAAGAGAACATTGCAGGTACAACGAAAGCATTAATTGAAACTGCAGGCCTTGAGTTTAGCGAAGACACTTTTGCTAAGGTTATGAAGAACTGGCAAGCTGTCATTGAAGATGACCCGTACTTTGAAGGAAGCACTGGTGCGTCACGTTTGCGTGCAGCGCAGGCGATTATTCAAACTGCTCACACTGAAACTGAAGCGGACAAGCCTTTAAGTGTTATTAAGCACCTTGCTGGTAGCCACAAAGAAGATTACTTGGTAGTGAACTACGCCAAAGGCAAAACTATGAGTCAAGTTAAATTCGCTAATACGCTTTCTGAAGAATTCCCAGAACTTGCGTCTGAGAATCTCGCTCAAGCCTTCGTGGTTGATGCATGGCGTATTGTTGAACTAGCAGAAGCATCTGTTAAAAAAGAAGACGTTGAAGCTGCTATTTACGCCGGTGTTATGTACCAAGTTGCAACCGCTGCAACCCTTACTGACGGTTCACTCCGTACGTTTATCTACGCTTAAGTTACCCGCGCGGAGCGTTGTCGCTGACAATTTTCTGCATCTTTGTTGCAAACAAACCCTTATCGAATCGTTTCGCTTTTCGATGTAAAGTAGCAGGCAAGAAATTAATCTTGTCTGCTTTTTTCATGGCGTCAACAAGGCTCGCAACTGATTGAGTTTTGAATAGTACGCCCGTTTCGCCATCTTGAACGATGTCGAGGGCACCACCTTTGGCGTAAGCAATAACAGGGGTTCCAGCCGCAAGTGCTTCTGCTGCTGAAATGCCGAAGTCTTCTTCATTGGGGAATAAGAATGCTTTGGCAGATTGCGCGTGCTTCACTAACTCTTCGTCACTTACGCGGCCGGTGAATGTAATGGTAGGTCCAGCAAGCTTCTTCAAACGCTCTGTGTCAGGCCCGCTTCCAATAATGGTTAGTTGAGCGCCTAATTGGTTACAAGCTTCAATAGCTAGGTCAAAACGCTTGTAGGGCACATGCCTACCCCACAATATATACCCGCTTCGTTCGCCTTTTGGCGGCGGGGTAAATCGGTCAACGTCGACGGGTGGGTGAATGACGGTGCTGGCTTTGCCGTAGTACTGTTTAATGCGCTCTTGGGTGATGGTTGAATTAGCAATAAACACATCAATACCTTCAATCGATTCGAGGTCTAATTTGCGTTGTTGTTTTACGAGCATCGGAATAAGCGGGCGAATAAGTGGCGTCAGTTTACCGAACTTAAACTCTTTCTTAAATTCTTCGTAGTGGCTCCAGTAATAACGAATAGGTGTGTGAATGTAGGCGATGTGAATTTGCCCTGGGCGAGTTTTGCGGACTGCCTTAGCCTCGGCGCTTGAAGTACTGATAATGATATCGAATTCACTTAAGTCGAGCTTACGAAAGGCCTGAGAGCGTAGGGTCGGCCATAGCACGTGCTTGTATCGTAATGATTTTGGAAGTGAGGTTTGTAGCTCAGTGGTACGAACGTCAATGTTTTTAAACGCCGGCATTTTTTCAGCATCATACACAGAAGTGTAAATGGGAGCTTTGGGAAAGAGTTTGTGAATTTCAAGCAGTAATGGTTCGGCGCCACCCATGTTGGTAAGCCAATCGGTGACGAGGGCAATTTTGGGTGCTTTTGGTGCAGGCATTATTTAGCGCCTCGTCCTCGAAGGACAATCCAGAAGGTTTTAAATAGAATTTTAATATCTAACCAGAAGGTCCAGTTTTGGGCGTAGAAAAGTTCAAGTTCAATGCGGTCTTCGAAGCTGAGTTCGCTACGGCCAGATACTTGCCATAAACCGGTCATACCAGATTTCACACTATGAAGGAGGGCGGTGCGACCTTGGGCCATCTTTACTTCTTGTGGAAGGATTGGGCGTGGGCCAACCAGGCTAATGTTTCCTAGGAAGACGTTGAAGATTTGTGGCAACTCATCAATAGAGGTTTTACGAAGCCACGCGCCGAATGGGGTAATGCGAGGGTCGTTTTCGACCTTACGGTTTTGGTTATACTCTTTTACGAGGTCATCACGACCCATGGCTTTAAATTCTTCAGCGGCATCTTTTGTGCCGTATTGGGCGCCCATGCTCCGGAACTTGATCATACCAATAGGTTCAGAGAATCGGCTAAGGCGCTTGCTGATGTAAAAAGCTGGGCCGCGGTCGACTGCTTTTTTGATGAGGTAAATAATGAACAATGGAACAGCAAGAACAATGATTAATAGTAAGCTGACGATAAAGTCGAAGATTCGTTTTACAATTGCGCCCCAGCCAACGAGCGGTGTTTGATACACGGTAATCATTGGGTAGCCGAGGAAAACGTCGACGGTGTTTTTACCTGAGTAGAATTCAGATTCGCCAGGAATAAAGCTGTAATCGATGTGGTGCGTTTGGGTTGCAGACAAGATTTTTTGGTTACGGTCGGGGTTTTCGTAAAGGTCAGTTTGGATAATCGCTGAAACACCAAGTTCGCGGATTTGTTTCAAGGCAAGTTCAGGAGTCGAGAAGTGAATAGCGGTTGAAGAATCGGGGAGAATTCGCTTAGGGCCTGCGATAGCAACAACTTCGTAGCCGCTTCGCCTTGTATCGGCGAGGTTAAAGGCGATGTCGCTGGTGGCACCAGATGAACCGATAAGAAGGACTCGCTTCACGCCTTTGCCGTACCTGAAGCTTAGGTTACGGATTAAACGCATAATTTCGCGTTCGAAAATAATCAACAAGAATGAAGCGGCGAGTGTGTAGGCGGCAACCAAACGAGCTGGGAAGAGGTCCTTATCGCTGACATATTCGAAGCCGATAACTAAAAGAATACCAAGCACGGCACCGATGGCAATTTTGCTCCATTCGGCGAGGCGGCGGTTGTAGACACTCGGTTGGTAGAGGCCAATTAATCCGAATACAGCAATCCAAGCTGGAATGATAAATAGGAAGGCGAATGCATAATCGCTCGATTGGATATTGTGCAGAAGTGGGCGAGGGTCGTATTGCACGCGGGCAATGTACGCAACGGTGAAAGCGGTAATTAATACTAAGGCATCAACGAGCATGAGTATGAGGCTGTAGAGTTTGGAATTTCGACGAGTCATAAGTAGTGCTATTGTACCATTTTCTGGGTTACACTAAGAGGTATGTTGAAGAAAGTCTATATTGGCCTCTTGCTCATTATCTTTGGTGGGATCGTATTACACGCGCCATTCTCTGTTGGTTTTACTGCGTTATTCCCCGATTATGAACTTCTTATTAAGTCGTGGAAGGAGATTCTCCTCGGGGTGGCGACGCTGCTTTTGCCGATATTGCTGACTGTTCATAAGCGGTGGAATATCTTTAAAGAACCGCTATTCTTATTAATCGCCGGTTTTGCGCTGTTGAATATTGTCCTCATTCCTATTTACTTCACAGGGGCAGAATCAACTTTAGCCGGAATTTTAGTGAACTTACGCTACCTACTATTCTTTGTGCTGGTTTATGTAGCATTGGCACTGTATCCGCAGCATATCCGCTTATTTATTAAGGTAGGTATTATTGGCGCATTTATTGTGTTAGTATTTGCCATTTTGCAGCTAACAATTTTGCCAAATGATTTCTTGAAATACATTGGTTACGGCGAATCGACGATTATGCCGTTCTTGACCGTTGATCAGAACGATAACTTTATTCGTATCAATAGTACGCTTCGTGGTCCAAACCCGCTTGGGGCCTATGCAATGGTTGTTTTGACGTTACTACTCGCATTCTGGCTTAAGGGTCCGAAGGTTATAACGAAAGCGCAGCAGGCGGGTATGGCTATCCTTGGCGTTGGAAGTATTGTTGCCTTGTGGGCCAGTTATTCTCGGAGCGCTGTTCTGGGCGTGGCAATTGCAGCCGGCTTGGTACTGTATTCGACGGTTGGAAAGAAGATATCGAAAACCGTGTGGGTTATTTTGGCGGTTTCTGCGCTACTGGTTGGTGGAAGTTTGTTCGCATTTAAGGATACGACGTTTGTCTCAAATGTTATTTTGCACGAAGACCCAAGCGAAGGGAACGATGTCAATTCGAACGACGGCCATGCGGAGTCGCTTGTAGATGGCACAAGGCGAGTGCTTGCTCAGCCACTCGGTGGGGGGATTGGCAGTACTGGCTCTGCATCACTATTTACCGACGCGCCTCTTATTATTGAAAATCAATACCTATTTATCGCTCACGAGACAGGTTGGATGGGGCTAGCGCTATTTATAGCGATTACCTATCTAGTGCTATCTATATTGTGGCGTCAACGTAAAGACTGGTTTGCGCTTGGCGTGTTTGCAAGTGGGCTTGGCCTAGCGCTAATCGGCCTCATTCAACCGGTATGGGTAGATGAGACTGTGGCAATTGTCTGGTGGGGCTTAGCGGCTATTGCTTTGGCGCACTCTCGAAATAAAACCGAAAGGCTTCTGTAATGACTGAACGTTCTACGAAACGACAAAAAGAATTATTAGATTTCGTTGACTTCTTTATTAAAGAGCACGGCTATGGCCCTAGTTACCGAGAAGTGATGACAGCGCTTGGCTATAAATCTGTTTCAACGGTGGCTATTCATATTAACGGGCTTATTGAAAAGGGCTATTTACGAAAGCGAGATAATTCAGCGCGCTCACTTGAGGTAGTATCTGCAGAATATGGAAACGGGAAGGGACCAACTAATACTGTTGTTGGTCCAAAAAGCGCCGCAAAAGAGAAGTGGTTAGTAGAAGCTGTGCGTGAACGGTTTGATATTTATAAACACTCGTCAGACCCCTCTACACTCGATGAGTTGTATGTACTTATCGGCTCACTCAAAGTCCTTGGTTTTGAGGGTGCGTATCAATCTATGCGTTCTGAGCTAGCCGAACTTGTGAAGCACTAGTATAATAGGCAACATGTTAAGGGGAAAATTTCATGCCACGAAATCGTGGGCTGCTCGTCATCCACGGCGTTTTATTGCGTATGTCGTAGGTGTAATATTTGGATTGTTTGTTATTGTGCAGCTTTTGTACCCAACAACTACCCTTACCCCATTTAGTACGGTTGAAGGGGTGAAGCTGGGCGCTATCTCGAAAGAAGAGGCAGTTAAAACGTTAGATGAAAAGTTTAATACCTCTAAAGTGGGTGTGTATTTTAATAGCTCTGAAACGGCATTTTTTAAAGCAGCTCCGGCTGAATTAGGTATTTCGAGCTCAAATAAAGAGCGTATCGATGCTATTAACTACCCGTTGTTTTTACGATTTGTTCCAAGTTCCCTATTTTGGGCGCATGCTTTTACGGATAATGTTTCTAGCCTCGAGTATCAGCGTAACCAATTAGCTTTAACAACTTTCGTAAACGATACATTTGGCGACACCTGTCATTTAGATGTTCGTGACGCAACTGTTGAAGTAAAAGACGAGACAATACAATCAGTTGAAGCTTTCTCGGGTGGTGACTGTGACTTTGAAGAGTTAAATTCGAAATTATCATCAGCAAGCCCCACTATTCACGGGATGAAATTGACTATCTCGGGCGAAGAAATGCTTCCGACCATCTCAACAAAAACCGCCGATGAACTTGCCGCCCATGTAACCGATGTTATTAAGGACGGTATTGATGTGAATGACGGTAAAGATAAGCACAAGATTCCAAAAGATATTCTTCGTACCTGGCTTGATTTTGGAGTAATTGAAGGCAAGCTAGACTATTCGTTTAGTACTGAACGTTCAGCAGCATATTTAGGTGAACGAATCGCTTCTGTAGTAGAGAAGCCGACAGGTGAGTCGACAGTGACGCTTAAAGATTTCGCCGAAGTCAGCCGCGATGCTGGACAGAGCGGCATTGTATTCAATCAACCAGCAATGTTAGCGAGTATTAAAAATTCACTTGAGAAAGATGAAGACATTGTGGCTGTAGAAGTGACAACTATTGAACCGACAGTTAAATACGTACGAACCTATAGCCCGAATGACCCAGCGTTAAACGCACTCCTGAAGAAGTTTGCAGATACACACCCCGGTACCTATGGGGTAAGTCTGCGTGAACTATCTGGACAACGACGAAACGCAAGTTATCGAGGCAATACTGTGTATACGACAGCTAGTACGTATAAAATGTTTGTGGCGTACAGTACGTTACTACGGATAGAATCTGGCGCGTGGCACTGGAGCGACCAAATTAACGGTGGCCGAAACCTTACTGAATGTTTTGAGGACATGATTCAACTGTCTGATAACGAATGTGCTGTGGCGTTATTAAAAAAGGTGACTGTTAGGAGTTTAACTGATGAGGCGCGCGCAATTGGTGCTTCGAACACTTCGTTCCTTGTTGCGAATGATTTGAAATCTACTGCTGAAGACGAATCATTGTTATTATCACTTCTTGAAACTGGACAGATACTGAGTCAGCAATCAAGCCGTGATGTGTGGATTGCCTCAATGAAAAAGAATGTTTACCGCCAGGGAATACCAAAGGGAATACCATCTGCTGTGGTTGCTGATAAGGTCGGGTTCTTAGATGCTTGGCTTCACGACGCTTCAATTGTATACAGCCCTAAGGGTACGTACGTTCTGGTAATCATGACCGAGAGTTCTTCTTGGGCAAACATCGCCGATTTAGCCGGCCAAATAGAAACGCTACGTACTAAATAGTACGTAGCGTTTCTATTTTTAAAGCTAGTAAGAACTAAACTTTTTTGTCTTCGTCAACGTTGATAGCTGTTTTCTTGTCCTTAGAATCATCTTTAAGTCCATTGCGAAGTTCTTTCGCAGATGAACCGATGTTACGTGCTAATTTTGGAAGTTGTGAACCACCAAAGATAACAAGGATAACAATAAGAATGATAATGAGTTCTGGTGCGCCTAATCCGAACATATATATACTCCCTAATAGTAACTGACTACATTAATGTTAGCGTGCTATTGTGATTATGGCAAGGGGAAGTAAGAGTGTTATTAGTTGGTTGTACGGCCACCGTATACAGATGCACCGTATCCGAAGCCAATACTTGCTTTAGGGGCAGTAGATGATGATGTTTGCTTTACAACACTACTTACTACTTGAGTGACACCAGTAGCGGCTACAAGGCCAATACCTACTGCTTTTAAGAAATCTTTACGGTCTAACTCTATTGATAGAATACGAGCGATGCTTTGTTTGATCATTTTAAAGCCTTTGCGAATTATTTATTTTTATGTATATTTTTGTTTTTAATCTGTTATACATTTAGATTATGCTTTGTTCGTAGAAAAGTCAATAAAATTATAAAAAAGCTTTTGCTTTTATTTTTTTCTGGTATTATATGTATATACAAATAAAGGATAACTACTTTGTTCCAAAATCAATACACATACAAATATATCGCTCAAGCTCCAACTGGTAACCCAAGTGTTTATGGTGCCGATAATTATGGTGGTGGTGCATACAGCTGTGCTCAAACTGACCAAGTGTGTCTCACTGGCGGCCCGGGTGTTCCAAACACTGGATTATTAGCCTCTTCAAACCCTGTCTTCTTAGGCGGTATCTTTATAACCGCAGCCCTCGTTGTCGCCGTCATTGTATACGCAGTCTTTACGAAATTTAAGCACTCAAAAGCAGCGAAATAATTATGGGTTTTTTTGACGAAATTTTTACTGAAGTTCGTGCGTTTACCGAAGAATTTCAAGACTTAAAACAAGAACTTGTTTCTTCAGTATTAGACCCATCGGGTGAGCTTCGCGACACTGTGAATGAAATTGCCGGCGAAATTACAGGTAAAAGTATATCTTCACCAGCAGATACAAATTCTGTAACTACTGCTCCAACTAAATAAACTATGATTGTAGCGGGTTGTACATACCCATGCCGTCAATGCTAAAGTGGCGTTGGTTCGGTGATGGTATTCGTGGCGCAACGCGAGGAACTGGCTGTTGTTGAACTCGTTTAGGCACCACTACTTGGTGATGCGTCGGACGGACAAACCCATCAATTGAACCAGCGTGGCTTGGTTTAAGCGTTTGAACCGGTGCTGGCTGTGGTTTTGAGGCAATAGGTTGAAAGGCTGGTCGATTGACTGGCCTTTGGTTTTGTATGGGAGTTGGTGCTTTGTGTGCTGCTGGCTTTGACGCTGGAGCTGTAACGATACCACGTTTTTTACTAAGGCGTTGAACTGCTAGCTCTTTCTTGCGAAGTTTCTTTTCAGCGCGGCGCTTTTTGAAGATTGAAGCGAGAATAATGATAACTCCAATTTGGTAGACCACGACGACCGGACCGGCGATAATTGTTTGGTTGATAGGGTCGGGAGTTGGAGTGATGATAGCTGCGACAATGAAGCTGATGACGATAACCCATTTTTCAGACTGCATAAGCCCACCGGGCGTGAATGGCTTAATGGTGTTAATGAGCAATAAAAGAAGGGGTATTTGGAATACTATACCAATACCGATTGTATAGGCGATAACGAAGTTGAGATATGAATCAGCGGTAAGCGAGGCATCGATAAATTGATCGGCAAAACTATATAAGAACACGAGGGCATTTGGTACCGCCACAAAATATCCAAAAGCCATCCCCGAGATGAGCAAAAGGAATGAACCGACAATAAGCATCGAAGACTTTTTTTGAGCAGCTTCCGGAAGAGCTGGCCGTATAAAGGCATATAGCTGTTGAATGAGAAATGGAAATGCTAAGGCAATTCCCGAGTAAATAGACACCATGAATATGAAACTAAATCCGCCAGCTGGATTAAGATAGACAAGTTTTTGACCCTTTAAAGGCGAGAGCACTGCATCAATGACAGGGCCTTGAAATGCATACGCCAAGCTAGCTCCAATGATAAAGAAAATAGCCACGATAAAGACTCGTGTTCGTAGTTCTTTTAAATGCTGACTAGCTGGTACCTTACTCATAGCGCACGTATATAATTACTTATATTTTCCCTACTTATAATAGTAGTGCTTTTAAGGATAAGTTGATATTGTCAAAGTTACTACAATATTGGGAGTAACCTTGGTTAAAGCTGAAGGTTTTGCTATACTTTTAGTACAAACGTGACACGGATATGACGATAAAAAATAACTATGCAAGATGATTCACAATATCCACAAACCTCAGACCTGAACCAGCGGGTAGTTAATTACCGACCAGAACGCCCCGGACAGGAGTTTCAGCGAGTCAATGCGGCTGTTGCCGCGCCTCTCGTACCGGGACTTGTCGCTCAACCTGTGCAGGCTACACCCACTCCGGTAATTACCGCACCGACTGTTGGTGTTACAGCACCCGTAAACGACACCCCGAGTACCAAGGCGCCGTTCACGCTAGGTAAGGCGATAATTGTGTTTATCGCAATTATGATAGGCGTCGTAGGTGGTTACATTGCATTCGCCACTTGGCTTGCATAGCGCAATAGCCCTAGGCCATTGACTCTCTAATGGAGGTCAAGGTATAATACCCTCTGTATTCCGACGTAGCTCAATGGTGGAGCAAGAAGCTGTTAACTTCGAGGTTGCTGGTTCGAGTCCAGCCGTCGGAGCCATGAATTCATTTCTGTACAAAGAACCATCGTTTTGAATGGTTCTTTTGTATTCCACCTCAGTTGAGTGCCGTCTAGCTCTAAGTTCGAAAATAATGAAATTGTTATGTAACAAGCTATACTAAATTATAAAATTAATCTTAAATACTTTAAAAATGAAGATTAGTAATCTATAAAATATGGTTTAGGATGTTGCACAAATTTTTTTATAGAATAAAATTAATAAGTAATAGAAATATTTGTGCACTTGTTACACAAAAAGAACACCTTGCAGGGTGTTCTTTTTATTTGTGCATTTGTTACAAGATTATAAGGTCTTTAACGTCTGTGCTTATAACATCACCGGTTTCATCATAGATGGTGGCACTACCAGCGGATGTTCTGATTAGCTTTGCAGAGCTAATGCAGTCTGCTTTGTTGGCATACATTTCTGAGTGTGCCAACTTGTCGTGTTCAGAGCGAATTGTAAACCAGTACTTTTGTACGGCATTTGGGTTCTTGTGAATATCAATCCATATAGCTGTCATTTGTCTTTTCCTCCTTTCTGGTGTAATTATCCTCCCTTTGTTTTAGTTATGAAAGAATAACTTTACCCCTGTTGTGGGGAGTCTGTGTAGAACCTGTGAAGAAGTATATGCTTTACACCGTTGTAACGGGGGTGGGGAGCAAAGCACAATATATTTGTATTTTTGTTGAAGAGTTGCGAAGTACGTCCACTAGCGAGAGCGCGGTTACTAGATATTAAGAATTTTATCCACAATGTTTAATCTAATTTCAATCATTAATTAAAAAATATACTTGTTATTTATAACTTCAAATATTACATTAAAAGCAAATGAGTAATTTGAAGTGGGCTAAAAAATTACGTTTGAGTTTAGGTATTTTGATACCGGTTGCGGTTGTGGCCGGTATTTTAATTTCATATTCGCTTATTCAAATAAATAACGCCAAGATTGCAAATTCCAAGCTACAAGATCAAGTGCTTTCTGATGATGGATTTGAGATAAAAACAAGTATCAAACAAGTTGGTTCAGACAGTACAAATATTACTGGAGGTAAAGATGTTAAGATCACAATTGATATTATTAACTCTTCTGACCAGAAATCACGATTCATTACTCTCAAGACAGGCTTTCAAAACGAAAGCTTCACTTACTTGAGGAATGTAAAGGGTGCAAATAGCATTGAAACTATGGATGGGGAAATAACTTTTAAAAATATTGTTATTGAACCACAACAAAGCCAACAAATAAGCTTTGATGCTACCGCATTTTCATTTGATAATAAAATTTTTACTGTTCAGTCTAGTTTAATTGACACCTCGGAAAGAGTCGTAGCAAAGAGCAATACTGTCGAGTACAAGGTTCTCAAAGGTAAAGATGATTCTAATGGTCAAATAACAGTGAAGGAGATTAAATAAGTGAAATCAATCTTTCGTAAAGCAGCAATCTGGGGCATAATCACAGCTTTACTAATTAGCCCGACCGGCATAATGGGTGGTTCAGTGGTCTTAGCCGCTTGTGGAGGGCAGGTGAGTAATGCGTCAGGATATACATTCGTTCCTTACAATCAATTAAACTTTGCATACTTAGCACGGGTTGGTGGTGTTTCTTTAGATAAAGCCGCAACATTTCTTGCTGATATGAGTGACGTAAAAGGAGCGTACTTCGATCAAAATACAAATAGAATTGTATTTGTAGGATCTAAGCTAACTTCTGGACAAACACCAATATTTAATAAGGATGATTTAGCTGTTGCGATTAAATCTGTAGTTTTTAATAATGCAATACCTCAAGTAAATATTGGTGATCCAAATAATGCTATGGCTAGCCCATGGCCAGTAACATTCTATGGAGGGGTAGAAAATACAAACTTTGGTAATGTGATTGAAAAAGCTGACTGGAGTTTAAAACAGTATTACATGGGCTATACATCTAGTGGGCAGCCAATCAGTACGTCTGTACCAGGATATAAATCAGCGATTAATAGATTTATGGCATTAAATCCTTCACCTTCTGATGCAAGCGGGTCGGGTCAAATTTGGATTTCACCCCAGAATATAACTCTTAAAAAAGACGATGCTAGCAGCTCATTTGTATTTGATCAAGTAAAAATGCAAGTTCAAACGCAATTATCGCCTGGTAGCCCGGCGAAACTTATACAAGCATATTCAGATTTCGCAAATCACATGACTGTGAATTATGACTCATTTGCTCAAGAAAATATATGGTGGTCAAAGACAAAAGAATTAAGCAAAATAGTCGGGGTAGTTAAATGGCTTAAAGATAATAATATAGTGACTGATTACGAATGGGCTAAAGAATATAAACCCGCATACGTACAGACTGCTACTTCAGAGCAACCTTTTTGGATTGGACCTATTAATAATGGTGGTGCGCAGTGGAGCTTTCACGGTGGGGTGGTTTATGATACCGCCAATACATACACAGCAGATAATGGTTCTTCATCAACATTAAAAACTAACTCTGAAAATGCATCTCCAACAGATGAATCAGATCATTGGACATTTACGCAGGGTGGCCAAACCTTTCAATCAGTAGCAGTGTCTGCGGCTGCTTTTAGATCAGTTGGAACCTATTCAACACAAACGACCGATATGTCAGTTAAGACTCTTGGAGATTTAGACCTTTCATTTACTAGAACTTATAATTCACTTAGCTCAACTTCTAAAGAAATTGGAACTGGCTGGGACTACATGCCAGCGAAGTTAAGGAATCTTCAACCTAACATTTATATTTCATGTAGCCCATCGGGGGGATATTCAGGCCTATATCCTAAAAAGTTAAGTTATGAAACCCAGAGTGGTACATATGAAACGTTTACATACAATTGTGGTACTGGCTATATTCCTGATAATCCTAGTTATCATTCAAAGTTGAACAGAAATTCTGACGGATCTTTTACAGTTACTAATAAAGATTTAAGCTCTTACAAATTTGATATTGGCTTAAATCTTAATATTAAAAGAGACAAAAATAATAATGGTTTATATTATCACTATGATGGTTCGACTAATATAAAACGTATAGAGGATGATCACGGGCGGGTAATAAATATCAATAGAAACTCAACGGGTGTAATTGGCTCAATTTCAGACTGGACCGGAAGAACTGTCACATATGGCTATGACGCAAACGATAATCTAGTTACCGTCAAAGATCCAAGGAATAATATAATGACGTACGGTTATGACTCAAAGAATCGTCTAGTTACTATTAAAGATAGGCAAAATCGAACTTTACTAACGAATACATATAATGACGACAGCAAATTAAGCTCTACAATTTCAGATGCAGGATTAACAACTAGCTTTACGTATGACGAAACGAATAAGCTGGTTACTGCTACTGATGCAAATTCGAAAATAACAAAAACATATTATGATGACAAATCTCGTTTAAAAAAGCAGGTAGATCCGTTAAATAATTACGTTGAATATACATATGGAAATGAGCCGAGCCCACTTACTGTTAGAGACAAGAATAACCACACTACGACATATGCTTATGACTCGAATGGAAATAACACTTCAATCACCTATCCTGATTCAAAACAAATTACCAAACAGTTCAATAATCTTAACCAGGTAACCCAGGTTAGTGATAATAGGTATGGAATTACTCCAAAAGTAACGACAAATTCATATGATACTAATGGTAACTTATTGAGTCAAAATGAAGCAGGTATCACAAATACTTATACCTATAATTCACAAGGTGGTTTATTAACATCTGTCGACGGCAGAGGTGCTACTAGCACTTACTCACGTAATACATTTGGTAACAAATCGAGTGAGACTAGTGCTACTGGTAATACTACTACTTACACTTACGACAATCTTGGAAGAGTGACACAAATTTTGGATCCATCAAATAAAACAAAAGCCTATACGTATGATTCAAATAATAACGTTTTAACTAGTGATGATGGGTCAGGTACAACAACTAATATTTATAGCGTAGACAATAAGCTAACGAAGTCTACTTCACCTGACAATAAATCAATTGAATATACGTACAACTCAAACGGATCTCAGACTCAAGTTAAGGATGAATTATTAAATCTCACTAATTACGGATACGATCAGTATAATAACTTAACCACAAGGCAGGACGCTTTAAATCGCACTACTACTGAACTTTACGATGCCCTAAATAGAAAGAAACAATCAACCACACCTCTGGGTAAAGTCGCCAAGTGGGAATATGATGCAGTCGGCAATATCACGAAGAGGATTGACGAGAGCAATCGATCGACAATATACGAGTATGACAACATGGATAGGTTGATTAAGACGACGTATCCTGACGCAAGTATCATTACGTATGCATATGATTTTAGGGGTAACCTTACAAAAGTAATCAGCCCTTCCGGAACGACAGATTACACATATGATATTTACGATAGGTTATCCAGCGAAAAAGATCCGCACAATCTACAGGTTAATTACAGCTATGACAATTCAGATAATATGACAAACATAACTTACCCGGGCAATAAAACTGTAAATTATACCTATGATAATTCTAATCGATTAAGTACTGTGACGGACTGGAATTCCAAGCAGTCAAATTATAAATACAATGGTAATGGTACGCTTTCGAAAAAGCGACTATCAAATAATATAGTAGCGTCATATGAATATGATTCTGCAAATAGATTGAGTGCGCTGACATATACTTTAGAAAACCAACTTATTTCAAAGTTCAGTTATGTAAGAGACGGGCGTGGAAATGTTACTAAAGAGACTGAAATAAAGCCAGCAACCGGGACTCCGTTTAACATATATACTGAATCATTGAATTCCGGATGGGTATCGGGTTGGTCATGGGGAAGTACCATTAACGCTGGAAATACAGCAAATCCGTTTGAAGGTACGAAGTCATTGCTATGGAAGCCTAATTCTGCATATGCTGGACTCCATCTGCGTGCTACCTCAGGTTCATTCAATACAGCACCATATAATGCAATCTCTTTCTCAGCGAGAGCTACTCAGGCAGGGCAAAAAGTGGCACTTGGACTAAAAGATTTAAGTGATAATGAGCTAGTCCCACCTGTAGATATAAGCTTATATGGTGGTAATTTGTCCACGACATACAAAACTTACGTAATACCGCTCTCTGCTTTTAATGCGGTAAATACGCAGATTCTAGGTTTAAATTTTGTTGAAAATACGGGTGCTGCACAGCAAAACATTTATCTTGATAACATACGATTTACTACCGCAACACCAAACTCAGTTGTAATGTATGATGACCAAGTCACTGCAAGCTTCGGAGATTGGTCGTGGGGAGGGACTTATGACTTCGCAGATACTACTGACCCATTCAATGGACTAAAAGCTATAGGAGCAAATTATACAGCAGGGTATGGAGGCTTATCAATAAATGACTGGACTGGTTATCGAACTAACGGTTATGGCAGCCTTTCCCTTGCTGTGAAATCAACTCAAAATAATCCTACCATTGGAATCCAATTTACAGATGAAAATGGTAGTGGAATTGGAACAATGAAGTTACTCAATAGTTATGGAGTTGGTCCAACAAATACCGGATATACGGTATACGAAATTCCAGTTGGGGATTTACAGGCAACAGATATGTTGGTTCATGGACTAGACATTCAAAATGAAACAGGAATGTCCCCAATTAATATTAAAATTGATGATATTAAACTGATACCGAATCAAGCAGGAGTTACTACTTCACAAGATACTAACTTCACTTATGATAATTCAGGCAGGCTCCTTACAGCGACCTACCCAGGAAGGTCATATACATATACATATGACTCAGTAGGTAATCGTTTAACAAGCAATGAGAATGGAGTGGCTAGTACTTATACGGTAAATAATGATGATCAAATGCTGAGCAAGGGTGCTAGAAACTTTACTTACGACAATCAAGGTAACGAGATAACTGACGGTTCTAAGGTACTTGCATACGATTATGATAACTATCTGAAGACTTGGACAAACCCCTCGACTTCATCTGTGATCGACTTTGTCTATGACGGGATGAAGAATAGAATCGAAAAGAACATAAATGGTATCAAGACATTCCAGTACGTCAATGACAACACGGGAGACTTGTCAAAAGTATTGATGGCTAAAAACATAACAAATACTACTAAACAGATATATATCTACGGCTCGGAATTAGAAAGTCAGGGTGATGATGCTATCGCAACTCGTCAATATTACTTAAGTGATGGATTAGGAAACGTTCGATATGTAACAAATAGCACCGCAAGCACCCTGCAAGCATATACCTATGATCCATACGGCAATGAAGTTTCGACTGGACCTACTTCAAACTTCACCTTTGAGGAACAGCAAAAAGACCGTGAAACTAGCCTAGATTACCTAAGGGCTCGTTACTATGATCCGTCGGTTGGAAGATTTATATCACGCGATCCGCTTTCAGGTAATCAAGCGTTGCCACAGAGTCAGCATCCGTACGCATATGCACATAATAATCCAGTCAACCTATCAGATCCGTCAGGAGAATTAATACCCATACCAATACTGTTATGGTCAGGGGGAGTCCTTGTTGGCGCCTTGCTTAGTGGCCCAGATCTGTATAACGGGGTTAAAAACTGCGATGCCGGACAAACGATTGTTGGAATTGTTGGAATTACACCAATTGGTAGGATCGGTACTGTGGCTAGCGCAATATCTAAAGGTCATGCAGCTGTGAAGCATTATTCGGAATTTGCAAATATTGGAATAAAAACTCAGAAACAGCTGGAGGCTCATATTAGTTCAGTTATGAGTAAGCCATCGGCAACAAAAAGCCTTACTAATGGTAGAACAGCATATATGGATACGAGGACGAAAACAGTAATCATTCATGATCCAAAGTCGGTTGATCAAGGAACCGCGTTCGTAAATTACGATAAAGATCCATGGATACTTTGGAATAAGTTGAACTAATTATAAAAAAGTAGATAATTAACTTATGACACCTAAATTACTTAAGCTGACCGATGGCAATATCAAAGATGCTAATACCATATCATTCATCTTCCAGCTTCTAAATTTATTTAGCTTACATTTTGTGGAAGGTTCGATAGCTAAAAACGACATAAGTCTTTATGAACACGGAAAAGAGATAGAGTCGATTTATCGGGCCATTGATGACGAAGAAGAGGTTATCTTCAATATAGACACAGAGAGCCTAACAAAGCTCCTGACTGCAATAGTTGATGTATTAATTGATTATCAAGATCTTCACAGTCTCACAGGATATAGTGATGCTGAAGCTAAAGATTTTATAGCTAGTATCAAGTAATTCTTGTTAATGTGTAAATAAATTCTCTCTGAGAATACAAAGAAGCTGATTCTATTGCTGTTGCAGCAATTCTACTCTCGGTAATAGAAAGTATTGTTCAAATTGCCGCGCAATAAGGATAGTCCACCGAATGCTGAATAGATTGTATGTCTAAGTTATTTCGGAGTACGTCCACTAGCGGGAGCCATAGAATAAGCCCTAGGTATTTATACCTGGGGCTTATTCTATTGTTATAGTATATCTATGATAGATTGGCTAAAATTTAACGACAAAAGAATCACAAAGTTTTTTATAGAAGAGTACAAGGTAAGCCAAAAACTAAATCCAAATGTCTACAGGTTGGATCTGGAGAGTCAGATTGATAAAAATGATATGATTGAGTATTTTCTAGATACGTTATTTGTGCTCGAAATTGCGTATAAGAATGCAGAGAAATCAAAGCATTTGAATAAGCAAAACAATGCATCATCAACAGCTCAAAAGGGGTTGAGAAATAGGATTACCAAATACAAAAGAGCAATCGACTATCTTCAAAGTTAGATGATGTATTTAGACAAGTTAGTTGTTCGTTACGCCTGTCTGTCTCTGCGCTATTCAACTTCCACCGTCCACTCAATCCCATACCTATCCCTAAACATCCCAAAGTAAGTACCCCACGGGCTGGTATCCATAGACATTTCAATCGCTCCACCTTCGCTTAAGCCTGCGAATATCCTATCAGCCTCTTCGCGGCCCTCCGCGCTCACCGCTATCTTAGACCTATTCTCGTTTTCATTTACCGGTCCCATAGCCCCGGGTACATCATTAGCGATTAAAGTATTTCCACCAATAGGCAACACGATACGCATAATTTTATCTGCTTCGTTTTCCGGGATAGGGAACTCGTCGCTTTTTAAATCTTTGAAGCGTACAATTTGTTCAAACTCTCCGCCAAATATAGATTTATAAAAGTTGAACGCTTCTTCGGCATTCCCGTTGAAGTTGATGTAAGGATTGATGGTTACCATAAATGATTCCTCCTTAGCGAGTAGCTAGTTATATGTATCTATCTTATCAAACCCAACCTTAACCTGAGCATTGTAAAAATAAGCATTATATGCTATAATATACATCAGTCTTTCAACTAAGATGTCCACGATACACTTGTATTTGGATTATTGCACCTTTATTCAATTCCTGGGAGGGAATAATGCCGATTGTCATCTGGGTAGTTGCCGTTATCGGCTTTGTTGGCTTTGTCGCCTCAATCGTCTGGTTCTTCTGGGCTGTGCGTAATCAGGCAAAGCTTGAGTTTCCATTGATCGCGCATCTCATCTGTGCCATTGTCGCCACACTCTTGGCAATTGCCATGAGTGCCGGCTCTCTGTTCTGGCTCTACGGAACCGCTCCTGGTCAGCGCGAGCTGAAGAGCTTCGCATCGGAAACCAGCGGCGGCTTGTCGCGAGTTGTGAAGGTGTATGACCTTCAGGGAGACCTGATTGACACCTACGAAGGCACGTTCGACATCCAGGAGGACAGCTCGAAGGTATTCTTCGATCTCCCTCAGGAAGACGGTTCGAGTAAGCGCGTTCAGATTTACAACGCCACGGTCATCGTCGAAGAGCGGTAAAGAGACCACCATGGGGTGCGTCGAGTCTATGGTGAAAACCTTGCTCGATGCACCCCTCTTTCATTTAAAGTGGACGGCCTCACTTTGTTAAGAGGAGTTAATTATTTTGATGCATCAAAGAGCTGTAATGTAGCAAGCATATTTATATTTACAATCTCACCTTTCTTGATTAAATCTTTTACGGAGCTATAGGGTAGCCACTCACTTTCAATAAATTCTTCTTGATCTTCTTGAGATTTTTGTACTATAAGATTTTTGCATAAGACTACATGCTGTTTTGCATCAGAGCGACGGTTATTAACATAGTACGAGCCGAGAATAACACTATTACTAGCTACGTATCCCGATTCCTCACTAAGCTCACGGTTTGCTGCAACGATTATATCTTCATCTAGATTCATTTTCCCACCAGGCAGCTGATACATAATTTCGTCGGGAGGGTAGCTATACTCTCGTTGCACTAAGATTTCATTCTTATCGTTAATAGCAACTATAGTCACACTGCTATGCATTACGGGAGCTTCTCGAATGTACTGCGTAAGCTTGCCGGTTGGCAACTCGACACTATCTTCTACTATTTTCATGCGAGGGTGATTTAGCAACAACCCTCTGTCTATCAGTTTCCACTTTTTTATCATAGCTTTAATTATAGTCTATAATTACAACATGAAATTATACGTTGTACAGTATAATACGTATTACTATGGCAACTGAGACTGCGGAGAATACAGGAAAAAGAATACTTTCTTTGGAGAGTTTACGAGGGCTGGCCGCATTAACGGTTGTTTTTGACCATTTCTTTCGCACATTCTATCCATTTACCTTTGTTGACACACGTCCATCACACTCGAGTTTTGAATGGTTCTTTATTCACACTCCTCTCTTTGTAACTATCAATGGCGCGTTTGCAGTAATGATATTTTTCGTTCTAAGTGGTTTTGTACTATCGTACGGATTCTTTAAGCGGCCGGCAAAATTTGATTTTGTGAGCGCCATAGTGAAACGCTATTTTAGACTTACTCCGGTCGTACTAGCATCTGTGTTATTAGCATTCGTACTTCTAAAGCTTCATCTTTTCTTCAACACTCAAGCTGGCTTAATGCCTACATCGTGGAAAAACGATGATATAGGTTTAGTGAGCGCTATATGGCAAGGTCTAGCCGGTGTATATATCACTACTCCTAATGATGCTTCTCTTAACTCTGTTTTATGGACAATCTATTACGAGATGATAGGGTCTGTTCTTATCTTCGCAGTACTTGCGATGGTTGGACGTGATCATCGAAGGGGCTACGTGTATGCCTTCCTTACATTTATTCTTATAGGGACTAATTTCATCGGCTTTATAGCAGGATTAATTCTTGCTGATATTTTCCATAATAGAAATCAAGTCTATAAATTTATCGCAGATTTATCGATATTTTACAAAGGTATTGCCCTTACTGTTGCCCTCTATCTAGCTTCGTTCCCGCCGCTTCGAAATGCAGAAAACCTAAGTCTCGTACACCGTCCGTTACTGTTTTTGGATAATTATACGCTCAACCAAACTATCGTTTTGTTGATAGCAGCAGTAATTATTATTGTTCTCGTATTGACGAGCAAGCGCTTGAATAAGTTACTGGAATTAAAGCCGCTCGTATTTCTAGGCTCTATTTCATACTCTGTGTATGCTGTTCACCTGATAGTACTCGGAAGTGCTGCATCTCTCGCTTTTTACTTAGCCCAACAGCAAGGACTATCGTACAACTACTCTGCAGCAATCGCTGTTGCAGTATATTTACCTGTCGTTTTGGTTGTTGCTGTACTTATGAATAAGTTTGTTGATAAGCCCGCTATCGCCCTAAGCCGAATGGCTGGCAAGTCACTGTTTACCAGGGACGGCTTAAGACGCAAGCCTAAGATAGTGACGCCTGAACTTGTTCCCGAGAAGGCTCAACAGATACAGCCCTAAGCTAGCTAAAGAATCGGCTCAATACCTAGGCTAGATTGATACTGTCGATGCAATCAGTCAGGCTATTCAACATCTATAACATTTTCACGATTCGGCGCTGGCTTGTAAGGCACCACTAGCCACAATATTACGTACGGTATAAAACCTGGAAAGCCACCAGGGAGTAGCAATATGACAAAAATTATACGAACAATTGTCGGGTCGATTTTGAAGTATTCGGCAAGTCCGCCACAAACACCGGCAATTTTTCTATCAGTTGTTGAGCGATAAAGTCTTTTCATATAATAATTATAGCAATTACGTAACAATTCTTACGATATCTGTAGTAACAATTGTTTATAATTAAAAAATGACTAACGACCCAATTATTGTTTGGTTCCGTGGCGACCTGCGTATCCACGACCATCCTGCTTTAGCGACTGCCTTAAAAGATACATCAACAATTGTCCCAGTATTTATTTTTAATGACGATTTAATTTCGGGTAAGTTCTCAAGCTCTAACCGAACACGGTTTTTATTAGAATGTCTTGAAGACCTTAAACAATCACTTCAGAAATTAGGCGGTGATTTAGTCATTCGTCATGGCGACGCATCAACTGAATTATTAAAATTAGCAGAAGAGACTGGCGCTAAGGCTGTGTACTATACGGCAGACTATTCACCGTTTGCAATAAAACGCGATAAAAAAGTTGAAGAAGTTTTAAATAATGCTCAGCTTACACCGCGCTCATTTGGTGGAAAGTTAGCGGTAAGTTCTGTTCAAAAATTAGTTACAAAAACTAATACGCCGTATAAAGTATTTACTCCTTTTTGGAGAGCGTGGGCGCAAGTTGAACGTCGTGATGTGGCTACATCGCCTAAAACGATTTCGTTACCGAAAGTTGCAATAGGTACTCTACCTAAATTGACTGATATTATTACCGACGACAATTTGTCAGACCATGCAGAAAAAGGTGGTGAGACTGAAGCTCGAGAACGCCTGAAAAAATTCTTAGATGGTCCAATTGACGACTACAAAACAACTAACAATGATTTAGGCATCGATGGTACATCGCATCTAAGTCCGTATCTTCATTTTGGCTGCCTAAGTGTGCGCGAGATTGAAACACTCTTACCACCTAGCCAGGGCGCTGACGCATGGCACCGTCAACTTGCATGGCGTGAATTTTATTATTACGTACTCCTTCATTTCCCACACCCTGAACGTGAATTTCAAGAACGCTATAGGGGTATGCCGTGGGTGCAAAGCTCTGAACTGCTGAATGCTTGGAAAGAGGGCAGGACAGGTTATCCAATCGTAGACGCAGCAATGCACCAGCTAAAGAATGAAGGTTGGATGCATAACCGTGCTCGCTTAATTGTTGGATCATTCTTAACAAAAGATTTAGGAATCGATTGGCGAGAAGGCGAAAAGCACTTCATGCAGTGGCTTATTGATGGCGACATGGCAAACAATAACGGCAACTGGCAGTGGATTGGGAGTGTGGGTGTTGACCCTGCGCCGTTGTTTCGTAGACTCTATAACCCTTCGAGCCAACAAGCTAACTACGACGAAAAGGGTATGTATGTTCGCACCCATCTTCCCGCTATGAAAAATGTCCCCGACAAATATTTAGGTAAGCCGTGGGAAATGACTGACGAACAGCAGCAGCAAGCGGGTTGTGTGATTGGGAAAGATTATCCAGCTCCAGTCGTTGACCACAAAGAAGCACGTGAGTTAACAATTGAAAGGTATAAGGCATCTTCATGAAACCAGGAGATTACGTCGCGTGGAAATGGGGCAACGGTTTAGCTGAGGGAATAATAAAATCTATTCATACCGAGCCGACGACAATAACAAGTAAAGGCAAACTTGTGAAACGTAACGGAACCAGCGACAATCCCGCTATTGTTATCAAACACAAATCTGGCAATGATGTTTTGAAGTTAGCGAGTGAAGTGCAGGTAACGAGTGACAAATGATAATGTGAAACATTTTTGTTATACTTACTATATAAATAACGACCAACAACAGAGGAGTGTATATGAATCGTAAATGGCTAATTCCAGGAATCATCATTGGTGTTATTGTGCTCATTGCTGCAATCATTATCGGCGGATATAACGGACTAGTTGGACAACGCGAGAGTGTGAATAAATCATTCGCAAACTTGCAATCTCAATACCAACGACGGGCTGACCTTGTACCGAACCTTGTAAACACCGTGAAGGGTGCTGCAAACTTCGAGCAAGAAACATTAACAGAAGTTACTGAAGCGCGCGCGAAAGCAACCAGTATTACTCTTGATGCAAGCACTGCAACCCCAGAACAACTTGCGCAGTACCAAGAATCACAAGGTGAATTAAGCCAAGCACTTGGCCGATTACTTGCTGTCACTGAAAACTACCCAGAGCTTAAGGCTGTACAAGGTTTCCAAGATTTACAGGTCCAACTAGAGGGTACTGAAAACCGAATCTCGGTTGCGCGAAATGACTTCAATGAAGTTGCATCTACGTACAATGCTCGTATTCAAACTTTCCCAACAAACATCACTGCAGGTATTTTTGGCTTCGATAAGTTCACCTACTTTGAAGCTGAAGACGGTGCTGAAAATGCTCCAGACGTAAACTTCGAATAAACGAAAGAGTTATATGTTTTCAAAATTCGTTCGATTAGGGTTGATTGTTATCGCTCTCGGTTTTGTCGCCGCTGGGTTCGTTACCCTGACGGCTGTTGCTTTGAGTGTTCCGCCTAAACCAACGGATATGCCAATTGTTGATCAAACTAATACGCTTTCCACTGAACAGAAGGCGACGTTAGCTGAACAAATTGCTGCTGAACGAACCAAATCGGGTAATCAAATTGCCATTGTAATCGTGCCTTCGATTGAGAACGGTTTTATCGAAGAGTATTCACTCGATATTGCTCGCGAATGGGGCATTGGTACTGCCGAGAATAATAATGGTGTATTGCTGTTGATTGCTAAAAACGACCGCCTACTTCGTATTGAAGTGGGTACTGGCCTCGAAGGTGCGCTGACTGACGTGCAATCCGGGCGCATTATTCGTGATGATATTCGACCACTATTCCAACAAGAGAAATACTTTGAAGGTGTGCAAGCTGGGCTGACGAGCATTATTGACGCAATCAATGGTGAGTATATTCCAACAACAACAGCTACCGAACCTGTGCGGCTTCCGTGGGAACTAATATTTGGCTTTGGCTTTTTGATATTCTCCTGGCTCGGTTCAATACTTGCACGAACAAAGAGCTGGTGGGCTGGGGGAGTTATTGGTGGTGCAAGCGGTGGTATTTTAGGACTCCTTGCGGGTTCGTTAGTTTTTGGAATTATTGGTGCTGGGGCGTTGGCTATTATCGGATTGCTACTTGATAAGGTTGTGTCAGCAAATTACCAATCACACGCAGGACGCGGTGATAAGCCAAGCTGGTGGGCAGGTGGCGGATTTCTGGGTGGCGGTGGTCCTCGTGGCGGCGGTGGGTTTGGCGGCTTTGGTGGTGGAGGATTCGGTGGCGGTGGCTCGAGTGGTAGCTGGTAAGTATATCTGATATTATATCTGCATGAATATGTCACACGCTGAACGCCGACAAATCGAAAACGAAATGATTTTTAGGCGTATCAATGAAAAAGTTGGTACCGATTTAGGTGTGTTGGATGCCATGCACGTTGCTGACGGACACTTTGATTTAGTGCGCGACGACAACCTCGAACTGCATTTTAAATGCGAATGCTCAGACGAAAATTGTACTACTCGCATTCCAATGCTGTTGACTGATTATCAGCAAATTCACACTGACCGAAATACCTTTATTGTCATACCAAACCACCAGGTTGACCCAATTGAAAAAGTTATTAAAGAAATGCCAGGCTACAACGTGGTGAAGAAAAATAATTCTACGGATGAACCTTCGGATACTTTGAATGTTACGACAATAAACAATTCTTAGAAGCGTTTTACAGAGATAACTGATACAATAGAACAGTGAAAAATGAACTCTCTGAAATTATTAAACAGTTGTACGATATTGATATCGAACCTGTTGTGTCCCGTCCAGACCCTAAGTTTGGTGACTTAACGTCAAACGTTGCTTTGCAGCTCTCTGCGAAGGTAGGTGATAATCCACGAAACGTTGCACAGAAAATTGTTGAACTATTAACCGAAAAAGGCCTGTATAAGGAAGTTTCTATAGCCGGTCCTGGTTTTATTAATGTATTTCTCAATGACGATGCGTTGCTTGCGAATACAAAGCGAAGCCCAGAAAAGTATTTTGAAAACCAATCGATTGTGTTTGAATACAGTTGCCCAAATGCTTTTAAAGAGCTGCACACCGGCCACCTTTACCAAACTATTTATGGTGACATCGCTGCAAGATTAATGCTGATTGGTGGCGCAAAGTTACAACGAACGAGCTTCGGTGGTGACGTTGGACTGCACGTTGCAAAATGTTTATTTGGAATGGTAACTGAACTTGGCGGTGAGCACCCTGAAAAGCTCGCTGAAATTGATACCGACCCATTCGCTCGATCTCAGTGGATTAGCCAACGATACGTGCAAGGTGCAAAAGCGTACGAAGAAGACGCTGATGCAAAGACGGTTATTGATGAGCTAAACAAAACAATCTACGGTTTTCACGATGGTTTTGATGCTGATTCGCCACTTGCGAATATTTACTGGACCACTCGCCAATGGAGTTATGATTACTTCGACGCATTCTACAAATTGATTGATGTGAAAGCTATGCGCTATTATCCTGAAAGCCAAACTGCACCTGTTGGTTTGAAAGTTGTAAAAGAACAACTCGAAAAAGGCGTACTAAAAGAATCTGACGGCGCTGTTGTGTTTGAAGGCGACGAAACGAAACACCTCCATACCCGTGTATTTATTACCTCAAAAGGTTTGCCAACATACGAAACAAAGGACATTGGGGTTATTTGGCTTGAAAAAGAAGATTACGGATTTGACCACCGTTACATTCTTACCGGTAACGACCAAAAAGACTACATGCGCGTTGTATTCGCGGCTGCTGAAGCGTTCCAGCCTGAACTTATCGGCACTATGACACATATGACGAACGGAACGGTGAAATTTGGTGATGGCCAGAAGATGAGTTCACGCCTTGGTAATGTTACCCGTGCAACTGATGTGCTTGATATTGTTCGTGAAAAAATTGAACAACTAGTTGATGACCCTCGCCTTGTCGATGCTGTCACGCTCGGTGCTGTGAAGTATGCCTTTGCACGTTATAGTCTTGGTGGCGATATTGCCTTTGATATCGAAGAGACGGTTAGCCTTACAGGAAATTCTGGCCCGTACTTACAATACTCACACGCTCGTGCACGTCGTATTCTTGAGAAAATCGATTACGCAATTGAAGAACCGAAAGTCATTCACGATGAAGACAAGGTATTGTTACGTAAACTAGGTGAGTACGTAGAAGTCGTTTCACAAGCTGTGCAACACTTAGAACCGCACCATATTTGTAACTATCTGTTTGAACTTGCACAAGAATTTAACCGTTACTATGAAAAGAATAAAGTTATCGGTAGTGAAGAAGAAGCACACCGCGTAAGCCTGGTTAAATTGTATGCAGATACGATTGCGAATGGCCTCGGTATCCTTGGCATTGAAGCTCCAGATTCAATGTAATATACGTGCTGAAATAAGCACAAGAATGATACTATATAGGCACTATGCCTAACAAACCAAAAGCTAAAAAATCTCACAAAACGTTATTTGAATTTATTCGTTACAACCTGTCGGGTGGTATTCAGTTCGGATGGCAATATCTTTTCTTCTTTATCCTTGGCCCAGGCGCTGCGCAGCTTACTTTAGGTGAGACTGCTTTCACAATTGGTTCAAGCTACGTTATTTATTTCGTGCTAAGTAAACAATGGGTGTTTGCGAATAATGGCAAACGCAAAACCAGCGGAGAACTTGTCCGCTTCGCTGCCCTTATGGCAACAAACTTAGCGCTTAATATATTCGTTTTGAACTGGTTGAACGGGCTTGGTATTTTACCGTATGTTTCTCAGTTGGTTATTTCACTCTTCCTTACTGCTTGGAATTATGTCTGGTTGAAATTCTGGGTATTCCCGAGTAATAAAGTTAAATAGCGCTCATTTACAGTAAATTGTTATAATAGGTATGAATACATATGTCAAAATACACTCGTATCAAATCCTATAGTCCAAAACGAACCGCTAAGGTGGTCCGAAAACCCGCTAAAAAACTGAATCCAGTAAGCGGTTTCTTCGTTGGTCGCTATAAATGGTTCAAGAAGCTCAGCAAGCCTAAGAAGGCGCTCGTTATCGGCGGCCCGATATTAGCATTTCTTATTCTGACCCCTATCTTTACCTATGTGTACTTTGCGAGTGCAATTTCTGACCCTGACCGTTTGATGAACTACAACAATACTGGTGTAGTGTTGCTTGATAAGAATAACGAAGCGTTTTACAGCTTCGGTACGGCCGATCGCGGTGAACGTCTTGGCCTCGATAAGATTTCCGACTATACCGAAAAAGCGCTGGTTTCCGCAGAAGATAAAAACTTCTACAAGCATGGTGGATTTTCATTTATCAGTATATTGGGTGCGTTGTATGCCAACTTGCTGAGTGGCGATGCAACGGGTTACGGTGGTTCAACCTTAACGCAACAGCTTGCAAAGAATACATTGCTATCAAACAACCAAACAGTACTGAGAAAATATCAAGAACTTACTGTTGCACTCGCAATTGAGCAAAACTATAGCAAGGACGACATTCTTGACCTATACCTGAACTCTGTCTATTACGGCGAAGGCGCATTCGGTATTGGCGCTGCTGCTAAGGCCTACTTCAATAAATCTGCTGCTGAGCTTGACCTTGCGGAAAGCGCAATGCTTATTGGAGTTTTACCGGCACCATCAAGCTACTCACCAATTTCTGGAAATATTGAATACGCAAAAGAACGCCAAGCAACCGTACTAAGCCGAATGGTTGATAACGGGGTTATTACACAAGCTGAAGCTGACGCTGCGAAGGCACAGGTATTGGCATACGCCGCGCCAAGTGACGGAATTAATAACACTGCACCGCACTTTGCTGAAATGGTATTAAGTGAACTCTACGACAAGTATGGGGAAGAGCGTGTGACACGTTCGGGCTTTAGGGTTACAACAACGCTTGATATGAACTTGCAGAAATCTGCTAACGATGCCGTTGCAAAGCAAATGGCCTACATTCAGCGTAATGGCGGCTCGAATGCATCAGTCGTAGCAATCGACCCTACAACCGGTGAACTCCGTGCACTCGTAGGAAGTTCAGACTATAACAATGTCGATTTCGGTAAAGTAAATATGGCGATTACTGCGCGTCAACCTGGTTCAAGTATTAAACCACTGTATTATGCCGAGGCTATGCAAAAAGGCCTTATTTCTCCAGCGACAATCCTTGACGATAAACGAACTGACTTCGGTGGATATGTTCCGCTGAATGCTGACCGCAAATTTAGGGGTAATGTGACAGTACGTAATGCAATTTCACAATCTCTTAATATTCCATCAGTGCTTGTCATGCAAAAGCTTGGTGTCGCTAATTCTGTTGAGGCGTTGCAACGACTTGGCATTAGTACTATTGACGACAAAACCGATTACGGACTTTCACTAGCGCTCGGTTCTGCTGAGGCGAAACTCACTGACATGACAAACGCCTACGCTTCGTTTGCAAATGCTGGTAGCCAATACGACGTTACGACAATTACGAAAATTGATGACAAGTTCGAGAAGCAAGTTTTTAATAAAGGCACAAAAGCAGCTAAGCAGGTGATGGGTGAGAATGCTTCATTCCTTATTTCGGATATCTTAAATGATGAGACTGCACGCGCACCAATTTTTGGAACTAGTTTAAATACAAACGGCTTCGATGTTGCGGTAAAGACGGGGACAACCGATGAAGCTCGTGATGCTTGGACGATTGGGTACGCGAAACAGCTAGCCGTTGGAGTGTGGGTTGGAAATAATGATAATACACCAATGCGAAACGGTGGAGCAGGCATGGCTGGGCCAATTTGGCGCAGTACTATTCAAGCCGGCTTAAAGGGACAAAAGAACCAACCATTTGTCGCACCTGCTGGTGTTGAACGTCTCACAATCTGCCGAAGCAATGGATTGATTGCAACCGGTGGAGGAACTGACGGAACTTACCAAGAGTATTTCATACGAACTGCGGCCCCATCTGGTACTTGTGATGTACCAAAACCACCAGAAGATACAGATAAAGACGGCGTGATTGACGCGAATGATAAATGTGCCGATACTCCAAGTGGAACTGAAGTTGACGAAACGGGTTGTGAAATAGAAGTGGATCCGCTGCTTGATACAGATAAAGATGGCGTAATTGATACGCTTGACCAGTGTGCGAACACACCAACCGGCGCAGCAGTAGATGCAACCGGGTGTACAGTAACAACCGGTGGTAATACTGGCACGCCGGCACAAACGCGTGGCAACACTTCAAACTAACTCTTTAGTTGCTTAATATTAGTAACCTGCTAGTATTAGCATAGACACGATGAACCTCGTTCGTAGTCACGATTCAGAGGAAAATATCAGTCAACCCTTTCAAAGTTTCAGGTTGGATTTGATGAACAGGACGTTCAGACAATAAACTAAATAAAGGGCCGACATGCAAAAAACAGCTATTAAAAATATCCCACTGATCGCACTATTTGCGATTTTAACTATCTTCACTGTCATTATGACTGCAACTCATCCGGTGAGTGCTGCGCAATCTACAGTTAACCTTCGAACTGCAGCACCGTTTGCGATTCTTTCCGGAACACCAAACATTACTGATGCAGGCAACTCGTCTGTTATTAATGGAAATGTTGGCCTAAGCCCTGCCACTGGTGCGGGTATTGGTTTAACTTGTTCTCAAGTTTCAGGAACAATCTATTCACCTGATGCGACGGGTCCTTTGCCTTGTCGCGTAACAGACGCACCGCTTCTTTTGACTGCGAAAAACAATTTAACCACTGCGTATAATGATGCAGCTGGCCGTACACCACTCACAACCGTACCTACTGAACTTGGTGGCACAACACTTGTTGCTGGTGTATACGACTCAACTTCAACAGAACTTGGTATCTCAGCTGGTGCTGGTGCACTTGTACTTGATGGCCAAGGCGACCCTTCTTCTGTGTTTATCTTTCAAGCACCATTTGAAGGCATTGGTTTAGATGTTGGTCCTGGAAGTACAGTGACACTCGTTAATGGTGCGCAAGCGTGTAACGTATTCTGGCGCGTTGATTCTGCGAACATCGATACGACTGCAAACTTTGTTGGAACTATCTTAGCCCTTAACTCAATCTCAGTTGCAAACGGTGCAACTATCGAAGGTCGTTTACTTGCCCGCAACGGTAATGTAACACTTATTAATGACACTATTACTGCACCGATTTGTGCCGGTAACGACACTGAAGATGCAACTCCTGGGCTTCCAAACACCGGTGAGATGAGCAAACAATCAAGTGTTATCTGGATTGCCACAGCACTGTTCTTCGTAACTGCAGCTTCACTCGTTGCTTACACCTTCTTTAAGAAGCGCACAAACTAGAGGCTGGCCTGTGCCAAGCCGTAAAAAACGAATTGCCCAAATAGCATTCATTGCTGTTGCAGTACCGCTGCTTGCGATGAGCGCGACAATTCTTATACTTGACCACATTATGCCAGAGTTCCGTGCTACACCCGCTGTCGAGAACATGGAAGTATCTGTAGCTGTACCTGAGGCTGTTGTACGCGAACCTGCACCAATAGTTGCAATCTCGCCACCTACGAGTATAAAAATCGATAAGATTGGCGTAGGAGCGGTTGTGCAGCCAGTTGGCTTAACTGCAGATGGTAACATGGATATCGACGAGAACCCAGTAGAAGCTGCTTGGTATAAACTTGGCCCTAAACCTGGCCAAGAGGGCAGCGCTGTCATTGCTGGCCATTACGGCTGGAAGAAGAATGTGCCGTCAGTTTTTAATGATTTACATACCCTTGTAGCAGGCGATGAAGTCTTAACCGTAGGTGAGGACGGAAAGGTGATGACATTTGTTGTGACCCGCCTGGCAACCTATGCGCCTGACCAAGATGCAACGAACGTATTTAGGTCAGACGATGGCAAAGCTCATTTGAATTTAGTAACCTGCCAAGGCTCTTGGAATAATTCGGTGCGGACGTATTCGGAGCGGTTGGTGGTGTTTACCGACTTTTTAAGTGCAGTTTAGTTGTACAGTATCTGCTTAGCGTCTAGAATAGACATAGAACTTAACAAGACAAAAATAAACGGCGGAGAATCAAATGCTGAAATACTACTACAAAACGACTGATTCCAAGAAACTTGAAGAACTCGATACGTTCAAAAAAGGTGTCTGGGTATATGCCGAGAACCCTTCGCAAGACGAAATCGCAACACTAATTAATACGCACAAACTTGATGAAGGGCTTGTTTCCGACGCATTAGACGAAGATGAAATGCCTCGTTTCGAGCGCGATGGGGAACTGGTGTATATTTATGTGCGTGCAGCAATTGCGCTTCCTGATGGCGCGTTTGACACACTTCCACTCCTCATTGTGTACGGTCCAGAAGCTATTATTACTATTAGCCTTCGTAAGCTTCCGCACTTTGCGCCGTTCTTTGGAAACAAACTTGAATTTAATACAACTCACCGAACACACCTTATGCTGGAAATCTTAAATCAGTTTGCTGAGCAGTATGATAAATACATTACAACTACGAGCAAGCAAATTAAGATTGTTCGAAACCGTTTGCGCGGCCATGAAATTCGCAACAAAGACTTTATTGATTTTGTAACAATTGAAGATGAGATTAACGAATTCCTTGCAGCACTTCTCCCCGCAAGTGCAACGTTGCGTCGCATGAAGTTAGGCCGTAGCATCAATTTGCAAGAAGAAGACATGGACCTTATTGAAGACCTTGAGCTTAGTATTACGCAGTCTATTGAGACCTGTCGTTCTAATACGAAATCAATCATTAACATTCGCCAAGCCTATAGTTCAATTAGCTCGAATAACCTAAACCGTTCAATTAAAATTCTTACCATCGTTACTGTTATGATTACGCTGCCGAACATTTTCTTTAGTATGTACGGTATGAATATTAAATTGCCGTATGCTGATGCCGAGTGGGCTTTTGGTGCATTGTTTGCTGTCGTGGGTATAGTTCTCATACTTTCATATATTGTTTTAAAACGTAAACGCGTTATTTAGTGATATAATTCACCAATGATAACAGCCCAAAACTTAACAAAAAAATACGGTAATAAAGTAGTCGTTAATGACATTTCATTTGTTGTTGAAGACGGTAAGATAACTGGGTTTCTTGGCCCGAACGGTGCCGGTAAATCAACCACAATGCGTGCAATGCTTGGGCTCGATAATGCCCAGGGCTCTACATTGTTTGATGGTCAACCACTTAGTAGTTACCCGCAACCATCTCAAGTTGTTGGTATTTTGCTTGATGCGAAGTCATTCCACCCAAAGCGAACTGCACGCAATCACTTAAAGGTATTGGCACAAGCGAGTGGAATTCCAGAGTCTCGTGTTGATGAAGTACTGACACTTGTTGGGCTTCAAGATGTCGCTAACCAAAAACCAGGCAAGTTCTCACTTGGTATGGCGCAGCGCCTTGGTATTGCGACAGCAATTTTAGGACAACCAAAACACCTTATTCTAGATGAGCCTGCAAACGGCCTTGACCCAGAGGGTATCCATTGGTTGCGAGACTTCTTGCACTCGTACGTTACAACAGGTAATAGCGTTCTTATTTCGAGCCACCTTCTGAGTGAAATGCAGCTTATGGCGCACAACCTTGTGATTATTGGTAAGGGATCGTTGATTGCAAGCCAATCTATGGAAAGCTTTATTCAATCAGCAAGCACTGGTGCTGTATTTGTTCGTACGACTGACCTAAATGCACTTTCTGCTGCACTTACACAACAAAAAGTTACTTGGGCTGCTGAACGAAATGGCCTGAAGGTTTCAGGTGTTACATCTGACCAGGTGAGTGCATTCTTGTTCCAACTTGGCATGCCAGTGCTCGAACTTGCGGCCGAAAACGTGTCACTTGAAGATGCATTCTTGAAAATGACTTCTGGCGCACAAGAATATCGTGCCGTCACACCAACCGATACGACACCTGGAGGACAAGCGTAATGTTACAACTACTAAAATCTGAAGTAACGAAAATCCTCACACTTCGTTCGACCTATATTATTGCTGGTGTACTTGTTTTACTTGCAGCCTTAGCCGGTTTTATAACCGCTGGTTTGGGTATGCCGGGAACCACCAACGTTCCTGCGAGCCCTACCATTTTTGAAAACGCTATCCATAGCGTGCTCAGCCTTTGTATTGGGATTATTGCGATTGTCACCTCGTTCTCAATTGTGAATGAATACCGACACAACACTATTGCTTACACGGTTACGGCAAGCCCAAGTCGTATTAAGGTCTTCTTCGCTAAAGTTATCGTTGCAGCGGCTTATGGCCTTGCATTAGGCCTTGTGCTTTCAATTGTGGCTGTTATTGCCGCAACTATCACACTCGCAGTGAACGGACACTCTGTTAGTGGGCAAGAGCTTAACTTTGGCAGTATGTTTATACACCTTGGTTTATATGTACTATTCTACTCACTTGTCGGTGTAGCGCTTGGGTTTATTCTTAGAAACATCGTCATTTTGATTGTTATCATTTTTGCACTGCCAATTGTTGAAAACCTTTCAAGCTTACTTCTTAAAGAGAATTCACAGTACCTGCCATTTACATCTATCGGTTCAATATCGGCAACTGGTGAAGCTGCGGCAAGTGCCGGAGTAGTCATTGTTGCTATCGTCTACGTGCTTGGATTACTTGGCGCTGGATTGTTCTTGTTTATTAAACGCGACGCGTAATAGTATGCTCACTCGTTCATTCTGGTTATACTAATAGGTATAACTTATGAATGACTCTAATATACCTCCTCGACGTGGCCAGATCCGTTCGAATCCACGGACGCTACAATCTGTTCGTGCTACCGCACCGTTACCGCCACCTGAGGTAGTATTTACTGTTTCTGAAAAAACTCGAAAAGATCTTTCTAAAGCTGCTGCTAAGGCGATGTTATTGTCGCGGGCTATTCAGGCAAAACAACCGGTGAAAGAAAAGCGCAAAGTTGACCCACGACAAATTGCTTTTATTATTTTGGCACTCCTTTTATTGGCTGCAATTTGCTACATAGGGTTTGATACTTGGAGAATTAACAATAGAGACCAGGCGACGAACGAAGTGACTACTTCTGCAAATATTTCTGCCGACGACCGTCAATCGCAAGAGGGTACTGATAGAAACCCGTTACCTAGAAATGCGCTCGACGATTACAAAGTAGCGGCGGAATTGCCAAGAGCTTTATATATAAACAAAATTGGTGTTGCTGCGCGCGTGCTTCCTATGTCGCTCAACTCCGACAATAGTATTCAGGCACCAATCAATATATTTGATTCTGGTTGGTACACAGGAAGCGTAAAGCCTGGCGAAGACGGCGCAATGTTGATTGATGGCCACTCAACGACGGATAGGCGAGCGTTGTTTGGCAAGCTCGATATGCTTGCTATAGGTGACACTGTAGAACTAGAAAAAGGCGATGGTGCAAAACTGACGTATAAAGTGGTGTATAAAGAAACCGTTGATAAAGACGCTGTTGATATGAAGAAGGCGTTGCGTCCTTACGGGAATGCACAACGCGCTCTGAATTTAATTACTTGTAGTGGTGCTTGGAACGATGCTGAAAATACACTGGCTAAGCGCACACTTGTATACACGGAGCAAATTTAAAATTGGCAATGTCGGCAACGATTTTCTATCTTAGTGATACGAGTTTGATAATAAAAATAGCGGCAGGCTGGGCGAGGTTATCACTACCGTCAGTCGAATCTTTAAATACGCTCATTAAAACTACTGTTCCAAGAGGCTACACTTATGTGTATTATTGATGAAGAATGTCTAAAACTCAAAGTAATAACTCGGTTCTAGATTTCGAAGAACTCTTCCGTTCACTTGGAACGGCTTATATTGTATTTGATGTGAACGACCCTACCTTCACGGTAATCGAAGAAAACCAGGCGCATGCTGATATCGCTATGGTAGAACGAAAAAATGTTATTGGAAAACCTGTTTTGGAAGCTTTTCCAGACACGTCTGAAGAGTATGTTACAAAGGGCGAAAGCCGGCTTATCACCTCAATTCGTAAGGTAATTGCCACCGGCAAACCTGATATGATGCAAGATTTAAGTTACGACCTCAAAGATAAACATGGCGTACTTACAACAAAATTCTGGGAAGTAACCCACTACCCTGTTTTTAAGGATGGAAAAGTAACAGCCGTATGTCAGCAAACAAAAGATATTACGGAGACAGTTGCTGCACGCCATGAGTTAACCGTTGCACAAGACCAACTGGAGCAAGCGCTCGCGTATAGTGAAGTTGGAACGTGGATGTGGAACCTCAATCAAGATATTGTGATTGCAGATAAGAACCTCGTAAAACTTTTCGGTATTGGCGACGGAACAACACAAATGGAAGTGCCACTACGAAAACTTATAGCTTCAATTCACGCCGATGATGTGGATAGGGTTGTGAAGACTATCACTGAAGCGATTGAAGATAAAACAATCCAATACGAAAGTGAATACAGGACGTACGACCTTAATGGTAACGTTCGCTGGTTATTGGCACGTGGACATGTTGAGTACGACGATACCGGTAAGGCGTTACGATTCCTCGGATTGGTTGTGGACATTACAGAACGTAAATTAACTGAGAACAATCTTCATATATTAGCAAAGGCAAATACGCAGTTCCCAGCCTCAATTGGCTACAAGCAGGCCCTTGATTCAATCGCCTCAATGATTGTACCGAGTGTTGCCGACTGGTGTTCGATTGAAATTTTAGAAAATGGCAAAATTGAACAGGTTGCGATTGCTCATAAAGATGCAAAAAAAGTGAAGTGGGCAAAAGAGCTCCGCGAAAAACAAGGCGAAATAGACGTGAATGCGCCAAACGGTAGTTCGCGAGTAATTCGTACAGGTGAAGTTGAGCATATGTCAGTTATTACAGATGATATGTTAGTTGCGGCTGCGAAAAATAAAACAGAACTAAAACTTTTACGCGACATCGGTTTCCACTCAATTATCATTGCTCCGCTTAAAATTGACGGTAAGACTATCGGTGCTATTTCATTTGTATCGACAGATTCTCATAGGCACTACGACGAGAACGACGTAGAGATTGCCCAGGCACTTGCTAACCGAGCAGCTTTGGCTGTTTATAACGCAAACCTTTTCCAGGGCGCGAGTTTGGAAATTAACGAACGCAAAAAACTTCAAGATCAATTAGTTAAATTAAATTCCGCACTTGAGGAGCGCGTTAAAGAGCGTACCTTAGAGCTAGAGAAGACCAACGAAGGCCTGCAAGCTGAAATCGAGCGACGCCACAAATTAGAGCGTCAGCGAGTGAAACATTATATCGATTTGAATAAGGCGAAGGATGAATTTATTTCTCTGTCCTCACACCAGCTTCGTACCCCTGCAACTGGAGTAAAGCAGTACTTAGGTATGGTGCTTGAAGGTATGGCTGGTGAAATGAATGAAACGCAACAAACTTTCTTGCAAAAAGCATATGAGAGCAATGAACGACAATTGACGATTGTGTCTGACCTATTAAAAGTTGCGCAGGTTGATGCTGGTAAGGTTCGGTTGCGCCAGGAAACCGTAGATATTTCGGTGCTTTTACACGACGTCATTAAAGAACAGCAAAACACCTATGCAATGCGTAAACAAAACGTAGAATTTACTGAACCATCATTCGATGCGACTGCTTTTGTAGACCCTGACAAAATAAGAATGGTGCTTGAGAATATGATTGATAATGCTGGTAAATATTCTGATCCGGGCAAGACAGTGAGAGTAGCAGTTTTAGACGAAGGCGACTCGTTAGTTGTTACTATCAAGGATAGCGGCGTGGGTATTGCCCCTGACGACTTGAGTAAATTATTTGAGAAATTTAATCGTATTCACAATCATTTATCAAACCACGTAGGTGGAACCGGCCTTGGACTTTACTGGGCAAAGAAGGTAGTTGACCTACATGGTGGTATTATAAAAGTAACGTCAGTTCCCGACGAGGGATCGACCTTTAGTGTATGTTTACCAAAAAATGGAGTATCGAGTGAAAAATAAGCCCACCATATTAATTGTTGAAGATGACATTGCGCTGAACGAAGCGTATATGACAATTTTAAAAACTACTTATTCAGAAGTGTTTACTGCCTTTAATGGTGAAGAGGCGCTTCAAGTAGCTGAACAACACAACCCTGGTATTATTTTCCTCGATTTGCGCATGCCTGTTTTAGACGGCATTGGTTTCTTGGAAAAATACCAACCCAAAGAGAAGCACCCCGATGTGTGTATTGTTGTTTTCTCTAATTACGACATGCAAACGGAAGTTGATAAGGCCTACGAGCTTGGCGCTGAACGCTACGTATTGAAAGCACTTGCTACACCATCTTCACTTTTGAAGATTGTGAACGACCTCGCTTAGTTCAAAGCGTTACTTTCTGTATAAAATTTTACATACTCGTACACCGGGCTTCGGTAGTATAAACAGGTATGATTAAATCGACTGTCAAAGATAGCCTTTTGTCGCTACAGGCCAAGCATGATGAAACACTTGCTGAATTAGAGCTGTACAAGCTAGTGGTTGATAGTGTGCAAGATTATGCCATTTTCTTTATGGACTCCGAAGGATATATCCAAACCTGGAATAAAGGCGCCCAAAAGAATAAAGGGTACACAGCTTCTGAAATTGTCGGTAAACATTTCTCTACTTTCTATCCTCAAAAAGACAAAGACAACCGTAAGCCTGAGCGTGAACTCGATTATGCCCGTAAACACGGCAGGGTTGAAGACGAAGGTTGGCGCCTACGAAAAGACGGCAGCCAATTTTGGGCAAATGTGGTTATTACTTCGCTGTACGATAACGACGGCGCTTTGATTGGTTTCGCAAAAGTAACTCGTGATTTAACCCAGCGCAAAGAACAAGAAGACGAGCTGCGCAAAACAAATGAATTGCTGAAACAGCAACAACTTGATTTGCAGCTTCTGAATACGTCAAAAGATGAATTTATTTCTCTTGCCTCGCACCAACTAAGAACCCCTGCAACTGGAGTAAAGCAGTACGTTGGCATGTTGATTGAAGGCTTTAGCGGTACATTGCAACCAGTCCAGCAGAATCTACTTGAAAAAGCCTATGAAAGTAACGAACGGCAGCTTCGCATTATTTCCGATTTACTAAAGGTTGCGCAGGTAGATGCTGGCAAAATTATTCCTCTAAAAACTATGACAGATTTAGATGAGTTGATTTCTAGTATTATTGCTGAACAGGGTGACACCTTTAAAAAACGCCACCAGACCGTAAAGTATGAAAAACCGGTCAAAATAATTGAAGCTACATTCGACAGCAATTTAATTCGTATGGTACTCGAAAATATTATCAACAACGCAAGTAAATATTCGCACGAAAACACAACCGTTTCAGTAGTGCTTAGTGAAAAAAAAGATACTGTTCGCATTGACGTTAAAGATGAAGGTGTGGGTATTGTAAAAGCAGATATTCCACGTTTGTTTGAAAAGTTCTCACGAATAGACAATGACCTATCTACCCAAGTGGGTGGTAGTGGCCTCGGGTTGTATTGGGCAAAAAAGATTGTCGACCTGCATGGTGGTACTATTACAATGACTTCATTCCCTGGTGATGGAACAACTTTTAGTATTGAATTACCTAAGTAGGAGGTAGCTATGAAAAAAGCCAAAATCTTAATAGTTGAAGACGAGAAGGATTTAAATGATGCCTATTCAATTATTCTGGCTTCCGCTGGACATGAAGTTGCAACGGCATTTAACGGTAAACAAGCTTTAGAAACAGTTGAAAAGATTGGCGACCCTGACCTTATTTTGCTTGATTTGCGTATGCCTGTTTTAGATGGCATTGGTTTTCTTGAAAGATATAATTTACCAGAGCACTCAAAAACATCAATCATTCTTTTCAGTAATTACGAGGCGCAGCATGAAGTCGATAAAGCCTTTAAACTGGGTGTAGAACGTTACATACTAAAGGCGCTTGCTTCACCAAGGGAATTGCTGCAAATTGTGGGCTCTACTTTGTCGAGTAAAGCTTAGAGGTTGAGCTCGCGAAAACCATCTTCACCGATGAAATTTTCAAGTTTGCGTTTGTTGATGGAAAACGATGAACGGGTATAATCGATAATACCTTTGTCTTTTAGTACCTTCAGGTTGGTAGTGGTGCTCTCGCGGGTTAACCCAGTAAGATTGGCAATCATAAGGTGATTCAGCTTCAAATCAAGCTGGTGCATGCCGTCCGGGTTTTCAATGCCGTAACGAAACAATAGGTAATAAAACGTAAAGCTAATTTTCTCGACAGCACGTGATTGGCTAAGTCCAGTAATGCGAACAAGCATAGCGGTGTACTGCTTATTAACGTAGCGCAACATTTCGTTTAACTGTTCGTTACTTTTGGAGAGTGTTTGGTTGAACTCTTCTTTATCAATACCCATAACCCGTACGTCGCTAACTGCTTCGTAATAAAAGAGACTATTTGATGTAGCATCTAGTAGCCATGAAAGAGGGAAGATGTCATCTTTTGTAAAAAGGGCGATAGTAGATTCTTCACCCGAAGTCTTAACAGTGTAAGCACGCACAATACCGTCACGGATAATAAATGCCTTGCGAGGAATCTCACCTTGAAACAACACAGCAGAGCCTTTTTTAAAAAGACGTATTTGGCTAGTGGCACGCAAGTTCTCAATCAGTGTTTTCATATCAGTAGTTCTTCATCCTAGTATAGAGGGTATTTAAGAAATGTAAGAAAGTTTACACAATTTATGTGAGATGTTATACATTCTTCTTTAAATAGCTAGTGCATACTATGACTATCACCACGAGGGAAACAATAATAAAGAGGGGTCATTTTATGAAACAGTATACAGAAGCTGAATTAACAAATAGAATCCATACTTTCTTAGCACGAAAATCCCAAAAATTTCCAGAGCTTGATAGTATGGCATTAACGCCAGTACGTAAAATTACCGTACGCGACCAGAAGACTTCAAATATCTTTACAGCACTAGAAAACCTAAACACTTTCTGGGCACAACGAATTCACTCATAAGGATACACATGTCACGAACTATTCGACACATCAAACAATGGGGTCGCACACGACGACCACTCTACAAGCGCACAGCTATTAATCTAGAAATGTATATCTAATTTCGATATACAGGCCCGCTTCTCCGTAACTACTACTTACCTATAACTAACTATTCACCATATGACCAAATACATCACGCGGCAAAAAGCTGGGAAATCGTATCGCTATTACTACGAGGGCGATAGGATTACCGATGGATTGGAAATCGAACGAATTAATAAGTTAGTCATTCCACCAGCTTGGCAAAAGGTTGAAATTTCCAAAGCCAAGTCAGCGAAAATTCAAGCAAAAGGCTACGATAGTGCTGGCCGATTGCAATCTATTTATCATCCGAGCTTCCGACTTAAGCAAGACAAACTTAAGTTTGACCGGATTCTTCGTTTTGCAGAACAACTACCGGCACTTCGACGACAGGTTGAAAAAGATTTGAAGCGTAAGAGGTTGGGTAAGCAGAAGGTCTTAGCCTGCATTGTTAAACTTATTGACCAAGCGTATTTCCGTGTAGGAAGCGACAGGTACGCGAAAGAACACCAAACCTATGGAGTTACTACTTTACGCTCAAAGCACGCCACGATAACCCGTACGCAGGTTACGTTTGATTTTATTGGCAAGAGCGGTAAAGAGCATATAAAGACGATTGACGACCCAGCAATTGCTCGTATTATTAAGCAACTTGATGAGCTGCCAGGCTATGAGATTTTTCGCTACCAAGACAAGGATGGCACTATGCACGACCTCCATGCTAGTGATGTTAACGAATATATTAAAACTCATATGGGTGAAGAATTCACTGCTAAAGATTTCCGTACCTGGGGTGGAACATTGCTAGCGACCAGCTCTGTGTTAGAAGATGAGTTAGACGACGATGCGAGTGAGACGGCACGCAAGAAAGCCGTAGCGAAGATAGTGAAAAGGGTAGCGAAACGCCTGGGTAATACACCAGCAATTGCCAGGGGTTCGTACATTGACCCGCGGGTTATTACTGCCTACGAAAAAGGGGCCGCGTTACCAGAAATTCGTAAAGCGATATCAGTAATGAAACCTAAGAAATACATGAGTGTTGATGAACAATGTGTACTAAAACTTTTGCAGAAATAACTAAGCTTGTTACACTAGGTTGATGAAAATAACTACCTTAAACCTCCAAGAATTCACGAATTGGGAGGCCCGACAGCCTGCTATTATCGAATATTTACAGTCAGAATCACCCGATGTTATTGTTTTTCAAGAGGTAGTATTTCTACCAAACATCTCACCATACAACCAAGCGCAGTTGCTCAATAAGTCACTTGGCTACATAAGCGAACAGAGCGCCGTGACTCGTTTGCAGGCAAGTACAGTGCACGAAGTATACCGAGAAGGGTTAGCGGCATTAAGTAAACACCCAGTTGTAAAGGCAGATACCCTTATTCTTAAGCGAGCGACAGGGGATGAGCACAACCGAATTGTCCAACTTCTTGATATCGATATGAATGGCCAAATTGTGAAAATTGCCAATGTCCACTTCTCAATTACAGACGTTGCAGACTTCGCTACGGCTCACCTTATTGAAACATTAGAGATTCTTGCGATGCGCAACGAAGAACGAATTATTATTGGTGACTTTAACCTCGCTGATTTAAGCGCGACAACCGATGTATGGAGCGAACACTACCGTTGCTCTACTGAATCTGATTATATTTCTTACCCCGGAATGAACAAACGGATTGATTATGTATTAATTCCAAAATCTCACTCGTTCAACAGCATTTCAGTATCTGGCGATTCCCTATCTGACCACCGTGCGCTTACTGTCGATATCGCTTAAATCTGACATGCTGCTTATGCTATACTAGCAGCACATATCTAAGGGGTGAGTAATGCAAACAAATGTGAAAAACGTTCTAGCTGTCGATTATAAACAAAAGGCACGAGTGAAGTATCGAAAACTTGTTGCAACACGTAAGTCACGTCACAACCTACCACTGAAAGAGCAATTTGCGCTTTGGCAAAAAGACCGCGCCGCTGATAAAAAGTGGAAACAGAAAATTCACGCTATTGAAAATAAACCTGACCGTAAAGCTCAGAAAAAAGGTTTTAAACTCTACAAAAAGCTTCTTCGGCGTAAATACGTAGTTTTTGCCTGGTCAACCTTCTTGCTTATAGGGATTATCCTCTTTTCTATCTGGTATTACGGTTCGACTCGTCCACTTACTAACGAGCAAAAAACTGCCCGGGAACATTCGCTGCTCGTAGCAAACGATGTCATGAGTGAAGGAACCGTTTTGTTGCGCAATGAAAATAACGTCTTGCCGCTTCAATCGAAGAAGGTAAGTGTGTTTGGTGCAAGCGCTGCTTCACCTGTTTACGGCGGCGGTGGTGCTGGCGGAATTGCGAGTAAGGATGTCGAAACACTTTACGCTGCATTTGAAGCGACTGGTATTGAGTACAACAAGCCACTCTATAACGTGTACAGCAATTACGCCTTCAATAACAAAGAAGTTTCGACCGACGATTACACTCCGCCAACCGGTACCACATTAATCGATACGCTTCTTCCAAACGTTGCTGGTTTCTTAGCTGGTGCAACTGCAGAAATGCCTGTCGACAAACTTCCAGGTGAAGTACTTGAGAATGCAAAAAGCTATGCTGACACAGCAATCTATGTTGTATCGCGTGCAGGTATGGAAACAAAAGATTTTAAGGCTGAGCAACTTAAGCTTACTGATGATGAGCGAGCAACTTTGAAGCTGGTAAACGAAAACTTCGCACATGTTGTAGTATTACTCAACACGACGAACGCTTTTGAAGTCAGTTTTGTAAACGACTTTGATAATGTTGATGGCGTGCTTTGGATTGGCGCACCAGGCGAGGCTGGCACTGAAGCAATCGCAAATACACTCCTTGGAAACGTGAACCCATCAGGTAAATTAACCGACACGTATGCGTACGACATTAACTCGAACCCGGCTGTCGCGAATACCGGTGACTTCCAATATAAAGAAAATGGTGAACCTGTAAAGCGATACTTTGTTAATAACTTAGAGGGCATTTATACAGGCTATCGTTACTACGAAACCTTCCTCGACGAAGCAACGTATAAAACTACTGTGCAGTATCCATTTGGCTACGGATTGTCATACACAAACTTTGACTGGCAATTAGCCTCTTCGCAGGCTGATGGCGACACAATTAAAGCCGATGTAACGGTAACGAATACGGGTACTGTAGCCGGTAAGGATGTTGTGCAGGTGTACTTTGAAGCACCATTCACACAAGGCGGAATAGAGAAGTCAGCTAAGGTACTTGGTGGCTATGCGAAGACAAACTTGCTTCAGCCAGGAGAATCACAAACGGTAACTGTTGAGTTCGCGACGAACTCAATGGCATCATACGATGACAAGACCGCAAAAACTTGGGTACTCGATGCCGGCAACTACAAAATTAATGTTGCGCACAATGTGCACGACACCGCGGCAAGTTTCACATATAGGCAGCCAAGCCAGAAAATTCTCAACACCGACTCTGCTACTGGTGCGCCAGTAACAAACCGCTTTGATGATGCCGATGGAGACTTAACTTACTTCTCTCGTTCAAACCCAGAAGCAACATTCCCTGTTAAACCTGAAGGTAATGCATTTACCTTACCTGCTGCCGTTCCAGCCGCTGATTACAAGCATATTGTAAGTACGGAAGCCGAACCAACAACTAACGCGAAGAATAATATTAAGCTCGAAGACCTAAAGGGCTTAGCGTACGACGACCCTAAGTGGCAACAATTCCTCGACCAATTTACTACAGACGAGCTCATTAAGATGGCTGGTGATGGTGGCTATTGGACAATTGGTATTAACCGTCTCGGCATTCCACGAACTTCAATGTACGACGGCCCTGCCAGTATTCGAAGCTTCTTGCAAGCTTGGGCGACTGTGGCGTACCCAATTCCAATCAACCTTTCGGCAACGTGGAACGATGACTTAGCACAAGAAGTAGGGCGTTCAATGGGTGCTGAAGCGAAATCGTTTAACGTTGATGCGGTTTATGCGCCATCGGTGAACCTTCACCGTAGCCCGCTTGGTGGACGCAACTTCGAGTACTTCTCTGAAGATCCACTGCTTGCCGGTAAATTTGGTGCAGCCTGGACACGTGGCCTTCAAGAAACAAAGACAATTGCAGTTATGAAGCACTTTGCAGCAAATGAGCAAGAAACGAACCGTGCGAACTTTGGTTTGTATACTTGGATGACCGAACAATCACTTCGCGAGCTTTACTTGAAACCGTTTGAAATTACGACTAAAGAAGGTAATGCGCATGGTGCAATGTCAGCCTTTAACCGTATTGGTGCAATTTGGGCTGGTGGTAGCAAGCCGCTCATGACCGACGTACTTCGTAATGAATGGGGCTTTAAGGGCTTCGTGGTAACCGATGCTGGGCTTGCCGGGCAAGGTGAACACTTTGACGCACTTCAAGCAGTTGAAGCTGGGAATGACTTGATGTTGGCCTCACTTGTATCACTACCAGGAGACAATACATTTGAAGCTCAACTTCGTGATTACTTAAAAGAAGACCGTGCCGGTACAATTATTGCGCTTCGAAATGCAGCTCATAATATTACCTACTACGTACTTCAAACAAACAAAGGGGAGTAGTCAGCGTGCCGCTCGAATATCAAAGCTATATTGATGCAATGACGCTCCAAGAAAAAGCGTCATTGCTATCGGGCGCTAACTTTTGGAATACCAAACCGGTAAAGCGATTAAAGATTCCCGCAATTATGCTGACCGATGGCCCGCACGGGTTGCGCAAGCAAGCGGGTGCTGCAGACCATCTCGGTTTAGGTGAGAGTATTAAGGCCACTTGTTTTCCAACTGCTGCTGCACTGGCTAACAGCTGGGATGAAACCTTATTGCAAAAAGTCGGCACTGCGCTGGGAAACGAAGCAGCGGCAAATAAGGTCAGCGTACTTCTTGGTCCTGGTTTAAATATCGTACGCGACCCACTTGCCGGACGTTCATTTGAATATTTTTCTGAAGATCCTTACATTGCCGGTAAATTAGCGGCTGCAATGGTGTGCGGTATCCAAAGTAACGGCGTCGCTGCGACACCGAAACACTTTGCAGTAAATAGCCAAGAGTATTTACGTATGTCGATTGATGAAGTTGTAGATGAACGAACGATGCGCGAAATTTACCTTGAAGGTTTTCGCCGTGTTGTTGAAGAATCAAAGCCTCGAATGATAATGACTTCATACAACAAAGTGAATGGCACCTATGCAAACGAAAATGAGCATCTACTGCAAGATATTCTTATAAAAGAGTGGAGATATTCCGGTGCGATGGTAACTGACTGGGGTGGGAATAATGACCGCGTGGCTGGCTTAAAAGCTGGCAGCACTTTGGAGATGCCATCATCAAATGGTGCAACAGATAAAGAAATCTATGAAGCAGTAAAAGCTGGCGCGTTAGATGAATCGATTGTCGATGTTCAAGTAAACAAACTCTTAAGCATTGTTTTTGAGACGACTGCCGCCATTAAAGATACTAAGTCATCTGACTTAGACGCACACCATGAACTTGCGGTTGAAGCTGCCGAACGTTCGATGGTACTTTTGAAAAATGATTCGAATATTTTACCAATTGCAAGCGGCACAACCGTTGCGTTGATTGGTGATTTTGCACAAACTCCTCGTTACCAGGGTGCGGGTAGTTCACTGGTTAACCCAACCCGTGTTATAAGTGCAGTCCATGCATTTACTGACAATGATTTAGTTGAGCTTGTCGGTTACGAACCCGGTTTTAAACGGGCTGGCGCAAAAAGCTCAAACCTTATTCGTCGGGCTGTTGCGTTGGCAAAGAAGGCTGAAGTGGCAATTGTATTTATTGGATTGGACGAAGCGAAAGAAGCTGAAGGTATCGATAGGACAACTATGGCATTGCCCGAGAATCAACTTGTACTCCTTAGCGCACTATCGGCAGTTCACAATAATGTCGTGGTGGTATCTGCAGCTGGTGGTCCAATCGAAATGCCGTTTGCGGATGACGTTGCGAGTATTATTCATAGCTCACTTGGCGGCCAGGGTGTCGGCAAGGCAATTGCGAATATTATCACCGGTTTGCGAACCCCGAGCGGTAAGCTCGCTGTCTCTTATCCATATACATATGGCGACGCACCAACAGCAAATTATTTTCCAGGTAAGGAAAAGTCTGCCGAGCACCGCGAAGGTTTGTACGTGGGTTACCGCTATTACGAAACCGCTGACGTTGACGTTCGATATCCATTTGGCTACGGGCTTTCGTACACGACGTTTTCTTACAGCAATATTGTCGTGAAAGAAAAGAGCGTGACATTTTCGATTACAAACGACGGCGATATTGCGGGCGAGGAAATTGCTCAAATGTACATTAAGCCACCTAAGACAGCGACGTTTAGGCCGGTGCGTGAGTTAAAGGCGTTTAAGAAAATAAGCCTGCAACCAGGTCAAACTAAAAAGGTGACGGTTGATTTTGATTCACACACGTTCGCGCATTATCATGTGAGTGCAAAAGCGTGGGTGATAGCAAACGGTGAGTATTTGGTAGAGGTTGGTGCTTCAGTTCAAGACATCCGATTATCCGCATCGTTAAAAGTTAAGGGTGTTGCTGATGCGCAACAAGGTGTAAAGCTGAAATCCTATCAAACGGGCAAAATTAAAAATGTGGCTGACAAAGAATTTGAAACGCTTCTTGGGCGGCCGCTGCCAGCTGCGCTGTGGAATCGCAAGGCTCGGCTCACTGCAGAGGATACTATTATGCAAATGAAATATAGTCGTGTGCCTGGGCGGGTTTTGTATGGAATTTTACGGTTAGCTCAGCGTGTGCTCTTCATTTTAAAAAAGCCATACCTCGCAAATAATATGGAATTTATTATGAACTTACCGTTCTCGAAAATTCCTGGTTTTGCTGGCGGAAAAATATCAAACAAGGCAATCGAACGGTTTTTAAAGGTTATCTAGGTGCTTAGGATATAATAGAGTGTATACTGGCAACACAGAGTGCTACGCAAATGCTAAAAATACAGAATTTGCCGAGATAATTAAGGAGCTTAAAGGTGACAATTAAAGAAACAGCAGGAAAGATTTTACTCTATTTCTATCAGCTGCAGCGCACCGTTCCGCTTACTATGAAGTATCGCCAACTCGGCTTTGTTGATCGAAAAAGCGGGGGTATGTACCTTACAAGTGACAAAAAGTGGCTTACTAATAACTTGCTTGATATCAACCCTGTTTCGACAGACGTATTAAACGCTTTTACATTCTTAATCGACAAGGGCTTTATTCAATCACTCGAACGTACAACTGGCGAAGCAACTATCTATGTTGGCATTCAACTCAGCGCTACGGGCATTGATGTTGTCGAAGGTATCGAAGGTGGTCCAGATGGCAAGCAAGCTTTTACCTCGACATTTAACATTCAAGTAGACGGTAGTGCGAATATTGAAAGCGTCATTAAAGACAACCTGAGCATTTTGCTCGAAAACTAATTCTTACCGTTTTTCTCACGGTGCATACAACCAGGCCAGCAGCAAGGTCGGCGAACGCCTTCAGCCAATTCTGTATGGGTTCGCTCCACTCGACGTGCGCGAGTTTCAATAAGCTTCGCGCCTTCAACCCAACAAATCCATTCGTTGCGAGCTAGAGGAGTAATGTCATTCCAGGCGGCGAAACCGTCTGTGTCAGCAAGCAAAGCCTTTTTGAGGTCTGCTGGCATTTTGTGAACAGTACCGCCAAGAATTTCCATTGTTTTCATATACCCATAGTATAACAGTCTTCATTTGTATCACCTTAAGCGGTATACTGAACGTATGTTTAAAATCAAAAATTTCTTAGTGTCATATAAATTATTTTTTGCATTCCTTGGCTTTTCAGCGCTTGTTACCGAAGTTGCGACAAGTGTTGAAAGGGGTATTTTCAGTCCGGGCAATTTCTTTAGTTTCTTTACAGTACAAGTAAATATTTTAGTATTTATTACGTTTGTCTTAAGTGCATTGGTTCTTGCGAGTGGCAAGCAGCAACGATGGTTAGATATATTACGTTCAGTTACCACTGTGTACATATTGGTGGTAGGTATTGGGTTTGCGATTCTGCTTTCTGGCCTTGAGAACGTAGCACTGACTGCCGTACCTTGGGATAACACTGTTTTGCACTACATCATTCCAGTGGCTGTGCTTCTCGATTTTATTATTGACCGTCCAAAAAAGAAGATTAGTTTTAAGACTGGTTTACTTTGGATAGCATTCCCAATTTTGTATGTACTGTACAGCTTGATTCGCGGCGCTCTTGTTGGTTGGTATCCATACCCATTCCTTAACCCAGAATTAAAAGGCTTCGGAGCAGTAGCGGTAACTGTTGCGGGACTTGTTGTTCTTGGCATAATTATCATTGCTTTCGTTACCAAACTTACAAAAAGAAAATGAAATTCATAGCTCTTCTTCGCGGCATAAATGTTGGCGGTAACAACAAAGTTGCAATGTCTGATTTGAAGGAGTGTTTTCAAGCCATCGGTTTCGAAAATGTTCAAACGTACATAAATTCTGGAAATGTTATTTTCGATAGTGATAAAACCGATAAAGTTGAATTAGTAACTGTGTGCGAAGGTGCAATTGAGAACCAGTTCGGGTTTCATATTGTCTGCTCGGTAATCCAAGCAGCCGAACTGCACAATGCGCTAAAAAATGCACCCTCATGGTGGGGTAAAGATGATGATTCAAAGCACAACGCGCTTTTTGTCATTGCACCAGCCACTGCGAAAGAAATCATAAATGATGTTGGTGAGGCAAAACCTGAATACGAAAAGGTAGCTGCTGTTGAGCCGATTATTTTCTGGAGCGCCCCACTAGAAACCTTTGGACGCACCCGTTATAGCAAAATAGTTGGTACGAAATCGTACGCTTCGATACGATTAGAAATGCTAATACAACTAAGAAGTTAGTAGAACTGACGAAATAGCATAAGGCTTTACAAATTTTTATCTCAGACTTATGATGAAACCAAACAGACAGTGCGCTGAACAAAATAGTGGTAATCATACGAGGAGGTATTATGAAGAAACTATTAAAAGTATTAGCGGTGGCGATTTTCGCCGTTACACCGTTCGTAATTAGTTCGTCTGCATCGGCCCAAGCAACCTGTGAAATAGGTTATACTGGCCCTGATTCTCAAAATTTATGCAGGTCGGTAACAGAGTATGCATGTAGTGTCACAAATACAAACAAGGTAGATATTCGCAACAGTAACAACCAGGTCGTTGCATCTGGAACGGTTGGAAATAGCGGTAATACACAAGGTGGTAATTCAACTTCCGGTTCAGTAACAAATAGTAACGGAACAACATTTGCTGTTACTATTACAAACCCTGGACTTGAAGGCACGTGTGTTGCAACAGCCGTCGTTCCTGCAACAGAACCGCCAACACCAACGACACCTACTACTCCCGCCACACCCGTACAGCCTACGGCATCCGGCCAGGTAACGGCTTTGCCAAAAACTGATGGGGGTTACATGAAGACTGTTCTTGTTATTGTTGCCGGTTCACTTGCGGTAATTGCCGCGCTTGGAATCGGTGGTGTTGCGCTGTATCGTTACTATAAGTCTTTGTAGAATATGAAGCGATTGGCCTCAACTAATCGGGCTACTTACGGTGTCATTGCAGCCATTAACCTGTGCGTGTTTGGAATGTTTGCGGTGATACTTTCGCCGATACCAACACGGCCGCCTAGTCAGCCATTTGTCGCAATTGCACCGAAGCGATTATCCGGGCCGGAACTTGTGAAAATCAACCTGGGTATACCAACCCGGGTTGTTGTTTCGAGTGTTAATATTGATTTGCCCGTAAAAATGGGTTCGTATAATTCGGCTGACCAAACATGGACACTCGATAATCAATCAGCATTTTATGCAGACCGTTCAGTGCCCGCAAACGACAGTAACGGTTCGACGCTCATTTATGGGCATGCTCGTTTTGGCCTATTTGCTAAGCTTCCAGAAATAGCCGAAGGTGCAACGGCGGAAGTATATACAGATTCTGGAAAAATATTTTCATACACATTTGCATCGAGCCGTCAGGTAAAACCAGACGATACGAGCATATTTGTAAATTCTGGAGCACCAACCTTGGCACTCCAAACCTGTTCGGGGCCATTCGATATTTATAGAACGCTAGTGTCATTTAATCTCTCAGGAGTATCTTCTGTATGACCGAGCTACTTACTATGATATTTTTGTTCGTTGCACTTGGCGTCCTTGTTTACATTGTGATATTACTCTTCATGCATTTATACCAAATTTTTGAAGAGCCAGCTATTCAAGCAAAAATGCGCAAGCTCTGGAAACCGGTACAGCCTTGGGTGACGGTACTGTTATATTCTCGGGACAATGAAGGCGATATCGAGGCTTCATTAAAAGCAATTCAACGCAGGCATTATCATAATTTCGATATTGTCGTTGTTAAAGATTTTTCTAGAGATGCAAAAAGTGCCTTACTAAAAGGTTACAATAAAAGCCAAAAAGGTGAGGTTGTTGTAACGTTACGGGCGGGCGCAATTGTGTCGCCATCATTTATAAAAAGGGCGGTTGTAATGAAAGGTCAACGACGACAGCTTACGTTACGGTTTAACGAACCAGCTTTCACAAATTCATTTACTGAAGTCCTTCAAACACTTGATGGCTTATTTTGGCAGCGTGCGTCGAAAGTTCAGGTAAGTGATGCAAAAAATATCTCAGTATGTAAAAATACAAAACGCTTTAATTTTGCTGTGTTCTTCATTTTTGCAGCAATTGCGGCAGTCGATGTGATGGTCAATGATCCAATTGTCCTATGGTATGGCTGGTTACTTATCACTGGTTATTTACTCGCAGTTATTTGGTTAAGGGAAGAAAAAGTCAAAATTAAATTACAATTAAGTTTCTCAGCATTCTCGGCCTTATTTATGTTGCCGGTTGCCAGTGTCGCTATGAGGCTTTCTCAGTTTCGTACAAGAAACTAATCTATATGAGAGATTTCTCGTATACCACGGTATGACGCTATTATATTCTTAAATTAGAGTTGCGAGGAATGTTGAAGGGAGGGTTATTTTTTGTCGCAATCATTAGTGGCCATTCGACGAAATCGTGAGTAGTTGGGTTTGGTCGGGGGGACACCCGAGGACAATAATTAAAGGAGGACAGCTATGGTTAAATTGAAAAAAGCAGTTAGCGCAGGTGTGTTATCACTTGGACTTGTTGTTGGACTCGCGGGTTTTGCGGGGGCAGCATCGGGCACAATCGGTACTACCGGGCCTGACTCAGACAACGAAATATCAAACAAAACTCACACTGAGTTGAGTGTCGAAAATGATAACGATCTCGATTTTACAAACAAGAATCACCAATACGCTTCAAGCGGTGACGTTGAAGTAAAAGACAACACAACTGGCGGTGATGCAGCCAGTGGTGATGGCGCTAATGAAAATTCACTAGCTGCAGAAGTTGAGATTGATAACTCTCAAAGCGCTGGTGCATTCGACGGCGTTGGTAGCGGGGGCGAAGACAGTACTGGAACCATCAGTGGTCCTACCGGTCCTGACTCAGACAACACAGTGAAGTCTGAAAGCAGAGTCAAAATTGATGTAGACAACGATAATAATATTCACGTTTACAACAATAACGACCAAGTCGCTAAGTCAGGTGACGCTGAAGTGCGACACAACACAACTGGTGGCGATGCTACTAGTGGTAGTGTGACAAACACAAGCACAGCTACTTTTACTGTTCGTGTAACGAACTAGTGCGCTTGCACTAAAAGGGCAGACTGGGGAGTGGTGTTAAGTCACCGCTCCCTGCCAGAAAATTTAAATCTCAAGGGGGCATATATGCGTTTAGTAAAGAAAGTAACACGGCAGTTTCTGGCATACTTTACAGCGTTAGTTCTTGTGGCTAGCTATCCGCTATCGGCGATGGCTGACACGCAAGAGGCAACGACAACACCCTTAGCGGAAACAGTTGAACAACCGGCTCTAACTCCACCAGCAACTGAGCCGGAAAAGCCAAAACTAACCTACACATACAATGAAAACACTGGGCACTGGGACAGTGAAAAATGGCAGTTTAATCCGGCCACTGGTCAATATGAAACTCCACCGGCACCGGTTATTATTGAGCCTCCAGTAGAACAAAATAAGGTTGATGAAAACAAGACTGCTGATACAATAGTTACGGTTGAAAATAATCTTACTTCGGATGCAACCTCAGGTAACAGCACTGTTGCCCAAAACGCAGAAGGTGGCAATGCAACAACTGGGGATGCCGCTGCGATTGCTACAATGCTTAACGTCGTTAACTCATCAGTAACTACCGGCAATAACCAAAAGGTAGCAACCTTTACTCAAGACATCATGGGGGATGTAAAAGGTGACATTGTTTTGTACCCAATGCTCTTAAAGGCAATGCTTGAAGCCCAGGCTGGTAATAGCGCAGCTTTTACAATCGACGTGAAAAATAATCTTCAAATCGATAACAATATAGGCCTCAAGGCACAAAGCGGGGATGCAAAAGTTACGGACAACACAAATGCTGGCAACGCCACGACCGGTTCCGCAATGGCAGTTGCGAATGTGGTAAACATTTTAAACTCAATGATTGCTACCCAACAGTCATTCATTGGCACAATCAATATTTACGGAAACTTAGAGGGCGACATCCTCATTGCACCAGACTTTATTCCACAGATGATAGCGAACAACAAGCAAGACGATTCTTCGAAAACCCAACTTTCCACAAAAGACTCTACGAGCATTGTGAACGATATCTCGGCAGTGGCAGAAAGTGGTGCCGCCGCAGTGTTTGGTAATACTTCAGCAGGCAACGCAACAACGGGCAATGCGGATACGGGTGTGGTAATCTTCAACCTTACGGGTCATGAAATAATTGCTAAGAATAGTTTATTAGTATTTGTGAATGTTTTGGGAAAATGGGTAGGAGTGATTGTTGATGCACCAGCGGGTGCAACCTCAGCCCTCATTGGTAATGGCGTCACGAAGAATGAAGCATATGCACCAGACCTTAAGGTGAATTCAGAATCAAACCATGGTATTACGAATACAATATCGGTTGACGCTAAATCGGGTGACGCAGTGGTATCGGGAAATACAATGGCTGGTGGCGCTACAACTGGGTCGGCGAAAGCGCTTGCGAACATCGCGAACATCTCAGGTAGCCAGTTTGGCGTTTCGGATTGGTTTGGAGTACTGTTTATTAACGTCTTCCAAAACTGGTTTGGTGATTTTGGGAACGATACTCCGTATGGCAATAGCGAAGAGCCTGCAAGGGAAGAACCTACGGGGCCAATTCAGTTTATTCCGCAGTCGGAAAAGGTGAGCTCTTCAGCATCCCGTACTAATAGAAGTTCGACTACATCTGTGCATAGACAATCCTCACAGCCGAATCAAGTAATGACAACCGTCTCAACAGTTGCTGCGCCAGTTGAGCCGACACCTGACACTATGGCAACTCTCGGTAGGTCGACTATGAATGACACATTCGATACTGGCTTTGACATGCGACTGTTTATCGTAGCAGGTTCACTACTGGCTGTTGGGTTATCGTTACTAGGGTTAAAGAAACTCTTTGGTTAGATTTTCTTACACCTTAAGTTGCAGGGCATTAAAAATCAGCGTACGCTAAATAGGGGATGGGCTTAAGCAAGTACTATCCTTCTAAGGGGATAACAATGGTACAAGCTTTCGAACAGTTTATAGCCACCTACCCGTCACTTGTTTTTGAAAAAGGGCAAACAGTCCTCCTTAAAGATGAAGTGCCAAAGGGGACGTATGTTATTGAATCTGGAATTATTAAAACATATACAATTAATGACGCTGGTGAAGAGCGAATTGTATCAATAGACACTAAGGGTGAAGACATACCGGTTGGTTTTACTATCGGATTAGTAGATCGTTGCCAATATTTTTACCAAGCGTATACGCGCTGCACCATACGGGTCGTACCTTGTGATGACTACCTAAAACATCTTGCAGAAAACCCCGAAAGTTTATTCAAACGACACATTCGAATTACGAAGATATTATTAACAAATTTGAAACGTATTGAAGCGCTTGAACAATCGAATAGTAGTGAAAAGGTAGCTCGCACACTTTTATATATGGCAGATACTTTGGGTTCGACATTTCCTAATAAGACTGTCCGAAAATTATCAGTAACTCAGCAAGAAATTGCTAATGCCCTGGGTTTGACACGTGAGACAGCTGGAATTGTACTGAAGAAATTAGAGCTAAAAGAACTGCTCGTGCATTCACGAAATACGTACGTGCTGTATATCGAACGGCTTCATAAATTTATTGATAAGCGGCCGGATTGATTAGGGTAAAAGCGTATAATAGTAGTGAAGTTTATAAAGGGGGTATATATGTCACAGAAAATTACACCGTGTTTATGGTTCGATACGAACGCAGAAGAGGCAGTTAATTATTATGTTTCGGTATTTCCGAATAGCAAAATTATTGACATTCAATATTATCCAACCGAAGGGCTGCTTGATTTCCAAAAACCAATGGCGGGCAAAGTGCTGGAGGTTGATTTCGAGTTGAATGGCCAACGGTTCACCTGTCTTAATGGCGGCCCTGACTTTAAGTTTAGCGAGGCTGTCTCGTTCGTCATTGATTGTAAGGACCAAGATGAAATCGATTACTACTGGGAAAAACTCTCAAAGGTTCCAGAAGCGGAGCAGTGTGGGTGGTGCAAAGACCAGTTTGGACTAAGTTGGCAAGTTGTTCCAGAGAATATGGGTGAGCTTATGCAGCGACCAAATGCTTATGGAAATATGATGCAAATGCATAAACTTGTTATAGCTAATTTCTAGTAAATAGGCCCTTCAATTGTCGATGATATACCCCTTATGCTATGATAGACCAAGTAAGATTTAGGAAATTGGAGAAGCAATCATGGATGAAGGACCGTTTCGTGCATCACGACCGGCAGATCGAAGGACGGTAAGTAGGCCAGAGCCGGCGTATCGCCAGCCCGAAGAACCACAACAGCCAAGGCAAGAACCGCAATCAGCGGATCGAGCACCTTCATCACACCGTACTACGAAGGGTGACAAACCTTCGAGGCGTTTTAAGCTTCCTCTTATTCTCGCAATCATTCTCTTAGCTGCAGTTATTGGTGGCCTTGCTTGGGCGAATTCAAACAAGAGTGGCGGCACAGCTATTGATAATAGCAAGTACCAGGCTGTGTTTTTCACAAATGGCCAAGTTTACTTTGGTAAATTAAGCACGCTGAACGATGAGTATCTAAAGCTCACCGATATCTATTACCTGCAAACACAAGCAGCAGACGCTACTGAGTCAAACCCTCAACAAACATCAAACGACCAAAGTGATGTTCAGCTCATTAAGCTCGGTGAAGAGATTCACGGCCCTGAAGACGAGATGGTTCTTTCTAAAGACCAACTTCTATTCTACGAGAACCTTAAGGTTGATGGCAAAGTTGCCCAATCTATCGAAGCCTACAAAAAAGCTCACTAGTATTTAATTACTAGTTCAGCGATTCAATATACTTTGACCAATCCTCATTATCGATTTTTTGTTTCGATTTTATAAGTATCAAAAGGTTATTTTTAGAAAAAACAACTGATTGTGGGCCTTGCGCAGATGTGCCTACGTACGCCTTGACGTTGCCAGCGGTAATTTCGTTATATGCGCCACCTTTTGTTAATTCGGCTACTTGTGCGTCAGGATTCCCTTCGAATGCTTTTGGAAGGCGTTGCTCGCTGATGTTTACTGAAACACCGGTAATCTTGTCGTTGTACGCGAATACAGGGTCGCTCGTTGAGGGGCTAACTCTGCTCCAGCCGCCAAGGTCGTCAATTGACTTACCTTCGGGGAGAATAGTTGCAAACGCCGGACGTTCACCCTTTTCAGCTGCAATATGAGCGGCATCATTTTGCCTCGAAATAACTATTCCGGCCGTCACTGGAACTGCAATTACAACCACTGCAATACTTGCGATTATGATAACTTTTTTAGATATAACGAAGCGTTTTTTTGGAGGCATAAGTACTCTTATTTTAACATAACAAGTAACGCCAGCTTGTCGGCTTAGTTGCTGTTGTTTTTGAAGGCGAAGTTAAGATTTCCTACGTATGCATTCGCATCGAGGTGAGCATCGAGGTTAATCTTGAACAGTACACTGTCGCCGGCAGCGAAGCCGCAGTTGGCAGGTTCTTGGCCAGCGGCGTCTTTTGTTTGCCAAACTGTCTGGCCACCGTTTGATACAACTCCGCCCGTTCCACAACTGACAAGTCCAGTACTATTATTTTTGTAGATCTTATAGCTTACGGCTGCGTCTGCACTATCTGTACGACCCATGAGTGATGTTGAGCCAGGTACGAAATTGCCAAAGTTACTTGGTAATTTGTACGTAACGTAGATGCTTCGAGTTTGAGTGCTGTTGCTTGAAGATGTCCAGTGGTAGTAGTTGTATGTTTCGTTTGTACCACAAATTGTCGATTGCGCTGAACTTCCATCATTAATATTAAGCTCATCAGAACAAATGTCAGTCGTCATAATACCAGTGCCTTCGGCGTGCATAACTGCATTGCTGTATTCTGGACTAAGTGTCACAAAGGTGTCAGGGTTAGCGCTACACGCACCCCAACCGTCGGCTTCGTAGCATTGGAGTTTTCCGATAGTTGTGTCGTAGTACATACTACCAAGCATCGAACTATCAACGGTTGGCGCAGAGGTTCCCTTGTCGACGGTAAGGAGAGTAGGTGTGCCGGTGTCTGTACCGTTACCAATTTGAATGTTTGTGTTACCGAAAGTTGCAACAGTTGTGCCATTACTTTGAATGTTGACGCCAGCTTTACCATCTACGTTAAGTAGCTGGCCGCTTGCAGATGTGACACTCGCTGTGCTTGCTGCGCTGAAAGCGAGTGATGAACTTGAAAGGGCAACGTTTCCATTAATTCGGTATTGGTTAGACGAGTTGATGTCACCGGTGACATCAAGGGCGTATCCGCTACCGGCGGCATTACCGATACCAACATTCGCAATACCGCCATTGTTGGTCGCAGTAAGAAGGTTAAGGCCGCCACCTTGCAGAGCGAGCGAGCTGGCTGTGTTTGCAAGTGTACCTGTTGAGTTGCTTCCATTCCAGCTAAGACCCATGATGGCATTTTCGTCTGGTGACAATACGCCAATTGTTGCTTGGTGGTTACCAGTTCGGCCGTCGGCAATTAAGATACCTCGAGCCGTCGCTTCTGAGCCTGATGGAATACCGAAGGCGAGGATACTTGAGTAAGCGCCAACATTGTAGTTGGGAATGTTGATTGCAGTATTAAGTGACGCGCCATTTGGTGTGATGTATTGAGTAGTGCTGGTTGAGCCTTGGATAGTAAGACCCTTAGTGAACAAAGCAGAGCCGTCCACAATCAATTTAGATTCAAAGCCAGTAACGACATTTCCTGTATCGCTGATACTTAAGAATGTTTGGTCTGTGGCGTTACTTTTGACTGAAAATAGCGCACTACTACTTAGCTTGAAGTTTACGTCACCCAGGTTGCTTAATTCGAGCGGGTTGTAGTTTAGGTCACTGTTGTGAACTGCAAAGCCGCCTCTCGTATTTATACGTACTCCCTGGCTTCCACCCTGGAGGTACGTGACCGATGAGTTGGCTGTACTACCCAGTGTCAACGTTCTTGAGCCTAGACCAGTACCAACATTAATTGTGCTATTGGCGTCACTAGCCTTTCCTATGTTGATAGTATCAGCGTTCACCGTACCGATATTTAACGTTGCATTAATGTCAGCTGTATCAATCATTGGTGTTAGTACGCTCGTGCTACCTTGAATGGTTGAAGCCCTTGCGGAACCTGAGATGTTGATGTCTCCATTTTGGGTAGTTGTTGAACTTCGAATATATCCAGATGCATCAACACCACCTAGTTGTGAAGAGTTGATTGCATACGGTGTTGCTGTCATGCGCTTCATTGGAAGCATTTCTCCATCTGCAGCACAAGAACCACTTCCAAAAGTGGTACAGCTTGCTGATGGTCCTGCGACGTTCATCGAGAGCCAGAGGGTGTCTTGGTTCCAGTCGACACTGGTTCCGAATGGAGTGAGTGAGCCTAGATTTACAGAGAGGAAACCATTTTTGACTTCGACGGCGCCAGTTGGGCTACCGTTGTTGATATACGTTTCAGTCCATTTAAGGGTACCGTCAGGGTTACCAGCAGTAGTACCTGAACCGTCTTGGTAAATCTTGAATTGGATGTTGTAGTAGCCATCACGAACGATATCTCCGTTAGCATCAAGAAGTCGGCCTTGGAAGCCGATAGTCTGGTTCACGCCTGGAGCCGCATGCGCGACAACGTTCAAGAATAACGTTGTAATTAACGCAATACATAGCAATAGAATACACGAAACACGTAAAGCGAGTCGCCTATCAAAGCGCAGGTTTAAAATAGTGGGATGGTGCCACCACGTAGTCATTTTGGTTTTTTTACTCTTTTTTTACCCCTGTGGGGCGTAGTAAATGTTTGTATCACTCGTGACTAGTGGTGGTTCATCTAAAGCTTGGTGTCATTCTACCACAAGCGTGATGAAATTGGCAATTATTTCAACACATTTCTGTGCGATTTCTGAGAACGTAAATGCCTGCGAAACAGGCCGAAAATCCCATACCAGTTATGCTATAATAATCGCAGTGCATAATAGGGGTATAGGGAGCATAAACAAACAGTGAGAGCATCACGAATTGTCCTTAGTTTGGCAGTTATCGTTATTGCGGCTACGGCCGTCGTTTTGCCAGTTGCCGCTCAAACTTATGGCGGCGGAAGTGTCCAGGGGTATTCATCTGATACACCACTCGATAATGGCACGATTGTTCAACTCACGGGAAAAGATGCGAACCAAGTTAAAATTGCTAAACAAGCCGAGCTGCAAAACATGTTTGGTGTGGTTGTTGATAAGAACTCGCTATCTGTAACGCTATCCAGTGAAGCACTTAAGAATGAAACCTTTGTTGCTGCTTCTGGTACATACAACGTACTGGTGAGTACACAAGGTGGCCCAATTGTATCTGGTGACTATGTAACCCTTTCATCTGTGAATGGTGTTGCAATGAAAGCTGGTACAGAAGAGAAGACAGTATTTGGGCGTGCAAACGGTCCATTCGACGGTAAGGGAGTCGTGCTCGGTACGACGGTGTTAAAGGATGTGAATGGTAACACTAATCAAACAGTGAAGCTTGGTTCGGTTCCAGTCACTATTGATATCAAGAAGAACCCGAACGACAAAAGTACAAAGTCTGATCTGCCGGAATTCTTGCAACGACTCGGCCAGCAGATTGCCGAAAAAGAAGTGAGCCCAATTCGAATCTATTTGAGCCTCGGTATTACACTCATTAGCATTCTCGCGGCGATTGCAATTTTATATTCTGGTGTACGAAATGGTGTTATCTCTATCGGGCGTAACCCAATGTCGAAGAAATCAATCTTCAGGGCACTGCTAGAAGTTATTTTAACGAGCATATTAATTTTAATTATCGGTTTATTTGCGGTATATTTACTACTAAGACTGTAGTAGAAATAAGGTGGGAAAAATGGGATTATTTCAACATAAAAAGCCGGGCGTGCCAAAGACTCCTCAAGAAGAGGCGACTGAAGCTGTCACAAATTATATCGATGAGACATTTAAGGACGAGCTCCGTTCTTTTGGTCGTTCGTATTTTGAAAAGATTATTAACGACACCGGCGCCCTATTCCAACAAGACCTTAATACAACCATTGGCCAAGTAAACGTTCAGTTGCAAGACCACGTTACTAAACAACTCGACGTTGCGATTGCTCAAGTAAACGCCGAACTTAAAGATAGTGTTGCTAAGCAACTCGAAAACCAGTTTGCTGAGTACAACCGAGAAATGAAAGATGCCCAAGACTTGGCGTTGAAATCATTGACTGATAATTCCGAGCAACTGCAAGCAGAGTACAACGACCTCCGTACAACTCTACAAAAGAACGTTGCCGACCAAAAGGTGACGCTTACGAACGTGTTTGAAGAAAACAAGGTCCGCATCGCCCAGATGAAAGAAGCGCAAGATCTTGCTTTGAAATCACTTGAAGATAGCGCTGAGGCATTGAAAACTCAGTACGCTGCAATTAACGATACCTTACGAACGAACGTCGCTAAACAAGAAGAAGTGCTGGTGAGTGCCTTCGAAGACAACATGGGCCAGATTATTGAACACTACCTGCTGGGTTCATTGGGTGATCAATACGACCTTAAGGCGCAGTTGCCATCAATCATCAAGCAGATGGAAGAAAACAAACAAGCAATTGTGGACGATATGAAATTATGAGCGACACCGAAGTAAAAGCACACGAGAACTTTATCCTGCCAGCAAACGTGGTGACTAAAGTTGACGTGTCTCGGCTTGTCAGCGAAGTGGAGCGGGTTGATAACATCATGACCGCCTCTGGAGTGCGTACTAAAATTGGCTCTGAAGAATTGCCGATTCCAGTTATATCAGACCAACTTACTGATTTTCTGTCGGCTAACACGCTTGATTTGCAAACCAGCAAAACTCGCAGCGATTTAGTGAAACAGCTGCGAATATTAAAAGATAAGGTACCCGTGCTGCACATGACATTTTCTGTAACCGCCGATGCTGAGAGTTTGCAAAAGCTTGTTGCTTGGGTGCGAGAATCGGTTCATCCACAAGCAATTATTGCTGTTGGCCTACAACCAGCGTTAGTAGCCGGTGTGTATTTACGTACACCAAACCACGTTCACGATTTAAGCTTACGACACATGCTTGATGGCCGACACGGTTTATTGGTTGAGGAATTGGAGACACTTCGTGGAAGCAAGTAGGAAATTTGAAAAGTTGGTTGCTGCGGGTAACCCTGTCGGTGAAGTCATCGGTATTGATTCATTCATGGTGAGTATTAAAGGTTTGCAGCCAACGAACGTTCACGCAACAGTTCGTTTTGATGACGACACTCGTGGCTACGTTCACCAGGTACTCGAAGACCACGTTGTGGTTATGAAACTTGACCCAACACCACTGCACATTGGTTCGGTGTGTGTTATTGAAGCGCTCGATATTATGATTCCTGTTGGTAAAAACTTTATCGGCCGCGTTATTAATGTGTTTGGTGAGCCAATCGATGGTAAAGGCGAGATTGTCGCCGACCAAGAATGGGATGTTTTCCACTCGGCACCAATGCTTTACGAACGTGAACTACTCGACACTCCTGTAGAAACCGGGGTGACAATTCTTGACCTTGAATATTCACTTGCGCGCGGCCAACGTATGGCGATGCTTGGCGATAGCAAGGTGGGTAAAACTGCACTTGCCGCACAACTGGCTATTAACCAGAAGAATACTGACATCACTGTTATCTATGTACTTATTGCGAAACGAAACCACGACGTTGCCGAGCTGGTAACGAGCCTTGAAAAGAATGACGCGCTGAAAAAAGCAGTGGTAGTTGTATCGAACTCATTTGAATCATTAATTCTTACCTATCTAGTGCCATACGTTGGTGCAGCTCATGGTGAATATTTCTGGCACCAGCTCAACATGGACACGCTGGTTATTTACGATGACCTTACAGCCCACGCCCAAGCCTACCGTGAAATCTCACTTATTGCTGGTGTATCTCCAGGTCGTGACTCGTACCCTGGGGACATGTTCTACACTCACTCAAGCCTTCTTGAACGCGGTGGAAAAACCGAATCGAACCATGCTAGCCAAACACTTGTTCCAATTGTGTATGCGCCAGGTGGTGATATTACTGCTTACCTTCCAACCAACATTATGTCCATTACCGACGGTCAATGGATTTTGGATGAGAAAATTTTCAAAGACACAATGCGCCCAGCGGTAAGTACAGCCCTTTCTGTGACCCGTGTGGGTGGTGTTGGCCAAAACAAACGCCAAAAAAGCTTTGCTGACAAACTCAACCTTACGCTCGCAGGTTATCGAACCGCTGAAGAGTACGCTCACTTCGGTACCGAATTAAGCCCACAAGCCCAAGCTGATTATGACAAGGGTAAGGTTCTATTTAAAATGATGAACCAGGGTATCGGTGAAATTTATAGCTTTGCCGAACAGCAATTCTTAATGAGCATCGTGCTTGGGAGTAGCCCTGAAGAAATTATTAACGTCGAACTTCTGAAAAAGAAAGTACACGAATATGCAGCGAAGCTAAAAGAAGACAAAGACATGGTAGGGAATTACGATGAGCTCGAAGCTGCGCTTAAGGCTGAAGTAACGACAATTGATGAAGTGAAAAAAGCGGCAATTGAAAAAGCTGCAAAGGCCGATGAAGAAAAGAAGCGTCAAACAGAAGAAGCTGCCCAAGCTGAAGCTGCGGCTAGTGCACCAGCGCCTGTTGTAGATGACAAAGAAGGGAAAAAGAAGTAGTGCGACGCCCTCTTGAAATCAAAGCCGAAGAAGCCGCTGCGCGTTCTGTCGTGAGTCTTACTTCGGCACTTGAAAGTATTAGTAGTATGCAAATTGCAAAGACGAAAAACAAGGTGCTTATTAGTAACCAATTCTTCGATGAGGTTTGGAATATCTATAAACAAATTCGCATCGATGTTATTTTCAATTATGGACGAACTGTCGATCAAAAACCAATTGATAAGGAACTTTTAATTCTCATTACTGCGAAGGGTGGCTTAAGCGGGGACATCGATAACCGCCTTATTCGTAAATTCATGGAATACTACGATGAGCGTAAGCACGAGGTACTTGTTATTGGGCACCACGGTGTAACGAAGTTGAAGCAAGCGCACGTTGACCACAACTATTATTTCGATTTACCGGAACACGATTACATTAACGTCGACCCTCTTATGGCAATTATGAAAAAGTATGCAAAAAGCCGTATTTTCTATCAAAACTATATCTCGCTTTCGCAACAAGAAATTAAAGAAGTAGACCTGAGTGAAGTTGTTTCAAGTAAGGGTCGTACTGCCGACCTGTCTACTATTGGCGATGACATGGTAAGTGAAAAGAACTACATCTTCGAACCAAGTTCGTATGCGGTTGCGGCCTACCTTGAAGATTCAATTCTACGCCTTACTATTTCGCAGTTTATTTATGACAGCCGCTTGGCCCAAGTTGCCAGTCGTTTCAAGGCGATGTCGGCCGCAAAAGAACGCTCCATTTCAAATGCGATGGGGCTTCATACCGAATATAACCGTGCGAAACGAAACCAAGTCGACACTAGGTTGAAGGAATCGATGTCAGGTCTTAAAAAAATACGTGCTGGAGGTGCAGAATAATGAGTGAACAAACCGTCTACAAAAAAGGCATCGTACGTACCCTTAAGGGTTTGGTTATTAAAGTCCGCTTCGATGAAGGCATGCCCGATGTGAATGAAATGCTGTATGTTGATAACGAGAAGAAATCTCCGTTGCTTGTGAGTGCGCTTGAACATGGTGACATGGCAGTATGTTTGAATATTGGTGGTGATTATAGTATTCAAAAAGGTGAGTCGGTAACGCGAAGTGGTAAGAGCCTTGAATTCCCTGTTGGTATGGAAATGGTTGGCCGTGTGTGGGATGCGATGGGCCGTCCAATTGACGGGAAGCCGCAGCTTGACCAGGAGGTGTTGGACAAAATGATTAAGCGTCCAATCTTCTCACCTAATTTCCAAGAAACAGGACTTACGAACCGTCACGACGAAGTGCTTGAAACTGGGCTAAAGGTTCTCGACTTCTTTACCCCATTCGTTAAGGGTCGCAAGATTGGTATCGTTGGTGGTGCTGGTGTGGGTAAGACAGTCCTTACAATGGAGATTATCAACAACGTCGCAACCGGTTCCGGTGCGTTGTCTATCTTTGCCGGTATTGGTGAGCGTATTCGTGAAGGTCATGAACTCTTTAAGACGCTTGGAGATAACGACCTCCTTAAAACGACCGCCATGCTCTTCGGGCAGATGAACGAAAACCCAGTGCAACGTAGCCTTATTGGGCTCAGTGCGATTACTCTTGCAGAGTACTTCCGTGACGATCAGAAAAAAGATGTTCTACTCTTTGCCGACAATATGTACCGATACATTCAGGCAAAGAATGAGGTGTCTACTATCATTGACCAGACACCAGCAGAAGGTGGGTACCAGCCAACCGTGTTCTCAGATGTTAAGACATTCCAAGACCGTTTGTCGACAAACGTGAACGGCTCAATTACTGCGCTGCAAACCATTTACGTGCCTGCGGACGACCTTTCTGACCCAGCTGTGCAAATGATTCAACACGAGTTAGACAGTACGATTGTGCTTTCTCGTGCCGTTGCTGCACAGGGTATTCGCCCAGCGGTTGATATCCTTGCATCAAAGTCGAGCCTTCTTACGCCAGACGTTGTGGGTGAGCGTCACTACGACCTGGCGACCCGTGCAACCGCTATTCTACAAAAGTATGAATCGTTGAAGGGAATTATTGCCATTATTGGTGAGTCTGAACTTTCCGCTGAAGACCGCGACGACTATAACAAAGCCAAGTTACTCGTTGAATTCTTTAAGCAGCGTTTCAATGTGATGGAAAAGGTGACAGGTGTTCCTGGTGAACACATGACCCGCGAAGATACGCTTAATGGTGTCGAAGATATTATTGGTAAAAGCGAAACGCAAATTGCCGAAGATGCTGCGAATGAAAAGCCAGCTGAAGTTGCGCCAGTCGAAGAACCAGTTGTCGAAGCTCCAGCTGAACCCGAGAAGAAATAATGGCTGACGAAGTACTTGCTGCTACGCCAACCGAACCTGAGCAAGCTGCGGTTAAACCAAACGGCAAGCCGACTATTCAGGTGAAGGTATACGCACCGTTTAAAGTGTACTTCGAAGGTGAAGCGTATAGCCTGAGCGCCATTAATGCTACGGGACCTTTTGACGTATTGCCACAGCACCACAACTTCTTGTGTATGTTAGTACCGTGTATGCTGACAATACAATCACCTAACGGTCCGCAAACTATTAAAGTAAATCGCGCACTTATGAACGTCAAGGCAAACCGCGTTGTCGTGTTTATGGATGTCTAGTTAGTTACAAAGTAATCGAAAGCAAATGCTTGGTTTGCTGGTGCAACGTTCGCGCTACAAATACTAAAGCCACTATTGTTACGGTCTACATAATAGGCAGTTAGACCAGCGCCAGAACCGACTGGACTAATAAGTACGTGGGCTGCGTTGCTGAAGTTTTGTTGGAAGTTAATGCGAACAAAGCAACCAACTGTCGGGTTATTGCCGGTATTAATACTGACAGTTCCAGTTGTATCAGAACCGTTAATTGAAGCTGAACCACCAGTACCAAGCACCGCGCCGTTGGCGGTACGGTTTGGTGATGCACCGGTGAAGCTAATGTGGTTAGGAATCTGTAAGACTGCGTTACCGCTCATGACAAGGCGAGTGACTGTGATTTGTGAAGCGGTGATTGCTCCGCTGAATGAAGCAGCGCCTGCAACGTTTAAATCACGTAAAGTAGTAATGCCTTGTACGGCAACTGTCGTTGCGACTTGCAGGCTATTGATTTGTGCCTGTCCAAGGTTTGATGTTCCAGAAATAGTAAGTGTTGGGCCTTGAATACTTCCGCCACTTTGAATATTACCGGCAACGTTTAAGTTACCGCGCATTAACGTTTGGCCAGCAATAACTGCGTTACCTTGAATAGTAAGTGTTTGAGCCGCGCCACCAACCGATGCATCAGTATTAGCGAGGTCTTTCAATGCGTCTTCGGTAAGTTCTTGGCTTGCGACTTCTGGCAAAACCGGGTCTTTTTGGCTATTCAAGTAACTCACTGCAGCAATTGCAGCGGCAATGACAACAAGTATAACGAAGAAAAGTAAGTAGACGTTAATCTTTTTTAAGAAACGCTTTAATGGTGAGACTTTCTTTTCACCTGGAATTTCAGGTGCTTTGTCTGGTGATGCGGCAGCTATTTCAGATTGTTCTTTTTCGAGTTCATCCGGAGTCAAACTAAGAGCATCAACTGGGGCCTGTGGCTCAGTATCTTTTGGTGGCTGGTTCGCAGCGTCTTCGGGAGTGTTTTTGTCGGGCTCCATGGATTTAAAAAGTCTTTAAAGTTTACGTTTATGCTTATGTACAGCTTACTATATTTAACACTCGTACGCTAGGTTGTGTTTTTACTGTCCGTAGGGGATAATATACAAATAAAGCTTATGCGAAAACAGAGATTGTGGACAGGTGTAAAAGTGATGCTAGCAGTGATGCTTGTTCTTGTTAGTGGCGCCGGTACTGCAAACGCTATTACCTCTAGTTCAAATAATTATCAGATGACTGAAACGCAGTTTGGTTCGACCTCAAAAAGCTGTTCGGGACAGTATTGTGCACAGGCGTCGATTGGTGAGGCGACGGATGGAAAATCTTCAACTGATGGGACGGCGCAGTTTGAAGATGTGGTCAATAACGAACCGTTCTTAGATATGATTGTGGAGCCGGGGGATTCGAACTTGGGAGTGTTGAGTACGGAGCGTACTGCGACTAAAACAACGAGTATAAAGATTCGTAGCTATTTAATTTCAGGGGGGTATTCGCTGCAGATTATCGGTGAGGCGCCTAAATATGGTGACCACCATTTAAATACGGCGGGTAGTCCTATGGCATCGACCCCGGGGACCGAAATGTTTGGTATTAACGTAGTAGCAAACACCTCTCCTGCTGTCGGCGCTGACCCGGTACAAGTACCAGCAGACCAGCAAGTTTTTGGTGTCGCAACTGATAACTACAAAACTCCAAATAGATTTATGTATCAAAGTGAAGATGTTGTCGCAAAAGGCCAAACAGACTCTGGACGTACCGATTACACAGTGAGTATGATTGTGAATATTTCGAGTACTACACCAGCGGGTAGATATACCGGTGACTTTACAGCTATGCTAATTCCAGCGTACTAAGCGATACTTATACACAGCTTAGAACTAAAGTTGATAAAATCTTATTGCATACGACATATTGCTAATGGTAAAATGCGCATGTAAGCCTTATTAAAAGGATTAAAAATAAACACAATCAGGAGATATGCACAAAATGTATACACTTAAATCAACTATTAAGCGTGGAGCGTTACTTAGCGCTGCTGGTGCTTTGTTTGTGGCTGCTTTGTTGCCAGGAGCTTCAGCGTTTGCGGATGCTTTGAACCCTTTGACTGAGCGCTCTTTGCTACTCAGTAGCTCCGCGCCTGGTTACCAGAACACAGACGGTTCGGGTAATTCAGACGATGCGCCAAACGCTGTCGGAGTTAGCTATGCGCCTCCGGGATCTGGTCCAAACGGTGCAAAATCAGGTGAAACTTTCACATTTAAAGTAAGCTCTGACAGTGTAGCTACGTCTACACCTATCAAAGCATTTACATTGCAGTACTGTACAGCGGCCGCTGGTAAATGTCAGTCACCTGGTAACAATGCCGGTGATGCGCGAGACCCAGACGGTGCTGGCCCGGGTGTCGGCAACCGTGATTCAAACGCGACTGCCCACCCTCTTAAGAAGAGCGACCTTAACGTTGTTCTAAGTAGCCCTGTAGCTGGTACTGATTACCAAGTTTGGATGAACACCGATGGTGACCCTGAGCTTGAAGATGTATCTGCTGGTTGGGTATTAGACACAATTAACCTAGAAGATACTGACCACTCAGGTTCTTTAACTGGCAAGAACAACTTCATTCGTTTGAAGAATACTGCCGGCATTAGTCCTGTAGCCGGTGGCCAAATTCGTATTGTATTTAAGGCTTCTTCTTCAAACTACATTACAAACCCTGGCGATGATGAATTCTTCGTTAAAATCAATACTTACAGTAGTGACTCAAATGCGAACCTCATTCCGAACAGTACTGCATACATCATCGATGGTGGTGTTACAGTGGCGAACGTTATGACAGACTCAATTCACATTACTACTAAGGTACTGGAAACTATGTCATTCTCAGTTGGTACTCGCAACCGAGACACTGTAACATTGAACTGTGCTGGCTTTGACCCTCTCGACCCTTCTGCAACTCCAGAACTTGCTGCTGCGGGTTGTGAAGATGGCACAGGTGCTGGACAAAACACTGCCGTTCACGGTACATGTGACCCAATCCAACAAGTAAATGGAAACCAACTTCAACTTGGTAACCCGGACGCTGAATACTCACTAGAAACAGACACTGCATGGGATGTTTACTCATACTGGCGTCTATCATCTAACTCATCTGGTGGAGCAACTGTGTATTACTCAGGTAACACACTTGCAAACACCGTAGGTGATGAAATTGCTCCAATCGGTGCAGCAGCAACTGCAAGTACTCGTGGTACTGAACAATTCGGACTAGCGTTCGTTGATGCTGGTGCTGACGACTTTGACTCAGCATTTGACACACTTGTAACTGGCAACCCTCGCTACAGCAACCCTCAGCTAGAATACCTAACTGAAGAAGGTGCATATGCAAGTGGTGCTGGTGACATTAATGTCAACTCAGGTTCTACTGCTGCATTTGCTTTTGTCAAAACAAGTAATACTGTCCCAGCAGTCATTGCTACAAACGATGACCACGTCATTAGTTGTGACACTGCAAAGATGCGTTACATTGCTAACATTGGTGCAGATACACCAGCGGGTGTATACACAACAAAGATCAACTACCTTGCAGCTCCTCAATACTAGGATTCAATCTTAGACGAGAACTACATACGTAGAATAAAGCCGACCTCGAAAGGGGTCGGCTTTTTGTTTCTGTACTACGCATAACCGCTATAATCAAGTACAATAACAGGTATGCAGCATAAGTTGTTTCGCCTTCATGCGTTTGTATTTAACTGGCGCCATATATTTACCGAGGAATTAATAGCCTTGGTTTTGGTTTTGTTTATATTTATTGCACCCGCCTCGGCAGCTATGCGTTTTCAAGAGCGTAGTTTATATATGAATAGTACTTTGCCAGCCGCTACTACTTCATATGAAGTGTCCTTTCGCTATATGAGTCCTCAGCCAGTCGGTTCTGTAGATATGCTATTTTGTGTCGATCCAATTCCATATCATGCCTGCGTTACACCACCCGGTCTAGATGCTTCAAATGCAATATTGAGCTCCCAAACCGGGGAGTCTGACTTTGCTATTCTTTCTAAATCGACAAACCATATTGTGTTAAGCCGCACTGCAAGTTCAATTCCAACCACCAGTTCGTCCTATAAATTTGATAATATTATTAACCCAACCGATACATCACAATCTTTCTCAATTCGACTCAAAAGTCTGACATCTTCCGACGGAAGTGGAGCACAGATAGATTTTGGTTCTGTGAAGGGGCAGGTAAGTAATGGAATTGAAATTATTACACAAGTACCACCTATGCTCATTTTCTGTCTTGCGCAAGAAGTTGAAGATAACTGTAGTGGTACAAACGATACCTATTATACTGACATGGGCAGCTTAAGCTCGCAGTCTACACTTAAGGCTGAATCACAGATGGCAGTAGGTACGAACGCAACTGGAGGGTTTGCAATTACGGCTAACGGTACATCAATGAGTGCAGCCACGAATGTTATCAACTCGCCTTCAAGCCCTACCGAAAGCACGCCCGGCAAAAATCAATTCGGTATTAATTTAGTAGAGAATACAGACCCTGCTGTTGGACGAGATCCGGAAGGGGAATGGGCAAACGCAATTGCTTCACCAAATTATAGTATCCCTAATATGTATATGTATGTCCCGGGTGATGTTGTGGCGTATTCACCTAATGTAAGCTTGATGAAAAAGTTTACAGTGAGCTATATTTTGAATGCAAGTCCAAGCCTTCGCGCCGGGGTTTATACAACAACTATGACCTTCATAGCCAGCGGTCGTTTTTAGTGATACAATACTGTTTATACTTAAAATGAATGTAAAATGTGAGGGAAATAGAAAAAATGAAAAGCTTTAAAAGCACTGTTATTGCCGGTCTAGCGGTTTTAGTTTTTGCAGCGTCAGTTCTGCAGGCTGTACCAGCCTCGGCGCAGTCGTCGGCGTCTTTGAGCATTGTACCTAAAAAGAATTATATTATTGAACCCGGTAAATCTGCCAAGGATACATTAACC